>JABAHO010002017.1_pt4 | contig 15381 bp, 12 predicted proteins | sample 7062071 | NCBI WGS metagenome assembly JABAHO01 (sample SAMN14534356, study PRJNA622989) | marine sediment metagenome | biome: marine biome [ENVO:00000428]; feature: marine pelagic biome [ENVO:01000023]; material: deep marine sediment [ENVO:00002113] | place: India: Gulf of Kutch | collected...
CTTTTTCCAGAAAGGTTGCTTCGAAATCTTCCTTCCTTTCCTTTCAGACGTTGAGACAGAGTTTTGAGGGCTCTTCCAGATCGGTGTCTTGCTGGAGGAATTCCTGAAGCCTCGTTGTTGAAATAGGTTGTTACGTGATATTGAAGCAGCTCTGACAAATCTTGAATAATGAGGGTTGGAGCTCCAGCCTCCATATTCTCTTTCAAACGCTGATTGATGCGGATGATATCCACGAGTTTATGAGTGAGGTCATCTTCAGAGCGGATTCCTGACTCTAGGGTTATGGAAGGTCTAACATAAACCGGCGGAACTGGAAGCACCTGAAGAACCATCCATTCAGGACGGGCACTCTGCGGAGCGAACCCGAAGACCTCAATGTCTTCATCCAGTGCACGTTCGAGTCTCTCTCGAATCATGCTTGGAGTCAATCGTTGAGCTCCTTCTTCTGAAATCTCATGGAACGTTGTAGGCTTTGTGAACTCGATCTTAAGTTGAGGGGCACCGCAGTGGGGACATTCCTTGTTTCTTGCATCGCGCAAATTCTGTTTATAGATATCCGAAGACACAGTTCCGAGCAATTTGCGTGTTCGTTCAATTTGTGACTTAACTTCTTCAATTCGAGTTTCCGGTAGTAATATTCGTCCGCAATTTCGGCAAATAGCAGTTAGCAAGTTGTAGATTACTTTAGTGAATACAACATGAACTATGGGAACTGCGAGTTCAATATGGCCGAAATGCCCGGGACATCGAACAGCCGTGTTGCCGCATGTCTTGCATCGCTGTCTTGGTTCAAGTGTTCCTAGGCGTCCGTCCATAAGCCCCGAAGTGATAGGTGCACCGTCTTCGTCGTAGGTATCTGCGGTTTGAATTTCCGCAACAGAAAGTCTCCTTATGTCTCGCGGAGATATTATGCCAAATGAAAGCTGATCCACAATTTTATGTATGCTTTCTTCTAGTGACGCCATGTCAAGCCTTCTCCTTCAGCTTCAGTCGAGGCGTCACGCACAAGCTCATTAGTTCTTGTAGAAGCAGTTTGAAAGCGTAGGAAACGTAAACTGGTGAAATCTGAGCTTGGTCTTCGCAAATTCGGCAAATATACCGACGTTGTCTAAGGTCATAGTAGGCAATATGGCCACAGTTTTCACATATATGAAGCAGGTACTTGTCGGATTCTTCGAGGAGTCTATCTCGAAGGAGCATAGCAGCCCCATGTCCGATCAAGCAGTCACGTTCCATTTCGCCGAAGCGTAATCCACCACCTCTGGCTCGTCCCTCAGTGGGTTGTCTGGTCAACATCTGAACTTGCCCTCTTGCCCTTGCGTGAATCTTGTCCATAACCATGTGGTGAAGCTTCTGGTAATAGACGATTCCCATAAAAATATCAGCAGCAAAACGTTCTCCGGTAATGCCATTGTAGAAAACTTCTCTGCCAGTGTGGCTGAAGCCCATATCAATCATTGCCTGCTTCAGCTCTTCAGGCTTCTCGTTAATGAAAGGTGTTCCATCGACTGGTCTTCCTCTGGCAGCAGCAACTTTGCCAGCCATAGATTCGAGGAACTGTCCGATGGTCATACGGGATGGCATAGCATGAGGATTGATGATAACGTCAGGAACCACACCTTCTACAGTGAAGGGCATGTCCTCTTGCGGAATAATCATTCCTATTACTCCTTTTTGACCATGGCGTGAAGCGAATTTATCACCGAGTTCTGGAACTCTCTGGTCGCGCACTNNNNAGAACATCGCCTCCACTTACTTTCGATTCCAAGCCTATGATACCGTCGGGCTCCAGCATGCGATAGTATTGCTCCCCTCGGTATCCTCGTATGCCTGCTTCAGGTATAACCAGTTTGTCTTTGAGTCCGCCTAGATACTGTCGGCATGCAGCCTCATAGATTCTGAAAAACGTAGAGCGTCCAAAGCCTCGTTCTATGGAGGCCTTGTTGAAAATTAGCGCATCTTCCATGTTGTACCCTTCGAAGGAAATAACTGCCATCAGACAGTTCTGTCCGGACGGTCGAAGATCATATCCGATGATATTCATTGGCTTCGTGTCTACAATTGGCTTCTGAGGGTAATGCAAAATGTGAGAGCGGGAGTCCACGCGAAGTAAGAGGTTGGTAGAATGAATGCCTAGCGCTTGCTTGGACATCGCAGCTTCATACGAATTGCGCGGAGACTGATTGTGTTCAGCATACGGTATGACTGAAGAGCATATTCCAAGAAGAGTGTAGGTAGAGATCTCAACATGAGTATGTTTGGGTGTAACATCGTCATAGCCTAGTGCTACGTATAGGTTCTCTTCTTCCTCAGCATCAATGTATTCAACTATGCCGTTCTTCACGAGGTCTTCCCACAACCATTCACCAGATCGCATTCTTTCAATGTGTTCGGATTTCAGTCTCGGAATTCCATTTTCTACAGTGATAAGAGGTCTACGCACACGTCCTTCACCGCAGTTGATGTAGATCTCTTCTCTTTCGGTGCGAAGCTCAGAAAAACAGGCAAGGTTCACTTCGGAAGAGATTTCCAAGTTTCCACGCATTCTTCTAATGTCATCAGTTAGTACTTGTGGAGAAAAGCAGTATCCAACCATGGACCCGTTTAAGAAAACTTTGGCTCCAGAGCCTCTTAAAGATTCGTTGGCTTCTAGAGCTGAGACCACACCCATCTTGTAGAGAATCTGTTTTATTTTTTCTGGATCTGTGCTCACTGAGATGCATGCCGAAAGGGCAAGGTTCTTGACTAGGCCACAGTTCGAGCCCTCGGGTGTTTCGTTTGGACAGAGTCTACCCCAATGAGTTGGATGCAGGTCCCTGGCTTCAAAATTGGGTTGACTGCGACTAAGCGGCGACTGTAGCCTTCGAAGATGGCTTAGCGTTGATGTGCGATTTGTTCGGTCTAGAAGTTGCGTAATGCCAACACGACCACGTCCCCAATTTCCAGTTGCTATAGCATGTTGGAAACGTTCACTGATGATGCCTGGGCGTACAGCAATTGAAATTGCCATTATTTGACGTTTGACGCCCATACGTTCAAGCTGATACTTTATGTCTCGACAAAGATTTCTAAAGACAACACGGAAAAGGTCAGCCAGCAGTGGTCCGGCAAGTTTTAAGCGCTTGTTTTTGAAGTGATCTTTGTCATCGGGTTTGCGTTTTCCAAGCTTCAACTCGATGATTCGGCAGGTCATTTCTCCCAGGAAGATTGCTTTTTCTCGACGTTTTTCCATTTTGCGTCCAATATGGGGCAAGAAGTTTCTGTCGAGGATGCTTTGGGCTTTTTGTTTGCGATATTCTTCGACCTGTCCTTGAGCGACCCGGTTGCCAATGTGCATTATGGCGTCATCAACTGTATCAATTCCCACCGCTTTCTCAAAGGAAGCTTCTAATTCATTCTGCAGTAGCTTCTTTGTAGAGATGGCTTCGGCGATTTCCTTGTCAGATTCCATTCCTAGTGCTCGCATTAGAACAACGAAGGGAATTTCCGTTGGGACCCCGGGCATAGATACGTAAATAGCACCGTCTGACTTCAGCCTCAGCTCAATCCTCGCTCTAAAGCCAACAGTTGTCGAGAAAATCTTGGCTTGATAAACCGGTTTCGCTCCTCTGGTGTCAATGTCCACAAGAATTCGGTTGGGTGCCAGATCTTCAAGGGCAACAATGACACGTTCCGAGCCATTCACAATGAAGTAGCCGCCTGGGTCGCTTGGGTCTTCTCCATGCGCTATTAGCTCTTCTGGAAGTAGCTGAGAAAGAGTGCAAAGTTTCGACTTGAGCATTACAGGCAAGTTACCTATCAATACAAGCTCGGTTTCTTGCTCCCGGCCTTCGATAACAGGGGTCATTTCCAAGGCTAATGGAGCAGCATATGTGAGGTTGCGGAATCGTGCCTCTAACGGGTAGATCTCATGTTTTGTACCATCAACTTCGGTTACGTAAGGTCCGCTTATCTTGGTTTGAGGATCTATAATCCATGCTTGACCAAGCTTGATTTTATAGGGGGACTCTGGAACTTCGATGCTAATTTCGCCTGTTTCGTTGATGACTTCTTGAAGACCAGATTCGATGAATTCATCATAAGAATCTAGATGCTGTCGAACTAGGCCTTTCTCTTTGAAAAACGCTTTTTGAAGAAGGAACAAATCGTCTTGGGAAATTCCTAACGTGATTTCATGCCTCCGCGAGACCAGATTCAGTATGAGAATTGTGAAATCTCTTCGAGTCGAGCTTACTTCCTTTCAAACTTGGAGAGTCCTCCAAACGGGTCGGATCGGCGTCATCCGACTCAGNNTCATATAAACTTATTGCAGAAGGTTTCGCATTCTATGTGGACGTCTTTTGCTGCTTCCTTCTGCTTTCTGGGTAATCTGTGCTGCTTTGAAAGTTTGCGGCAATAAAAGTGGAAAAATATCGAGTGTTTTGATTGTCGCTTTACGTTTGAACGAATTCGCGGCTCTTTTGCTTCTTGCGTTTTATCATCACTACAACGCCAATGATTGCGATTGCTGCGACAGCGATGATTGCTAGGTAAACTGGTAGCTTGGTGCTTCCTCCCAGAAATCCTTTGTCCTCTTGAATTTCAACATATGCCGTGTAGGTTGGATCGTGTTCAATCTTGTACCCGCTATAGGTTGGGTATGAGATTATGTAGAGATAATCTGCACGAGCCATGTCGGTTATGCGTTCTTTGGCTTCCTGATAAAGCGCTGGACGCATGTGGGCTACCGTCAATGGAACAAGCCGTAGAAGAACTGTGTGAAGGTTGAAGATTGGATTGTGTGAGTAGCCGGCGATTTTCGGTGTCCTTGTAACAGCGTCGTAGATGTCGAAGTTTTCTTCTGCGGTGTCGGCAGTGTAGTTATATAGATTGTAACGTTCCTTTCTTCCAAAACTTGCTTCGAAGATTCTCTCTCCATCTTCGGTGTTTGTGGTTATGGATCCGCTGCTTACATCAACTTCTGCATCTGTAACGTTTAGGTTGCCGAAGGTATTTCTGGTTCTATGGTTAAGTACGAACGAGTTTTGGTATAGAACTACACTCATTTTGATGTTTTGATTCTCGAGGAATTGATAGATTGTTTCATCTGCGATTCTTTCTCCGTTCAATTTGTACGTCCCTGTGCTGTTGTAATGTGCCACGATAGGGATGATTTTCAGAAGCCAGTAGATTAGCCAAAGATTAGTCATCTTCCCGATTACGTAATTTGCGGTGACAGTTGCTGTGTGTTCAATTGGATCTATTGTGAGATTGTAGGTGAATGTTAGCTCTTCATATGTGGTTATGGCAATCGGCAACTTCTCATAGCGTGGGTTCACTGGATCTGGGTGAAATACCCACCAAACTGCTGTTAGGTTTGTGTAACGCATTCCCCAATGCCAGTTGAGCTTGTCCTCTGAATGCGTTAATGGAATAACGGTTGTTTGGCTGCTCAAGGAGGGGTGTGAAGAGTCGGAGAAGTACTGTTCTAGGTTTAGTCCGAGGCTGAAGGAAGCGTAGAGATTGTCATTTTTGTCCGGCCAATTGGGGCGCAGCGAGGTTGCGGTGTCGTTAAAAGCTAGTAGAGTGATGAATGAAGACGACATGAGAACATCTTTGCCTTGCTGTGTCCTGTAGTGCTCCAGGAAATTCTGTATTGGGATTGTCAGGCTTGCATTGTCGGTTTTTATGTTGATTAAGCCTGTGTACANNCCATGAGCCAGTGCATAGTAGCGGGCGTATTCGAAGAAATCAATAGTTTTGCTCCAGCTTTCTTGTTTAAAATCGTTAGGTTTCAAAGTGTCCGCGGCGTTGATTGGTTGGATTGAAGCCAGTATGAAAATTGCAGAAAGCAACATTCCAAGGATCATTCTTTTTTGCATGGAGGCATCACGAGAGTTTGTAGAGCTCAGGTGAGCTAATAGCTTTGTGAATCTCAGATTCACATGGAGAATCCTTCACATAGGTTTAGAACAATGAAAGAATCCCCAATAACTTCAGAATAACAAGGGTAACGACTGATGCCGAAATACTGAATATCAACAGCAGTTTTCTTCGTGACAAGACTGGTTCAGTTACCTTTTCTTGAATCTCGAATTCTCTTACTGCTCCGGTCTTGGTGTCTATCTGGACATTGGCTGTTCTCCTTTTCAATTCCATTTCAATTATGTATTTCTCTCCTTCCAAGGTTGCCTTTGTGGGGTGTAGACCACGTTTGTACCCTAGTTTCTTCAGAAAATCTTCTGCCAAGGAAGTGAAGTGTTCAGCATCCGGTTTATCGACTTGTTGCAGAGTTGTTTCCTGCTCGGGTTCAGATGACATTTTCGCTCGATCTAAATGTTGAGTTCTCAAAGTTTTTAGAGTTATGAACCTGAAAACATGATTCCAAATACCGTAGCAGTTCATATTTAATCATTTGGATGAGAATGGTAAGGAAAAATGTGGGCTTCCGTGGTTTTTTGTTTCAGTGTTTCTTTCTGTGTCTTGCGTTCCTCAGATCTTTGGCTCGTCTTTTCCTCCAATCCCTCTTTCTCTGAGTTTCCACCCTTCGTCTGGCATAGTACTTGGAGCCCTGGTCTCGATATTGACCTAAGTCTCGGTAGAATTTTGAGTAGCTGATTTTGTCATTGGACAACGAGGATATGATGTCGTTCAGTTTTGTCTTGATCTCTGGTGAGTCGGTTTTGTCCCATGTCTCAGAGTATGCGATGTACGCCGCATGGAATCTGAAGTCAGACGGGCGATCAATAGCTAATCTGGTTATTTCTTCTTCGTTTGACTGAGGTTTTGACTCTTCTGTGGTTTCAGCGTTCACGATGAGACCTCGTGTTAACAACTCAGTTGTTGGTTTTTCATGTAATAAGCCTTTTGCGCTTCTAACTGCCTTTACCATAAGCTAAAGCAAATTAGCTTGTTGATTGACTGAACACGCAAGAATTGGGATTCCCAAGGAATGTCAGTTCTTCGTTAAATATCGTAGGAAGGTGCAGTTCAAATCTCGGATAGGGAATCCCGCGAGATGCATGAAGTAGGTTGCGCCGTTTGTGATCAAGAATGTGCAGTTCCTTTCAAGCACGATTTTCGCAGGCCAGTTTTCTGTCGAGTTGTTCGTCAAAGAAAAGACGATTGAAGAGACCTAGATATTAGCTTTCTATTGCTGGTTCGCTTAGTTGTCAAGTATTTTCGTCTGATCTTCGAATTTGCACTATTCTTTTTGGTGATTCCATTCAAGTTTTTCAATCCGCTTTTTGAGCCATCGGTCAATTCAATGAATCCTGTGAGCTTTAACATCAGAGTTCTCTTTATCAGAAGTAGGATTCGCGGAGATTGGTCATTTCAGATTTGATATGAAAATCATACAAGGTCCAATAAGATTCATAGGCGGTATTAGAGTTGAGGACACCTTAGAATCAAAACACAAAGAGGATGTCAACAGATTCAAGACTTTGTCTATTTCAAGTTCTCATCGATGTTTNNTGGCGCCCTGGCCGGGATTTGAACCCGGGTCGGGCGGGCGACAGCCGCCTATACTAGACCGGACTATACTACCAGGGCGAGGCGCCGCTTGGCTTAGATCGCTGGATTCTTTATGAAAACACTGCCATACTTAAATTTTTCATTTAGACTTTCTGAGTCTATTCTGTCAGGTTGGGCAATTGATAAATAAATCCCCACGTGCTTTTTCTTTCATGCGACTGTTTCTCAGCTGCTCGGAGCTCGGTCTAGGGCACGTGTCAAGAATAATGAGGCTTGGAAAAAAACTAGTGGAAAAAGGGCATGAGCTTTTTTTCTTTTCTGGCGGAAACCCCTATCAGCTGCTGAAACAGGAATTTGAAAATGTCTACCGTTGCACCCCCATAGTTTGGTATGAAAATTCATACGGAGTCATACCCACAGCCTCGGTGTTCAACATACTCTTTCCGCTTCCCATATACAATTATCAAACCAGTAGAATGCAGTTGAAGAATCCGAGTTCTTTCGAAACTATTCGCCGATATTACGACCTGAGAAAGCACATCCATGAAGTCAGGCCAGATTTGATAATTGCAGACGGCGACATCCTTGCTCTAAGGTTGGCAGACCGATGGAAAATTCCTTCAATTTTCATTACGAATATCATACGACCAAGCTTTCGTTTCCCAACCTTGTTGACTCCAGGTGAAAGATTCACGGAAACATACGTGAAAAAATGCACGAGGATAATTGTTCCTGACAACCCGAAACACACTATCTGCGATTACAACTTGGGAAACACAGATAGAATCGGAATCAAGAGCAAGATAGAATTCGTCGGCAGTTTTTTTGACATGGCATCGCAAGAAGGGCTGGAAAAGCACATATTTGCTCCTATTAGCGGACCTTGGGGCACAAGAGCCAAACTGGCAAGGATTCTAATCCCCATTCTTTCGTCTTCAGAAGGATCAAGCATCATCACGCTGGGCAATCCAAGAAGCAGGCAAGCGACAAAACTGGCAAACTGCCAAGTATATGGTTGGCTGACCCGAAAACAAAGAGCTCAATTGATGAGAAACGCACGAATAGTTGTCTTCAGCGGCAGCCATGGAACATGTTTCGAAGTGATAAAACACAAAAAACCCAGCATATGTCTGCCAACTCAACCTGAGCAGATGGGAAACGCGAAGAAAATGCAAGAGTTGAAATGTTCAGTTTACGTAGAAAACCCAAAGCAGCTGGGATCAGCCATAGCAAGACTTGAAGAAAATCGGGAAACGTATAGGCTTCACGTTGAGAACCTAAGTGAATATTCCCGAAAGTTTAACGGTGTGGAACGAGCCGTAGAGGTTATTGAAGGCATCAGGACTTGACGTTTCGCAAGAGCTAAGCGCCAATGCCTCTGTAGATCTCTTCGCTAGCTCACTTCTGACTCGTAGCATTTCTCTCCCGCTCCAAAGAAGTAATGCGCCGGACCTGCTGTTGAATCTGGTTATTCTATGAGGTTGAATCACGGGAACTGCAGATGCTCATGTTCGTTTGTTTCTAAAGAATTGATTCACAGAGGGTTATTCTCTTGGTGCATTTGATTCAAACTTTCGATTGGAATGTCCGTAACTTATATTAGCGGTTCACGATGTTTTAGTTACTTTCAGTTTAATAGAGGTGATAAATGACATGGTTTCAGAAGGAAAAGGACGACTATTCAGAAGAAAGGACGGCAAATACCTGATCTACGTTCCATTGAGTCTCGCTGAAGACAGCATGTTTCCATTCAAAACGAATTCCTCAGTAAAGCTGAAGGTGTCTTTCAAACTCGGAGAAGATAAACTGACTATCAGCAAATGGACCGAGACTGCTGACGAATAATCTCGAGTTGGACAGCGTGCCATGGAAATTAGTCCTCATCAGGAAATCGGGTCGCAAACCACAGAATAACCGGGAATGCAAAATCTGCAAACGTGATCTCACGTCTCAGAAAGCTTGGAGAAACAAGAACAAACACCGTTCCAAGTACGTTTGCAAGATCTGTTTCCCCAAAATATGGATTTAAACATAGATCCAAGCACTCCACCAAATTTTTTCTATCTTTTACAGAATGTCCAGCTAAAACGCTTTCTCTGATATGTAGAATGTGCCAGTTCTAGGCGCGACGTATCTGCGAAAACAATAGCTGAGATGAATTCTTGCAGCAAAGTGAATGTGAATTCGAGATACAGATTGTCTCTTCCTAACTGATAAAAACAAGAGTGCCAAAATAGCTTCTTACAGCACGTTTGATGAAACACTGGTGAGACAACTGTGAAAGGTACAACCTTTTGGATAACGGGATTCTTCAGTTTCCTAGCCGGGTTAAACGCAGTTAATGGAATATTTCTATGGGTTCAACGGTCGCCTGAGAGCATTATAACCCCGTACTTGATTGGCGACGTAACTGGTGGTTTGTCCGTAGCCACCTATCTCTGGATTTCCATACTTGCCACGTTCATTTTTCTAGGTCTGACCATGACCAGCATAGCAGGCAAGATGCCAGATTCGACCCTAGTCGAAAACGTCATGGAAAAAGTGAATGGCCTACAAAGCGACCAAGAAGTGATCGAAAAGATCAGAGCAAGACTCATGATAATCGATGCAACCCAAAACGAGATTAGAAGAGACTTCTCGGAGAGTTTTACAGCACAAANNGCAGCTTCGAAAAGTAGAAAAGACTGTGCAGAAAACTGATCAAACCAGCCAAAAAAGGATAACCGCCATCACGAAGCAGATGAAAGAAGTTGCAGATCTCAAGTTGCACGTCGAAAATCTCGAAAAAGAGCTGATGCGTCCAAAGCCTCGGCTAACAAGCCAAAGCGATCTCAAAAAAGTAAAAGGCATAGGAACACATCTCGCAACTAACATGAAGGGAATAGGTGTAACAAACGTCGGCGAGCTTATCCTGACCGACCCTCGAACAATTGCCGCGAAAACAAACACTTCTCAAAAGACTATTGAAAGGCTGCAAGGAAGAGCTCAGCTTTCGATGCTGCCCGGTTTGAAAGAAAAAGACGTAGCCTTGCTTGAAGAACTTGACATCACAACCAGGAAACAGCTTGCTGATCAAGATTCAATCGAACTCGGCATGAAAATGAACGGAATCTTGAAAACCCACGTTGAACAAGGAAAAATCGCAGAAACAGAGAAGCCCACGATCGAAGAGATCGATTCCTGGATAAAATGTGCGAAATCCTGATTGCAGAACCACGATCTTGGCGGGCCCGTCGGGAATTGAACCCGAGACCCCCGGGTTAAAAGCCCGGTGCTTTGGACACTGTTCTCGTTAAATTCTCAATGTTCTATCCTTGCTGAGCTACGGGCCCGCATGTTCTGATTATCAAAGGATAAATTAAGCTTTTCTTGAGGCTTTGGAGAAAAGTTAAAACGAGAGACTCGATAATTTTGCTTGTTGCTCCGGTAGTATAGCCCGGTTAAACACGCTAGCGTGGGCCAAGTATTCCGGCCTTTCGAGCCGGAGACCCGGGTTCAAATCCCGGCCGGAGCACCAAGAACTACAGGGGATATTCAATGGAATTTTGTACTCTGAGTTTAGAGACATTCAGCTATGCTTGGATGCCTCTAGAGATCTCTTGAAACTCCTAATCGGGGTCTTCAACTTGACAACACGATTCATGTGAGTTCCTAACTTCTTCACTACTTGCTTTTCTCGATCGCTTATCCCTGTTCCATAGTCCTTTCTTAGTCTAACTCCATAATATGCACTTGCTAAAAAAGTGTCTGCTAGTCTTACACAGTCGATGATTTTTTCCAGTTTGCCAAAGTGTAAATATAGCGTGACATCATTTATGATAAGAGCTTTAGTTGGGTTCTCAAGAAAATCGTTAAGCAATAACTCTATTGCATTTTTGTTTCGTTTGGCATACTCTACGACTTGTGGATTAGTGGTTCCCATTGTTCTCGGAGCATACACTTTGGCTGGTGAAACATATCGTACTTTGCTGCTCAAACTCAGATGATTAGATAGTTTGCCGCCTATTTCACCTATCGCTTCAGGCGCCATGTCAATCACCGTCATTTCTTCAGGCTCAATGAACAGCGCTAAATCCTGAACTGCTTTCGCGGTTAATGACGTTTTTCCGGAGCCAACTTCACCCAGTATTAACACTTTTTTTCCGATGATCTCTCTTGGCTCTAGCTGAGTCTTGGCTTTACCCTTCACCAAACAGTGTCTCCCTGTTGATTCCCATTCGGTTCAAGATCAATAGAACAGAAAAGCCTAGAATACTTCCAGAAACGGAGCTTACAGCCCACCCTGCGCCAAAAGCCAGGTAGGCGAGTAAAACGCCTTCTTCACTCAGCAACTCTAAAATCTCCGCAGTCTGCAACCATGGACCAATCAAGTAAAGCGATAGTGTTGCCCCTATGAGCACTGTACCTATCGGCTCTGCAACAGCAGATGTTAAACGGGTTTTCTCGCCTAACTTCAACCTTTTCAGAAGCCAATACACTGCTCCTACAACTAAACCACCTGGAATTCCACCAGGAAATGCATAGATTGAGCCTATTCCTAGACCGTTTCGAATTATACCAACAATGATTGCTGCGGTAGCAGCCCAGAATGGTCCTACGAGCACTCCTAGAAGCGCGTTTACGGCGTGCTGCGTCGGATAAGCTTTAGTGCCCAAAAAAATGAAGTAAGCAAAAGGCGCTATTGCCACAGCTAGAGCGGAAAAAATGGAAATCAGAGCCAGTTTCTTAGTTTGTATAGCTTTTTCATTCATAGCGCTTTCATCTTCTTCGCCACTTGTATTGCTAACTCTGCTACATCACACGCTTGCTCCCCAAGAATCACAATCATAGGCTCTTTCCCAATCTCGCCTCTGTGATAGATTACGTCTGGAACCTTGCCTGCTTGTTTTATAGCTTCTTTTACTCCCCAGGGTATGGTCATTCCTTCAACTTCCTTAATTTCTTTTGGCTCCCCTTTTCGGTCATATGATGATATTTCCAAGCCTTGCCGTTTGAGGATACCGAGGACATCTTCTGAAAATCTCAGGTTGATCGCGGCTTTTTTGTAAGGGGCGTGCTCATTTGTTGCAAGCAAATATCTGGCAAGATGGGAAGAACTGCCGAAACTAATATCACCCGCAGCCCTAACTCCTCTGGCTGTTCTGACAAGTCTGCCCTCAATTGCCGCTACGTCTTTTAGACCCTCTGCATAAGGAACCGACATGGCTACGTTCATGCCAACTTCTGGCACAAGCTTAAAAGTTTCAGATGACGATTCAAGCATCTGCTTGGCTTCTTTGACGTTCTCTAAAACATAATACCTTGAAGCTTTTCGATATAGAAACGCCAGCGGATTAACAGGACCCGAACCCCTACCCAAGGTGAGTCCAAACTTTATTGCCAGAGTTGTGAGTCTATTGGCCTTCTTAANNGCAAGTTCAGCAGCAATAGCAGCTGAGAAATTGCAGCCAGTTCCATGCGTAGTCTCCCTATACACCCAAGGAGTCTCGAAAATTTCGTATTTACCTTTATGATAGAGGACATCAGTCGCATATTGCAGCTTCAGATGACCACCCTTGATGACAACGGCTTCCGGTCCCATATCAGAGATCTCTTTGGCTGCCGTTTTAGCATTCCCAATGTTTTCAATTGCTATATCTGTCAGTTTCTCAGCCTCAAACCTGTTGGGCGTTACTACAGTTGCTCGGGGCAAGAGATGAGATTTTAGAGAGTCCACTGCTTCGGGCTTCATAAGGGGAGCACCAGACTTGGCAACCATAACGGGATCCACAACAAGTGGAAACTGATACTTTGAAACCTCCGAAGCCACAGTCCTAATGATTTCTTTTGTGTGAAGCATCCCTGTTTTTCCGGCGTCAATGCCTATGTCTTCAGCCACCGCTTGAATCTGCTTCCTAATGATTTCGGAATCTAAATCGGCAACATCCATCACCATCTGAGTGTTTTGAGCCGTGATGGAAGTAATTGCTGTCGTGCCATGAATACCAATGGCGGCGAATGTCTTGAGATCAGCCTGTATTCCAGCTCCCCCTCCCGAGTCGCTTCCAGCAATTGTGATTGCTACGGGAATTTTGTCTCTTAGGCGTTCAATTCGAAACATTCATCGCATCTCTCAAAGAGCTATGAGCACAATATTGCTTTATTATAAACATTGGCCTTCAGCCTTCAATGCCTCCTCCAAGATCTTTAGAGCACAATATTCCGAACACATGGAACAAGTCTCTGAACGTTTTAGTTCGAGTCTACCATGAATCTTCATGGCTTTCTCAGGGTCTAGAGCATTCTCAAATTGCTTTTTCCAATCGAGGTTTGCTCTGGCTTTTGCCATGTTCAAATCACGACACGTTGCTTTGGTCCCAACTTTTACAATGTCAACAGCATGAGCTGCTATTTTCGTAGCTATCACTCCTTCCTTGACATCTTCTAGTTCTGGAAGGCCTAAATGCTCTGATGGCGTCAAATAACACAGGAAATCGGCACCGGCAAGTCCAGCGAGAGCACCCCCGATCGCTCCAACAATATGATCATATCCAGGGGCTATCTCAGTTACGACCGGACCGAGAACATAGAACGGGGCTCCTTTGCATATTGATTTTTCAAGTTGAACGTTGGATTCCACATGGTTCAACGGCAGATGCCCAGGTCCTTCAACCATGGTCTGCACATCTGTAGCCCTCGATCTTTCCACAAGTTCCCCAATAGTGAGCAGTTCCTGAATTTGGGGCCAGTCTGTAGAATCAAAGATACATCCTGGTCTAAGACCATCTCCAAGGCTTAGAGCAAAATCATATTCCTTAGCTATTTCCAAGAGATAATCATAGTTTGCATACAGCGGATTTTCCTTTTTGTGATGAAGAATCCATGCAGCGAGAAAAGTTCCTCCGCGGCTCACAACTCCCATCAAGCGAGGATGCTTAGCAATTCGTTTAACGATTTGCTGGGTTACGCCGCAGTGTACAGTCATGAAGTCAACACCATCTTTTGCCTGGTTTTCTATAGTATTGAAAATATCATCTTCAGTCATGTGAATGATTGCTCCCTTTCTCTTGGTTGCTTCGATAGCAGCCTGATAGATAGGAACCGTCCCAATCGGCACATCAACTGCTTTCAATATTGCCCTTCGAATTTCATCTATGTCGCCGCCCGTGCTGAGATCCATAAGAGTATCTGAACCATACTTAACTGCAATTTTTGCCTTCTCTATCTCCAAATTGAGATCAAACAGATCAGCGCTTGTCCCAATGTTGGCGTTAACTTTGGTGTGCAAGCCTTCGCCAATTCCAATTGGGTGAACATTTTCACGTCTAACGTTACGCGCTATGATCACTGTTCCTTTTGCAATTCGGTGAACTATCCTTTGAAGTGGTTCATCTTCATCTTTTGCGACTATACGCATTTCTTGGGTTATCTGACCTTTTCTTGCAGCTTCAATTTGAGTAGTCAAACCTAATCTGTCACTCCAGTGCCGAGAAAAGCCGGGTTAGCCTCGAGATTTGACTGCGTTAAATTCGTCTGCTATTTAACGCACACTCCCTACGCCAGTATTACCTGGATCAGGTTATTGGGGGTCGGCGACCTTGGTTCACCATCTCAGCCGGCTAACCAGCTCCCCCGGTGCTAATGGAGATTCAACAAGCTCCTAGATTTAAGGCTTATCATTCATGACACGTTGGATTTGCTAGTTGTCTCTAACGTAATTTTCAGTTTCTACAAGAAATTTTTCAACGTCTGTTTTGGTGTGCGCAGCGCTTAAAGCCCCAGTTTTTGTTGGAAGGAAGAACACTCCGTTAGCAATGAGATGCATATGATATTGCTCCAGTTTGTCGCGGTTTGCTCTGGAAACAGCGTGAACGTCATTTACTTCCTCGTTTGTGAAATGCGTATGAAAAAGAGAACTTACTCCAACCACTTGCACGTCCACAAATC
>JABAHO010004565.1_pt2 | contig 15366 bp, 19 predicted proteins | sample 7062071 | NCBI WGS metagenome assembly JABAHO01 (sample SAMN14534356, study PRJNA622989) | marine sediment metagenome | biome: marine biome [ENVO:00000428]; feature: marine pelagic biome [ENVO:01000023]; material: deep marine sediment [ENVO:00002113] | place: India: Gulf of Kutch | collected...
CCCCCAGCGTTATCAACAATGTAGGGGACATTGTATTCCTTACCTACTTGAGCCAGCAGCTTCAACAATTTTGGAGTCCCATCAGCATCTTTGACGCCATATCCATAGCCTTGGGTATCATAACCGAGTGAAGTAATACCGGTGAGTGAAGCACTGTGACGAGCTGCAACCGTAGCTATCCTTTCGTAGCTTCCTTTCGGGTCAACCCTGGTNNTAGCGTGGAGAGATTATCCTGTCTCTTTCCCAGAAATCCCATCTCTCCCGAGGTAACGCCACGGTCGGCAAAGATGTCCTTATACTTGGGTGGAAAAGGCCTGCCATAAGAACCTTGATGATGCAGGTGCCTTTCATATGGAGCAATATAGCAGGCTTGATAAGCCTCTCCCTTTCCCATCGGGGGAGAACACAAGACGTCAAAAGCAAGCCATAACGCAGCCTCGCAGGTACTGGTAAGTACCGCATCATACTCGTCACCATAGCCTTCTTTAACTACAGCTCTCAGTTCCTCGGCTAGATATTTCAGTTGAACTGCCTGCTCTCCTACTTTATTAACTGCTTCACGTACATTTTTTCGAAGTTCCCCAGGACGACCTGACATCTGGGGTGATAAACCTATCTTCCCCTTAAGTTTGCTGGGCAATCCTATCTGTTCAGGAATTTTGGCACACTCAGCAAGTATTTGGTCTCGCTGGTTCCATAACTTCCTATACAGTTCCATTTTTAATCGTTTAGTACTCACTTCTCCTCACTCCTTATATTTATTTTTTGCCTGCAAATCCTCTGTTACTCTTATGTTACCCCCGCAATTAAGTCCACTTCAACAGCTATATTTCCAGGCAATTCATTTGCGCCTATTGCCGTTCTGGCATGCCTGCCGTTATCACCAAAAACCTGCACAAAGAGGTCGGATGCCCCATTGAGTACCGCAGTCTGTTCGTTGAACCCCGGTGCACTATTAACATACCCTACCACTTTCAAAATATGTTGAACTCTAGCTAAGTCACCCAGATAGCTTTTCAGTACCGCTAGCAAATTTATGGCACATAGCTTCGCCGCTTCATAACCCTCTTCTACACTAAAGTCGGAACCCAACTTCCCAACATACTGAACCTTGCCGTCTTTTAACGGGTCTTGCCCTGCCAGATAGACGAGCCCCCCATAGTGGACTATGGGAACATAGTTCCCCATGGGTAAGGGTGATGTCGGAATCTCAATTCCAGTCAAATTTGGTATACTCATTCTGAAACCCCCTCAGGTAACGGTTTGCTTCGCTTCTTAATAATAACAGAAGCAATAGTCAATCCCACTATCACCGCTACCCCAACTAGCCTGAAGGCGATATTCCACGGAATGAACGCTAGAAAAGCTGATCCAATAAGTAAAGCACGTTCTAAAAGCGTAATATTGTGGTTTAAATAACCCCCAAGCCCTACAATAAGGCCGATAAGACCTACAACTGTCAGTAATAACACTATTCCGATTGAAACTGGACTTCCTTGAAGAAGCAGCTCTGGTTGTTCAACGAAAAGGAAGGGCACAATGAAGCCCATACTGGCTATGGCAACAGCGTGAAAAGCGGTTCTAAAGGGTTTCGCATCGGCTATGCTAGCCGCAGTGTAAGAGGTCAAACAGACAGGCGGCGTTATGGATTGGATAATGGCAAAGTAAAAGATGAAAAGGTGGGCAGACAACACCGGTATACCTAGTTTAATCAAGGCCGGGGCAATCATAACCGCCCCAAAAACATAAACAACAGTCCCTCCGATTCCCATACCCATAATGAGCAAGGCCACTGCAGTCATTAATAGCAACACGAACAAATTTTGACCAGAAGCAGTGGTTATTAATTCGGAGAATTTTAGACCGAGTCCACTTACCAATGCTATTGCTACTAGGATACCCATAGCCAGGAAAGCAGCACCGAGAGACGAAAAGCTGTATGTGCTGCTACTCAGCCCGTCAACGAGTTTCCTAGGTGTCAATCGATTCTCACGCCTCAAAAAGCTTATGGGGACTATAGCCGCTATCGTAATTGCAGCTGCCCTTGTGGGAGTCCACGTAATCAAGCCGAACATTAAAACAGCAAAGACTATGGCTAGGGGAATTAATCTTGGGATGAGTTCACGATAGCTATATATCCTGCCAATAAGTTCTGTCGATGGCTTCTCCAAACCCAGCTGTTTGGCTCTAAAGTGTACCCGGATGAATATGGCCGTATAGTAGAGTAACGCCGGCACTAGAGCAGCCAATATGATATGCTTGTAGGGTATGCCTGTGTAGTCTGCCATGATAAAAGCACCGGCGCCCATAATGGGTGGCATAAATTGTCCGCCGCATGACGCAGCCGCCTCAACACCGCCAGCAAACTCCTTCCTGAACCCGTATTTCTTCATAAGTGGGATAGTGAAGGTGCCGGTAAAGACTACATTAGCAATCGCAGCTCCTGATATCGAGNNCACTAGTGCAAACTGCAATCTTAGCCGGCCCGCCAACAGTCCGCCCCACCAGCTTGTTAACCAAGTCGCCCAACACATCCATAGCTCCCATTGCTTTCAGTAAACTTCCCATGATTAAGAACGGGACAATATATTTGAGGCCTACATCGAAGACTATGCCGAAGAGCCCAGATGTTGAGAGGTAGAGCGACTGAATAAGCCTGTCGAGAGTAAGGGGTGCTGCTGCCATAGGACCACTTAAATAAACCCCAAACATCGCATAAAGTAAGAAGGCAATACAAAGAGGAAGCAGCGGGAACATTGTTCTCCGAACCCCTTCCAGTGTTACCAAGGTTGCCATAATCCCAAGGGTCATATCGATGGGTCTTGACGGTGCCCCCGCATGGCGCACAATATATTCCCAATCCAGCATTATAAGCATGGTGCTGGCTATGGTGCCCATTATTAATAGCAGGTCAATAATAAAGTAGATTTTCCTGCGTACCGCTCCTTCACTCTTTAGCGGATAAATTAAAAAGGTTAGTGCCATTATGAATCCGTAAAAGAGTGCTCTTTCTGGATGAATAAGCCATGGCCTAAAAACAGCGTTATATAAAATAAGCAGGGGAAACACTATAACCAGTAAGGCTACAAGTTTCTCCCGGTTTGTTGGAATCCAGTCTTGCAGTAGTTTCACTGGTATGCTGCTCCCCCTCGTAAAAGTTCTGGAATTCTATAATTATATCCACCGCTAGATTGAAGAGGGTGCTTCTTAAACATTTAGAGGAGTTTAGTTTTTAGCACCCTCTNNAGAGGACGGATATAAATTATCCGGTAAATGGGTCTGCGGTTAAAACCCCAATTTCTTTATAGTACCTCAAGGCACCGGGATGGATTGGAATTCTCATCCCTTGCTTAACATGTTCCAAGGACCATTCTGCGCCTGCTGGGTGAGCCAGAGTCAGTGTCTCTTGGTTTTCCCAGACGGCCTTTGTCACCTTGTAGACAAGCTCCTCATCTTGATTCTCATGAGTAAATAGAGCGCATAGAGAGACGAGTGTGTCATAATCTTCATCCAAGCCATTGTATAAATCCTTAGGTACCGTGCCCCGTTGCTGCCCTATCCCCCCAACCTCCAAGTCAGCCAGTATTGGCTCCCATTTGTCCGCTGGGAAGGGGATGAAGTAAACAGTCTTAGCGGAATCAACCTCGGCAACAGCAGGAGTTGATATACCACCGGTGGTAAACACTACGTCCACTCTACCGTCTATCATGGCGTCAACTGCTTCATGTCCATCCAGTAGCACCGCTTCATAATCAACGTCCTTCTCCAACCCAATGGAACTGAAGACTGAATAGGCAATAGGTGGATCAGCACTCTCCGGTCCACCGACCGCTATACTTTTACCTTCTACATCATATAGAGTCTTAATATTCGAATCTAGGGTTATGAAGAATGACCAGTTACCGTGCGAAGTTACCATCCAGCGTAGCTGTGGGTTTGGGTCCGGAAATTGTTCAGTCCCTCCCCGATATGCCCCCTCAGCAAAGCTTATCTCATGAAGAGAGCAAAACATGTCACCACCCTCAAGCATCTGGCGGAAATTCGCCGTAGCCCCAACCGCTATGGCAGTAGCTCTGACACCGGGTACATTCTCATTGACTATGGTCATTACACCGCAAGATAGAGGATAGAAGGAACCTCCTGGCCCAGACCCTCCAATCAAGATGTCTATCCTTTCCGGTTTTGCTGGTGCCGGGGCTGGGGCTGGTTTAGCACAAGCCGCCGTAAACGGTAATGCTAGCAGTGCTATGATTAGACTCAAAAATAACAGTTTTCGTCTCATTTTAATCCTCCTGAACCTGTGTTCTAAATTCGCTTTTCGATGTCTTTTTGTCATTCAACCATTTGCCACCTCCTCTAAAAAGCCGNNCTTCTTTCTACAGAGTATAATCGTATAAGTATATATAACGACATCGTATACGACTTTGATATTATTTTATATATTCTAGCATTTTTTGTCAAGGCTTTTCAAAACTAAATTTCTATGGTTTATCTAAGAATTTAATGCAGGGCTAGCTTTTGGTTAACATTTGTGCTAAAATTCGGTGGTTTATCTCCATTACCGCTGTTATAGGCGGCTGGAATCAAAATATGAGGTAGATATGAAGGCTTCTTCGATTAAGGATGATAGAGACTACACTACCTGGATGCTGCTAAGCCAANNAAGAGTTATTTCAGTACGATATTACACCCGAGCAGGCTGGGATTCTATTCGCTATCGCGGCTGCTGATGTTTTTAGTCATGCGCCAACTTTGACCAATATATCAAAATATACACTTCTAGAACCCCACTCCGTTTCTGAAATCCTTAAGCGGATGGAAACAAAGGGCCTGATAGAGAAAAGCAAAGGTCTAAGAAACGTGATATCGGTCAAGATGACAAAGCAGGGCCGTCATGCATATGAAATGTCAACCAGAAGAGTGCCTATGCATAATGTGATGTCCTACTTATCCGGGAAAGAGCATACCCAGCTTGATACAATATTAAGGAAATTGCTAAGGGTATCGGTTCTAGAAGTATCAAAACCAATTGGCCCGCCCCCAATAAGCAACGCCCTTGCAGAAGGCGTTAGCTATCACACCACTGACGATACAACATAGGAAATACTCTTTATCTTGCCCTCGGAGCACCACGTCGAGAAACAGGCTAGCTTGTAATTTAACAGTAGCTTGTTTTGTTACCTAGTTGAACAATTTGACGAAGTGTTAATTTGGTCTCTAGTTAATACCATTTCCCCCTTCCCAAAGTCGTAACTACATTCCACACGCATTAGAGGCATCTATATTTTGGAGTTGTTGACAGCTGCACAAACTAAACTATAATTAAAAAATCTAAGCATTCAAAACCATATCGACAAGTATGTAAGAAGAATGGTAAAGGTTGAAGGAAGCATCACAATTAATGTGCCAGTAGAGAAGGTGTTTGCATACATTGATGACCCTGCCAATGGAATGGAGTGTCTACCGAGCCTAACCGACGTCCGAGACATCACCGGGCAGGGTGTAGGCAAGAGGTGGAAATGGAACTACAAGATGATGGGCTTGCCCCTTGAAGGTGAGGCAGAGGTCATAGAGCACATCCCAAATCAACGGTGCGTTGCTAAGACCACAGGCAGTATCCTAAGTACTTGGACTTGGATCTTCAAAGCCAAAGCTAGAAGAACTAGGCTGCGCTTATTAGTAGAGTACACCATCCCCGTGCCAGTGCTTGGTAAGTTAGCCGAAAGACTAGTGCTGCGACTGAACGAGCGCGAATTCACTTTCACTATGGGTAATCTCAAGGAGATATTAGAGGGCTAAACTCAAGTCTATCGAGAACTGCAGCATAAAATTAGACCTTTTCCTCTGCACTTTCATCCCACTTCTTCCAAGTTCCTTCAAATCCATAACTCATCCTTCAGTTGCTTTTCAATGGTTTTGGCAAATTTCATATCTTTTGCCGCCCTCAAGCGAGCGGTCGTGGTAGCATAGCTATCTATTTGCTCCTCCTCTAAATCTCTGGCAAGTAAGGGGTGAATTTTATGCAACTTATCCAGAAGGAGCTGCCTTTCCTGTTGTGGCATGACGCTCGGGTCGGTCATAGCAGCGGCGCGAGCATAGATGCCTTCACTCAAAAGATATTGCAGTGCGTCAAATGGAAGTTCATAGTATTTCCCAATAGCTCCAGTTCTTTGGGTAAGTCCTTCCGGAGTTGCTGCCTTAAATGAAACTCTAACATAAAGCTTTTCCTTAAATTCAGCTAGCCTTTTTACGTAATCTATATCGGCACCAAGAAGCACACCATTAGTTTCTAGGATAAAGAGTGGGTATTTTGAATTCATTACATACTTTAGGACTGATAGCAAGTGCTGTTTTCCGAGCGTTGGTTCACACCCTGACAAGCGAAGTTTTTCAACTTTAAGATGTCTAAAACGTTCCCAACCCGGGGTGGTTATGCCTTTCTCAGCCGCTTCAAAAAGTGTTTCAGCAACCTCCCTGGGAGAATAAAAGCTACCAGACTTTTCGGGAAAGTCGCGAGACCAGTTACTCCAGCAATAGATGCAACGCAAACAGCAGCCAGCGGCATAGCCTGTGGCAATCCCTCTGTATACCGGTGCTGAGTATATCCCCACATATTTTCTTTCTAATCCCTGGGGCCCTTCTCGAGTCACTATCTTTTCAGTTTCTCTCACTAGCTCTAAAGGGTCAAAGGCATCACTTAATGGAGTAATGAAACGGGGGTAAGTTTTCATTCGTCGGCCTCGATATTTGACTCCAACCAAATTATACATCAATTCTCAGACGCAAACGCATTGTACGGAGAGAACCTATGGCAAGCACAACTAGGTCGTACGCTAGCCCTTTGCCGGCCACCTCTATTTTGGGCCTTTGTTCCAGACAGATATGCGATACCGTTTCATTTTCCACCTTCACCCCTCGTTCTTGAGCCTGCCTTAATAGCCAGCCATCAAAGCTAATGCGATTCTCATAATGAGAGATGTGTGGTCCGCCACCTCGGTAGACGCTGACAATTTGTATCTCTTTTTCTGGATTACTAAAGCTGATTGAGGCGTAGGGGCTGTGGACAGCATAGTGGTTTATTCTGCTCTGGATTATCTCCTCAGGTATGGCTAGTCCGAACTCGTTGAGATTCCTGAGAAGAGAAATGGAAAGAATGCCGGCACAGCCCTTGCATCCTTTAGGGCCTAGATCATCGAAATTCCGCCCTTGATAAATGGTGATTTCAGGATAGATGCCTCTTTCCTCAGCAAAGCGCAGGAAATATAACGCAAAAAGGCTCCCTGCAGGTCCACCACCAATGATAGCGACATTTGAGCCCGTTTCTATCTTACTAGAGTGTATCTTCACAATACTGCTTCACCCTTGGTAATGTTCAAAATGTTTGCTCGTGCTGCTGGTTGGGGGAGAGTGTGGTCATCCTCTTTCCCGAAGACCACACTCTCGATCTGTTGTCTAACCCGCTAGGACAATCAGGTATCCAAGTTGGCGCTTGTGGTCTAAGTTACAGTCAACTGCGTCACCCTCGCGGCTATAGGGTATACCGCAAGCGAACTGGAAGACGCCAGCTTTGTCGGCAATGAACTCTACCGTGGCCGTACCGCCGCGAGGATCTAACTTCGGTGTGGCAACACCGAAGTCGGGAATGATGAGACTGTGGGTCTTGCTACGAGGATTGGTCACCGTGAGGCGAATAGTATCCCCCTTGTTGACGACGAGTACACCAGGCTCCCAGCGATGAAACTCACCGGTCAACTCCTCCTGGCCGTTCACTTCTTCTATGGTTTCCCCCTCGCCCATTATAATGGACAGGTTTTGTATTGCTGGTTTTGTCTCACCTGCCGGTCCCTGTGGTCCTGCTGGTCCCTGTGGTCCTGCTGGTCCCTGCGGTCCTGCTGATCCTTGGCAGCCGACAGTAGCAATAGCTACAGTAACTAATAAGACTGCGCCTACTATTACAAGTATTTTTTTCATGTTTTGTTTTTCTCCTTATATGATATTTTCAACTGTTGTGCTACTTGTATTGGGCCAATTACAACATTTTCGTCACCTCCTTATCGCTTATACTAGGGAAGTAAATGGGGGTGAGAGTAGGGGCCAGTGATGAGTATCAATACCAGAAGAATACCCAGAGCGACTATAATGACCAGCCCAACCGAAGGAACGAGTCTCGTATCCGTGTCCCCCATCCTTCCGCGTATGGGAATGCGAAATATCTGATATNNGAAGTAGGTAAACCAAAGCACTATCACAATAAGCACGAGGAGGAGAAGCCACGATAATATGCCACCGGGTAGTCTCAGGGCACTTGTTGGGGAAGCATCTCCGGGTTTTACCGCTGATCGGGGGCTGATAAATATCTCCTTTCCGAGAGTCGGAAGCTGGATACCAGCATTAGCTTGGTAGAGAATTTTCCCAGTGTCAGCTATAGTCACGGTAGTCATTCCTTCAATGCTTTCGTAACGGGCTGTTACCTGTATATCACCAGCCAGCCTTGGCGTGTAATGGAGAACGGCAATTCCCTCATCGTTGGTTGCTGCCTCCCCAATCTCCATCAAGTCACTGTTGAAGAAATCTACTTCAATGAAAAATCTTACCGGGACACCACTGACAGGTTTACCTTCCCTGTCCCGAACAGATGCGGTCAGGGGCAACGTTTGACCAGTCTCAGCTTGCCGGTTAGTGGTCAACAGTAGTGATTCTCCTGCTTCGCCGACACTCGGTTCGCCACTCGGAAGGATTACGAGACGTCCCTTCTGGAGATTATTGTGGCCTGCGCAATACTCGATGCACATTAAGTTGACCTCTCCGGGGCTGGTGGGGGTGAAACGTACGGTAACCTCCGGATTGTTCTGGTCGAGGGTGTCACTATAGATGTTATAACCGGAGATGAACATGACGTGCGGATTATTGTAAGATAGGTCATTATCTCCATAGACAAAGGTGAGAACAACCTCATGCCCTGCCTCTAACTCCAGCCGAAATTCTCCAGGGATATCGTCAAAGCCACGCTGGCTCACGTTAATTCGTATCGTACCACTATCCCCTTGCTGTGCTAAGGCTATACGTCCGGGCAAAACGTTGATAACCGCGAGCAGTAGGGAAATAGCGATAGTTCCGGCAAGGAGCCCGTTGAACTTCATCATTCCTTATCTCCTTTCCACTACGGAGAGTACTCGTTCTGGCGGTATTTTCTCAGGTTGTGGTGATGACGCTACTTCAGCCTCCTCTGCCACTTCCCACATGGAAATCAGGGGTATCAACTTGGCAGCAATGGCAAAGACAAGCATAAATCCGGCAAAGGCGGCAGCAGTGATTGAAAACTCCACCCAGGTAGGGGTGTAGGCACTGAACTCAAAGGGCATAAGGGGCACTTGGATGCTGGGTATGATGATAACGAAACGCTTGACCCACATCGCCGCATTCACCAGCACAGCGGCAGTTATGATTCTGGGTATTGTTGGTCCCCGTCTTATGATAAGCAGAAAGAAGGGGGCTACCAAGCCGGCTATCACGAAAAACCAGAACCAGATAGCGTCTTTTCCGAGTATGAGTAGAGTTAAGAGGTCTTTCCCTTCCACCTCCAGTTTGTAGCCAATCGTTAAGTATTCGGTTACGGTGAGATAGAGGTAAAGAAGAAGTGAAGTTAGCATCAGATAGCCCAAGTAGCGGAAATGCTTCTCGGTGATGTATTCCNNACAATGAGAATTGAGGCGATACCGGAGAAGATAGCTGCAATCACAAAGTAGATACCGAAGATAGTGCTATCCCAGCCCGGACGCAGCGTCCAAGAAAAGATAAAGGAAGCCACAGTATGAGTCAGTACAGCCATAGGAATTATCGCTACTGACATGATACTGATAGCCTTCTCCAGCCGTTGCTGCTGCTCTAATGTGTTTATCCACCCCACGGCGAGGACGGTATAGACTTTTAGCTTTAAAGCGGATCCCACACGCTTTAGCCTGTCCCGCATCAGTGCCAAGTCCGGAATTAGAGGTAGATAAAGGTAGATAAGACTCCCGACTAAATAGGTGGTAATCACAACAATGTCCCATATGATGGCTGACTGGAATCGGCCGTAAATGAGTATGTGCCAGACTCGGTCAGGTCGTCCTAGGTCTATGATTGGCATTAAGGCCCCCATCATCAGCGCCGCCACAGTGATAAGCTCAGCCATGCGAGTAATAGGAGTGCGCCATCCAGCACTGGTGACCCGCAGGATAGCGGATATAACAGTCCCAGCCATGGCAATGCCGAGAAAGAAAACGAAGTTGACGATATAGAAGCCCCACATGACTACATCGCGCATGCCGGTGGCTAGCAGACCGTAGCGGAGCTGGACGAGATAAGCGTAGCCTCCCCAGGCGACTACCACCAAGAGAAACAGCACGAATGCATAGTAGCCCTTGCTTGTATGGGACAGTGGATTAAAGATGGTACGTTCCAAGCGCTGGTGATAGCTTTCAAGTATCGGCCTCATTTAAGCTGCTCCTCCCAGGTCCATTTATCAGGCTTTTCCCAGGGCCATATTCCTGGCCGCTCTGTATAACCATCCTTACCCCAGGCCCACTCTGAAGGTTTACGCTGACGGGTGTCATCGGACTTGCGGCCGAATCCCTGCCCGTGACCAGGCAGATACCACACTCTAGGTTGGGTGCCCAAATCCTCCTTATAACGATAGGCATTATTCTCATCTAAGAGCTTGGATAGCTGAACCACTTCCACGCCGTTGGAGGCAATGTCTTCATTCAGGTCGCCCATATACAGCGCTTTCATGGGACAACCGCTAACGCAGTAGGGTAGTTTGCCCTGGCGCATCATGTCAGGGCAGAAGTCGCACTTCATAACCGTTCCCTTTATCGCTGGCACCTGAGTTTCCGGCGAATATTCAGCAAAGGCGGCCTCAGGAGGCTGCTCTGGAGTGCCCCAGTTAAAGAAGCGCCGTTGGTAGGGGCAGGCAGCCATACACAAGCGACAGCCAATGCAGCGGCGCTGGTCAATAAGGACAATGCCACTTTCAGTATGATACGTTGCTGTGCCACAGGACAGACATTAACGCAGGGGGCATTCTCGCAGTGATAGCATGGTGTAGGCATAAAGTAGCTGCTGCCACCGGGAAGCTCCACGGTATAGACCTCAATCCACTCCTGTCCCTTGGGCACATAATGCCCATTGACACATGCCTGGGTGCACTGGGGTGGTTTGTTAATAGTAACGCATCCTTCGCACTTCTTCAGGTCGATTACCATACACCAGGCTCGTACCTTCGAGCTTTCTGGTGCTGTCTGGGCAGAACTGGCCGATGCCTTACTTCGGTTTAATATAGAAATCAGCGGGGATGACAAAACACCCGCTAGCCCTGCCGCTGTTACTGCCTTTATAAAATCCCGTCTGCTTAAGCCCTTGTTATCTCGCACAAAAACTCTCCCTCCGTCATGAAGCGGTGCTTCTGACACTATTGAGCAGGAGTCGACTTATTCTCGAGGTAGCTTGGGAATATTGGACAGGGCGCCCAGTATGTCAACGGTGAGTGGGATTACGGTGCTATTTCTCTCACCAGCCATCTCGACCAAGGTCTGCAGGTAGCGCAGTTGCAGTGCCGCTGGCTGGGTCTGGATAATCTTGGCAGCTTCCGCCAAGGTTTCAGCAGCTTGACGTTCACCTTGAGCATGGATAATTTTGCCTCGCTTTTCTCTTTCTGCCTCAGCCTGTCTGGCCATTGCCCGCTGCATTGCTTCTGGCAGGAGAACATCCTTAACCTCAACTAGTGTTGCTCTAACCCCCCATGGTTCCTCACTCTGCTCGTCGATAATCTGTCGCAGCCTGAGGTTAATCTGGTCGCGGTGGGCGAGCAGTTCATCCAGGTCTGATTGCCCTAGAACGCTCCTGAGAGTAGTTAGAGCAAGCTGAATAATGGCTTCGCAATAGTCCTCTACGTTTATCACCGCTTTCACGGGGTCAATTACCATGAAGTAAACTACGGCATCCACCTTCACGGTCACGTTGTCCCTGGTTATCACCTCTTGAGGCTCCAAGACAAAGGTCATGATACGCAGGCTAACCTTGACCATGCGGTCAACGAAGGGAATGATAACATTGAAGCCAGGCTCTCTCACACCAACAAACCGTCCAAAACGAAGTACCACGCCACGCTCATACTGCCGAACAATCTTGATGGTGAAAGGCCACGAGATAAGTAAAACCAGAACTATAAGAGCAATAATCCAAGCATTCATACTCATATCCTCCTTTTTTCGTTGTTTTTACGTAATAGCCCCAGACTAACTGTCTAAATAACTTATGCGAGTATCCGGATAACATCTGCCCCTACTCAGTGATCTCAAATATTTATGGTCTTATAGTGGATACCTACTTTTATTATCCCTCTTTACTCCACATTATCACCACACGCTTTCGAGTAGTTTTAGTAAAATAAAAAGGGTGGTCTTATAGACCACCACGAGGTAGTTTGGTTAGTGATTTTCCTATCCAAACGGATAGGAACGGCTATTTATCGGAAGGAAGTTTAGAAATTATTCCCTTGCTTGCAGCATAAGCAGCCATCTGAGCCCTGTTCTTCAGATGAAGCTTCCCCATGATATTTCGCAGGTGATACTTTACCGTATTTTCCGTAATGCTCAGCATAGAAGCAATCTCTTTATTAAGTGCGCCTGTTACCACAAGGCGCAGTACCTCAATCTCCCTCTGTGTCAACTGGCTTCCTGGTGCAGCCCTTTCCCCACTCGTGGTCTGGCGGGCGAATTCCTCAATGATTTTGGCAGCCAGAAGTGGGGATATGGCTGCTTCGCCTTTGACTACTCCAGAGAGGAGTCCGATAAACTGTTCAGCCTTTTGATGTTCTTCAGGAGATAGCCCTCAGCGCCGCTTTTTATCGCTTCGAACAGGTCTTCATCCTCATCGGACACAGTAAGAATGATAACCTTGACCTGTGGCATCTCGGTCTTGATGAGTCGGGTTGCCTCCAGACCGTTACAGCGAGGCATCTTGATGTCCATTAGTATGATGTTAGGTTTGAGCGCACGAGCTTTCTCTAAGGCCTCCAAGCCATCACTGGCTTCGCCTACCACCTCGATATTGTTTGCCTTCAATAGACTGGCGATGCCGTTACGGACCAGTTCATGGTCGTCAGCTAGCAGTACTTTCATGTCTTCACCTTCTGGACTAAGGGGACCATGAGGCTGACCTTGGTTCCCTTGCCAGGTATAGACTCGATATCTAGGGTTCCCCCAACGCTCTCAGCTCTCTCTCGCATGATCTTCAGGCCGAATCTGGGCCAGTCCCTCGGGCCATTACGCGAGAGATTGAAACCTCGACCATTATCCTCAATAACGATGGTAACTTTATCTTTATTACTCGAAATCCGAAGCCAAGCATGGCTGGCCTTGGCATGCTTCCTTGTATTAGTGAGAGCTTCCTGAATGATGCGAATGACTTGTAGTTCAGTGGCCGTGGGGAGAACGAGAGTCTGTGCATTATTGACTTCCATCTCAGTCTTGATACCACTCAGCTGACCGAAGTGAAAAATGTATTCCTGAAGGGTAGATATCATCTCTTTCTGGGGTGAGGGAGTTGTGCGGAGACCTAGAATTGCCTCTCTAACATCGGCATATACTTCCTGTGCAATGCTTTCCAACTCTACAAGCTGGGTCTTAGCTTGGGCTTCCTGACCTGAAGACATGAACTGTCTCGCTGCTTGACTCTTGATGTGACATAGCTCAAAACTTGGGCCAAGCCATCGTGCATTTCTCGCGCAATTCGTTCTCTTTCCTCAAGGGCAGCCATACCCTGTACCTTGTCATGAAGGCGGGCATTCTCGATGGCTACGGCTATCTGGTTGCCAATGCTGGTTAGAAGGCGTGTGTCATCGTTGGTAAAGTGTCTCGGGCGCAGACTGAAAATGTTAATCGCTCCAATAATGGAGCTCTTGGACTTGAGGGGAACGCTGGCCAAGGAGCGGAATCTACTGGTCTTCGCCATAGTCCTGAGCAAACTAGGCTCTTGGGATAGGTCTGGCACTATTATCGGCTCACCAGACTGGGCTACTGCTCCAGTAAAGCCCTCACCTATCTGAAATCTGGTCTTTTTATGAAAAGCCTCGGGGAATAGGCCGGTGTGTACCTTTCGTACCATCTCTTGCGTTTGCTCATCCAGTAGGAACATTTCGCCAGCTTCAGCTGCTGTTACCTGTAGTACTTTGTCCAGAGCGCGATATAAAACTACATCCAGATTGAGGGACTCGCTTACAGCCAGAGCCACACTATTTATGGCGGCAAGTTCTTGATTTCGTCGGAGGCTCTCCTGCTGCGCCCTCTCAATGATTCCAAAGATAAACCTAGAGAAAAGGTAGGCACCAAACGTAACCACCACAAGTNNACTCAACAAATATAGTGTGCCGGATCAACTCGAAAAATCCGATGAACGCAGCGGGCGCTGCTACAGTTATTATTTTTAGAGCCCTAATACTCAGGGTATCGCTCTTTCTATATAAAAAAATGTTACCAATGCGCATTTTTTATCCCCTATTACCAGTGTAGGCTTAAGTATGACTAATGTCAATTAAGCAATGGATTTGACGAATATGGCTGATGTTTAGGCGAAGAGCGAACAATGCTTTCGCTTGGTTGCCCCAACATTATGCTAGATTGCGCTAAGCCAGTGCTATCATATACTATGGTCCCTGGACTGTCATTACTGCTGTCTCAAGCATACTTTCAAGATTTTTAAATTACATCCACAGTTAGGGAAGGGAAGAAAATCTAGCACGGTTATCAGATATAACAATAGCTTGTTTTGTTACCTAGTTGAACAATTTGACGGAATGTTTATTGCTTGCGCTGCGTCTTTAGATCCTGAGGTTCCCTTTGACAGAGAAGTTTCCGCTTTGATAACAGATTTAGGGATACCAGAGTGGTTAGCTCCGGCTTTTCGCCTAATTGTGCTTATGGGAAAACTATTTGATGATGAAATACCCAACATTCCTTTTTGGCTCATGGCTCCTCTAGGTAGTTTTCGTCTCCTAGTTTACCCTGGAAGGAATGTGAGCTTAAGGAAGTGGCGGAAAACCGGGGAGCTTCTGGGTGTTTTGCCATCTGAACCCAGCTTGTGGGAGATTCAAGGTGTAACGCAGGGATATGGTGAAGAAAAGTGGGGTAAAAAGGAGGAATTATACTGGCAAACTTTACAGGCAGGCATAGAAGCAACAAGTATTCGCCTTCAGCAAGGACGGAAGGGTAAAAGAGGGCTCTTGCAGGATACTGCTAAAGTGTTGATAGAAAAATATGGCTGGAAGGAGTGGGAAGTTGATTCTTACAGAGTAAGCCGCTACTTAAAAAGAGCAAAGGAGCGTTG
>JABAHO010001327.1_pt2 | contig 15363 bp, 7 predicted proteins | sample 7062071 | NCBI WGS metagenome assembly JABAHO01 (sample SAMN14534356, study PRJNA622989) | marine sediment metagenome | biome: marine biome [ENVO:00000428]; feature: marine pelagic biome [ENVO:01000023]; material: deep marine sediment [ENVO:00002113] | place: India: Gulf of Kutch | collected...
CGGCTCCTGCGCGCTGAGGGTGCTGCCCGGAAGAAGAGCCCCCGAAATCGCGATAGCAGCCGCCATCCGCACTGCCCAGCGCGAGCTGCGATGTCCAACGATCGGCAATCCTCTGTTCATCTACTGACTCCGGCCCGCAGGACGGGCTCCGCGTTACTGATTGGCGAAAGGTCGCGGCAGGCTGCCGCTCAGTTCTCGACCGGTTGCGGGTCCTGCGTCGCGGTGCCGATCTCGCGCCGGAACTGCCGGTACGTCATGAGGCGGTTCGCGCGCAGCGTCTCCAGTGCCTGCTCGACGTTGCCCGCCTCCACCGCGTCGAGGATTTCGTCGTGCTCGCGGACGGACTGGGTCCAGTCGCGCGGATGGGTTGCGAACGTCCACGTTTCCAGACGCCGAACGGTCTCCCGGAGACCGTCGAGCATCGTCTCCAGACGGCTGTTCCGAGATTCCCTGGACAGGACGTGGTGGAATCGATCGTTGAGCTCGATGCCGGCCGTGAAGTCGCCGTTTTCGGCGGCGTCGGCGTACTCACGGTTGAGCGCACGGAGCTCTGCCAGCGTCGCAGCGTCCAGCCGCGGCAGCGAATCCTGGCCGGCGAGGACTTCGAGCGTGGCCAGGATGGGGTACAGCTCGAGCAGGTCGGCTACCGACTCCTCCGGTACGCGGAAGCCGCGGTGAGCGATCCGCTCGAGGAATCCCTCTGAGGCAAGCCGGCCGAGCGCCTCGCGGACGGGCGTGCGACTGACACCGAGAGCGCTGCTGACCTCCTGCTCGCGGACGAACTCGCCCGGCGCGACGCGCCCTTCGACGATGCGATCGCGGAGGACCGTGTAGACCTGATCGGTCAGCGTGGAAGGTGAGAGATGGGGCCAGTCGGCAGACTCTTGAATGCTCATGGTGCGTAGGTGACAGGCTGGTTTCGAGATCTTCAAATAGTACCGCGTTGCGGGCGTCCCGAAGCGCGCGGGGACGCCGCCGTGCCGGAGCCTACTGCTCGCGGAGAAGTCGGCGGTGCGTCTCGAGAGCTTCCGCCTCCAGTTCGGTCTCGCCGAGCGCCGCGAGCGCGGTCGCCAGGTTCAGGTAGTAGACGGCCGCGGCGGGTTCGAGCGCCACGGCGCGTTCGTACGCTTCGCGGGCCGCCCTGGCATTGCCGGCCGCCATGGCGAGATTGCCCAGGGCCGCGTGGGTCGGAGCGTACAGCGGGTTGCCGACTGCGGCAGCGCGCAGCGCGTCCACCGCGTCGTTGTTCCTGTCGATACCCGCCAGCATCATGCCGCGCAGGTACAGAGCCTCCCAGTGGCTGGGGTAGAGAGCCAGAGCCTGGTCTGCCGTGGCCAGGCCGGCGGAGTGATCCTGACTCGCGAGTTCCACCCTGGCTCGTACCATGAGGACATCGAGATCGCGTGGGGCAATTGCGTGCAGAGCGTCGGCAGCCTCGCGCACCTTCTCCAGGTCCTGATCGGCCATGGCGATCGCGGCGGCTTCCTTGAGAAGTTCGATCCGCCGCTCGAGTTCCTCGTCGGCGTCCCGCTGTTCGGAGAGTTCGCGGAATCGGGTCTGATGCTCGCGCGCTTCGTCGCGACGCCCGAGTCGGGCGTACGCGAGAGCCAGCCTGTAGTGCGCGTCTGACTGTCGTTCGTCGATGGCGAGGCTGCTCTCGAAGGCGGTCGCGGCACCCGCGAAGTCGTCCTGCCCCGCAAGAATCCTGCCCACGGTGTAGAGGGCCATGGCGTTGGCAGGTGCAGCGGCGAGCGCTGTTCGAAGGTGTTGCAGCGCTCGCTCCTGCTCGGCTGCCTCGTCCGCGAGGGCGAGGCCGAGCCCGAAGTGGGCCTCCGCATCGTCCGGGGCGACTCCGAGGGCACGCTCGAACGTTGCCTGCGCCGCGACGACGTCCTCGTCGAGGTACTGCTGCATTCCCAGAACGCGGATCGCCGCGACGTCACGCGGGCGGAGGGCGAGGTACCTCTCCAGCAACGCGATCGCCTCGGCATGACGGTTCTGCCGCACGGCGATGCCGGCGGCCTTGCGGAAGCCCAGCGGGAACCGCGGCGCGGCAGCGGCCGCCGCCTCGTACCGCTCTCGTGCCGCAGCGAGGTTGCCACTCGCGTCCTGCAGGTCTCCCAGGGCGATCAGGGCCCCGGCGTTCGCGGGGTCGAGTCGCAACGCCCGCAGATACTGCTGTGTGGCGTCGACCGGCCGGTCCGCGCGCCGCATCGCGTGCCCGCGCCAGAGAGCGATCTCACTGGAGTCCGGGTGTTCCGCGCTCAGGCCCTCCAGCAGCGCGAGCGCCTCCTCGGCGCGACCTTCCACCACGGCCCGGCGTGCGAGGGCCAGCACATCATCCTNNGCCGCGGCCGGCACGGCGGCCTGCAGAAGAGTCGCGGCGAGGAGGCCGATTCCGCCGAGCGCGCCGGCACTTCTGCGTGCACTCACGGCTCAGTCCCCGCCCGTCGCCCGTCGCGCCGCGAGGAGATCGCGGTGCAGGTTCAGCATGTCGTCCATGTTCATGCGGTCCGAGTTCCCTGTGGTGATGTCGTTCACAAAGTCCGCGAACATCGCGGCGTACTCGAGCGATTCATCCTCCACTCCGATTATGACCCTTTCCTGTGTCCCCTCATCATGCTCGACCGAGGCCTCGATTCGGTAGGGGGTGCCGGTCCGCGTGTCGGCGCTCGCGCGCACGTGCGTACGAGACCCGAGCCGACCCTCGACGACCGCACGGAGCGGGTAATCGCTCCCGACTTCGTCACCGGAGGCATGGGCCCGGAGATCCGCGAGCCGCTCGCCCGGAGCGTGCGCCAGCCAGCGCGCAAGATCGAGCATATGGCAGCCGAGCGTGAAGTAGGCGCCTCCGGTCGCGGCGGCGTCGTGAGTCCATGGCTTGCCGCGGCCGAGCTCATCGATCCCGAGCCCGAAACGAGTGCGGATCAGCCGCGGCTCAGCCACCCGGGCGCGCAGTTGCCGCAGGCGCGGGTTCCAGCGGAGGCGAAAACCGACGTAGACCGGGGCCCGTGCCGTCGCGAGCACCGCGGCCATCGAATCCAGATCCTGCGACGTCGTCACGAGCGGCTTCTCCACGAAGACGGCCTTGCCTGCCTGGATCGCCGCGGCCGCGAGCCGCGCATGCAGCGCGTTGGGAACAGCGATCGTCACTCCGTCGACGTGAGGCAGCAGCGCCTCGATCGAGTCGTAGCACGGCACATCGCCAGCAACGGAGTGTCGACGCGTCACGATGCCTGCACAGCGCGCGCCGGCGGATTCCAGGCTGAGGCGGTGGCGCCGGGCGATCGATCCCCAGCCGACGATCCCGACCCTGGGGCAGGCGGGCCCTCCTGGCATACGGCTCTCCCGGGGCAAACATCGTTTTTGATGCGGAGAAGCGGGCCGGACCCTTTACAAGTGCCGGTGGTATTGGCTACGGTTCCGGTAGATCGAATACTGCATACAATATTCTACACACGATTACCCGAGGCGGTTGTGAAGGAAACCTGGCCGTCGGTGCGGAACACGACGCTTACGGACCAGGTTTACGAGATCCTCAGAGACCGAGTACTGGCGGGTGCAATGGTGCCAGGCGAGTTCATACGCGAGCAGGATGTCAGCGCAAAGCTCGACGTGAGTCGGACGCCCGTGCGCGAGGCTCTCGGGCGGCTGGCCTCAGAGGGATTCATCGAGCGGATCCCGCACCGCGGATTCCGCGTACCGGAGGAATCCGTCGCCGACATGGTCGAGTTCTACCCCATCATCTGCGCGCTGGAAGCGCTTGCCGCCGAGGAATCCTTCCCATTGATCGGCGCGGAGGAACTCGCTGAACTCCGGGAGATCAACGAGTCCTACCGGCAGGCCTCGAAAGAAAAAGACATCGCGCGCGGAATCTCAATCAATCACAGATTCCATCACGAGCTGTCGGCCAAGTGCCGCAACGGCAGACTGACACGAATGCTCGACGAGCTCCGTTCCCAGGTCGAGGGCCTCGAGATCTGGGCCTTCTCGCACGTTGATGAATGGGAGGAATCGATCGCGGAGCACGAGTCGTTGCTCGACGCGATCGAAGCGGGCGAGTTCGACAGGGCTCGCGAGATTCTCGAAGCGAATCGACTCTCCACGTACCGCGACTACCAGGCCGAGCGCTGGCCCACCGGGCGGCTCAGGCCGGCCGACCTGGGCCCTCTGCGGGCGGCGGTCGACTCGCCCGGACACGACACGGACCCACCACTGGAGGACCCCCCTTGAGTTTTCGATGTCCACAACCGCACGTTTCATCCACCACCAGCAACAGGAGACAACCCATGCGACTCGCGCGCTTGCTGCCCTTGGTGGCGCTGGTAGTCTTGGCGGTCCTGCCGGCTGCCGAGGCCCTCGCTCAGGGCGCAACAGGACGGTCAGGCACACTGATCGGCACCATTACGGATCCGGAGGGGGCGCCGCTGCCAGGCGTTACGATCACGGTCAGCGGTCCGGCTCTGATCCAGGCCCAGGTGGCCACGACAGGCTTGGACGGAGGGTTCCGAGTACCGGCGCTGCCGCCCGGCACCTACACGGTTGAGGCCAGTCTCGAGGGCTTCAACTCGATGCAGCAGGTCGACGTGCGCGTGACGATGGGCTCGACGCTCCAGGTGAACTTCGCGATGACCATCGGTCTCGAGGACACGATAACCGTCGTGGGCGAGGCACCGCTGGTCGACGTGCGTGGTGCGTCATCCAACAAGACGACGTTCTCGGAGGACTATCTCGACGTTCTGCCGGGCTCGCGTACCAATCAGGGTGCATCGGACTATCTCGGCATGGCGCCGGGCGCCAACGTGGGCGACACGGATCGTGCCGGCGGCGTCACGGGTCGTCGAGCGTCCGCGCTTGGCGGAACGGCGCAGGGAACTCAGTTTTCCTATGACGGCGTCATGGTGAACTCCGCGGAGGGCGGCGAGGTCGAGATGCAGATGGACGTCGACAACGTCGCCGAGGCGAGCTTCGGTGGCGTCGGCGCGCCAGCTGAGGTCGGCGGCTACTCCGGCATGATCATGAACCTCGTCACGAAGTCGGGCGGCCCGACCCTGCAGGGGACGGCCAACTTCTTCATCAGGCCGAACGGCTGGAACTCGCAGAACTCGGACGACCCGCAGTTCATCCAGGACGTCAGCACGAACAATCAGTTCCACTTCGATCTTGGCGGACCGCTGTCGCGCGACAAGGTGTGGGGCTACGGTTCGTACCGGCGTGGCCACTCCACGTTCTCGACCGAGGTATCCGGCGGCGACGAGGGGTTCAACACCCGGAACACCATCTTCGGCAAGGTCACCTGGCAGCTTTCCCCCAAGGATCGAATCCAGGCCAGCTACCAGCACCAGTGGGAGAACGGCAAGGACGCTGCCGATCAGTTCATCACGCCCGAGGCGACCTTCGAGCCGTGGGGACTGTGGCGAACCGCGTACGCGGACTACGTGCGCGTCTTCAATTCCGATACGGTGCTGGAGGTGCACGCCGGTGTGGCGGCCAACGCCTCCTCGGACTTCCCGGGGGCAACGGACATCAACCCGAACTCCGATGGCGCCGCCCCGAAACCGCCGGGCCGCTTCGACGAGGTGACCGGTGTTCTCTCCGAGAGCCCGGGCTTCTTCTTCGATCGGACACGGAACCGGTATCAGGTGAACGCCTCGATCAGTCATTACGCCGACGAGTTCCTCGGCGGCTCGCATGACTTCAAGGCGGGGATCCAGACGTCGTTCGATCCCACCCGGACCCACACCGGCTACACGGGCGGGGCTTTCTACGTCGACTACGACGGCGAGCCTTTCTACAAGTACGAACTCCCGTCGCAGAACGACAAGCCGAACAACAAGTCCTACTCGTTGTACGTACAGGATGCCTGGACGCTGGGCGGTGACCGCCTGACGCTCAACCCGGGCGTGCGCGTAAACATCTGGGAGGGCTGCGGGACCACGGACATCGGGCCGGCGACCGGTTTCGATCCGGTGTTCGAGGATTTCGGCTGCATCTTCAAGCCGCAGACGGGGATCTCGCCGCGACTCGGGGCGACCTACGACCTGTTCGGTGATGGCAGCACCGCGCTCAAGGCGCACTGGGGTAAGTACTACTCGCAGCTGATCACCAGCATGTACCTCGCACCGGGCGCGTCGCTGTTCCAGGCTTTCTTCTGGAACGGTGACGATTTCGAACTGGACTTCACCGAATTCCAGTCGCCGGTGACGCCGGTTGATCCGAACATCCGGATGAGCAACTTCCAGGAGTTCAGCATCGCGCTCGAGAGACAGCTCTCGAACACGGTGGGCGCGGAAATCATGTACATCAATCGACGTACGAACGATTTCCAGGACTTCCGGCTGAACAACGGCGTGTTCCGCAACGTACCCGGCCTGGATCCTGTCACGGGGATCACCTACAACCTGTGGGATCACCTGAATCCGGACGAGCAGAGCCTGCTCAACACGAACCCGGAGAGACTGCCGATCCTGGAGCCGTTCAACTTCAACAACTTCACGCAGAGTCGTCGCTACGACGGCGTGGGGATCGTGGTCGAGAAACGGTTCCATGACGGCTGGATGGCGAACGCGTCGTACTTCTACGGTCGGACGAGGGGAACCGACGATACGGAGTTCGAGAACGGCCGCGGCTCATCGCTCGGACCGTCGCGTAACTGGATCAACCCGAACAACCACTTCAACGCCGATGGTCCCCTGACCGGCGACCGGCCGCATAACCTCAAGGTTACGGCGAGTGGTCAGATCGGTAGCCACTTCCTGGTGGGTGGCTATTTCTGGATGCAGTCCGGCACGCCGTATCAGCGTACGTATGTGTTCCGTGACGTGGAGACAACGGGTCGGACGATCCGGATCTTTGCCGAGGAGCGCGGTGCGCGACGCCTCGAGACTCAGACAAACCTCGACCTCCGTGCCGAGGGGCGTTTCCGGGTCGGACGAGCCATGCTGCGCGTCGCATTCGACGTGTTCAACGTGTTCAACTCGTCCACGGCGACCCAGGTAGAGACCGAGGACGACCCGTTCTCCGACGCGGACAACGCCTTCGAGGTCGTGCGGTCAATCCGCTTCCCGAGAAACTTCAGGCTCGGCTTCATCGTCGATTTCTAGAGTTTCGAGGCACAGGGCCCTCTAGCGCCCGCGGGGGAAGGAACTCCGGTTCCTTCCCCCGTTCTGTTTGCCCGATGCCCTGCCTGCCGTCTTCGGCCACGGGCAGGACGCCGAGCGGCGGAGCCGGATTGCTATACTTGGGCCCCGGCGCCCCCGGACGACGACCGGGGGCGAATCGTGCCGGAGACTCGCGGGCCGGAGGAGCCATGCCTGGACCGAGCAGAGCCACGCGCACCGGCTTCACGGCTGCCGCGGGATCGATACGGGGAGCGACCGCACTGTGCACGGTCGTACTCGCCGTCGCCGCATGCGGGCGCGGAACCGAGACGACGGTCATGTCGGATGGCGCCGCGCCGAACGTTCTGGTGATCACCCTCGACACCCTCCGTGCGGACAGACTCGCGCCCTACGGTTTCGAGGAGATCGAAACCCCGGGCCTCAGTCGCCTGGCCCGGGAAGGCGTTCTGTTCGAGAACGCGCACTCGACGACGCCGCTGACGCTGCCGGCCCACACGTCGATGTTTACCGGCTACTACCCGCTGCGGCATGGCGTCATCGACAACGGGGGGTATGTGGTGCCGGAGAGCGCGGAGATGCTTGCCGAGCGGCTCCGCGGCGCGGGCTACCGGACCGGAGGGTTCACGGCTGCCTACGTGCTCGACCGGCGCTGGCAGATCGACCAGGGTTTCGACGAGTACTTCGACGATTTCGACGTCCGCGGTCAGCGGGTCATCGCGATGGGGGGAGTTCAGAGACCTGCTGACGAGGTCGTGGACCGGGCCCTCGACTGGCTGGACGAGGAATCAGACTCGCCGTTCTTCCTCTGGGCGCATTTCTATGATCCGCATGCGCCGTACGAGCCCCCCGAGCCCTATGCGTCGCGATACCCGGGCCGTCCCTATCTGGGCGAAGTGGCATTCACCGACTCCCAGATCGAAAGGCTGATCGAGGCCCTGGAAGTGCGCGGACTGCTCGAGTCGACCGTGGTGATCGCCGTTGCCGACCACGGCGAGAGCCTCGGCGGGCACGGCGAAGCCCAGCACGGGTTCTTCATCTACGACGAAGCGATGCATGTGCCGTTCATCCTTCGTCTCCCGTCCGGTGTGGGCGCCGGGCTGCGGCGCCCGGAGCCCGTCTCCATCGTCGATCTCACGCCGACCGTGCTGGCTCTTGCGGGCGTGGAGTCCGGCGACGACTTCCACGGCGTCAACCTGCTGCCGATGTTCGACGCCGACTACGTTCCGCCCGCCCGCTATGTGTATTCCGAGAGCTGGTACGCAAGGCTTCACTACGGCTGGAGTCAGCTGCAGGCGATCCGCGACGAGCGCTACAAGCTGATCCTGTCTTCCGATCCGGAACTGTTCGATCTGACCGACGATCCCGGCGAACTGTCGAATCGTGTCGACGACCTGAACACGGTGCTGTTTCGTCTGAACCGCGATGCCGAGGAACGCATGGCGGCGTGGAGCGAGAACGCTGATACCGCCGCCGCGACGGATCTCGATGAGGAAACGCGCCGTAAGCTCGTCAGCCTGGGCTACGTCGGGTCGTTCCAGGACATCGAGGCCGACGCCGCGGACCTGCCGAGCCCGCGGAACAAGATAGCGATCTACAACAAGTCGCTCGAGGCCCGACAGGCGATGAACCGAGACGACTTCGACGGCGCGGAGCGGCTGCTGCTCGAGGTGCTCGCTGAGGATCCCGGGATCGTCGACGCCCACCACACGCTGGGCGAACTCTACTTTGACACCGGACGGCTCGAGGACGCCGTTGCCGCGTATCGTGCAGCGATTCCGCTGCGGCCGGACGATCCCTATTCGTACATCTTCGCGACGGATGCACTCGTCGGGCTGTCCCGTCTGGAGGACGCGGAGCGGCTCGTCCGCGACGGCCTGGAGTTCGTCGGAGACAACGCCCAGCTGTACTTCCTTCTCGGCGACGTGACGCGGCGGCGCGGCGATATCGATACGGCGCAGCCGGCGTTCGAGCGTGCACTGGAGCTGAACTCTGACGGTTCGTCGGCCCGCGGCGGGCTCGCGCAGGTCCACTTCGCGCGGGGCGATTTCGGCGAGGCAGAGCGCTACGCGAGGGCCGGGCTGGAGCTGAACCCGCTGTTGCGCGGCGCACATTCGGTGCTGGCCGAGATCCACGACGCCCGGGGCGAGGGCCGCCTGGCGGAGCGCGAGTACCTCGCGGAACTGGCGAACTACCCAGAGGATGTGGCCGCGAACTTCAACCTGGCCATGGTGTATCGCAAGCTGGGCCAGGAAGACGAGTCCGCTCGAGCGCTCGAGCGCACGCTCGAGCTCGACCCGGACTACGCTCTGGCGAATCTCTTCATGGCTCGCGTGATCATGCTTCGCAACGGCGATCTCCAGGCCGCGATCGCCATGGTGGAGAAAGCGGTAGCCCAACCCCTCGATACGCCGGACCTGACGCTCGGCTACTACCTCCTGGCTGATCTCTACAGCCGCATTGGCGATCATGCGCGGGCTGAGGAATGGGCAGCTCGGGGCAATCGCCTCCAGCGTCAGTGAAGGCCACGCGGGTGCGCTCGGGGGCTATGGTGCTGACGCTCATCGTGTCGGTGGCCGGGTCGGTGTCCACCGCGGCCGGGCAGGAAATCCGGCTCGCGGCGTCCACCGCACACGCCCTCGACCTGCCGCAGCGCTTCGGCAGCCTCGACAAGAGTTTCATCACAGAGTCGACCGGGGGCGGTGCCGCCTTCCTCGACTACGACCAGGACGGATGGGTCGATCTCTTTGTCCCGAATGGGTTCGCGATCGACGCCGACGGCGGACCTGTTGGTGCTGACCCCACCTCGGCTCGTGGCTCCGGCGCCGGGCACCGGCTCTATCGAAGTGCCGGCGGTGTCCTTACCGAAGCTCCCGCGTCGGCGGGACTTCGCGACGTGATCTGGGGGGCCGGCGTGACGCAGGGAGACGTGGACAACGACGGCTGGCCGGATCTCTTCGTGACCGCGATCGGAGGCGATCGTCTATACCGCAACAATGGTGACGGTACGTTCACCGCCTGGCCGAGCGGGGTAGAGGACGCTGGCTGGGGCGCCGCGGCAAGTCTGCTGGACTGGGATGCCGACGGGAGCCTGGACCTTTTTGTCGCCCGTTACGTCGACCTCCCCGACGCGCACCTCGTGCCGAAGGGCGCCGGCCGTTGTTTCTACTCCAGCGTCGAGGCTTTCTGTGGCCCGGAGGGACTCGCGGGACAGCGCGACAGGTTCTACAGGGGCGGAACGGGCTTCGTGTCGTGGCGGGGCGAGTGGCTCGATCCCGAGGCCGGGTTCGGCCTGGCGCTGGCGGCCTTCGACTGCGACGACGACACGCTGCCCGAGGTCTATGTGGCCAACGATTCCACGATGAACGCGCTGTATCGCCGCGACGCGGAGGGTGTGCCCCGCGACGAGGGACTGCTGTCGGGCGCGGGATACAGCGGCGACGGACGCGAGCAGGCGGGCATGGGAGTCACCGTCGCAGACGCCGATCACGACGGGCGCCTGGATCTCTTCGTGACGAACTTCCAGAACGACCACAACACGTACTACCGCAACCTCGGCGGGTGTCTGTTTCAGGACGAGACCGAGCTGGTGGGCCTGGCAGCCAGCAGCTTTCCATACATGGGGTGGGGCGCCCTGTTCCTGGATGTCGACGGCGATGCGGATCAGGACCTCTTCGTCGCGAACGGCCACATCCACCCCGCGGTGGAGCCTGCCGGGATCGAGGCCTACCGGCAGCGCAACCTGCTCTACAGGAACCGCTTGCGCGAAGACGGTGACGTCGGATTCGAGGAGATCGGCGCGCAGGCGGGTGGCGGTCTGGCGGTGATCGAATCCTCGCGCGGGGCCATCCGCGGGGACCTCGACGGCGACGGCGACTTCGATCTCATCGTGACCAATATCGATGCCGTCCCCACCGTCCTCCGGAACGTCGGTGATATGGCACTGCCCGCGCTCCAGATCTCCCTCCGTGGTCGCGATTCCAACCGGTCGGCGTACGGGGCGACAGCCTGGGTGACGTCGGGGGGCGTTCGACAACGTCTCGAGCTGCGTGACAGTGACGGCTACGCCGGCGCCAACGATCCGAGGCTCCTCGTATTCCTCCCGTCGGGACGGGCGGAAGAGCTCGAGATCCACTGGCCCGGAGGGCATGTCGACACCATGGCCGACCTCGGGCCAGGCAGAATCCTCGTGCACGAGTCGGTCGGTCTCGTCGCGCAGCAGTCCTGGTGATGCTGCGCGCGAGCGGGCTTCTGGCGGCCTTTCTGCTGGCCCAACAGGCGTCTGTAGAGGCGGGTCTCGACCTCCTGCGGCGCGGCGACGCCGAGGGCGCCGTGAACGTCCTGCGCGGCGCGGTGGCGGCTCAGCCCGAGTCTGCTGCGGCCCGGTTTCACCTGGGCCGAGCATTGTTCGCCACGGACGAGGACGGCGTGTGGCCAGAGGCGTGGCGACGGTTCGGCGAAGCCCTGACGCTCGACCCCGGGCTGCGGCCGGCCGAGTACCAGCGCGCCGAGCTGTGCTACCGCGTCGGGAAGGTCGGAGCGGCTCGCGCGCGGCTCGCGGCACTGGTCGAAATCACGCCGCGTTGGCCGGCTCCCGAGGTGCGAGCGGCGGAACTCGCGCTGGAACAGGGGGAAGCACTGGAGGCCGTGCAATGGCTCGATCGCGCGCTTGAAATCACGCCGGATCGCAGCGGGTTGTGGGTGCGTCGCGCGGAAGCGCTCTCCCTGGCGTTCGACCGTGCCGGAGCTGAAGCGTCCTACCGCCGGGCGCTCCAGCTGGCTCCGGCGTCGACCACCATCCAGGTCGCGCTGGCCTACGAATACTTCAATCAGCAACGATTCGCCGATGCGGTCCAGGCGCTCGAGAGGGCTCGCGCCACGATACCGGACGATCCCTCGGTGCTGTTACCCCACGGCGAAGCGCTGCTCTACGTCGGCGATACCGAGAGGGCGCTGGACGCCGTCGATGCCGCGTGGACCGCGCTCGAAGGGTCGACGGCGGAGCTTGCGGCGTTGCGAGCCGGCGTTCTCGAACTGCGCGCGAGGATCTTGCTGAAGACGGGTAGGGTACAAGAGGCGACACGGGCGGCGGAGGAACTGGTGAAGCGCGATCCACGACACGTGCAGGCCCGCTTCCTGTACGGCAGCGCTCTGCGCCGAGGTGGCGACCCGGCCGCGACGGATCAGCTCCGCGAGTTCAAGCGGCTGTCCGACGCCCGCGAACATCGCGAACTCGGCGACGAGTATCTGCGCCTCGCCGGCGATGCGGCGGCGGCAACGGGCGAGTATCTGGCGGCGCTGGAGATCGCGCCCGAGGACGATGCCGCGCGCCTGGGCCTGGCGCGCGCCCATGTGGTCAGCGGGGAGCCCGAAAGGGCGCTGGGCGTGCTGGCAGACGTTTCGCCCGGGACTCTCGAAGTCGGTGTGATCGGACTGCGCATCCGGGCGCTCGCGGCTATGGGCCAGGCCGTGGACNNGACGACCTCTATCGTGTAGATGCCCGGTCGCGCCCGGAGGTGCCTGTAGTCGCGCTCACGCCATTCGGGGAGGGTGTGCACCCAGACGTCGAGCGGTCGACCGAAGACACTGACCTCATCGTCGGCCGCGCCGAAGTGGTCGGTGCCGTCGTAGTAGTCGAAGTACTCCTCCTCGGTCAGCATTCCCGCGTGCCACTCGTCCCACTCGAGTTTCTCTTCCTCCGTCCGTGGCACACGCTCGGTCAGATACCACTCGACCGTATTGAGGCCGATGTCGCGCGTGCCGGGGAACTCGTTGACCAGGTAGCCGTCGCGCAGCACGCGCACGGTCACGGCCTCCGCGGGTTGCCCCAGCAGGTAGTGGATGACCGACCCCTTCGGCGCGTTCTCACCCTCGTAGTTCTGGAATGCAGCGGCAACCTGGTTCTGCCGCGCGGAGATCCAGAGCACCTGCGGAGCGATCTCGAAGACGTGCACGTCGCGGCTCAGGGTCTCGGCGTCGATCTCCTGCAGCGGCGAGATGTCGGCGATCCAGAAGCTCCTGCCGTAGGTGCCGACCACGAGGTCGTTGTCGCGTGGATGAATCACCAGGTCGTGGATGGGGACGTTCGGCATGTTGTTGCGCAGCGACGACCATGAATTGCCGCCGTCGAGCGACACGTAGACCGACTTCGCCGTGCCGACGAACAGGAGTCGGGCATTGCGATGATCCTCGCGAATCACGTTGACGGGTTCGTCGGCGGGCAGATTCGACGCAATGGACCGCCAGGTGACGCCATAGTCGTCGGTGCGGAAGACATGGGGACGGAGATCTCGACGATCCCTGTGGCCACCACTCGCCGTCACGTAAGCGGTTCCGGGCCGGTGATTGGAGGCCTCCACGCGCATCACCTTGGCGCCCGGCCAGCCGTCGATCGTCTCGCTGACGCGCTGCCAGCGCAGGCCGCCGTCGCGCGTCAGCCAGAGATTGCCGTTGTCGGTGCCGGCCCAGATCACGCCCTGTTCGAGGGGGGACTCGTCGAAGCTGCTGATCGAGCCGTTGACGTCGCGGCCATCCTCGGAGAACGGGGTGCCGCCCTCCGAGAGATCGTGGCTGATCGCCTCCCAGCCCTCGCCACGAAAGTCCGACCGCAGCAGCACGTTCGCGCCGTGGTAGAGAACATCCGGATTGTGGGGTGAGATCAGGATCGGGGCGATGAAGTTGTAGCGGATGCCCGGCGCCTCGTAGCGGATGCGGCGGCGGACACCGGTCCGCTGGTCGTTTCGCGAGATCTCGCCGCGCTGGGACTCCACGTACAGCCAGCGATTGTCCGTCGGGTCGACCTGGGCATATGAGCCATCGGCGCCGCTCACGTGCTCCCAGTCTTCGAAGCGAATGGGCCAGCGGCCGCGCTTCGTGCTCGGACCCCGCCACGTTCCGAAGTCCTGCATTCCGCCGTAGACGTTGTACGGGCGCGCCATGTCGACTCCCACGGCCTCCAACTGTCCCAGCGCGAGGTTGTCCGGGTGGTACCAGGTCTCTCCGTCGGAGTGGGAGATCGCGAGTCCGTAGTCGTAGCCGAGCAGNNTGCCGTGAGGGTCGATCCACATCGCCTGGTTGTCGCCGCCGAAACGGATCATCTTCTGCCACGTGCGCCCGCCGTCCGGAGTGCCCTGAACGCCGGTGTTGAGGACGTAGATGCGGCCGGGGTCCTGCGGGTCGATGCGGATCTGACCGAACCGCGAGGCGCCCGTGAGCGCATACTCGGTGCGCGGGGGGCTGATCCGTCGCCACGTGGCGCCGGCGTCGTCGCTCTGCCACACGGTGTTGTAGAACCTGTCGTACGGGCTGCGGCCGTTCCAGTCCGGATCGGTCAACAGGATCGACGCCACCACGATGTTCGGGTCGGCGTGGTGAATGTCGAGCCCGATGCGGTCCATCGGCTCCCCGGGCAGACCTCCTTCGAGACGCTCCCAGCTCCGGCCGCCGTCGGCGCTCTTGTAGATCCCGCTCCCGCCGCCGTCTGTGCGATCCCAGGCCGAGGCGTAGATCACGTCCGGATCAGTCGGATCCACGGTCAGGTCCGCTGCCCCGACCTCGTGTCCATCGTGTTGAAGGGCGAGGGTGCGCTCCCAGTGAAGACCGCCATCCGTCGTGCGGAACACGCCGCGCTCGGGCGACTGGTCGTCGTGACTTCCCGTCGCGGCGACCCAGACGACGTTCGGGTCCTCCGGGTGGATGCGGAGGCGCGGAATGTAAAGCGAATCAGCGAGGCCCCGGTGCTGCCACGTCGCGCCGCCGTCGCCGGTGCGATAGATGCCCTCGCCCCAGTACGAGGCGTTGCCCGTTCCGGCATAGATCACGTCCGGGTCCGAGAACGACACCTCGATGTCGCCGAGAGAGTTGATCGGCACATCGTCGTAGATCGGCTCCCAGGTGACACCGCCGTCGTCCGTCCGCCACAGTCCTCCCGTCGACGCAGCCGCATAGAAGGTGTAGGGCTGCCGGCTCGGGTCCGGAACCGCCAGATCCATGATGCGCCCGCCCTGGCGTGACGGACCGATCGAGCGGAAGTGAATCCCGTCCAGGATCGTGCGCGGTACTTCCAGCCTGTGGGCGGGATCGTCGCCCTGCGGCGCGGCAGCGATCGGGCCGCCGGCGAGCACGACCGTTGCTGCAGCGGCGAGGCAGGCGCTGCGGAAGGGGAAGGACCGGGGGATCGGGTTGCTGTCCATGGCCGTCCTCGCCCCCGGGAGCCGCAGCGGTCGGGAGTCGCAACGGTGCGTCG
>JABAHO010011957.1_pt3 | contig 15357 bp, 22 predicted proteins | sample 7062071 | NCBI WGS metagenome assembly JABAHO01 (sample SAMN14534356, study PRJNA622989) | marine sediment metagenome | biome: marine biome [ENVO:00000428]; feature: marine pelagic biome [ENVO:01000023]; material: deep marine sediment [ENVO:00002113] | place: India: Gulf of Kutch | collected...
ACGGGAACCGCTGAAGGCGCCCCCGGGTCGCTGCGGCGGCTCTTCCTCTACGGAATGCTGTACGGCACGTTGCACGTCGCAGCTTGGGGATTGGCCAGATTGCTGGCGGCCTTCGCCGACCAGCCCGAGCTGACCAGCGCGACCAGGGTGGCGGAGCCCCTGGCGATGACGGTCGTGGCCCTGCCCGTCCTGTATCTCCTGGGCAGATGGGCTATGCGCGCCATCGCCGATCCGGCCGAGCGCACCGTCGCGTTCTCCTTCTACCTCAACCTGACTCTGGTGACTTCGGTCGTGGTGGTCCTGATCACCGGCATCGCCACCGGGTACTGGCTGCTCGGAGGAGACACCTTTGAGCCAATCGCGATTGCCGCCCTCCCGATCTGGGCCGTGATCTGGGCCGGGCACTGGCAAGTGTGGCGCCGCTACCAAACCGAGGTTTCGGCAGTTCACCTCTATATAGCGTCGGCCGCCGGACTTCTAACGGCCGCAATCTTCGGCGGCATCCTCCTCACCTATGCACTATCTGCCGTCATGGACGCTCGCAGCGGTTTGGACCTGGAGATCTTCGACGACGAAGCAGTCCGGGTCTCCTTAGCGGGCTTAGCGGTGAGCCTCGGTGTGTGGGGGTGGCATTGGCTCGGCAACGGGCTGCGCCGCGAACGAGACGTCGTCTGGCACGCCTACACAATTCTCTTTGCGGTGCTGGGTGGACTCATCACCTTCGTGTTGGCAGCAAGCATCACCCTCTTTGAAGTCCTTCAGTGGTGGTTCGGTGACCCCGAGGAAANNGCGATTTGGGTCTACCACCGATTCGTGCTGCAGGCCGCAAAACAGGTACGCAACGAGGTCTCCCGGGTCTACGACTACGTCGTCGCCGCCGTCGGGTTGGCCGCGGCCGCTTTCGGCATAGTGGTTTTGATCGTCGCTTTGCAGCAGGCTGTGTTCCCATCGGATGCTGCTGGGGATTCCGACTCGTCTCGCCAAACGTTCCTCGCTGCCATCACGTCGCTCTTGGTGGGCGCTCCACTCTGGAACCAGGCCTGGTTCAGGGCCGGGGGTTACCTGCGCCGCAATGTGACCGCCGAGGCGTCTTCTCCGACGCGACGCTTCTATCTCTTCGGGATCCTCGGTGTATCCGGCGCCATCGGCTTCGGTTCACTTCTAGCGCTGCTGACCCAGCTATTCAACGCGTTCTTCGAGGACTCAGGCCCGCTGCGGGAAGATCTGCGGGTGCCGATCGCCCTGCTGGTCACAGTCAGCGTGGTAGCTGTCTACCACTGGCGGGTATTCCGGGCCGAGCGAGGCGATGTGACGGCTCCGGTTCGCCCCAAGGACATCACGCTGGTGACCGGGAGCGCCGGACTGGCCGATGGTCTGCGGCGTGCCACCGGGGCCCACGTGAGCTTGATGCTGCGTGACGACGTGAACGGGGAAGCCCCGGCCGTGGAAGACCTGGCTGCCGCCGTCGAAGCGGATGAACATCAGCGTCTTCTCGTTCTCGCCGGGCCGTCCGACCGCATCGAGGTGGTGCCGCTCCGTCAATCGGGTTAGCTGATTCCCCGGGAATGGGCCCATTCCGTCAGCTGGTGGCGCCGCGTGAGTTGTAGCTTGCGAAGCACCGAGGTCATGTGGCTCTCGACGGTCTTTTGGGAGATGAACAGCTTCTCGGCGGCTTCGGCGTAGGTGGATCCCCGGGCGATCTCCCGCACAACATCGAGTTCCCGAGGCGTCAAGCTGGCCAGCTCCGGGTCCACGTCGTCGATGTCGACCTCTTGGAAGTACTCGATGACCGTGGCGGCCAGGCCGCGCGAAAAATAGGCGTCGCCCTCGGCGACCCGGCGGATCGCTTCCAGCAGCTCGCTGGTCTCGGTGGTCTTGGTGACATAGCCGCTCGCTCCGGCGTGCACCGTCATCAGGACGTCCTGACGGTCGGCCGAAGCCGACAGCGCCAGAAACCTGATGTCCGGGTGGGTCTTGCGGACTTCCGTCACCACCTGCTCGCCACCTCCGCTGGGAAGATGAACATCGAGCAGCACGACGTCCGGCTCCCGCTCTCTGATCAGCTCGACGGCAGCCTCGATCTCGTCCGCTTCACCCACCACGTCGACTGCATCGGCGAGTTCGGCTCGCACCCCGGCCCGAAAAACCGGGTGGTCATCCACCACGAACACCCGCAACAGTCGGTCGTCGTTACTCACGGGCGCTCCAGGGTGAGCTTGACCTCAGTGCCTTTGCCCTTGGTGCTGTGCACCTCGGCGGTCCCCCCGATGCGTTCCATCCTCTTTTNNACGCGTTCCATCCTCTTTTTGATCGAAACCGCCAGCCCACCGTCGCGGCTGAGCTCGTTGGCATCGAACCCAATTCCCCGATCACGCACCGATATCACGCACCCGTTCTCTCCAACCTCGGAGGTGAGGAAGATCCGCTCCACGCCCGAATGTTTGGCGGCGTTGGCGAGAGCTTCCTGAGCGGCCTCAATCATGGTCTCCAGCTCGGCGTCGAGCTCGCAGTCACCAATTGCGACAGTCTCGACCTGAACGCGATGCCGGTCTTCGATCCCATCGCCCAGTGCCCGCACGGCTGCTTCGAAACTGTTGGCTAGGGGCGACGAGAACTGGTGCAGCCACTGGCGCAGCTCCTGTTCCTGGCGGCGGGCCAGGTAGCGGACTTCGCCCTCATCGTCGGCCTGCCGTTGCACGAGAGCCAGGGTCTGCAGCACCGAGTCGTGCAGGTGGGAGGCGACTTGCTCCCTTTCCTCCGCCAACAACCTCCGTTCGCGCTCCGCAAGCCGCAGCCGCTCGCTTCCGCGCAGCGTGTGCACCGTCCAGCCGAGCACGACGGCGACGGTAAAGAACCCGGCCAGGTTTCCTACTACTTGTTCGGCTGCGAAAGGGTCGCCCGGACGAGGGGCTATTGCTGAGCCGAGGATCTGGGAAGCGGCCAGGAAGCCGGCGCTCACCAAGCCACCGACCAGCTCGTGGGCGTACACCGCCAGCACCAGCCACGAGATGGGGTAGCCACCGAAGAACAGCCTTTCAGCGTCAGCGGCATAAGGCGCCACGGCTATGAGAAGGGCCACGGCACCATCCGCCGCCAGCCAGGCCCAGCTTCGGAACGCTTTCCGATTGCGAGCTACGACGAGGGTCGCCGCGGTTCCCAGAGTGGCGAGAACCAGCGACGCAATCACGATGGAATCCTCCGCACCGGAATCGGTTGCGAGGGTGATCACCGCCAAGATGGCCATCCAGACGAAAGCGATCAAGCGGAAAGCCACCACGGCGTAAAACATGGTGAGATCCACCGGTTGTGTCGAGTCGGTGCCTCGGACCACGAGCGACCTCCGGGCAGAAGCGTAGCCCTGGGGAGGGTGAGAACGTTGGAGTCCCTACCTGCGGAAGCCGTTTGGTTCGACTGCGGTTTCGCCCAGGAAGCGCCAGCTGTGGGCGGGTAGGATCCGACCGCGGGAAAGGGGAGCAATGGCCAACTACCAGGTTCAACGTTCGATCACGATCAACTCCGATCCGGCGCCGATCTACGACCGGATCGCCAACTTCCACAAGTGGGAATCCTGGTCACCGTGGGAGGAGATGGACCCGAACATGACCAAGGCCTACTCCGGGCCCGATTCGGGAGTCGGGGCGTCCTATTCCTGGAAAGGCAATCGGAAGGTTGGCGAAGGCAATATGACCATCACCGACGTGACCGAGCCCAGCCGGGTTACCTTCGACCTTCATTTCCTGAAGCCGTTCAAGGCCCAAAACAAGACGGTCTTCAGCCTCGAGGGGATCGGGGAGGGCACGCAGGTCACCTGGACCATGACCGGCCGGCACAACATCCTGTCGCGGATCATGAACATCTTCATGTCGATGGACAAGATGGTGGGCAAGGACTTCGATAAGGGTCTCGCCAAGCTCAAGACCGAAGTTGAGGCCTCGGGCTAGCCGGCGAATCGTTCAACTTCCCACCTTTATTGGTCGATAGGGCGCCTGATCGGCCTTTTGCTGTTAGAGGAGAAAATAATGAACGATTACCGCGATCCCGCGCTTGTGGAGCAACCCGTTGCCGCTCCCCATCCAGAGTTACCCGAGGTACCGGCATCTCCGATGCTGACGGCAGATGCGCTTCCCACTGCAGGACCCGACCGAAGTGAGATCAACCGGCGCGTCGGCCAGGGCGTAGGTCAGCTGATGCTGTTGGGAGCCGGAATCATGTTGCTGGTGTTCGGCGGCCTAACTCTCTCCCAGACCGGCTTCGAGTTCGGCGCTGAAGCGCCCAAGGCTTCTATCGCCGGATTCCACCACACGGCACTCATGGCAGTTGTCGATCTGGGTTTGGGCTTTGTGCTCGTGGCGGCTGGAGCTCGCAACCGGTTGGATTGGGGCTCGGTTCGTCTCCTTGGGGGAGTAAGCCTCGCGTTTGGCGTAGTGCTCCTCGCCGAACCGCCGGTGTTGCACAGCTGGTTGGGCACCCATGCCGCCACCGGCTGGCTCTTTGTGATCATCGGGGCCGTGATGCTCGTGGCTGCGATCGTCCATCCCTTGGTACTAGGCGACGAACCGGAGTCAGCTTCTTAAGCGGCCTGTATACACCCCGTTCCGTCGAGCAGCAAGGACTTCGACAAGGGTCTTGCCAGGCTTAAGACCGAAGTTGAGGCCTCGGGCTAGCGAAAAACTGGTTGCCGTTCTCCACGGACTCCCTACACTGTCCCGCAATGGATTGCTACCCAAACGCCCGCACGTACTGCTGCTGCTGTTGCTGCAGCCCTGCGCCGCGCGGGGAGGTGTTTGCCTAATCCATTGAGCTAACCCGACACTTCTTTCCACCACCCGCACCGGCGATCGAACGGAGCGGGTTTTTCTTTTGCCCGAAAGGCTCAGTAATGACCCAAACACCAACCAACACAGGATCCGAACTGGCAACCGATCCTTATTTGCGGAGGTACCAGGACATCCGCGACCTCCTGCCGGGGCCGGACAACCCGTCCCCACTGCTGCGCGTCAATCGCGTTGCCCCCGCCGATCTGCGGCTCTTTCTCAAGCTGGAGTGGCTCAACCCGTACGGGTCCATCAAGGACCGGACTGCCGCCTATCTACTCCAGGGCTTGGTGGAGCGCGGCGAGCTGGCCGCAGCCCAGTTGGTCGAAGCCAGCTCGGGCAATACCGGGATCGCCCTGGCCGCGCTCGCATCGCTCATGGAGGTGCCGGTGACGGTGACGATCCCCGACGAGATCCCCGAAGAGAAGAAGACGTTGCTACGGATGCTGGGTGCTGAGGTGTGGGAAACACCGGATGACCTGTGTCCGGTGGATCATCCCAAGGATGGAGCTATTGCCCTCGCCCGGTCACTGGTGGCATCCGACACCGGCACCCGCTACGTGATGGCGGATCAGTACGAAAACGTGGACAACGTCCGGGCGCATTACGAAACCACCGGTCCGGAGATCTGGCGCCAGACGGGTGGAGAGCTCCAGTACTTTCTGGCGGGCCTCGGAACCGGCGGCACTATCACCGGTGCTGGACGCTTCCTGAAGGAGCAGGACCCAGCCATTCAGGTGATCGGAATTGAGCCCCAGCCGGGTCATAGGCTGCCGGGCCTCAAATCGTTCGAAGAGGCCAAGCAGCCGGGCATTCTCGATTGGAGCCTGATCGACGACGTGATCCGGGTGGATGACGATCCCGCCTATGACATGACCGAGCGCCTCTTTCGTGAGGAAGGCCTCATCGTCGGGCCCTCCACCGGGGCGGTGGTCCACGCCGCCTTCGAGCTGGGCTCCGGCAGTCACGAGGTTGCGGTCGGCATATCGCCCGACGGCGGACTCAAGTACATGAGCTACTTCGCGAAACGCCTTGGTGACCACGGGCTCCCCACGGTTTGACAATGAAGGACAGGAGGAACACGACATGACCCAGGCCAAACCCGTCGACGAAGGAAGAGTCGCCGACGTTCTCGACACCAGTGGGCTGTTGTGCCCCCTTCCCGTGTACAAGGCCGCGCTGGTGTTGAAGAAACTCGAAGCGGGAGATGTGCTCGAGCTGATCTGCACCGATCCGGGATCGTTGGAAGACATTCCGGCGCTGGCCCGCCAGCGAGGCGACGCCCTGCTGGGCGTGGACGATCAGGGCGGAGTACAGAAGTTCTGGATCGAGAAGGGAGCGAGCGCATGACCGATCTTGCCCAAGGCCTAGGCACCATCGCAGCGGTGGATTCCGAGCCAGGAACCAAGCCAAAGCGACTGGCGCTGGTGGCCTCGAAGGGGACCCTCGACGCCGCCTACCCGCCCCTGATCCTCGCCACGACGGCCGCCAGCCTCGGCTGGGAAGTGGGCATCTACTTCACCTTCTATGGGCTGGACATTCTGCACGAGGATCGGTATCAGAAGCTGAAGATGGCCTCCCTGGCCAACCCGGCCGGCCCGATCAGGTTGCCGAATCTGCTTGGTGCCATCCCCGGGGCCACGGCCGCGGCCACCAAAGTCATGAAGCGGTGGATGAAGCGGAGCCGCATGCCGGAGGTGGCCGAGTTCATCGACATGGCACAGGGTCTGGACGTAANNGCAGCCAAGTTCCTCGACTTCGCCGCCGACGCCGACGTGCAGCTCTTCGTGTAAGACTCGACCGGTTGGAACTCGGGAATTGACCTAAGGTTGGGTCGTGGATGTTGAGTATCCGGGTTTCGGTTCGATCGTGATCAACGGGGAACGATTCGACAGGGACATGGTGGTCGAGCAGGGAACCGTCCGGGCACGCAAGAAGGGACCCTCCAAAGCCCGCCGCGGCGAATACGGGCACACGCCGCTCACTGCTGCAGAAGATCTGCCCTGGACGGGGTCGCAACTCATCATCGGCACCGGCGCCAGCGGACGCCTCCCGATCGCTCCCGATGTGACGCAAGAAGCGGAAGCACGCGGCGTAGAACTGGTCGCCCTCCCGACATCGGAGGCCTGCGAGCTGCTTCGCGCCATTGAAGACGACGAGGTCTCGGCGGTGCTCCACGTCACCTGTTAGGGGTCGGTCGGTTCAGCGCGGCGGATCCAACAACCGCCGCAGTGTCGAGCCCGTCCGGAAGAGTTCCGAAGAGTCCGCCGTGGTTACCAGCGACACGGCTCGCCAGGTAGGCATCGGCCACTGCCGAGTCGAGATGACTGATTGCCAGAGCCGCCTGCGTAGCAATCGCGAGCCGTTCGGTGAGTCGTCTGGCCTGGTATTCGGGATCATCGACCGAATCGAGAACTCGCCAAGTTTCGCTGAGGTAGTGGTCGAAGCGGTCGTCGGCGCCGCGATGCTGTTCTAGCTCCTCGCGTAAGGCGGTAATAGCGGCTGGTTCCTTGGCGATCACCCGCAGAACGTCGAGGGCGATCACGTTGCCGGATCCCTCCCAGATCGCGTTCACCGGAGACTCCCTGTATAGCCGAGGCATGATCGAGTCCTCTACATATCCGTTGCCGCCGAGGCATTCCAGGGCCTCGCGGACTACCTCTGAACAGCGCTTCGTCACCCAATACTTGGCGACAGGCGTCAGGATTCGCTTGAGAAGCAATTCGTGTTCGTCGTCGGCGGCACGGTCGAACGAGGCCGCCACCCGGACCATGAGGCTCGTGGCGGCCTGCGTCTCGATTTCTAGGTCGGCTAGCACGTTTTGCATGAGAGGCTTGTCGATTAGGAGGGCGCCGAACGCAGTCCGATGGCCGGCGTGGTGGGCCGCCTGCCGTACCGCCTGGCGCATCAGACCAGCCGAACCGGTGATGCAGTCGAGCCTGGTGCCGTTGACCATTTCGATGATTGTTCTAACCCCTTTGCCCTCATCACCCACTCGGGCACCCCAGGCACCTTCGAACTCGATCTCGCTGGACGCATTAGAGCGGTTTCCGAGCTTGTCCTTGAGGCGCTGAATGAAGAAGGAATTCACCTGCTCATCGGGGGTCCAGCGGGGAAGGAGGAAGCAGGTCAGGCCGCCTGCGGCCTGCGCCAAGATGAGAAAAGCATCGCACATGGGTGCCGACGTGAACCACTTGTGCCCGGTGACCCGGTAGCTCCCGTCGGCCAACTCCTCGGCCGTCGAAGTGTTAGTACGCACGTCAGAGCCGCCCTGCTTCTCCGTCATACCCATGCCCATTAGCACGCCGGCCTTCTGTATCGGGGGAGCGAACGCAGGGTCGTACTGTCGCGAAGTCAGCAGTGGCTCCCATTCAGCGGCCAGGTCCGGCTCGTTGCGTAGGGCTGCCAGCGACGAGGAGGTCATCGAGATGGGACAACCATGCCCGGCTTCGACCTGGGCCGATAAGTACAGCAGCCCGGCCCGGGCCACGAAGCCGCCGGCGGATCCTTCCCACGGGAGCGAATGCATACCGTACTCGACGGCGAGGTTCATGAGATGATGCCAGGAGGGGTGGAAGTCGACCTGATCGATGCGATGCCCATAAGAGTCGTGGGTGCTCAGTTCGGGCGGAAAGCGGTTGGCGTCACGGCCCCATCCATACGCCTCTACCGAACCGATGCGTTTTCCGTNNAGATCGAGGTCTCCCAGTGGGGGAGGTTGGTTAACAACTTCGTGAGTCACCTCCTAAGCGTATTGGGATGCCCAGGAAACTTGGTGCCCGGCGCGGCTATCCGAGAGCTCGGTACGATTGGCCAAAGCCATGAGGAGGCAACATGGCCGACGTAACCGACGTACGAGTCATCGAGAACCGAACCGTCGAATTGACCTTTGCCGACGGCTCGATGCGCGTTGTCGACCTAACAAACTGGCTGTGGGGGCCGGTGTTTGACGCCATTGCCCAGGACGACGCGGTCTTTGCCCAGGTGACCGTTGATCCCGATCTGGGAGGTATCAGGTGGCCGAATGGCGCCCACTTCGCCGCCGATATCCTCCACGGTGACTACGAGAATACTCAACCCTGGAAGCAGCCACACTAACCGCCTGGCGACCACACGATTCGGTCCCGGGGGCAGTCGTTAGCAATCGTCAAGGGCGGCGGAGGAGATCGCAACATGAAGGGCTGCGTGTCCCGCGTAACCCGTCGCTTCTTGCAACGAGTCGGTGGCCAGAGTCAGTGTCGCCCACCCAACCACCCGGTGGGCATGGCTGGGCAGGGACGGAAAGGTGTTGCGGGTGGGTCGCCAATTTCCGATGGCGGTGTCGAGCGCGGCCCAGCGTTGCTCCGGGTTGTCCCAGGCGCCTCCCAGAATGTCACGGACTACGCACTCCGGGGCTCCGGCCTCANNTCACCATCGCCATCCCGATCTCCAAAGCCGGGACCGCTTGGGCCCACGATGTGGTTGGCCGCCGCCTCCGCTGCCGTTTTCGCTTCCAAGAGGCTCGAAGCATCGCCCCACTCGTCAACATGACTGGCGACCACGGTCAGCCGCTCGGCCAGACGCTCCGTTGCGCCGCGATCTGGCTCGACGCCATTGCCGGATTGGCATGCGGCCAGCAAGACAAGCAGGATGAGAAGCCCAGCTACTCGAACCTGCCACGTCATGGGGTGACGCTACCCATCGAGGCAAGCAACTTCGTCGCCTGCCGGCCCTCCGGCCCGGCGACCTGAGCCGGGTAGTCTCCGCATCACCATGTGATCTGGGACCCAAAGGGGCGCAATGAGATGGAGAACAACCCTGATCGTCATCGTCCTCTTTGCTAGTGGCTGCGGGGGCTCAACCAACGAAAACCAGTCGGCCACCTCGGTAGATGCGGCGGCTCCCAATGTCACGGTGGCCTCCCCGACGACAACCCAGGTAGCAGGTTCGCCGACCACCGCAGCATCGAATCCGGGAGCCTCGACAACGTCGACCGGTTCAGTCCCGATTGAGACGACGACGACCCTGCAGCCCACCTCTCAAACCACCACCACTTCTCAAACCGCGACCACCACCGCTCCGACAACGACGACCACCACCTCAAGGACCTCCACGACGACGACCACCCTTCCGGCAACGACCACAACCATGCCGGCTACGACAACGACCATGGGCTCGACAACTCACGTCGTCAACACCGTGGGCGAAACCTTCAGTCCGGCGAGCATCACTATTGCGGCGGGGGACACCGTGGTCTGGAATAACGTCTCTTCGCTGTTCCACACTGTGACTAGCGGACCCCGCTCGGCTCCGGACGGCATCTTCAACAGCGCGCTGAATCCCGGGGCGACTTTCAGCCACACCTTCAACTCGCCGGGAACCTTCGTCTACCACTGCATCCCGCACGGCAATATGTCCGGTGTGGTCACCGTGACCGGATAGGTTCTCTCGTCCGGTTAGCTCCGGAAGCGATCGAAGCGCTCCAACTCCANNCGTTGAAGGGCGGTGCCGATCGTCCACTCGTCTGGCTCGACGCGATCAACTTCATCCCATGTGATCGGCATCGCCACCGGAGCGGTGGGTCTGGGCCGCACCGACCAGGGCACGACTGCGGTGGCGGTGTGACCGTTGCGCAGCCAATCGAGAAACACTCGATCTTGCCGATTCTTCTTCTGAAACTCGAGGGTCAACACATCAGGTTGGTGCGCGGTGGCGAGCACCGCGATCGACTGGGCGACCTCGGCCGCTACTTCTTGAGTGGACACTCCGTCGAGAGGGGTGACCACATGGAAGCCCTTGGAGCCCGTCGCCAAGAGAAAACTGGCCATGCCCAGCTGATCCAGAAACTCCTTCACCAGCCAGGCCGCCGTGCGGGCATCTTCGATCCGGCCCGGAGTCGGATCGAGGTCGAATATCAGCCGGTCGGGGTGAAACAGGTTCGAGGCACGACTGGTCGGGGCGTGGAAAGTCACTGTGTTCTGGTTGGCCGCATAGAGGAGGCCTTCCAGGTCGTGGATAACCGGATGGAGCGTTTCGCCGCCCTTCTTGCCAATCGGGCAGCGGGCGATGTAGTCCGGGAAGTAGCCGGGGGTGTTCTTTTGCATGAACCCCTTCTTGTGTATCCCGGCCGGGAAACGCTCCAACGTGAGGGGACGGTCAACAAGGTGAGGGAGCATAAGGGGAGCAGCGGCTGCGTAATAGTCGACCAGCTCGCCTTTCGTAACGCCTACCTCGGGGAACATCACCTTGTCCCGGCTGCTGATCTCGACCACGCGTCGAGCATAGGCCCGGCGACTGGGTGTCACCGGGTGGCCCCGCGTCTCACCCGGCCTCCTCTAAGAAGATGCGGAGCGCGCCTCGGATGAAGCGCGCTCCGTACCCGCGTCTCCTACGAGCTGAACTCCATGAGGTTGAAGGCAGCCCCGGTGGGGTCGGCAATGACGGCGAACTTGCCTATCTCGATCTCCGCCGTGGGCCGCAAGACCTTGCCACCCAGCTCGAGAGCCTTCTTCTCGGCGGCGGCGCAGTCGGCCACTGTGAAATACGGCCCCCAGTGGGCGGGAACCTCCGCCGGCACCATGTCCGGCATCATGAGCATTCCGGCAACGTCCTCACCTTCCAGCTTGAAGGTGGTGTACTTCGTCTCTCCGGTGTCGCGCGTCTCCGCCTTCCATCCGAACAATGTCGCATAGAACGTTTCGGCGGCCGCCAGGTCGCGGGTCATGAGCTCTGCCCAGCACACTGCTCCGGGTCTGCCTGAGTAGTAGCTGCCCTCGATTTCCTGACCACTGAACAAGCCGAACATGGCACCGGTCGGATCCGCCACTAGCGCGATACGGGCATCGCCCGGGATGTCGAACGGCTTCTCATGTATGGTGCCTCCGGCCTTCTCGACGAGGCCTACGGTTGCTTCCAGATCGTCGGCATAGATGAAGGTCGTCCACATTGCCGGATTGCCAAGCAGCTCTGGGCCTTGCTGCATCATTCCGCCAACCTGGTGGTCGGCGACTTTGCCGATGAAGTACTCACCCATTGGTGTCGGGGAACCCTCGACCTTCCAGCCCAGGAGGTCCCTGTAGAAGTTCGTGGCTGCGGTGATGTCGGGGGTCGATAAATCCATCCAGGTCACGGCCCCGTTGACTCCGGCTTTGATCATGCGAATCCTCCTTTCGCTTACCTGGGCAACGTAGAGCGAGCCCGATTCGGCTTGCCAGAGCCGAATGGCACTCCCTCCTTCGAAAGGCGCAACCGCGAGCACGGCGCCGAAAGGTTGAGCTCGCCGCTAACTCAGTCGAGGGGTGATGCGCTGGGAGGGAGCTAATTGATCTCATCGAAGCCGCGGTCGGCCATGGTGAAGGTGGCCTCGAGCACGGCATTGGCGCACAGCTCGGCGTCCGGGCTGTCACGTGACTCGAGAACCAGCTCGGCGACGTGGCTCTCGGTGTCGTTGAGGAAGTCCTGGATTTGTTTGGCAGTCGTGGTTGAAGCGAGCATTTCTTGTACTTCTGTCGCGTACGCAGNNGTCGCGTACGCAGTGCAGTTGGCGGCCTTGCTGCCACCGCCACAAGCTGCCAGCAGGACCAGGAGTACAAGTAGGCAAGCCCGGATCTTCATTAGTGGTGCCTCGGCTTGTGCAGGTTTGGGCTTTAGGCCGGGCACGCGTTTTCCGGTGAACTGCATCGTTGGGTTCATGGCCCGCCGACGGGCTGGGTACCGGAGGAGCTCCACCTCATGACGAAGACAGCATCGGCACGACCAGGAGGCTGGGGGGCGAAGCCCCTCACTTTGGTTCCTTGCTTTCCGGCGAGCGCGGAGGCCCTAGTCTTCCCACAGATGATCACTCGCAAATGGTCACTCACCTATGTGGTCACCTACCTGACCGTGGGAGGGCTGGGCTTCCTCGCCTTTCCCCGGTTAGCGAGAGATCTCCTGCTATCCGACACCGACTACGAAGACGTCGGCTTCCGATTAGCCGGAGTCATGATGCTTGCGCTGGCCTACCTGATCTGGAATATCGTGCGTTTCGAGGACTGGAAGTACTACCCACTCTCGATCTACGTCCGCGCCGGGATTGTCGTTGTGCTGACGGCGCTGTTCCTCGACACCGAGGACCCGATGTTTCTCGTCCTCGACGCCATAGTCCTGCTCGGTCTGCTGCCGTCCATCTACATCCACTTCTTCCAGGAGGCTCGAGAATCGCCGTGAGCTTTGCCGAAGCCACGGCCGTCACGCCCGATGGCCCGGGTCGGTACCGCGCGGAGATCCATGAGGGGTGGGACATCGTGGGTAATGCCAACGGTGGCTATATGGCCGTGATCGCCGCTCGGGCTGCCTCTGAGGCCGGTGGCGGCCGGCAACCGGCGACGGTGACCGCCCATTTTCTGGCGCCGGGTCGGCCCGGTTCAGTTTCAATCGAGACCCACGTCGAGAAGGCAGGTCGTCGGTTTACGACGGTCCGAGCGACGCTGGCGGATGGCGCGCGGCCTCTCGTCTCTCTACTCGGAGGATTCGCGGATGACTCGGTCGCGGTTGATTCCGTTGAGCGGATCGAGGCCGAGCCGCCGCCAATGCCGCCGCCGCAGGACTGCGTTCCCATCGAGCCCACTGAGACCTTCCCGCCTCCCTTCATGGGCAAGGTGGAGTTGCGGCTTCATCCCGAGGACGCCACTTTCGACGCGGGGGTTCCCCGGTTTCGGGGGTGGTTCCGACTGCGCGCTGAGGAGCCGATCGACGGATTTGGCCTCTTGCAAGCAGTGGACGCATTCCCGCCGACCGTCTACAACGCCCAATTACCCATTGCCTGGACGCCCACTCTGGAGCTTACGGCCCACATCCGGGGAAGGCCGGAGCCCGGTTGGCTGCGCTGTCTGTTCGCTACGCGCTTCATATCCGGCGGCTACCTAGAAGCGGACGGTGAAGTGTGGGACGGCTCTAGCCGCCTCGTCGCTCAATCGCGTCAGCTGGCGCTGCTACCTGACGTCTAAACACCTGTCGGCTAAGGGGGGAGGCCCGGTACCCTGCCATACCGATGTTCAGCCGTCTTCCGTTTCTGGTTTCTATGCTGGTATTGCTGGCTATCTCGTGCAGCTCCACCAACTCGACGCCGACGACAAGCCCAGCTGTGACCCCAACCACCTCGACCCCCACGCCAGCCGTTACGACCACGGTTCCGACCGGCACTGAGTCCACGCTTGCCACCACTACGACGACGACGATCATCCCGGCCGACAAACTCGAGGTGGTGGCCTTCCCGGTGCCGGCTGGCTCACGGCCGCACGATGTTGCCCCCGCCGTCGATGGTGGGGTCTGGTACACCGCCCAGGGCTCGGGCGAGCTGGGATGGCTCGATCCTGCAACAGGCGAGGTGCGTGAGATCCCACTTGGAGCCGGCTCGCGTCCGCATGGGGTGATCGTCGGACCGGACGGTGCGGCCTGGGTGACCGACGGCGGTCTCGATGCCATCGTTCGCGTTGAACCCGCCACCGCAGAAGTGTCGGTCTTCCCGCTTCCTGCGGGACGGCCCAACGCCAACCTCAACACGGCGGCGTTCGACCTCGCCGGGCGACTGTGGTTCACGGGTCAGAACGGCATCTATGGCGTGCTCGACCCCGTAACGGAGGCAATGGAGGTTTTCGATGCGCCCCGAGGTCGTGGGCCTTATGGAATCACCACGACGCCGGGCGGAGACGTCTATTACGCGTCGCTGGCCGGCAGTTACGTCGGTGCGCTCGATTCCGAAGGGAGAGTCACGGTTCTCGAGCCGCCCACAGCGGATCAGGGAGCCCGCCGGGTCTGGGCCGACTCGCAGGGATCAATCTGGGTCAGCGAATGGAATGCGGGGCAGTTGAGCAGGTTTGCTCCGGCGAGCGGGGAGTGGTCGGTGTGGCCGCTCCCGGGGGCAAGCCCGCAGGCTTATGCGGTCTACGTGGATGAGCAAGACTTGGTGTGGGTCAGCGACTTTGGCGGGAATGTATTGCACCGGTTCGATCCGGTCAGTGAACAGTTCGACACGTTCGACCTTCCGTCTCAACCCAGCAATGTGCGTCAGATCCTGGGGCGTCCCGGCGAGGTGTGGGGAGCCGAATCGGCCGCCGACCAACTAGTCGTGGTCCGCCCCATCGGATAATCCCGCTGTCCGGTTTGGTGCTTCGGCTAGCTCTGGGGGCCGAACACCCGGATCTCCACTGCGCCGGTGTTCCCGCCCGTTGAGGTGACAATGTCGAAGCGGAGGATGCGGCCGGACGTAGCAGCGGCTTGAAACCTGGCGTCGGCGGGGGTCCCGGCCGGGAACGGCCCCAGGACCTCGGCTCCGTCGATCGTCACGGTGTATTCGCTGGTGATGGCGCTGCCGTCGGCCATTGACCGGGTTATGAACTCGAAACCGCCGATCTCATTGGTGGAACCGAGGTCGACGGTGAGGAAACCATCATCGCCGTCGCCTCTACTCGACCACTCCGTTCCGGTGTCTCCATCGACGGCCAGCGCGGCGGCGAAACTGGCGTTGAACTCGGAACTGAAGTCGGTCACGGTCGCACCTTCTGCCAAGTTGGGCCCGCGGTCCACC
>JABAHO010003222.1_pt1 | contig 15331 bp, 17 predicted proteins | sample 7062071 | NCBI WGS metagenome assembly JABAHO01 (sample SAMN14534356, study PRJNA622989) | marine sediment metagenome | biome: marine biome [ENVO:00000428]; feature: marine pelagic biome [ENVO:01000023]; material: deep marine sediment [ENVO:00002113] | place: India: Gulf of Kutch | collected...
GCGATTCCCCCGAAGACGCGGAAGGGGCATGACGACGCTCCGATTGGCCACGCGGGGGAGCGACCTCGCTCTCGCCCAGTCCCGCTGGGTGGCGGGCCTCGTCGAGCGCGCACTGGGTGTTGCCGTCGAACTCCTGAAGATTCGCACCAGTGGCGACCGGCTCGCCGACGTCTCGCTCGCCGAGCACGGCGGCAAGGGTCTCTTCATCAAGGAAATCGAAGAGGCGCTCCTCGACGAGCGGGCCGACCTCGCGGTCCACAGTGCCAAAGACCTGCCCGCCAAGCTTCCCGACGCGCTGTGTCTGGCCGCGTTTCCCGAACGCGCCGACGCGCGCGACGCGTTGGTCAGTGGCGGGAGAGCGACGTCGCTCGATGACCTGGCACCCGGGAGTGTCGTGGGGACGGGCAGTGCGCGGCGCGGTATGTGGCTCGGCGCGCGTTTTCCCGCACTCGTGGTGCGCCCGCTTCGGGGAAACGTCCCGNNCGAATGCGACGCGGTGGTGCTGGCCTGCGCCGGCCTCGACCGCCTGGCCCTCTCGGACCGCATCGACGCGCGGATCGCACCCGAATTGATGCTCCCGGCGGTCGGGCAGGGTGTGGTCGCCGTCGAAACCCGCCGCGCCGGAGCCCTGGCGGAGGAACTCGGCGCCATCACGGACCCGGCCTCGGCGTTCGCCCTCGAGACCGAACGCGCATTCCTCCGCGCTCTGGGCGGCGATTGCAACGTGCCCCTCGCCGGCTTCGCCGAGGCGGGAGAGCGCGGGACCTGGCGCTTTCGCGGGGCCCTTGGGCTGCCGGACGGGAGTGTGATCCACGAGGTGAGCGACGAGGGCGACTCCGCCGAAACCCTCGGTGCGCGCTCGGCCGAGACCCTGCTTGAGGGCGGAGGCGCCGGCGTGCTGGCGGCGCTGCGCAGCGATGACTGACGCGGGGGACACGCGGCGCAGTGGCCGGGTGATCCTCGTCGGGGCGGGCCCCGGCGACCCCGACCTCATCACGCTCCGCGGCGTGGCGGCGCTCCGGAGCGCCGACATCGTGGTACACGATTCCCTGGCGGCCCCCGCACTTCTCGACTACGCGCCGGCCACCGCCGAACGCATCGATGTGGGCAAGCGGGGCCACGACGCGCCGACCCGCGACCAGGCGGACATCAACACCCTGTTGATCGAACGCGCGCGCGCGGGCGCCCGCGTCGTCCGGCTGAAGGGTGGAGACCCCTTCATCTTTGGCCGCGGCGGCGAAGAGGTGAGCGCGTGTCGCGCGGCCGGGGTGCCGGTCGAGGTCGTCCCCGGTGTGTCGTCGGCGGTCGCGGCCGCCGGGGCCGCGGGGATTCCGCTCACCGATCGTCGGCACGCCGCCTCGGTCGCCGTCGTGACGGGGCATCGCGACAAGGACCGTCCCTGGACCAGCGTCGATTGGGAGCGCCTGGCGCGCGGCGCGGACACCGTCGTGGTGCTGATGGGCATGCGAAATCTCGAGAAGATCGTGTCGGAACTCGTTGCCCACGGCCGCGCACCCGAGACGCCGGCTGCGGTCGTCATGGAAGGCGCGACCCCGCGTCNNCGCGTCAGCGCGTCGTCGTCGCCTCGCTCGAGGAGCTTCCCAGCGCGGCGCGCCGCGCCGGGCTCCGCGCGCCCGCGGCCATCGTCGTGGGCGAGGTGGTGCGCCTGCGCGAGGACCTGGGCGATCTGCTGCCGCCTTCGCCACTCGCGGGACGACGCATCGTCCTCACGCGCCCCGCGGATTCGCACGATGCCCTCGAGCGCGCCCTCGAGGNNAAACGCCGTGCGCCTCGCGGCCGACGTGCTCGCCCGCATCGGTGCCCACCCCGGAGACGTCGAGGGCGAGGTGGCCTGCGTCGGGGCCGCTACCGCCGCCGCCGCGCGCGAATGCGGCTTTGCGAACCTCTACGCGCCCGAAGCGCGCAACGCGGAGGAGCTGGCCGAGTCGTGGCTCGCGCGAGAACGCAATCCCCGCCCGACGGTCGCGTTCTTCCCCTGCGCCGCGGCCGCGGCCCCGGGCCTGCCGGCCCGTCTGCGCGACGCGGACCTCGAGGTTCGACCGGTCGTGCTCTACGAAACCCGCGCGCGGCGACCGGAGCCCCGCGAGTGGAGCGCGGCGCGCGAGGCCGACGCCATCCTGATCGCGAGCCCCTCCGCCGCGCGGGCGTTCTGTGACATCGCGCAACGCGAAGGGCTGCGGCGAACGGCGATCGGCGCGCGGATTTCGGCGATCGGTGCCCGCAGCGCGGCCGCGCTCGAAGACGGCGGCTTCCCCGCAGACCTCGTCGCGCCGCGGCCCGGCGCTTCGGACTGGGTGCGCGCGCTCGAATCCGATTTTCTGGAATCGGGACGGTCGCCGGCCCGGCGAGACGGCGTGTAGAGGAGAGGGTCCAGCGTGCTCGAATACAAAGTGGTGGAGACGAGTGAGGTCAGCGACGACGAGCTCGAGACCATTCTCAACGAATGGGTCGGTGCGGGCTGGACCTTCGAAGGCTTTCACTTCGCGATGCGCGACAACTCCAAACGTCCCGCGATGGCGTTCGTGACGTTTACGCGCACCCGCGAAGGCGGGGAAGGACCTGGTTCCTGAGACGTTCGAGTGCGGCGAGTCGCTGGTCGTGATCGGTCCCCGGCGCAATCCGCACCACCATGAGATCCATTCCCATCGCCTCCCGGTAGCCCTCGATGCGGTCGACCACCTCGGAGAGGCCGCCCACCACGACGCGCTCGTCCGCGTCCCCGGATGCCTTCGCCGCGAGATTCTTTCCGACCCGTTCCGCGATGCCTTCGAACTCGGCGGCTGCGGCCTCGCGTACGACCTTGGCCTCGGCCGGGTCGTCGGAGACGAAGAAGGTGCGCATCACCGGCACCTCGATTCGCGCGGCGTCGACACCCTCCGGTAGCCCCTCGCGGTGTCGCGCGTAGTTCTCCTCGAGTACGTCGAGGCGTTCGAGGGGCGAGGCCAGGTAGGGGAGGCCCCGGCTCGAGGCCTGGCGGAGCCCCTTGGGTCCGAAGGCCGCCACGACCACCGGCGGATGGGGTTTCTGAACGGGCATGGGCAGGTCCGGCGGGAACCCGTCGGCGTCACCCGACCACGCCTCCAGGATGGAGTCGAGGGCCTCGTCGAAGCGGTCGCGTTTCTCCTTCGGATTGACCCCGAAGTTTCGGAACATCAACGCCTCGAAGCCGCGGCCCNNCGGGAGAGCTGATCGAGCGTCGCGACCTCTGCCGCCACCCGCCAGGGATCGTGGATCGGGATCAAGATGGAGGTCGTCGCCAGCCGCATGGTGCGGGTGCGCGCGGCGACGGCCGCGAGGGTGAGGAGCGGCGATGAGGTGGCGCCTTCGCGAAAGTGGTTTTCGGGGAGCCAGAAGGAATCGAAGCCCAGGGCGTCCGCCCGCTCGATCAGCTCCATCGATTCGGCCCAGGTATCCGGGGTGGCCGGACCGTTCAGCGCGAGGCCGAGACGCAGCGGTCGCGCGCGCCAGATCGCGCGCATCTCATCCGTCGCCGGGGGAGGCCCCGCGTTTTGCTGTTCAGGCGCATCGGCCATGAAGTACACTCGATCTGTGGAAGCCACCCTCGTCCGCGACTTGATGCAGACCAAGGTCGTGACCGTCAGTGTGACGGAACGGCTCTCGACGGTCGAAGATATCATGCGCCTGGGCGGCGTTCGGCATATGCCGGTGGTCCACCGCGCGCAACTGATCGGCGTCCTTTCCGAACGCGATCTCCTCCGCGCTTCGCTCTCCCAGGTGGGCTCCTTTGACGCCGAGGCCCACCGCGCCTTCCTGAACGGCGTCGCGATCGCGGATGTCATGTCCAAGCCGCCGATCACGGTGGCGCCCGACACCGATCTTCGCGCCGCCGTCCGCGTCATGGCCAGGCACAAGATCGGCTGCCTACCGGTGGTCGAGGAGGGAGAGCTCCTGGGTCTCCTCACCGAAACCGACATTCTGCGCTGGGTCGCCGATGGCGGAGATGTGGACCCGATTGCCAATCTCGACCGCTCCGATTGACAATTCCCGCGGGGGTCTCGTACCCTGGCGCGCTCAATCTCGACCGGTGCCGCCGGGTAGCAGGAACGGCGGGGCCGGGAGCTCGTACGGAGAGCCCGCATGATCGAATCGGTTCTGATTGCAACTGACGGCTCCGATGTCGCCGTCTCTGCAGAGAACTACAGCGTGGCCCTCGCGGCTCGGCTCGGCGCCCGACTCACGGCCCTCTCCGTCGTCGAAGAGCGCATCACCCGCGGACTGCGCGCCGATGCACTCGGTGTCGATCCACCGCCCACGGCAGCGATCGACGCCTTCCTCGAGGCGCGGGCCGAAGCGGCCACGCGGCGGGTGGCCGAGCGCGGACGCGCACAGGGCATCGAGGTTTCGGGCGACACCGCGCGCGGCATCGCAGACGACATCATCGTCGACCGCGGAAAGCAGCACGATCTACTGGTCCTGGGCCGCGACGGCGATCACGCGCGAGCGCGCACGGAATTGATCGGGTCGATCGTGGACGGTGTCCTCCGCAAAACCGCCAAGCCGGCGGTCGTGGTGCCCAGCGGCGCCGAGCTGCGCGGCCCGGTGCTGCTCGCCTTCGACGGCTCCCCCGGGTCGAAGCTGGCCGCGCGCCTCGCCGTAGACGTCGCGGGCCGGTTGGGCGAGGCGATCCACGTCTTCGTCGACTCGAAGGACAAAGGCCGATCGGCCGCGCGCTTCGAGGAAGTGCGCCGCCTGCTCGGCAATCCCAATGTTCCGGTCCGGGAAGCCGCCTCGACCCTCGGGCGCCCCGACGCCAAGATCGTCGACGCCGCCCGCGAGGCGAACGCCGGGATGATCGTGATGGGCGCCTACGGGCGCAGCCGCATCAACGAGTACTTCCTCGGCAGCAACTCGGCGGCCGTGGTGCGCACCTCGCCCGTCGCGGTGCTGCTCGCGCGCTAGTGGTTCAGGTTCCCGAGACCTCCCTCGGCGAGATCGCCCGCCAGATCGATCGCGCTGTGGAGGGCGACCCGGACACGCGCATCTCCGGTGTGGCGTCGGTGGTGAGTGCCGGCCCCGGCGACCTCGTCTTCGCGCGGGCATCGAATTTTCTCGAGGCCCTGGCGCCCGGTTCGGGCGCGGCGGTGATCGCGCCGGAGGGAGTCGACGTCGGTGAGCGGCCTGCGTTGCGCAGTGAGCATCCCGAGCTCGACTTCGCAGCCGCGCTCGAATGGATGACGCGCAATTGGCGCCCCGTCCCCGGTGTGGATCCGAGTGCGAGTGTCTCCGAGAGCGCGGTGGTCGACGCTACGGCCCACGTCGGCGCCCGCGCGGTGGTTGGCGCCGGCGCGGTAATCGGCGCGGGCACGGCGCTCCACGCGGGAAGCATCGTCGGTGCCGGGGCTCGGATTGGACGGGACTGCATCGTCCACCCGAGCGCCGTCGTCCGGGAAGAGGTGGAACTCGGAGACCGCGTGTGGGTTCACGCGAGCGCGGTGATCGGCAACGAGGGCTACGGCTACACCTTCGACGCCAGCGGGCGACCGNNACGGCGCCGGGACGGTGATCCAGCGCGGCAGCCTCGACGAGACGCGGGTCCGCCGCAACGCCAAGATCGGCGACCTCTGCGTGATCGGACACAATTCTTCGATCGGCGAAGATGTCATGATGATCGGTCACACCGCGATCGCGGGAAGCGTTACGATCGAACGCGGGGTGATCATCATGGGTCAAGTCGCGATCAGTGGGCATCTCACCGTCGGCGCCGGGGCGCTGATCGGCGCGCGTTCCGGGCTCCACAAAGACGTCCGGCCCGGGGCGCGGGTATACGGAACCCCCGGTGTGGAAGAACGCGCGTGGCACCGCAGCACGGCGGCGGTGAGCCGCTTGCCCGAGCTCTTCCGCCGCGTGCGGGAATTGGAGCGCCAGCTCGGCCGCGACGGCGGCGACGACGACTCCGCTTCGTGAGTGCGCCCGCGCTCGCCGCGCTGCGCAAAGAGGCCCGCCACGCGCGATCGCTCCGGTCGATTCGCCGACTGCTTCGCCATCTCGAGGGCGACACACGTGCCGGCGCACGGACTCTGACGAAGCAGCTCGAGCGCCGCGTTGAGCGCGAGCTCGCCGAACGTCGCCGGCAGCGCCGGCTGTTTCGCCTGCGCGACGAACTCGCGCGCGGCGGGGCGCGCGCCGTCGCCGGGGTCGACGAAGTGGGCGTCGGCCCCCTGGCCGGACCGGTCGTGGCGGCGGCGGTGATTCTGCCGCGGCGGGTCGAGCTTCCCGGGCTCGACGATTCGAAGCGCGTCCCGCGGCGCGGGCGCGAGCGCCTCGCTGCGGCGATCCGCGAACAGGCGACCGCCTATTGCGTCGCGAGAGCCGAGGTCGAGGAGATCGATCGCCTCAACATCTACTGGGCGGCGCTCCTCGCGATGCGCCGCGCCGTCGAGGGGCTTCGCGTGCGACCGGACCACGTACTCGTGGATGCCCGAACGATTCCCGATCTCGCGATGACCCAGCGCGCGCTCCCCAAAGGCGACCAACGGGACGGCTCGATCGCCGCCGCGTCGATCCTCGCCAAGGTCGAACGCGACGCGTGGATGGAAGAACTCGACCGGGCACACCCGGGCTACGGATTCGCGCGCCATATGGGCTACGCCACCGAGGCGCACCGCGTGGCCCTGAGGCGGCTCGGACCCTCGCCGGTGCATCGCCGGTCCTTCGCACCCTGCGCCCCGCCCGCGGGTTAGGTGTCTCTCCACCCGCGCATCCGCACCCACCCCGAGGACTTCGTCGTCGAGGAGATCCCGCTCTACACGCCGAGCGGGGAGGGCGGGCACACCTTTTTGTGGATCGAGAAGTGTGAATGGAACACCGAAGACGCGGTGCGCGAGCTCGCGCGCTACGCCGACGTCGCGCCCCGGGCGGTGGGCTACGCGGGCCGCAAAGACCGCCGTGCCGTCGCCCGGCAGTGGATCTCGGTTCCCGGGCTCGATCCGGAGCGGGCGGAGCGCTTTTCCCACCCGCGGGTTCGCGTGCTGCGCGCGCTCCGTCATCCCCACAAACTTCGCGTCGGCCAATTGCGGGGCAATCGCTTCGCGCTGCGCGTGGTGGCCGACACGGAGGACGCCACCGCCGAGGCGCTTGGCGGCCGCCTCGCCGAACTCGCGGCACGCGGTTTCGCCAACCGGTTCGGGGCCCAGCGCTACGGACGAGAGGGCGACAACGCCGCGCGCGCCAGGGAGCTGCTCTCCACGGGCCGTCTGCCCCGCAATCGGCGGCACGCGCGCTTTTTGCTGTCCGCGCTGCAGGCCGAGGTCTTCGACGCGGCGCTTTCCGAACGCGAGCTTCCGCCGGATCGGGTGGAGGTGGGGGACGTCGCGCAGGTGTGCGAGAGCGGGGGCTGTTTCACCGTGGAGGACGTGGCGCGCGAGAGCGAACGCGCCGCGCGCTTCGAAATCAGTCCGACGGGCCCGATCTTTGGCACCCGCGCGATGACACCCCGCGCCGCGCCCGGTGCGCGCGAAGCCGCGCTCCTCGAGCGCTTTTCGATCCCCGCGGTACTCGACCAGGCGCGCGGGATTCGGCTGCGGGGGAGCCGGCGCCCGCTGCGCGCAAAAGTCGAATCCCCCGAGCTCGCCGTGCGCCCGGGCGCGGTCGACCTGCGCTTCTCGCTCGCGAGCGGGTGCTACGCCACGGTCTTCCTCGAGGCGCTCTTCGGCGAAGCGGTCGCTGACGTCCGCGACTGAGAATCGGTACCCTCTGGCGCGCTACACGCACGGCTGCCCAGAAGCCCGGAGATTGCCCCGGAGACTGGCGGAACCCCACACCGGAGTCCACGACGTGAAAATCGCCCAGACCATCACCGACCTGATCGGCAACACCCCCCTCGTTCGTTTGAACCGCGTCACCCGCGGTGTGCACGCCGAGGTGGTGGCCAAACTCGAGAGCAACAATCCCGCCGCGAGCGTGAAGGACCGCATCGGGCTCGCGATGATCGAAGCGGCCGAGCGCGAAGGCTCGATCCAGCCGGGGAAGAACACGCTGGTGGAGCCCACCAGCGGCAACACGGGGATCGCCCTCGCCTTCGTCGCCGCGGTGAAGGGCTACCAGTGCGTGCTGGTGATGCCGGAGACGATGAGCCCGGAGCGGCGCGTCGTGCTGCGCGCCTTCGGCGCCAAGCTCGTCCTCACCGAGGGTGCGAAGGGCATGAAGGGCGCGGTCGAGAAGGCGAATGAACTCGTCGCCAAGATTCCGGACGCGTTCATGCCGCAGCAATTCAACAACCCGGCGAACCCGGAGGTGCACCGCAACACCACCGCGCAGGAGCTCTGGGACGACACCGACGGTCGCATCGACGCGCTGGTCGCCGGCGTGGGGACCGGCGGCACCATCACCGGCGTCGCCCAGGTGTTNNAGGTCGTCGCCGTCGAGCCCGGAAAATCGCCCGTGCTCTCCGGCGGCCAGCCGGGCCCGCACAAGATCCAGGGCATCGGCGCCGGCTTCGTCCCGGACGTCCTCGACCGCGATCTGGTCGACGACGTGATCACCGTCGACAACGACGAAGCCTTCGAAATGGCGCGTCGCCTCGCGGCGGAAGAGGGCATCCTGTGCGGCATCTCCTCGGGGGCCAACGTGACGGCCGCGATCCGATGGGCCGAGCGGCCGGAGAACGAGGGCAAGCTCGTGGTCGCGATCATCCCGAGCTTCGGCGAGCGCTACCTCAACACCGACCTCTTCGCGCCCTTCCGCTACGAGGGGAGCGACGAGGTCTAGCGCCGCGAGGACGCACCTGGCGACGACGCCCCGCGCCGCGCAGTTGCGGCGGGAGACGCCTCGCCCGGCGCGCGCCTGTGGCGGAAAGGATCCGCGTTGAGCGGTCACCTCGTCATCGTGGACGCGGCGAATTGCCTGTACCGGGCCTTCTTCGCCCTTCCGCCGCTGCGCAATGCGGCGGGTTTCCCGACGAACGCGGCGTACGGCTTCGTCACGATGCTGCGCAAGGTGATTCGAGAGGAAGACCCGGATCACATGGTGGTCGTCTTCGACCCGCCCGGGGGCAAGAGCTTTCGCCAGGAAATCTACGGCGAGTACAAAGCGCAGCGCGACAAGCAGCCAGAAGACCTGTCCACCCAGATGCCCGCGGTCCGGGACCTGATCGACGCGCACCGTCTGGCCGTGTTGCAGGTGCCGGGGTTCGAGGCCGACGACGTCATCGCCACCCTGGTGGCCCGGGCGCCCGAGGACTTTCGCGTCACGATCGTGTCGACGGACAAGGACCTGATGCAGCTCGTGACCGAGCGGGTGTGGCTGCTCGACACGATGAAGGACCGCCGCTACGACCCCGCCGAGGTCGAGGAGCGCTTCGGCGTCCCGCCCGAGCAGGTGCTCGACCTGCGCGCGCTGGTGGGCGACCCGAGCGACAACATCCCCGGCGTGCGCGGGATCGGCGAGAAGGGTGCGGCGAAGCTGATCCAGACCTGGGGCTCGCTCGACTCGTTGCTCGAGCACGTTGAAGATGTGAAGCCCACGCGGGCCAAGAACGCGCTCCTCGAACGCGCCGCCGACGCCCGTCTCTCCAAGACGCTGGCGACGCTTCGCGACGACGTCGAACTCCCCGTCGGGCTCCCCGAGCTCGCCCTCGGCGACCCCGACACCGACGCCTTGCGCGCGCTCTTCGAGGAATACGAGTTCACCCGTCTGCTCGACGAGCTCGACGCCGGGGGGTCGGGTGGGGCACGCGTCAAGGCGACGACCCCGGCTGCGGTGCCGGTCGTCCTCTGCGACACCTTGACGCCGATCGCAGGGGCGCTCGCGGCGCTCCCCGCCGACGAGCTCGCGGTTCTCGCCGCGGTGGGGAGTACCGAGAGTGCCTTGCGGGAGCCGCCGGTGGGGCTCGGGCTCGCGCTGGGCGACGCCACCTTCTATGTCCCGGTCGGGCATGGGGAGGGGCCGGCCATCGACGCCGCGGACCTCGCCGCCGCCCTCGAGGACCCGCTCCTCGAAGGCCGATGGGCGGGCCGCGACACCAAGCTCCTCCAGGTGTGGTTTGCCGAGCACGGCGTGTACGCGGCGCCGCCCGCCTTCGATCTGGGCCTCGCCGCCTTTCTGGTCGACCCGGCCGCCGCGCGCCACCCGGCGGCGCTCGCCAGCCAACACCTGGGGAAGACCCTCGCCACCTGGGAAGAGTTCGCCGGGCGCGGGGCCAAGGCGACCCCCCCTGCCGAACTCGATCCACAGGCCACGGCGGCCTGGGTCGGAGAGGAGGTGGCCGCGATCCGCGAGCTCCGTCCGCTGCTCGAAGCGCAACTCGAGCGCGACGGTAGCGAGGCGCTCTACCGCGACGTCGAACTCCCGCTCACCGCCGTCCTCGCCGCGATGGAACGCAGTGGTGTCCGCATCGACGAGGCCGCGCTGCGCGCCCTCTCCAAGGAATACGAGGGCGAGCTCGGGACGATCGAGGCGGAGATCCACGAGCTCGCGGGCGAATCGTTCACCATCAACTCGCCCAAACAGCTCCAGCACATCCTGTTCGAGAAGCTCAAGCTCCCCGTGGTCAAGAAGACCAAGACCGGCTTCTCCACCGACGAGGGCGTGCTCGAGCAGCTCTCGTCGCAGCACCCGTTGCCCGAGAAGATCCTCGTCTACCGGCGGCTCACCAAGCTCAAGAGCACCTATGTCGACGCCTTGCCGCCATTGGTCTTGCCCACTACCGGTCGTCTACACCCGACTTTCAACCAGAGTGGGGCGGCGACGGGGCGCATGTCCGCCGCAAACCCCAACGTGCAGAACATTCCGATCCGCAGCGAGCAAGGCCTTCGCATCCGCGAAGCGTTCATCCCGGCGGAGGGTCGGGTGCTGCTCTCCGCCGACTACTCCCAGGTGGAGCTGCGCATCCTCGCCCACTACTCCGAAGACGAGAGCCTGCTCGACGCGTTTCGCGCCGGGGAAGACATTCACCGGCGCACCGCCGCCGGTGTGCTCGGGATCGAGCCCGAGGAGGTCGACGCCGAGCAGCGCGCCCGCGCCAAGGCGATCAACTTCGGGATCATCTACGGCTCGACCGCCTTCGGGATCGCCAACCAGCTGGGCATCGCCTCCGCCGAGGCCCAGGCGACGATCGACGCCTACTTCGAGCGCTACCAGGGCGTGCGTCGCTTCCTCGACGAATCGGTGAAGCTCGCCAAGGAGCGCGGCTACGCCCAGACCCTGCTCGGCCGTCGTCGCTATCTGCCCGATCTGGCGTCGCGCAACCGCGTGCTCCGCAACGCAGCGGAGCGGATGGCGGTGAATTCAGTCATCCAGGGGACCGCGGCGGATCTCATCAAGCGAGCCATGGTCGATGTGGCGCGGGCTCTGGCCGAGTCCCCCGAGCTCGAGGCCGAATTGATCCTGCAGGTGCACGACGAGCTCGTGTTCGAGGTGGCCCCCGGCGATGTCGACGCGCTGGGCGAGCTGGTCCGAACCCGCATGAGTGCTGCCGCCGAATTGCGGGTCCCGCTGGATGTCGACATCGGCACCGGCGACAACTGGAAAGAGGCGCACTAGCTCGCTTTTCCGGGCCCCCCGGGCCCCCTCGACGCCCACCGGAGTCGGCTCTACCCCCTCGGGGAAAAGTCTTTCTCGATCGCCCGAATACCCCCTACGACGCCCCGTCGAAGGGGGAGCGCCGGCACACGATTCGATCCGGCGAGAGGGAGTAGGGCGATGACGGGCGCGATGGGTGCAAATCGATGAGTCGGGGACTTGCGATCCACCTCCAGGATTTTGGAGGCTACGGATGGATGGCGGACGCGACCGACGCACAGGGCCGAGCGGTGACGCAAGGAGCCGAGCGGGAACCGGGAGACCTCTCGGACGACGAGGCGATCCGCCGCTCGCAGGACGGGGACGCCGCCGCATACCGCATTCTTGTCGAGCGCTATCAGGGACGGGCCTACCGGCTCGCGCTCCGCGTGCTCCGCGACGATGAAGCCGCCCGCGACGCCTGCCAGGAAGCATTTCTCAAGGCCTATCTCAACCTCAAGCGTTTCGAAGGGCGCTCGAGCTTCTACACCTGGCTCTATCGTCTGGTGATGAATCTGTGTCTCGACCTGAAACGGCGCGACCGATCGAACCGTTATGTCGACGTTCCGGAGCCCGCGGACCTGGAACGCATCGCCGGTTCCGAGCGGGCCTCGACGGTGAACGAGGGCTGGCGGAGTCACACCGAGGGCCCGGAGAGCGCCCTGGCCCGCCAGGAGCTCCGCGCCGCCATGGGCCGCGCGATCGATCAACTCCCCTCGAGCGCGCGCGAGACCCTGGTGCTGCGGGAAGTCGAGGGGCTCAGCTACGCCGAGATTGCACAGGCCCTCGAGATTCCAAAGGGGACCGTGATGAGCCGGCTGCACTATGCCCGGCGCCGCGTGCAGGAGATCCTGCGCGAAGGCGAAGGGGTGGATCTGGAAGAGGTCGCCCTCGCGGATTCCGCGTCCGCCGAGGGGCGGGAGGCCTAGATGAAACGAGGAAGCGCGCCCCACCGCCGCGATTCGGTCGAGCGCTGGCTCGACCTCTATCACGACGGCGAACTGCGGGGATTCCGGAGATGGCGTTTCGAACGCCTCCTGCAGCGAAACCCGGGCCTGCAACGCGAGCTCGAAACCCGAACCCAGCTCGGCGCTCTGATCCGCGAGGCTGCCCCCGAGCCCGAGAGTCCGGACTTGTGGGCCGACATCGCGGTGGGAGGGCAGCGGGCAGACGAGAAGGCCAAGGCCCCGTGGTGGCGCGAGTGGCTGCGCCCGCTCCGGGTCGCGCCGGTCCTCGCGGGCGCGGCGGCGGCGATGGCGCTCTTCGTGGTTCCGGTTGGGGAAGACCCGGGGATTCAAGCGGAGGGGGTCGTTCGGTCGATCGTGTCGAAGGGGAGACCGGTAGTGGTTCTCGACGACGGAGAGGAAGCTACCATTATCTGGTTCCTCGACGGCGATTCGGAGTCGAGTGAGGAGGTTCTTGACGGTGTACGCGTCTAGGAGCGCGTTCAGATCCCGCGCGGAGACGAATGGGCCGGTGCTCGTCGCCACGGCGCTCGTTCTCTGTGTGGTCGCGGGGGCACCCGGCACCGCCCTGGGCCAGGCCACCCCTCCGGCGGGCGCTCATCCCGTGGCTTTCCACNNAAAACCGGGGCCCGTGGATCCCGAGCTCGAGTCGATCCACCGCATCCTGGTCAAGGAATTCCGCTACGAGAGCATGCGCGTGCTGAAAACCCGCGAGCTGCGACTCCAGCTCGAAGAGGTGGGTGGGATCGAGCTACCGACCGGCAAACGCGTTCAGATCCGCCCGATGCACCTCGGCAAACGCGGCGTCCTGGTGGCCGTCGACATCGAGGACGGCGGCCAGCTCGATCTGCGGGTTCCCAATCGCCGCTCTGTCGTCCTGGGCACCGACAGCTACGACGGCGGCAAGCTCTTCTTCACGCTCCAACCCGACTACTGAGCCCAGCCCCGGCAGCACGCCAGAAGGGCGATTCCGCGGCTCCCCTCGCCGAAAGGCAGGGCGGCCGCGTTTTTGCACCTCCCTTTTGGCTTGACGGCTCTCGAGGATTCCAAGTAGTATTCTGAAATTGAAATTCACTTTCAATTTCAATTAAGCCATCCCAGGCTTGCCGGCAGTATCAGAAGCGATGACCACCGCCATTCCCCAGCCGCTTCCCCGCGTTCGCCCCACGGCCCCGACCGCCGAGGCCTGCCGCTGCAGCTGCGGGGCGCTCATGGCCAAAATCGTGCGCGGCGGGGTCGAGATCCGCTGCCGCCGCTGCAAGCGCACCCACGTGATTCCGTTGGAGGCTTCGCCGCCGCGATGAGTCTCAGCAGGATGTCTCACCCCAGAGGCCCGCGGCTTCGCGCCCAGAGCCCAGTCCGCATGACCCGGCAGCGTCGGGACATACGTGGAGATCGATCTTGTCGTACAAGATCTCTCGGCTGGGCCTCGCCTTGGCCGTGTCGTCCATGATGGCCGCCCCCGTGGCTTGGGCCGAAGACCAGGCCTCCGACGCCGCACTCGCGCAGCAAGACCGGATTGATTCGCTGGAGCGCAAGGTCGAGTTGCTGACCAGCGAGCTCGCCAGGGTGAAAGAGGAGGTCGTCGTCCCCGAAGAGACACCGCTACTCGAGAGTTACCGGGGACTCGGCCCGGCGGCGTCGAAGGTGTACGGCGTGAATCGCGGCATCTCCATCGGCGGCTACGCCGAGGCCTACTACCGGCACTTCGCGAGCGATACCGAAGCGGATGGCGGCGATGACCCGAACAAGACCGACGCGCTCCGCAGCGTCGTGTACATCGGATACAAGTTCAACGACTGGCTCGTGTTCAACTCCGAGTACGAGTTCGAACACGCCACGACCTCCTCGAACAAAGAGTCGAGCGGCGGGTCGGTGTCCGCTGAAATGGTGGCGCTCGACATGCTCTGGCGGCCCGAGCTCAATTTTCGGGCGGGCCTGCTGCTGATTCCCGTNNACGAAATCCACGAACCGCCCTTCTTCCACGGCGTGATCCGCCCCCAGGTCGAGCAGCAGATCATCCCGACCACCTGGCGCGAAAACGGCGCCGGCATCTTCGGGAGCCTCGGTGAAGACCTCGAGTACAGGATCTATGTGACGGCGGCTCTCGACGGCCTCGGCGCCAGTCCCTCGAACTACCGCGGCTCGCGACAGAAAGGAAACCGGGAACGCGCCGAAGACCTCGCGATCTCGGTGCGGGCCGACTGGACCCCCTTCGACGGCGCGCTCTTCGGCGCCTCGCTCTACACCGGCGAGATCGACCACGACCGCTCCGGCTTTACCGACTCGCGCTTCACGCTCTACGAACTTCACGCCCAGTACCGCTGGCGCGGTCTCGAGCTCCGCGGCCTGTTCGCGCAGTCGTTCCTGTCGAACTCCAAAGACTTCACCGAGTCGCTGCGAAACGTCGGAGAAATCGATCCCGACGAGACGATCGCCGGGGAGCATCTCGGGTTCTATGTGGAAGCCGCCTACGACATCTGGCCCCTGCTCCGCGCCGACCGCGACTACTACCTCGCACCCTTCTTCCGCTTCGAGTACTACGACACACAGCGGGACATCAGCGGAGAGGGGTTCTCCTCCGACGGCACCAAGGAGATCCGGCTCTATCACATGGGGCTCACCTTCAAGCCGCACCCCAACGTGTCGCTGAAGCTCGACTACCGAAACTTCAACCCCGTGAAGGGCGAAAAGGCAGATGACATTCAACTCGGATTCGGTGTCGCGTTCTAGCGTCATGGGAATCGCGTTGGCGGCGCTGCTCTGCGCGGCGCCGCCGGCCGATGCCAAGGTCTTCCTCGGGAAGAAGGACGCGCTGGCGTGGGCCT
>JABAHO010015443.1_pt1 | contig 15248 bp, 12 predicted proteins | sample 7062071 | NCBI WGS metagenome assembly JABAHO01 (sample SAMN14534356, study PRJNA622989) | marine sediment metagenome | biome: marine biome [ENVO:00000428]; feature: marine pelagic biome [ENVO:01000023]; material: deep marine sediment [ENVO:00002113] | place: India: Gulf of Kutch | collected...
CGGATGCAGCTGTGCGGGCACACGAAGGCGCACCTGCCGCATTGTATGCACACGTCCGGATCCCAGGCCGGAACAAACATGGAAATATTCCGTTTTTCCCACCGGGCGGTGGACACCGGAAATGTGCCGTCAACCGGCAGAGCGCTGACAGGGATGCGGTCTCCTTTACCGGCCATCATTTGTGCTGTCACCTTTTGGACAAAGACCGGGGCATCGTCGGGGACAACCAGCTTCCATTCCCGTGTACTGCTGGGCGTAGCGGGTATGGAGACTTCCGCGAGGTTTGCCAGGGTGCGGTCAACCGCCTCGAAATTCTTACGCACAATATCCCCACCCTTTTTGCCATAGGTTTTTTCGATGGCATGCTTGATATGGGCTACGGCCTCGTCGGCCGGCATGATGGAGGAAATAGCAAAGAAGCAGGTCTGCATGACGGTGTTGATACGTGTCCCCATGCCGGCCTCCCGCGCAACCCTGTAGGCATCGATCACAAAAAACCGCGGGCGCTTTTCAATCAGGGCCGCCTGCATGGGCCGCGGCAGCCGGTCCCAGACCGCATCCGGTTCAAACGGCGCATTCAGCAGAAATGTCGCACCGGGCGCGGCTTTTTCGAGGACATCGATGCTCTCCAGGAACTGGAACTGGTGGCAGGCAATGAAGTTGGCGGTCTCTACCAGGTACGGCGCATGGATCGGCTCCGGCCCGAAGCGAAGGTGGGACACGGTCAGCGAGCCCGACTTCTTCGAGTCGTACACGAAGTAGCCCTGGGCGTAATGGTCGGTGTCCTCGCCGATGATCTTGATCGTGTTCTTGTTGGCGCCGACGGTGCCGTCAGAACCGAGTCCATAGAAAATGGCGCGCACCACATTATCTTTTTCCAGGCTGAAGGCGGGGTCGACATCCAGGCTGGTGCCGGAAACGTCGTCGTGGATGCCCACGGTGAAGCTGCTTCGGGGAGCATTCGCGGAAAGCTCGTCAAACACAGCCTTGACCATGGCGGGGGTAAATTCTTTCGAAGAAAGTCCGAAGCGGCCGCCGATCACACGGGGCGGCGGGGCGTTCCGGTTTTCGGAGCGGTGCACGGCAGCCATGACATCGAGGTACAGCGGTTCTCCGGAGGCGCCGGGCTCCTTGGTCCGGTCCAGCACGGCTACAGCCGCAACACTCTCCGGCAGGGCGGCCATGAACGCATCCGCCGCGAACGGACGGTAAAGGCGTACGCCGATCACGCCAACACGCTCTCCCTGCGCATTGAGCGCACGCACGGCATCCCTGGCGGTCTCAAATCCGGAGCCCATTACGACAACCACCCGTTCAGCATCGGCAGCTCCGCAATACTCAAACAGGTGATAGGCCCGTCCGGTCAGGGCCTCAAAATCGCGCAGGATGCTTTCAACAATCCCCGGGGCCTCGCGGTAAAACGGATTCACCGTTTCGCGGGCCTGAAAGTAGACATCCGGGTTCTGGGCGGTACCGCGGATGACCGGATGCTCGGGGCTCAGGCCCCGACGGCGATGTTGATGCACCAATTCATCCGGCATCAACTTCCTGATGCTATCATCGCCGATCAGTTCTATTTTCTGCAGCTCATGCGAGGTTCGAAAGCCGTCAAAAAAGTGGATGAACGGCACCCGGGAGCGAAGGGTGGCGGCGTGGGCGACCAGGGCCATGTCCTGCGCCTCCTGGACCGAAGCGGATGCAAGCATGGCCCACCCGGTCGAACGAACGGCCATGACATCGGAGTGATCGCCGAAGATGGAAAGCCCCTGGCAGGCCAGTGACCGTGCCGCCACGTGAAACACCGCCGGGGTCAACTCACCGGCAATCTTGAACATGTTCGGCATCATGAGCAGGAGGCCCTGGGAGGCCGTGAAGGTTGTGGTCAGNNCCCAGATATTTTTCCGGCCCTCCCCTGACCACTGGTCCGCCAGTTCGCCCATGGGCGACGAGGGGGTGATCGGGTAAATCGCACAGACTTCGCTGACACGGTGTGCCACGCGGGCTGCAGCCTCGTTACCATCCACCGTCGCAAAGCATCTCATGACCGCGGCTCCGGGTTCATCTCGATCGCACCGCAGGGGCACTGCTCGTAGCAGGCGGCACAGCCTGTACAGCGCGCATAATCAAAACGGTATCTTTTACCGGGGGCCAGCTTGATGACCGCGTCTTCCGGACAGGCGGCCAGGCACCCGTCGCACTCAAAGCAGTTGCCGCAGGAAAGGCAGCGCCGGGATTCGTAGAGGGCCGCATCCGCGTCAAGCCCCTCGACGACCTCGGCAAAGGATGCCGTTCGCTCTTCGCCTGCCGCCCTGGATTCCGCCTGCTGCGCGGCATCGCTGTACAACCAGAGGTGCAGGCGGTCGAATGTGGCTATGCCGGTATTTTTGACGGGGGACGACACATCGAGACCGTCAGCGGCACGCAGGTAGGCATCCATGTTCCGGGCCGCTTTTTTCCCATGGCCGACACCCACGGTAACGGTTCGTTCGCAGGGAACCATATCGCCCCCCATGAACAGGCCCGGCCTGCCGGTCATCATGCATTCATCCACCTTGACGGTTCCGTCCGGCTTGATCTCCAGACCGTCAACAGAGGCCAGAAACTCCGTATCCGCATTCTGCCCGAGGGCGAGCACAAGGGTATCGGCCTCCAGAGTCTCAACTTCTCCGGTCGGCTCGGGCCAGCCCTCCGCATTGAGAGCCATGCGTTCAATGGTGAACCGGGAGTGGTCAATGTCCCTGATGGTGCTCAGCCAGTGGATCTGAACGCCTTCAGCAAGGGCATCTTCAATTTCTTCCTCATGGGCAGGTGCGCGGTCCCGGTTTCTACGGTAGATAATAATTGTCTCTGATGCGCCCAGCCGCTTTGCGGTGCGCGCCGAATCCATGGCGGTATTTCCACCTCCATACACGGCCACCCGGCGTCCGAGGAGCGGCTGGCTTCCGTCTTCCACATCATGCAGGAACGCAAGGGCGTCATAAATTTTGCCCGAGTCGCGTGCCGGAATATCAACACGCCTGCTGAGGTGCGCCCCGATTGCAACGAAGACCGCGTCGAAGCCCCCGGCCTTCCACTCGGCGTCGAGGTCACTGACCCGGCGGTTGAACACGAACTCGACGCCCAGTTGCTCGATTCTTTGAATTTCCGCATCGAGGATGTCGCGGGGCAGGCGGTACCTGGGGATTCCAAACCGCATCATGCCGCCAGCTACCGGACCAGCCTCGAAAACGGTTACGCCATGTCCCCGGCACGCAAGGTGATAGGCCGCGGACAGGCCACTCGGCCCGGCACCCACCACCAGCACCCGCTTACCGGACATGGCATCAGGCTTCGCAAACTGCCACCCCTCCTTTATGGCTGTATCCCCCAGGAAGCGCTCGACAGCATGGATGCTGACCGGCTGGTCGAGGTCCTTACGGTTACAACCGGACTCGCAGGGGTGATAGCAAACCCGCCCATGCACGGCCGGAAAGGGGTTGTTGCGAACGATTTCATCCCATGCCGCACGAAAATTTCCGGCCTGGCAGTGTGCAAGCCAGGCCTGGATATTTTCTCCGGCGGGGCAGGCCTGGTTGCAGGGCGGCAGGAGGTCTACATATACGGGCCGCCGGGAACGAACAGGCCCGGGAGCATGCGGAGCACCCAGGTCGGGCTGCGGCGCCAGATCCCCGGCTCCATGCAATCCGTCAGTACTCATGTTTCAAGACTCCTTCAGGGCTCCGCAGCCGTNNCCCCGAAGGCCATCGGGCAACCGCCGTCACCCGCGTCAGGGATTTCCCCACCCCCCGTTTACGGCTCGGCCTGGCTTTCCACCCACTGCACCGCCGCACGAACCAGCTCACTGGCACTTTCAAGATTCAGTTTTTCCTTCAGATGCGCCCGGTAGGTCTCCACGGTCTTTACACTCAAAGTCAACTGCTCGGCGATCTGGCGGGTTCCCCGCCCCAGCCCGATCAGTCGAAACACCTCAAGCTCGCGATCGCTGAGACGCTCAATCGGCGACCGGGCCGGATTGGATCCCGCACCCGCCATTCCATGTAAAATACGCTGCCGAACTGCCTGGCTGACATAGATATCTCCCGACAGAATATCCCGGATGGCCTGGACAATATTGTCGTCCACCGCCTCCTTCATAATGTACCCGTTCGCGCCCGCACGCAAGGCGCGTTGTGCATACAGGGCCTCATCATACATGGACATCACGAGGACCGGTATATCGCTGCCGGCGTACCGGATTGACTTGATCAACTCAAGCCCGTCACTGCCCTTGAGGGCAATGTCCGCGATAATGATATCCGGCGCGGTCGCGTCGATTTCCTTCAGGGCCTGGCCCACGGATTCCGCTTCGCCGCACACGGAAAGATCTGCCTCCTGCTCGAGCAGGGCGCGGATGCCCTTCCGCACAATCGGATGGTCATCAACAATCATGACGCGGCTCACGCTCATAGGGACACCCCTGCATGTTCATCCAAAACTTGTTTTTCGACCCGAATCGGCAGCGAACACTCCACGCAGGCTCCTCCCCCGGAAGAGGGTCCGAATGACATTGTGCCGCCTACCATGCGGGCCCGGTAGCGCATGATATGCAGCCCCATGCCTTCGCCCTCCGGCACGGGGTCCGGGATGCCGCTACCGCAGTCCGCAACGCTGAGCGTGATGGCGCGTTCATCGCTTTGCAGCCGAATTGCGACGGGGCCGGATGCATGTTTAACCGCGTTATTCACTGCTTCCTGGGCAATTCGGTAGAGGTGCATCACAACGCCCGGTTCAAGGCGGGGGAACTGCGGAGGTCCGCTGAACGTGCACTCCACATGAAAAACCCGCCGCGTGGTTTCCGCCATTTCATCGAGGGCGTCGGCAAGGCCCAGGCGTTCGATGCCGGTGGGATAGAGGCCGTGCGCAAGGCGCTTGGCCTCGGTAACCGCTTCGCGGGCAAGGTCGGCAATGCCCTGTGCGTCTTCGGCAGCAGGGTCATTCCGCAGATCCAGCTTGCGGGCCAATGCCCGCGCAAGAAGGGCCAACCCGGTCAGTTGCTGGCCAAGGGCGTCATGGAGGTCCTGGCCAATGAGCCGACGCTCCGCCTCGCTGACGGCAACGATGGCTTCCTCGGCACGTCTCTGCCGGGAAATATCCCGCACAATCCCGGTAAAATAATGCAACGCCCCCGACCGGGTTTCGCTGACGGCAAGATCGAGCGGCATGATACGGCCGTCCTTGTGTCGGCCCCGCACTTCACGAGCATTACCGGAAGCGCCCGCCTCCCCGAAACCTGGACAGGCGGAGAAACCGGTGCCGGGGGTCCCGGCGCGGGGATCCGGAATCAGGATATTGACGTGCCGGCCAATCACCTCGTCCGCGGCATACCCGAAGATTTTCTCGGCAGCGCGATTGAATGTGTGCACACGCCCTTCTTCATCAACCGTGATTACACCATCAGCGATGGTGTCGACAATAGCAGCGAGACTGAGATCACGGGCTTCCACGCCCTCACGTTAGCAAGTACGGCGGGCACCGTCCAGATCCGCGCAGCGGCGAGCTCAACGGCCGCCGACGGGGACATGCGCCGAAAGCAGCCATAGGGCACCCCATGCGACCGCACAGGTCACGAGGGTCACCAGGGTTCCAACCAGGAGCCATTCAAAAAACCGCACCTGGATGCGGGAGCGCTTTTCGAGCATGCCGAGCGCCACAATGTTCGCGGTGGACCCGATCATCGTGATGTTTCCTCCGTAGCAGGCCCCAAACAAAAGGGCCCACCACAGCACGGGCTGATCAAGCTCCCTAACCACCGGAATGAACGCCGACACAAAAACAATGTTGTCCACGAAGGCGGAACCCAGTGCGGAGAGAAGCAGAACCATGGGCAGCAGCTCCGAGGCATTGCCGTCTGAAAAACCCTGTGCGAGGTGCGCAATGCTTTCGGTGATCCCGACCCTGTCCAGCGTACCCGCCACCGTGAACAGCATCATGAAAAATAAAAGAGTCCACCATTCGACATCCTGCTCAACATGGTGGCGGGCGCGTTCATGCCGCCAGATGAGCAGCACCCCGGATACCGCGAGTGGCATGATGATGAGGAGCGTATTTTTTTCCAGGTGGAGGAGATGCTCGAGCCGATGGTGCATGCCGATCATTGCGACCGTACCGCCCAGAATGGCGAGCGCTTTCCCGTAGGGAAGTTTAACTATCGGGCCCAACCCGAGGTTCATGCTGCGGCGCTCTTCCAGCTTCACGGTGAGCAGCCGGATTTCCTTCCGGTACCAGACGCAGATAAAGCCAAGCGCCGCGAAGAGAGCCAGCAGCGTGACGGGTGTGGCGCAGGCGATAAAGTCTCCGAAGGTCAGCCCCGCCTTGCTGCCGATCAACACCCCGACAGGGTTTCCAATCAGGGTGCCGCTGGAACCGATATTCGTGGCCATGACCGCAATCATGACAAACGGCAGCGGGCGAAGCTTGAGCGTTTCGCACACCTGGAACACCAACACCAGCACAATTACGATGGATGTCACTTCACCGAGCAGGCAGGAAAGCAGCGCAGCAAGGATCACGATAACCACCACAAACCGGGGGCCGTTCAGGCGGCGGTTGTGAATTACCGACTGGATAAGCCAACTAAAAAGCCCCAGGTCACGAAGGATCCCCACCAGCAGCATCATTCCGATCAGGAACAGGATAATCGGCAGCTCAACCGAAGCGACCATCTGGTCAACTGTTATGACCCGGCCCGCGAGCAGGACGGCCAGTCCCACGAAGGCCACGCCGAGGCGGTATTCCCAGAACAGGAGCGTTGCCATGACGACGAGAGCAAAGATGGCGCCCGCCAGGAGCTGCTCCCGGCCGTGAAGCCCCATCGCAAACACGAGCGCCGCGCCCGCGGGGATTCCACCGGCAAGCACCCCCAGGCGCAGAAACATATTTGCACGGCTTCCTGCTTTGAAGAGGTCAGACATTGGCTATCCGGGGAGGGCGCAGGAAATTGCGCCTGCTCAAACTGAGCGGGTTATTCACGGAAAACTTTCTGAACGAAACGCTGAAGGCTGATCTGGCCCACAATCCGGCGCCCGCGTATGACAAAGGCTTCCCGCGTTTTATGGCGGAGGATTTCCTTGGCCACCTCAATGGCAGGCGCATCCTCTGACACCACGGCGAATTCCTCGGACATGATATCCGACAACCACGTTTTACGTTCGTTGCGGATCACCTCCACGAAGGGCTCAAAATTAATTATCGAGGACACGTCATCCAGCCACATGAAATAGTCCGGCAAACAGACCTTTAAAAGTTCGTATGCCGTAACAACGCCGACGAGCTCGCCCTCGTTGTCCACCACCGGCAGGTTGACGAACTGTCCCCCGGTAAAAAGATCAATAGCCTTTTCAAGTGTATCGTACTCATTAAGCGTCACCACCACGGGGTCCATGATGTCACCGGCACGCACGAAGCGGGAGATCGGCGCATCGTGCGCGGCAAACACCTGCATGACCTCCTGCGGCGATTCGCAGTTGGCGAGTTCATGCACCCGTTCGCCGTCCATGGCAAACCGCGCGAGGGAGCCGAGCACCTCGAGATAGAGCGCCGGCTCGGACTTCGGCGCCACCACCATGACGATGACATGCGCCCGCTTATCGCCGTCGGCCTCAAAGGCAATACCCTCCCGCGAGGTCGCCAGCGCAATCGACAAATGGTCTACCTCGCCAAGGCGCGCGTGAGGGCAGGCAACACCGTCCAGCGTCTGCACATCGCCTTCCTCGATCCGCTTGAGAATGATTTCCGCAGCCGCCGCGGCATTATCGGAACCGATATCGGCCTCCAGCAGGCCGGAGAGTTCCCGGACGGCGGCAGGAGCATCCGCAGCCTGCGAATGGCATACCACGCATGCAGGGTTCAGAATCTTGCCCAGTGTTGCAGGATGTTTTTTCATCACCGTAACCGTCATGCTGTCGCGAACACTCAAGAAGTTCCCATTCCCGAATAACTATACCCGCCATTAAGGAAATTGCCTATCAGGCATTCCCCGATGGCTTCGGGTGATTTGCAAGGCGCGCCGCGGGATGGACGGGAGGAGCCTACTCGCAGCCGCTGCCGACGGCGGGCGCGGTTCCGCCGTCTGCCATTTCGGCGTAGGTAAACATGTTTTCAATGCATCGCAGGGCGCCGTCACGCACATGCGCATCGATTTCGATGACATCGTCCGGGTCGGGCTGCTGAAGTACGCGCAGAATATCCTGCAGGGTGTTGGACTTCATGTAGCGGCATTCCGTGCAGGGACCGACGAAGTGCTTGTCAGGCATTTCCACCTCGGCACGTGCGGCGAGTCCGCACTCGGTAAGGAGCAGGTATGCTTCGTAATCGGTGTCCCGCAGGTACTGCATCATTCCCTTGGTGCTGGCGACGAAGTCAGCTTCCGCAATAACATCCGGAGCGCACTCAGGATGCGCAAGCACCTTCACAGCGGGATACTTGCGGCGAAGGCGATCAATGCGGTCCGGGTCAAATTTCTGGTGTACGTAGCAGGTGGCATCATACAGCTGAATGTCTTTTTTAACCCCGCGCCGCTCCATTTCATCGCGGACATTCAGGCCCATCAGCCTGTCCGGCAGGAAATAGATTTTATCGGTGGGCAGCCGTTCCACAATGTCGTAGACGTTTGAACTGGTCACGCAGACGTCGCATTCTGCCTTCACGGCGGCCGTGGTGTTGATGTAACAGACGAAGGTATGCTCCGGAAACTCCTGTCGCAGTCTGCGTACATCCGCGTCCGTTACTGCGTCCGCGAGGGAACAGCCGTTAAACTTGCTGGGGACAAGCACCTGTTTTTCCGGGTTGAGCACCTTGGCGGTTTCCGCCATGAACTTGACCGCCGCGAAGACGATAATATCCGCATCGGTTCCCTTCGCATCCTTGGCGAGTTTATAGGAATCTCCGACAAAATCGCCGACCCCGCTGACGATCTGGGGATCCACGTAATAATGCGTGAGAATGACTGCGTTTTTCTCCTTCTTCAGCGCATTAATGGCATCGACCACGGGCGCCATTTCCGCGCAGCGCTCGCGGGAAAATGGACCGCCGCTGCCAAACTCAACCGTGCGAAGTTTTTCGTAAAGGGTATCAGCCGTTGACATTGGCAGGCTCCTTATTCGCATCGGCGCCGAGGGCCCTGATCATGGCGAAGGGATACAGACCGGTATCATGGCCGTCGGACCATTTTATCTGGATCGCATAATTTCCAATTGTCCTGATTTCCATGGCACATATGCGTTTCTGAATGCTGCTTTCATCGATTTTACGTTCATTGGTCATTTCATCCACGCAGTGGGCGCATCCGCAGGCAAGGCGAAGCGTGCGGTTGTCGACCCTGGTTTCCGAGCCATCCGGCCAGGAGAGCTGGATACAATCGGCATTGAAATCAATTTTGGGCCGCGACAGGTGCCCTGCCCCGGTTTTCCCGACGGCCCTGATGACGGCATCGGCAACGCCGGCGGGTATGTCCGACCGGGCGAGGGCATCAAGCGGACCGCTCATAAGCGGACTGATCCTGATTTCCGCCAGCGGCTCAATTCCAAACCGCTCGACGAGCGCCCGTGCACCGGACTCGCCAAACACGCGATGCTTTTCCCTGCAGCTTCCGCATTCAAAGTACGCCATGTTCTCGATCACGCCCACGACGGGCACGTTGACCTTGTCAAACATTCGAATGCCCTTGGCGACGTCCGTGAGCGAAAGTTGATGCGGAATCGTGACAATGACCGCGGCATCCATTTGAATGGTCTGGGTGATCGTCAGCTGAATATCGCCGGTTCCGGGAGGCATATCGATGATGAGGTAATCCAGCGGCCCCCAGGCAGTCTGATGCAAGAGTTGCTGCACGATCTGGGTTACCATGGCCCCGCGCATTACGGCGGGAGCGTCCTTGAGCGCAAACCCGAACGATACGACTTTCAGGTTCCCGAGGGTGACCGGCACAATGAAATCATCCGGCGTCGCCATCAGGTCATGATCCTGGAGACTAAAGAGCGTCGGGACAGACGGCCCGTAAATATCCGCATCCAGCAGGCCCACCCGGTGTCCCCGGCCGGCAATCTCATTCGCAAGCATTGCCGCGACAGTGGACTTGCCAACCCCGCCTTTGCATGAACTGACGGCGATGATCGTGCCGACCTCCTTAAGCCCGCTTTCCCCGGACGCCCGTTGCGCATTGGGATTGGAACGCGCCGTCATCGTGACCTTCACCTCCGTCACGCCCTCCAGGGCCTCAACGGCTTTAACCGCAGCCTGCCGGAACTGCTCCTTAACCGGGCATGCCGGGGTGGTGAGTTCAATCGCAAAGGAGACCGTTCCTTCTGCAATCTCAAGGTCCTTGATGAACCCCAGCGAAACAATGTCGCGATTAAAGTCCGGGTCAATAATTGTGCTTAACGCTTCCAGTACCTCTGCATCAGAGGGCATTTCCATTCTCCTTGTTGCCTTGAATAAAATCTTGGTTCACCGGGGCCACCTGCACCTCAGGCGACTTTGACGGTGATGCGGGGATCATATTCCTCGCGCAAAATATCCTGGATCAGGTAAAGGGTTCCTTCCGTTGAAAATGCGCAGTGCCCGCAGGTGCCCTGGTAGGTGACGAGCAGCTCATTTTTCTCGGGGTCGAAGGCCAGCAATTCAAGCTCGCCGCCATGGCTGTGAATGTAGGGCCGCACGGTCTGATCCAGAATATTATTGATGACGCTCAGCACGCCCTCAGTATCCATTCCTCCGGACTCACCGTCGCCTGCCGCCATGCCGGGCGGCATGTAACGCATTTCCGGGTCATGGGTGGCAATGCTGTTCTGGATAACCTCTTTCACAGCGGGTTCCAGAGCATCCCAGTCAGCTTCGCGGTCTCGGGTAATGACGATCACGTTGCCTGAAAAATAGACTTCGCTAATACCGTCAATATCCAGCAGTCCGGCGGCAAGCGGGATGTGGCGGCACTGGTTGGCGCTGGTGAAGCTGACACTGCCCGTGCGCTTGATATCGAAGGCAAATATAAATTTGAACGCCCTGGGGTGGGCGGTGCGCTCGATGATCACGGTATCCTGGGAGGCCGGTTGGTCTGTTGTCTGAGTTGGGTCCATGCTGTTGACCTGCTGTTTCGCATTCGCCGGCTGGCGGCTACATGCTGTCCTCGGTGGTTGCGGTTGAATCGCCGCGTATCGCGCTCTGCATGGCATGCCAGGGCAGCGCGGCACATTTTACGCGGGCCGGGTACCGCCAGACACCCGCAAAGACCCGGAGTTTCCCAAGGTGGGCTCGCTCTTCGTCGCCGAGCGCATTGCCCACTACCATTTCATGAAATTCTTCAAAGAGGCGCTTGGCGTCCTCCTCGGTCCGGCCGATCAGGCATTCCGTCATCATCGAGGCAGACGCTTTCGAAATCGCGCAGCCTCTGCCGTCGAACGACACATCGGTGATGGTCCCTTCTTCGCTAACGCAAAGGTAAACGGTGTAGGCATCGCCGCAGAGGGGGTTGATTCCCTCGGCCATGTGCGTCGGGTGTTCCATCCGCCGAAAATTTTTGGGCGAACGGTTATTTTCCAGAATTACCTGTTGATAGATATCATCCGAAATGGTGTCCGTCATTGCATCACCTTTTTGGCATGCAGGATACCCTCGGCCAACCGGTCTACATCTTCACGGACATTGTAAATGGACAACGAGGCACGTGCGGTGGCGGCGATGTCGAAACGGTCCATCACGGGCTGGGTGCAATGATGGCCGGTGCGCAGGGCTATGCCCTCGACATCCAGCAGCGTGCCCATGTCATGGGCATGAATATCGCCCACAAGGAAGGACAGGATCGCAGCTTTTTCTGCGGCAGTTCCGACCAGGCGCAGATCGGAAATACCCGAAAGCACCTCCATTGCATAATCGCGTAGCTGGCGTTCATACGCCGCGATGTTTTCCATCCCCAGGTCGTTCACATACTCGACGGCACGCCCCAGTCCAATGACGCCTGCGATGTTTGCGGTGCCGGCCTCGAACTTCATCGGCACCCGGTTGTAGGTTGTTTTCTCAAAGGTTACAGAGAGAATCATATCGCCGCCGCCAACCCAGGGCGGCAGGGCTTCAAGACGGTCAAGCTTTCCGTACAACACCCCCACCCCGGTGGGACCAAAGAGTTTATGCCCGGAGAAAACCAGGAAATCACAATCGAGGTCGCGAACATCCACGGGCATACAGGCCACGGACTGCGCCGCATCCACAAGCACCAGTGCATCGTGTTCATGCGCCAGCCTCGCAATGGTTTTCACGGGGTTGACGGTTCCCAGCGAGTTGGACACATGGACAACGGAAACCAGGCGGGTCCGCGGCCCGAGGAGCTCCGCAAAGGCGTCCATGTCCAGCTCGCCGCTGTCCGTGATCGGCGCAACCTTGAGATTGATGCCGTGGCTGTCCCGGATCATCTGCCAGGGGACGATGTTGGAGTGGTGCTCCATGTGGGTGATGAGCACCTCGTCCCCCGGCTGCAAGACCGATTCCGCCAGGCCGCGGGCGACCATGTTAATTGCAGCGGTGGCACCCGAGGTGAACACGATCTCTTCCGGCTGCCTGGCGTTCAGCAGCCCGCGCACACGTTCCCGGGATGCCTCGTAGGATTCGGTCGCCCGCTGGCTCAGGTAATGCACGCCGCGATGTACGTTTGCCGATTCCTCAAGATAGTAGCCGGACACCGCATCCACCACGCACTGGGGCTTCAGGGCCGTAGCAGCGCTGTCCAGGTAGGTCAACGGCTTTCCCCTGACCTGCTTTTGAAGTATGGGAAAATCGGACCGTATTCGATCCACCGGAAAGGCGGTTGATTCCTGCAAGGGAGCATTCATAACCGGCGATACGCTCATGAGTCGTTAACAGGCTTCTGAAAATACGTGGAAAGCACATCCCGCAGGCTTTCACGCACGACATCATCCTTAATCGTGAAGATCACGTCCTCCACAAACCCGCGTGACAGCATTGCCACGGCGTTGTCCGGGCCGATGCCGCGGCTCTGGAGATAAAAGAGCTCATCTTCCTCGAGCTGGCCGATGGTGGCGCCGTGGGTGCATTTCACATCGTCATTGGAAATTTCAAGCTGGGGCTTGGTGTCGACCCTGGCGGTCTTGCTGAGCAGCAGGTTTTTGTTCATCTGTAGCGCATCGGTGAGGCAGGCGCCCTCCCGGACAATGATCCGCCCGTCAAACACGGCGCGGGCCCGGTCGCTCAGTATGCCCTTGTAGGTCTGCCGGCTGATGCAGCGCGGCACCGCATGGTCCACAGCCGTATGGTTATCGAGATGCTGGTTTTGCCGCACCGCGTAAACCCCATTCATGGAAACCTCGGAACCTTCTCCCTCAATTCGTGCCATGACATCATTTCGCGCGAGCCTGGCACCCATGGAGAAATCAAAAAGTGTCAGGTCCGTGTCCCGCCCCTGGACTGTCCGCATATGGCTGAAATGAAAGGCCTCACTGCCCTCGGACTGAATTTTGCCGTAGAAGAGACGGGCTCCGTCTTCAACCGTGATGTCCGTTGCGATGCAGGTCAACCCCGGGGCCAAGGGCGGACCTATGGTGCTCTGAACGATGGTGGCTTCGCTGTTCGTTTCAGCATGCACAACCACCCGCGGGGCACTGAAGATTCTCCTGTCCCCGACCGTGAGCATAGACAGGATGTGAATGCGCCGGGGCACACGCGCTTCGGCGGAGATCCGGATAAAGACCCCGTTTGAAAGGAACGCCATGTTGAGGTTGGAAAACACATCGTCCGCATTTTCCGGGATGCGGGTGAGCAGTGAGCGCAATCCGTCCCCTTCCCCATTGCCGAGGGCGTCAAAGAGTGGCTGAATCTTTACGCCTTCATGCGTTCCGAAAGCAGACTGCTCGATGGACAGAACCCCGTTGATAAATACGATCAGGAGTTCATCTTCCCTGGGCTGCGGAAGCGATGAGGCCGGCAACTGCGACGCGCTGGGCACCGGAAGTTCATAGGCCGCATCTTCCACCGGCCGCAGGCTGGTGTATTTCCAGTTTTCCGAGCGCGTGGTTGGGAACCCACTGCCCCGGAACCGGTCAAATGCGCCCTGCCGCGCGGCAAGCAGCCAGTCCGGCTCTCCCCGCCCGGAGGCAAAGCCCAGGGCGTCTTCAAACAACACGTCAAAATTCTGAGAGGATGTTTCAGCCAAGGTGAGCCTCCGCCGGTTTCAGCAGCCAGTCATATCCCCGCTTCTCAACTTCCTCTGCCAGGTCATAGCCCCCCGACCTTACGATCCGCCCGTCCTGAACAATATGAACATGGTCCGGCTTGATGTATTGCAGGATGCGCTGGTAATGCGTGATCACGACAATGGCGTTGGCATCGGTTCGCAGCCGGTTGACGCCTTCTGCCACGTCGCGCAGCGAATCAATATCCAGTCCCGAGTCGGTTTCATCCAGGATGGCAAGCCGCGGATTCAGCAGCGCCATCTGGAGAATTTCATTCCGCTTTTTTTCGCCACCGGAAAAATCCACGTTTACGGGCCGGTTGATAAACGAGGCATCGATGCCCATTTCGCGTGCCTTGTCGCGAAGCAGCTCATCAAAATCCATGGCATCCAACTCCGGGATGCCCTGGTAACGGCAGACGGCATTAAATGCAGCCTGCAGGAATACGGCATTGCTGACGCCGGGCACTTCCACCGGGTACTGGAAGGCAAGAAAGATGCCGGCACAGGCCCGCTCATGGGGTTCCATTTCAAGCAGGTCAACCATCCTGCGATTGATCTCGTAGCTGATACTGCCGCCGGTGGCTTCGTAATCAGGGTGCCCCGACACAACACGTGACAGCGTGCTTTTCCCGGAGCCGTTTGGACCCATGATGGCATGCAGCTCGCCGGCATTCACCTTGAGCGAAATTCCCCTGAGAATTTCAGGCCCGTCTACCACCCGGGCGCATAGATTATCAATTTCCAGCATAATATTTCCTCTTTCGCGTTATTCTTAAATATGCGCAGCTCTTTAGATCTCGGGCTGAGGCCCTGCGGCCAGGCCCGCACCTTGCAGCCCTAGCCGACACTGCCCTCAAGCTTCATTTCCAGCAATCGTACCGCTTCAACCGAAAACTCCATCGGCAATGTCTTGAACACCTCTTTGCAAAAACCGTTCACCAGGAGCGAAACAGCCCCCTCCATGTCGAGTCCGCGCGATTGCAGGTAGAAGAGCTGGTCCTGGCTGATTTTCGAAGTGCTGGCCTCGTGCTCG
>JABAHO010025843.1_pt2 | contig 15241 bp, 21 predicted proteins | sample 7062071 | NCBI WGS metagenome assembly JABAHO01 (sample SAMN14534356, study PRJNA622989) | marine sediment metagenome | biome: marine biome [ENVO:00000428]; feature: marine pelagic biome [ENVO:01000023]; material: deep marine sediment [ENVO:00002113] | place: India: Gulf of Kutch | collected...
AGCAAGTTCCCAGGCCGCGGTTGCGTGCAGCCAGCATGTAACTCCAGGTGGCGGGCAGGATCGACCCGTACACGCTGGCGAGTCCGATATTGCCCGCCTTGGCCGTGTTCTCGATGCGGCCCTGGATGCAGGGGATCATCAGCACCGGCACCTTCTCGAGGTTATCCGCCAGGTAATCCGCCGACCGGGCGACCCGCACCATCTGGTCACGCGCTTTACCGGCACCGATTTTCTTCGCGTGGTCGAAAACGGACCCATTCGCCTCTTTATATATAGCCCAGCCTTTGCGATAGAGCTCGGCCAGGGCGGCGCGCTTGTCTGCGTCAAACACNNCCGCCGGTCGGCGCCTGCAGCGCCACTTCGATGCATTCGGTAATCAGCTCTTTACTGACAGGCTTGTCGAAATCCAGACGCTTGCGCACCGCGCGGGTGGTGGTCAGGAGTTCTTCGGCAGAGAGATTGAGGGTATTCATATTTTTCCGGGGTCAGACTCTATCTACAGCTCCCGCAACTCAGCAACGACATCGGCTACCGGCCGCACATCACCATTACGCGCATCCATATCGTACAACGCGATCTCGTGGCTGGCCGGCCGTGAATCGGCAACACATTCGATCGGGATCACGCATTTGTAGTTAAGCGAAAACCCATCGACCACTGTTGCCCTCACACACCCGGNNATCGACCACTGTTGCCCTCACACACCCGGATGTACTCATGCCGGTAATAATTAGCGTATCCGTCCGGTGATGATTGAGAATGCTTTGCAACTGGGTCCCGAAAAATGCCGAAGGCTTTTCCTTAAGGATGACCAGATCATCTTTGTGTGGCTTGAGCGCCGGCACGATCTCATGCATCTCCGGTTTGTCCATCTGCGCCATGCGGTGGCGCTGTTCTTGCGGAAACCAGTACATCCAGGCGCCGCTCTCGGCCTCGGTTTTAAATACGTAATCGGTGGTATAGATGACCGGTATGTTGAGTTCTCGCACCGGTATCAGGAAGTCCAGGATCGCATTCGCACACGCGACGCCAACACCNNATCGACAAAAATGGGACTCATGTCGATCACCAGAACGGCGACGTTGGGCCCCAGCTTCAGATTGCGCTTGGTTTGTTTGCCGCCGACAGCCCGCAAATCCCGGTCGGGATCGATGTTGGGCCGATAGAATTCGCGCTCTGGCGACTCGGAAGACACGTGAAACTCCGCGTAGCGAGACTATTTGGAATCATACACCACGCGCTTGCTCCACCTGTATGTCCGCTCGACTAGTGGACAGGCCTGCAGCGAACAGCGACACTTTCGGGCAGCCCGCGCAAATGAGACTGGGATGGTTGAATCATGATTCGGTTAGTGATGATCATTGGGGCAGTTCTGCTTGCCGCCTGTGCGCCCGGCACCAAAGATTCTGAATTCAAGGACTGTCCGGAATGCCCGGCGATGGTGCAGGTCCCGGCGGGCAGTTTTTTGATGGGCACGGCGGAAGAGGACCGGCGTATCGATCCGGGTTCGGGCCGGCCCAACTTNNGACCGGCGTATCGATCCGCGCTCCGGCCGGCCCAACTTCAATGAAGAGCCGCAGCACGAGGTGACGATTGCGTATTCGTTTGCCATGGGCAAATACGAAGTGACGGTGGCGGAGTTTGCCGCTTTCGTCGCCGCAACCGGCTACGAGGACAACGTCGGTTGTATCAGTATGGCGCGGGAAGATTTTCTCAAGCTGAACAAAGACCTCAACTGGGAAAATCCCGGTTTTGAGCAGCAGGACAATGATCCCGTTGTTTGTGTCTCCCTCGACCATGCGCTCGCCTACACCGACTGGCTCAGCGAGATAACCGGTTATCGCTATACGATTCCGAGCGAGGCGCAGTGGGAATATGCCGCCAAGGCTGGTACCACGGGCCGGTATTTCTGGGGCGATGATCCGAGTGCTGCCTGCGAGTACGCAAACGTGAANNCCGCCGCCGTGTGATGACGGCTACCCGCAGATTGCGCCGGTCGGCCAGTTCAAGCCCAACGCCTGGGGCTTGCACGACACGGTGAGTAATGTATGGGAGTGGACCCCGGACTGCGCCCATAAGGACTATAACGGCGCGCCCACCGATGGCAGCGCCTGGATCGATGAGCCCGATTGCCTGCTGCGCATGATTCGCAGCGGCGGCGTGCGCAACGATCTGGGGCGCACGACCCATGTGGTGCGGGCAGGGCGGCCGCAGACCGGCACCGCGCCGAACCTGGGCTTCCGCGTGGTGCGGCTGCCCGATGAGGCTCAGGTCACGGCGTCGACAACGAACGCGGTTGCCGCCGACGAATGGCCGAAAGATGTCCCGGGCGGCGAGTTATTCGGCGCCAACTGCGAGCAGTGCCACACCGAGCAGGAATCGATCGTGGGTATTTACGGCAAGGACATCGATTCGCTGCGCACCCTGATTACCGATGGCGGCAACAACATCATGAGCATGCCCGCGTATAAAGAACGTATCAGTGCGGACGAGATCGAGCAGATCATTACGTATCTGATGCAACAGAAAGGCTGGGATTAACGAATTCCTGCACGAAGATTTTTTCGGAGCCAACCATGCGACTCAGCGACCCCAGGATAGCGCCTCTGGCCGAGGCAGACTTAAGCGAGGAACAGGCGGGGATCATTGCACCGACGCTGGCCCGCGGCGGCACGCCCGCGACGGTCATCATGACCCTGATGCGCCACATGCCGTTGTTCACCAATCTGAATGTGCTGGGCCGGCACATCATGTCGGGTTCCAGCCTCACACCGCGCCAGCGCGAAATCCTGATCATGCGCGTGGGCTGGAATACGCAGTGCGAATACCAGTGGGGTCAGCATGTATTAATGAGTGAATCGGCAGGCCTCGACGCCGCCGATCATGAGCGCATCAAGCAGGGGCCCGATGCGGGTTGGGATCAACTGGAGTCGGCGCTGCTTACCGCGGTCGATGAACTGGTGGCCGATACCATGATCAGTGATGCCACCTGGTCGGTGCTCGAGCAGCATCTCGAACCCGAGCAACTCATCGACATGATCTTTACCGTGGGTCACTACCACATGGTGGCGATGGCGCTGAACTCGATCGGCGTGCAACGCGAAGCAGGCATACCGGATTTCGCCGGCAAGCAGGGTGACTGAAACACCGCCGCCGCCGGTTAATCCGCCGACCAGCCTGCGCGGTGCGCTGGGCTTCGTTGGCCCGGGTCTGTTGGTGGCGGCCGCGGTGGTTGGTTCCGGTGAATTGATCGCCACCACCAAGACCGGCGCGNNGGCGAACCCACGTTGCAGGCGCTGAACCGGATCCCGGGACCGCGCTTTAAGGCCAACTGGATTATCTGGCTGTGGTTCGTGATCGCTCCGGCAGCCTTCGCCATTATGGGCGGCGTGCTCGGGGGCGTGGGCCAGGCGATGGCCATGACCATTCCCATCACGGGCGACTACGTTGCCGCGCTCGCGCAAACCAATCGCGTGCCGGCACAGACTTTCGACGACCGTTTCTGGGGCGTGGTCATCGCACTCGCAACTGCCGCGTTGTTGTACTTCGGTCGCTATTCACTGATCGAAAAAGTCGGTGTCGGGCTGGTCGCTTTATTCACCCTGATCACCATTGCGACCGTGTTCATGCTTGAGTTCAGCACCTACCGAATTTCGGCCGGCGATATCCTGCAGGGCCTGAGCTTTCAATTACCGGACCAGCCCGATGCGTGGTTCATCGTGCTGGCTACCTTCGGGATTATCGGCGTGGGCGCGATCGATCTCATTTCCTATTCCTACTGGTGCCTGGAGAAAGGTTACGCACGCCATTGCGGGCCCCGCGATGCCAGCAATGCGTGGCTTGCCCGCGCACGCGGGTGGGTGCGGGTGATGAAGGTGGATACCTTCGTCTCGATGGCCGTCTACACCACGGCAACCGCAGCCTTTTACCTGATCGGCGCCGCCGTACTCCATCGCGATAACCTCGACCCGGACGGCATGCGCATGATCAGCACGCTGATCGCCGCCTATGTTCCGGTATTCGGTGCATTCGCCAAATGGCTGCTGCTGATCGGTGCGTTGGCGGTTTTGTATTCGTCGTTTCTGATCGCCAATGCCGCGGGCGCAAGATTATTCGCCGATGGCTTCAAACTGCTGGGCTTGGTTTCAGGCGATGCGCCCGACGAGCAGCAGCGCATCATCCGCAGACTGTCGCTGCTGTTGCCGCTCGTCGCGCTTGCGTTTTTCCTGTCGGGCTGGAACCCGGTCCTTTTGATACTCATCGGCGGTATCGCTCAAACGGTGCTGCTGCCGGTGGTGGGTTGCGGATCGCTGTATTTGCGCTATCGGCACACAGACCCGCGGCTTGCACCCGGGCTTGCCTGGGATGCCGCATTGCTGCTGTCCTGCCTCGCATTTGTGCTCGTCGGCGCGTTCGGGCTGTACCGGATATTCGTCACCTGAATCCCTGCACAGGGGCAGGCCAGCCTTCGTTGCTGGTTGCCCGCCTTACTCTGATTTACTTGTCGCGTGTTTTAGTCCGTCTGCAATGCCTGCAACGGCGCGACGTATTCGTCCGGCGTCACGATGCTAATCGTGATCATGCCGTCGTCCTGCCAGGGTGTGACATCCACGTCAACACCCAGCACCTTGCCGTAACCCTGCAAGGTCGGGATCGTGAACTTCTCGTGGATTTCCTGTTCGGTAATCGTGAACATGCCGCGCTTGGTTCCCGAGGCCAGCACTTCGGTGTAGGGCGACTTGTAGGTAAGCGTCGTCGAAGTCTTCCGGAACCCGTCGACCGCCGCCATGTCGCGGAAACACGAGGCATCGGTCATCGAGTCCAGGGCCAGCGCGTAGTCGCCGGTCTGCCTGATCCATTCACCACGCCTTAAGAACAATGGCGTTTTGATCGCGACGTCGTGGCGCACGGCATCTTCAAGCAGATCTTTTTGCTTCAGATACTCGAGCCATTCGAGATCGCGCTTCACCAGCGCATCATTGGCGCGGTGTGTGTATGACGACTTGATCTGGAGCGTGCGAACGAGATTGGTGATCGCCCGGCCAAACTCCGCTTCGCGACCGTCCATGAGATCGGGCGATACGCCTGCCTGCTCGGCGAGCGCGGCACTGACGGCGGTACCGATCTCCTCCTGATTGGAAAGCAGCGCATTTTCCAGCGCCACCAGCTTGGCTGATGCGGCATCCATTCTCTGCATCACTTCGATCAGGCGTGCCTGTTCGGCATCGGTTTCGGCGTGAGCGGTGACAGTCGAAAAACTGATGGCCACAAGGCCGAAGATCATCGGTAAAGAGATACGCGTGTTCATTGCTCCCCTCCTGACAGGTCGTGAGCCACGCGGGACGCGCAGCACCGGCAGTGCTAATAGCATACGACTAATTGGACTGTCCGGGCGCGTTGCCCCATAAGGGTTTCCGGCCGCGCTGCCTGAGAGTCAGCCCATACAGATCAGCGCCTAATCAGCTGCCGATGCGTTCCGGCTGCGGTGACGCAATAACAGGTAGATCGCGACGGCGATCAGGTGATACACCACAAACCCGCGCAACATAGCGAGTTCGCCCGGGTTGCTGGTGAACCATTCCGGCACCAGGGTAAACAGCAGAATTTCTGAACAGGCAGCGAGCAGGAACGCACCGACACCCCAGGGTTTCTGTTGCCAGAGTCCGACGGCGGCGATCGTATCGATGATGCCGTAGGCGACGTCGCTGATTTGCCATGACAGCGGCATCTCGGCAAAGGGCATGCGTCCGAAGCCGAGAATCGTGCCGATATGCATGACCGCAGCGATCGCATAAATGACTGCGAGGATTCTCAGGAATATTCTCATCCACCTACAGTATAAGCTGTGCATCGAGTGCCGGAACCAGTGCAAAGACTCCGGCCCCCTGCCCGGGTGATCCGGACCTGATCCGGGCATATGCTAGAGTCATCGCCATCTGCTCGTGTTAGCCAGGTAACCCATGTACTCGCTATTGATGCTCCCGCTCGTCATCGCCAATACGGTTCTGGTTGTATGGCTCGCGCGAACCGGGATTCGTAATCGCGACCGGGTTGTCTACCTGACTTTGCTCATGGTCATCGCACTGCCGTACGACACGGGCATCGTCATGCTCGGCAGCACAATAGGCGAGGGTGACCTGCTGCTGACGTTAAGCGCGCCACGCCTGAACTGGTTTTATCTGACCGCACCCGCTTTGCCACTGATTGCTATCGGCATTGCCCGGCGTGCGGGATTTGGCTGGGCGGAGGCGAACTGGCTGCTCTATGTATTCGGTGCGGTTGCACTAGGTTTCATCGTCTTCGACGCCGCAAGAATTTTTCAAATCCCGACTTTGTATCCGGCCTGCTTCGAAGACGTGTTGCGCTATGTCTCTTCGGTTAATCCGGACCAGGCTTGTTCGCCGGGACAGGCGGGTATCGATGTCGGGCGCAGTCCGCCGTGGTCAGGCTTTGCGGGCATTCTGGTGATGCTGGTTGTGGGTGGGCTGCTCTGGTGGAAGCAGCGCTGGCCCTGGCTCTGCGTGGGTATTCTCGCCGGTTTTGTGGTGCTTAGCCTGCCCAACACGCCGATCGGGCCGCTCAATACTTTCTATGGTGACTTCCTCACGATGGGCAGCATCATCTGGGCCGCGATCCATTACTCGACGCGGGCGGCAGAGCAGAATGGTTCGCTCGCAGACGTTTCTTGAGCGTTGACCTGACAACCGGATCGGTCGCGGGTCACCTGCGGCGGCAATCCGCACCGATGGTTGTCGGCTACGCCGCGTTGTCTGCCTATCGCGCCGCTGAGATTTACTTTGTCTCGCAGCTAGGCGATCAGGCGCTCGCGGCGATCAGCTTTACCTTTCCCGTTGTCTGGCTGATGACCAGTGTGATCATCGGTTTCGANNGATCGGCAGGAGGGATAGCGAGATGGCACGCCGGCAAACGACCGATACGGTTGTGCTGGTCGCGATCTCGTTCTGTGTTTTGTGCGTGCTCGGTTACCTGGCCATCGACCCGCTGTTTCGGTTGCTCGGCGCCACCGACGAGGTGCTGCCGCTCATACATGCGTATATGAGTATCTTCTTTCTGTCGCAGCCAGCCTATGCACTCATGTGGGTGTGCCTCGCCTCAATGCGCGCCAGAGGCAACGCGATGCTCGAAGGCAAAGTCGTTTCCGCGGCGTCGCTGCTAAACACCATCCTGTGCCCGGTGTTTGTGTTCGGCTGGTTTGGCGTGCCGCGTCTGGAAATCGCCGGCGCGGCCTGGGCAACGCTCGCCACTAACCTGATCATCACCTTGGGCACGCTGGCTTTCCTGCACTTCCGGCTACGCATTTTTGCAACACCGATCGCGGCATTCGCAACTATCCTGGATTCGTGGAAGCGCACGCTGCATGTGGGCCTCCCTGCGATGGCAACTTACGCGATCGGGCCAATCTCCAACGCAATTGTCGTCGCGATGGTCGCCTCGTTCGGGGTTAACGCGGTGGCCGGCTTCGGCGTGAGTATGCGGATCGAGCCGATTATCCTGCTCGCGTTTTATGCATTGTCGGCGATCACCAGTCCGTTTTTCGGGCAGAACTATGCCGCCNNCAGAGGCGCGTCGCGTGATCATGCGTTTTTGTACGGGCTTCGGTCTGGCAGTCGCGATCGTGCTTTTCCTCGCGGCGTTACCGATCGCCCGGCAGTTCAGTGGTAACGAGGAGATTGTCGCGGTCGCGGCTCAGTATTTGTGGATCATGGCGATCAGCTACGGCGGCATGGGTATGGCGATGATCTATTGTTCCGCATTCAACGGCATGGGCTACCCGACACCGGCGTTGATTATCTCAGCGCTGCGCACGCTCATCGTGTTCATACCATTGGCTCTCGCCGGTAAAGCGCTGTTGGGCTTAAGCGGTATATTCGCTGCATCGGCCGCAACCAATATCGGTATCGGCCTGCTCGCATTCGTGTGGCTAGGGCGACGGATTCAGCAAAGCTTCAGTGCGCGGTCAGACTAGCCCAGACAGGTAGGCTATATTAATGGGCTAAAGGGGAAGGGTTGGCTGCTCTTATATAAGAATAACGGCCACGCCTGAAACATGGGGGGAACCATGCTGAAGAAAACCGTCGTTGGCATTCTGGCGCTGATCGCGCTCGGCATCGCGTTCGTATACATCCGCTTCACCGTGCTGTTGCCACAGGACATTCCTGTCCCTGAAATCACGCTGCCTACCTCCGAATCTGCGATCGAGCGCGGGCGTTATCTCGCCAATCATGTGGCCGTGTGCATGGACTGTCATTCGAAACGCGACTGGAATTACTTCTCTGGTCCGATTGTGCCGGGCACGCTGGGTGCGGGTGGTGAGGTATTTGATCAGAGCATCGGGTTGCCGGGAAGAATTATCTCCAAGAACATAACGCCGCACGCGCTGGGTGACTGGACCGATGGCGAACTCTACCGCTCCATCACCGCTGGCCTGCAGCCCGATGGCGACCCGTTGTTCACACTCATGCCCTATGACGCCTATCGCGAGATGGAACACAGCGACATCCTGGCCATCATGGCGTACCTGCGCACACTTGAACCGATCGAAAACGAGACGCCCGATCACCAGCTCGACTTTCCGCTGAACCTGATCGTGAACACGATGCCTGCACCCGCCGCGCCGCGCACGATCAATCGCGCCGACACGGTGGAGTATGGCGATTACCTGGCCAAGATGGCCGGCTGCACGTGGTGCCATACGCCGGTCGACGCGCGGACCCGGGCATCCCTTTGGGAACAGAAGCTGGCCGGCGGTCAGGAGTTTATTGCCAACGGCAAGATAGTGCGGGCGAGCAACATCTCGCCCGATCCCGAGACCGGGATTGGGGACTGGAGTGAGTCGCAGTTCATTGCGCGCTTCCGCATGTACCAGGGCGCATTCGGCAGGTCCATTCCGCTCGATGAGGCGGGCAACAATACGCAGATGTCGTGGACACTGTTTGCCGATATGTCCGACGCAGATCTTGCAGCCATCTACGCGTTCCTGATGGCGAGTGAGCCGCAAGTGAATGCGGTTCAGGTTTGGGATTAGGCAGGAGAAACTGATGAAATGGCTCAAACGCATTCTGATCAGCATCGGCTCGGTAATCGGTCTGGTCGTTCTGTTCGTCGCCTATGGATTGTTCAACCTGAAGGCCAATTTTCCTGACGAGACTTTCGATTTACAGCCGGACTTGAGTGCTCAGAAGACGGTGCTGATATTCGGCGCGACGGGCCCGCTGGGCCAGGAGATGTCCGCAGATCTGGTTGCGAATGGCGACCGGGTGATCGCGTTTACGCGGCCGTTGAATATTCCGGCCGATTTGCAGGACAGCGTGACGAGCAATATCGATGCGAGCGATGCGGAGCTCGAACAGCTCGATGAAGACCTGGCCTGGTACATCGGCAAGCAACGCACTCGAAATGCCTTGACCGATCTGGGCATCGAGCTGGTGATGGGTGATGTGCTGGATGCTTCCACGGTTAAAGCGGCGTTCGCAGGCCGTAGCATCGACGCGACGATCAGTTCGCTTGGTTCGCTCAGTGCCGAAACTCCGCCCGACTATATCGGCAATGTGCATATTCATGAGGCAGCGATCGAGTATGGGACCCGGCGGGTCATCTATATAAGTACCGTCGGTGCCGGTGATAGCGCGCCGCATGCGCCGCTGCTATCGCGCATGCTGCTCTCGAGAGTTTTACCGCTGAAAACTCAGGCAGAGGATCATCTCACAGGAAGCGGTCTCGACTACACCATCATCCGGCCCGGTGGTTTGACCTTCGATGCCGGCACCGGTAATGGTGTCGTGAGCGAAGATCCGTCCACGATGGGCTTTATCGCAAGACCGGATCTGGCGAAGCTGGTGCTGGACATACTCCATGACGATCGCGCCATTGGTAAAACCCTGACCGCGATTGATCCGACGCGCGACAGGCCCTGGGATACGGATGGCGTATAGTTATGGGGTCAGACCCCGACTTTTATTTCCGTTCTAAGGGACTCAAATGTTCGGCCGCTATTCAAGCCGTCCCACTAAGATCGTTCCTTAAATCGCCTATGAGATTCGGGGCCTGACCCCATGAAGCTAGCGAGGTGTAGAACTATGCCCATAAATGCAAAGTCGCTGACTCTTGCGATTGCACTTTTCCTCACCTGCACGCAGGTGCTGGGCGGCGGCCATGAGCGTCTCGATGAAGTTACGCCAGAACAACAGGAGCTCGCGAGCCGTTTCAACGNNCATTGAACGCATGGAAGAGAAGTATTTCGCGCGCATGGAAGCACTGAACGGTGAGAACGACGGCGAAACGACGTACGAAGAGAAATACATGACCACGCCATATGCCGAATGGGACATGCGCGTGGCCCGTGGGGGTGTGGTCGAAAAGGGCGGGCGCATGCTTGGTATGGAAACCAAGACGGCTGAGCATACCCCGAGCCGCGAGGACATGGTCTGGGGGCGCTTCTATTCGCTGGATATTCACCCGAAAACACCGTTGGTGGGGCAGATCCATGCGGTGATACTGTTGCAACTGTATGCCGACGGAGATTCATATGCGGCAGGCTGGCTCGGCGTGATGCCGGCAACAAAAGTNNATGACCCTGTAACGCCTCAGGATATTGCCAACCAGAAACGCATGCGCAAGGAATGGCTGGTCGACCAGCTGTTCTCGGATCCGTACGCGAGTGAAAGCGTGCCGTTTGCGATCTGGTCGTTTGGCAACGTCGCGCCCGAGATTCACTTTTAGGGCGCAAATGGCTGAAACATAAACCCGGTAAGGCCTGCGCAGGGCCTTACAGTTCCATTACAGCTGCCGCCGGGCCTGCCTGAGCAGGGCTTTGCCTTGCTAAAATCAGGTCAAAAGACGGGGCGCAGAGATGACGGATTACCCCAATACACTGGCCAAGCTGACCCGCCCGAATGTCAGCGGCATTCTGCCCAGGGATCGCCTGTACAAGCGGCTCGATGAAGGTCGCGACAGGTCGATTATCTGGGTATCCGGTCCGCCGGGATCCGGCAAGACCACGCTCGTTGCCGACTATCTCGATACCTGGGCACCCGAGTGCATCTGGTACGAAATCGATTCCGGCGACAGCGACGTTGCAACCTTCTTCTATTACATGGCGGGTGCGTTACCTGTCTCATCCGCCGATGACCGCAGTCCGCTGCCGTTGTTCACAACGGAATACCAGAGCAACCTCAAGAGTTTTACGCAGCGTTATTTTCGCGAACTGTTTGCCAGGCTCACGCCGCCTTTTGCGATCGTGTTTGATAACTATCAGGAAGTGCCGTCGCAGTCGCGGCTACATGAAGTGCTGCGCTACGGCCTCGAGGAGTTGCCGGCGGGTGGTTGCGTGATCATCGTGAGCCGGCATGATCCGCCTGGCGAGATGGCGCGGTTCCGCGCGAACGACCGGATGCATGTACTCGATCCGGATGACCTGAAGCTTACCCGCGACGAGTCTACAGCGCTTGCTGAACTCAGGCGCCCGGACATCGATGCAGCTGCACTCGACCGCCTCTACGAGAAGACCCAGGGCTGGGCAGCCGGGCTCGTGTTGATGCTGGGCCGCGGGGAGCGCCAGGCCGAGGTGACCACTTTGCCGCAAGACGTGTTGCCGCAGGTGGTCTTCGATTACCTCGCGGGCGAACTGTTTGCCGGTCTCGATGCCGATACGCGTGAGATTCTTTTAAAGACCGCCTGGTTCCAGCAGTTCACTGCATCCATGGCTGATGAGTTTTGTGGCCTGACCGACAGTGCCGCCGTGCTCACCCGACTGACCCGTGAAGATTATTTCGTGACCGCCCGGCATGGCGAAACCGAAACTGTGTATCAGTACCACCCGCTGCTGCGCGAGTTCCTGCTCAGGCGCATGGAAGAGGAACTGGGTTCGCGTGAGCGGGCCGAACTCAGATCCCGGGCTGCGCAGGCACTCGAAGAATCGGCCCAGGTCGAAGATGCGGTAGAACTGCGCGCGGCGGGCCGCGACTGGGATGCGGTGATCGGCATTATTCGCAACAGCGCCGAAATCATGCTCGCACAAGGCCGTGGTGAAACGCTCGAACGCTGGCTCGAGATGCTTCCGCCGAAGCGCCTGCAGGCTTCACCCTGGATGCTGTACTGGCTCGCCTCGTGTCGGATTCCGACTGCACCGCGTGAGAGTCGCCGCTTGTTCGAACAGGCTTACGAAATGTTTCGGGCGGCAGATGCGCCCGACATGAATGGCGTGCTGTCGTCGCTTGCCGGTGCCATGTACGCCATTCTGAACGATCTCGATGACATGACGCTGCTCGACCGGTGGATCGGCGAGTCGCTCGAGCTCACCCGTGAGATCGATGAATTTCCGTCGCTCGAGGTGGAAGCCCGCGTGGTCGGTTACACCTTCATGTCGATGGTGTTCAGACAGCCTGCCCATCCCGAGATCGAGGCATGGGGCGAACGTGTCGCGGCGCTGATGCAGGCTGGCCTGGCACCGAAGCAGCTCGCGGAAGTGACCGTCATTTTGACGGCCGCCACCGTCTGGACCGGACGTTTCCACCATACCGAGGAAGCGCTGGAGACGATGCGCGCGTTGCTCGCGCGGCCCGATATCCCCGATGTCATGCATGCAACCCTGCACAATATCGAGGCCATGTATTACGCGCTGACCGGCGACTACGCCAACTGCATGGCCGCGGTCGAGCAGGGCATGCAGCTTGCGGATTCCACCGGGATACGTTTGTGGCGTAACCGCACGTTGCTGTTTGGCATTGGCGGTGCGCTGGGTGCCGGCGATCTCGCGAAAGCCGACGAACTGGCCGATCATCTCGACCAGCGTTCGCTGGCTCGCAGCAGCTTCGACTCGTGCATCTATAACTATTTCGGCGGCTGGCAGGCCATGCTTGAGGATGATCCGTTGCGTGCTTACCAGTCGGTGCGCGCAAGCCTGCGTATTGCCCGCGAGATCGGTCTGCCCTTTTTCGAATTGCTCTGCGGCTTGTCGCTGGCACAGGTGATGATTGCCTGTGGAGATTTGCCCAAGGCACGGCGCACGCTGAAACAGGTTCGCGGTATCGGCAAGCGCATTCAGAATCGTCTGCTCGAGTACATGTCGTTTCTGACTTTTGCGCAGATTGCGCTTGCGGCAGGGCGACCGCGTTATGGCCGTAATGCACTACGCTACGCGCTCGGACTCGGACGGGAGCGAGGCTACATGCACACGCTATGGTGGCAGCCGCAGGAGATGGCCGGCCTGTGCGCCTATGCGCTCGAGGAGAATATGGAGGTTGATTACGTTCGCAGCCTGATTCGTCAGCGGGATTTGGTGCCGGCGGTACCGCCGTTGCAGGTCGAAGCGTGGCCCTGGCACTTCCGGATTCGCACCTTTGGGCAGTTCGAGGTCACGCNNGCGCCCGCTGGAAGTCCTTAAGGTCGCGATAGCACTCGGAGGTCGCAACGTAAGCGTAGACCGCATCACCGATGCGCTCTGGCCCAATATCGATCGCGATTATGCTCACCGGTCATTTCATACAACGCTGCACCGGCTACGCAAACTGCTGGGCGAGGACGCTGCGGTCTTACTCAGCAGCAATCAGCTAACCCTGAACGAAAGTTACTTCTGGATCGATACCTGGGTGGTCGATCAGCTGCTTGATGAAACGCACGCGATGTTCCGTGCGTTGTCGATCGATGCAGAAACCTTAAGCGCTCGCACTGAGCGCATCATGAACCTTTATCAGGGCGGCTTCCTGCCAAGCGACGAGGACCAGGCTTGGGCGATAGCCCCGCGCGATCAGTATCGGCGCAAGTTCATTCGCTTTATCAACGAGGCCGGGCGCTGGTGGGAGGAGCATGATCAGGTAGATATCGCCATCGAACTCTACTACCGCGGTCTTGAGGCCGATGCACTGGCCGAGGGAATCTATCGGCGTCTGATGCTGTGCTTCAGGCAATCAGGGCGGCAGGCAGAGGCAATCGATACCTACAATCGTTGTTGCAAGACGCTCAAGACGCTTTTATCGTCTGCACCCTCAAAGGAAACGCAGGATTTGTATGAGTCACTGGCAGGCGCGTCATCGGACGAGCCCGCAAAGTAACTTCCAGACTCCTTATATATGTGCATTCAGACCAACCCGGGTTTGGCGTCAGTAAAAATGACTCGCTGCATCGTTATAGCGCTTGGCGCAGCATTGCTGTCTGCCTGTGCAGCCCGGCCGACAATCACCACCGATGTCAGTGCCCGCGCGGATGAATGTGTGGTGTTGCTGCATGGGCTGGTGCGCACCAGCGCATCGTTGAAAGTCATGGAGGAATATATAGCGGCGTCGGGTTATACGGTGCACAACTACAGCTATCCCTCCAGAAAGATGCCCATCGAAGCGCTGGCCAGCGAGTCGATTCCGGCAGCGGCCCAGACCTGCCGCGATCAGGGCACGACGCGTATCAGTTTTGTCACCCACTCGATGGGCGGTATTCTGTTGCGCTACTACCTTGAGCATGAAGAGTTACCCGAGTTGGGTCGTGTGGTGATGATCAGTCCGCCGAACCAGGGCAGCGAGTTAGTCGATGTCTGGTCGGAAGTGCCGGGTTACGGGGCGCTCAACGGGCCGGCCGGTTANNGCACGAACACTACCAACCCGATTTTCTCGCTTATGATTCCGGGCGAGGATGACGGCAAGGTGTCGGTCGATCGCACGCGTCTGGAGGGTATGGCCGACTTCCTCGTGGTGCCGGCGGCGCATTCGCTCATCATGCGTGACGGTGCTGTCATGCAGCAGGTCGTGCATTTTCTGGAGAATGGCGAGTTTATTCACACCGCGCAGGCTCAGTAGAAAAGTTATTGATATCAATAACTAAGTCTTCTGTGGTCCACCCGTAAGCACTTTGTAAGATCCCCGTAAGCTGCCTGTAGAGGCCACCTCTTTAGTCTGGTTCCCCAGTTACAGGGCATTGGGGAGTCTGGAATGAGTGGCCGATCGAAGCTGTATCAAGTCGCGTTGCCGGGGATCGTGGTGGCCAGCCTGTTTTTGACCGGTTGCGCGAGTCTGCTCGCCGGTGACGCGGAGCAGGACCCGGCATTCGCTGCGACACCTGCCGTCGCGCCCGGCAATGAAGCGCCGGCGCCGAACCGATTCTATGGGAGCGCTCAGGCTGCGCAGAACTTTCTGCAAACCCTTGTCTGGGATCCTTTCCTGCGGCCGTTCTCGACTGCATCCGCACTGGGTTCCATAACGCTTAAGACCGGCGGCGCCACCGCGCGTCGCGTCGT
>JABAHO010005085.1_pt2 | contig 15212 bp, 9 predicted proteins | sample 7062071 | NCBI WGS metagenome assembly JABAHO01 (sample SAMN14534356, study PRJNA622989) | marine sediment metagenome | biome: marine biome [ENVO:00000428]; feature: marine pelagic biome [ENVO:01000023]; material: deep marine sediment [ENVO:00002113] | place: India: Gulf of Kutch | collected...
CCCCCGCCGAGAGACGGAAGGAGCTGGACGGACTGTTGAGATGGACGGCAGGGTCCCCATCCCGGGTTCGCGGGTCAATCAGCTTATAGCCCTGGTGGTGCGGTGAATTTTTAGCTGCGATATTGGCTATGGAGCGGGGCTCGCGCACGGTGTTTCCGTTCACCTTTAATTCCGGCGGGTCGATCGACATCGATTCTCCCGGCAACCCAACCAGACGCTTGATGTAATGCGCACCCCGCAGACCGGGTATATTATCGGTGCTGAACACCATGATTTGTCCGCGAACCGGCCGGGTGAAATTCCAGCGAACCTTATCAACAAGCACATGATCTCCCGCGACACGCTCTCCGCTCCACAGCACAAAGCCGCTGGGAAGCAACTGACCCTGTTCAAGCGGCACGGCCCCTTTGCGTGGAACTGCATACCGTTTTTTACCAACAAAAAACGACACCTTCTGCGGATCAAACTGGTAATTGGGATCCGGCCAGACCCTGCCCGCTTCCATCACGCGCACTTCTTTATACATCGCTCCGGTCCACATCCATTTCAGAAACTTCAGGGGTGCCTTATCCAGCCAACCGGGCGCATCCTTCGCAACGTGCTGTATTCCGTAAAAGGTTGGCTCCATGGAGCCCGTCGGAATTTTGAAGGGCTGTAAAAAATAGGTGCGGCATACCATTGCGAGCGCAATGGCCTGCACAAGGATAGAGAGATTTTCTTTAAGCCCCCCAAAACGGGTTGACGGAAAGAGACGATGCGCAACCTGATAAAGCGATGCCTGTTTTTCCCGGACCGCTTCGGCATCACGGGTTTTAATCACCGCATGCAAGTCGGCTTCCGCATTCCGGCATGCCGCAATATCAGCTTCATTCATCAGGTCCTGGCGCATGCGGCGCATGTGCCGCACGTCGCGGCCGAATTCAGCCGCCTGCTTGCAGATTTTACGCCGCCGCATCATTTGAAAAATGGTCTTCATATCAACTCGTCTTCAGAACCGACACAAACGCCTTGTGCGGAACATTAACCTGCCCGAATGACTTCATGCGCTTTTTGCCCTCTTTCTGCTTTTTGAGCAGCTTCTGTTTACGGGTCACATCGCCCCCGTACAGCTTTGCCGTGACATCCTTTCGGAACGCACGGATTGTCTCCCGGGCAATAATTGTGCGGTTCAGAGCCGCCTGAACCGGTATAGCAAACATGTGCGGCGGGATGGCATCCTTGAGCGCCTTGCAGATCTGGCGTCCACGCACCACGGCTTTTGAGCGATGCACAAGGCATGAAAACGCATCGACAGGCTCACCGTTAAGCAGAATATCCAGCTTAACGATTTCACTCCGCTCGTAACCGCTGTACTCGTAGTCCATCGAGGCATAACCACGCGTGATACTTTTCAGAGTGTCATGGAAATCGATCAGGATTTCATTCAGGGGCATTGTGCATGTGAGCATGACCCGCCGCGCATCGAGGGACTCCGTGCGGGTTACTTCACCGCGCTTATCCATGATAAGCTTCATGATATCGCCGATGCAGTCATTGGGACTGATAATAAAGGCACGGATGATCGGTTCTTCTATGAAATCAATTCGGGTCGGATCCGGCAATTCCGTGGGGTTGTCAATTTCCATGTCTTCGCCGTTTCGCATATGCATCCGGTAAACCACCGCGGGATGGGTATTGATAATGTCGATCCCGAATTCGCGGTCCAGGCGCTCCTGCGTAACCTCCATGTGCAGCAGGCCGAGAAACCCGCACCTGAAACCAAGCCCGAGCGCCACCGAGGTTTCCGGATGAAACGTAAACGCGGAATCGTTCAGGCTTAATTTTTCGAGGCTCTGTCTGAATTTTTCGTAATCGGCGGTATTGGAAGGATAAATTCCGCTGAAGACCATGGGGCGCACTTCTTTAAAACCGGGCAGCGGGGCATCGGCTTCTTTTCCGCGCAGGGTCAGCGTGTCTCCAATCTGGACTTCAGAGGGTGACTTGATTGCACCGATCACATACCCCACCCCACCGGCCTCCAGGGACGCCCTGCTCTGCATACCGGGCGAAAATACCCCCACTTCCTTAACCTCGGTCTCCGTGCCCGTACTCATGAACTTCACGCGATCCCCGGGGCGCAGGCCGCCTTCCACGATGCGCACATAAGTCACCACGCCGCGAAAGGCATCGTACACGGAATCAAAAACCAGCGCCCGGAGCGGCGCCGAGGACTCCACCGGGGAGGGAGCTGGAATGCGGTCAATCACCGCCTGCATGACCCGCTCAACCCCCTGCCCTGTTTTCGCGCTTATGGACAGCATGTCATGCTCTTCGACCCCCAACAGGTCCTCGATCTGGTGAGCGACATCTTCGGGATTTGCATTGGGAAGATCGACCTTGTTCAGGACGGGTATAATCTCGAGGCCGCGCTCAATTGCAAGGTACGTATTGGCAACAGTCTGCGCCTCCACCCCCTGGGCCGCGTCGACCACCAGCAAAGCGCCTTCGCATGCCGCCATGCTGCGCGAGACCTCGTAGGCAAAATCAACATGTCCCGGGGTATCGATCAGATTGAATTCATACACGACCCCGTCAGCGCCGCGATGCTGCATGGTCACCGGGTGTGACTTGATCGTAATACCACGCTCACGCTCAAGGTCCATGTTGTCGAGAACCTGGTCCCGAAACTGCCGCTCATCGATGGTATTGGTCAACTGCAGCATCCTGTCGGCCAGCGTGGACTTACCATGATCGATGTGAGCGATGATGCAGAAGTTTCTTATATGTTTGAGATCGGTAGGCATGAACGTCCGGCGTGGTTCAGGCAAAGGCCTTCTGGGAGTTTTCGCGCATTCGGGTGATGCCGGCGGCCATGTCGGGAGCCCGGTAAAGATGTGTTCCCGCAACGAGAAGGTTGGCACCTTCAGCGGCGCAGAGCGGTGCACTTTCATCATCAACGCCGCCGTCGACCATGATATCCAGGTCATGCCGGCCGCGTTCCTGCGCCATGTGCCGGACCTCGCGGATTTTTGGAAGCACCTCGGCGATAAACGCCTGTCCGCCGTAACCGGGGTTCACGGTCATGCAGAGGACCTCGTCCACCAGCTCGAGCGTATCGGCAATGCGGCTGGCAGGTGTTCCCGGGTTCAGGGTAATTCCCGGCCGAACGCCAAGTTCGCGTATACGAACCAGCGCGGCCCTGACGTCGCAATCTGCCTCGATGTGAATCAGGAGCGAGTCAGCCCCCGCATCAATGAATTTTTCGAGATACTGGTCTGGACGAATCAGCATCAGGTGTACGCTCAGGGGAATGGAAACGGTTTTTCGGGCCATTTCCACCACAGCCGGCCCCATGCTGATATTCGGCACAAAAACGCCGTCCATGATATCAAGGTGCAGCGCATCGGCCCCGGCCGTCTCAGCCCGCAGAGCCTCTTCGCCGAGTTTTGCCGGATCAGCAGCCAGCAGTGAGGGAAGAATCTGTATTTTCATGAGCGCGAAGTATGTCAGATCAATAATAGACCCGCCAGAGAAAAAGCCCTTCCGGGGGGGCTGTCTGCACGCGCGCTGTGCGGGTACGGGATTCCAGGATTACCCGGGTTTCCTCGGGCCCTACGGTCCCCTCTCCCACACGAATCAGGTGCCCCGCAATACTGCGCACCATTTTGTAGAGAAAGCCGTCACCCCTTGCCCGGATCAGCACCTCGCTGCCGCGGCGGGTCACAGTCAGTTTCGTCAGGGATCGAACGGTGGATTCCACCTCCCGGTTCGGGTTGGCGGTAAACGCGGCAAAGTCATGCCGACCGACAAGAAACTCGGCGGCGATACGCATGGTCTCAATATCCAGTGTCGCCCGGATATGGGTTCGAAAGTGACGGAGGTCCGGAGGAACGACTTCCGCATTGTAAATCTGGTAACGGTATTCCTTTTCACGCGCACTGCGCCGGGCATGAAAGGAAGGTGAACAGGTATCCGCCTGCAGGACCCGCACAGCGTCAGGCAGGTTTGCATTCAGCGCGCGCATCAAAACCGCGGGTTTCCATTCCTTTTCGAGGTCGAAATGAACCACCTGCCCCCTGGCATGAACTCCGCGGTCGGTACGCCCGCTGCCATGCACAATAACGGTATCGCTGCTCACGGTTTTTAGCGCCGCCTGCAGAACCTCCTGCACGGAGATGCCGTTGGGCTGAATCTGCCACCCGGCGAACTCCGAACCGTCATAGGCAATAACAAGTCGATAGCGTTTCGGCACGCGGCACACCTTTATCCTTCCGGCCCGTATCCTTCCGGCCCTTCACCGGCGCCACTTCCGGGAGCCATGCCGTCTTCGCGACGTCGGGCTAAGAACGATTCGAGGATGGCCTGGGCGGCCATTTGATCAATCAACTGCTTTCGACGGGACCGGCTGACATCGGCAGCCAGCAGGGCTTTTTCTGCGCCGGCAGATGTCAGCCGCTCATCCCACAAATGCACGGGCAGCGAAAGCCGCTTTTCAAGGCGAGCGGCAAAATCAGCGGCCGCGTCCGTCATCGCGCTGTGCGATCCGTCCATGTTCAGCGGCAGGCCGACAACGATTTCCGCGATATCTTTTTCCCCGCAAATTTCGGCAACCCGTCGAACGGCTTCTTTTATCCCGCCAACGGTCAGCACATCGAACGGAAAAACGAACTCGCCGGATTCATCCGAAATTGCCAGCCCTACCCGTACGGTTCCGTAATCAACACCCAGGAGACGCGAGCGATTTTCGCGACTCACAACAAATCACCGGCAGCGTCATCATCCTGGAGGGCTGCCACCATGGCTTTCACATCCTGGGCGCGGTCACGCGGACAAACAAGTGTTGCCCCCTTTGCGTGGACCACCACGAGATCGTCAACCCCGACCAGGGCAGTGAGTCGGTCCTGAGAAACGACGATATTTCCAGTGGAATCAATGCTCCGACAGGAACCGATGACCGTGTTGCCCTCAGCATCCGCATCAAAATGGTCCGCCAGCGCCGTCCAGGAACCCACATCACTCCAGGCGAATGTTCCCCGGGCCATGATAATATTTTCTGCTTTTTCCATGACGGCATAGTCCACGGAAATCTTCTCGAGTTTGTCGTATTCCCTTTCAAGCTGCGTGGCAAACTCCGCTTTTTGCGCAACGGGCATCATGGCCTGCGCCATGTGGTAGACAGGCGGGTGATATTTTTCGAACGCAGAGAGAATGGATACGGATGACCAGACAAACATGCCCGAATTCCAGAAGTAGGTTCCCTCCGCAAGGTATTGCGCCGCCGTTTCGGTATCAGGTTTTTCCACGAATCGCTTTGCGGTAAAAAAGGAAATATCCCCCGGACTATCGATCCGGTCACCCGCTTCAATATAGCCGAAGCCGGTGGCCGGGTAGGCAGGAGCGATGCCCATGGTAATCAGGATGTCCTCGCGCATCGCGAGGTCCATGCTTTCGCGGAGTGTCTGCTGAAAGACCGGAATATCCCCGATAATATGATCGGCCGTCACAACGCAAAATACCCCCTCCGGGCTCCTGGCATGAACCAGCGCAGCTCCCAGGGCGACAGCAGCGGCGGTATCACGCCCGAAGGGTTCGCCGATCACATTTTCAGGAGGAAGCGCGGGGGCATTGGCGCAGGTCGGCTCAACCAGTTCCCTGCTGGTGATCACGAAAACATTTTCGACGGGAACCAGCCCCTGCAAACGTTCAAGAGCCATTTCAAGCAGCGACCGGTCTCCGAATAACCGCAGCACCTGCTTGGGGCTTTTGGATGTGCTGAGCGGCCAGAAACGCTCCCCCCTGCCCCCGGCCATGATGACGGCATAGGCATTTTTATTCATTTTCCAACTCCGCGAAACATTTGACAGTGAAAGGGCTGACCATACCGCCATTCCCCGGGTGCTTCAAGCCATCTGGATGAATTCAACCCCGCGAAGCCTGAAAACAGCGCTATGACTGGCAAAATGCACCGGGAAACCCCTTCCGCAACTTGACATCTCGCGCGTCCTTATAAATAGTGTTCAGGTTTGGGTTTTAGACGAAACCGGCGTTGAGTTCGCCACTGAAAAGGATACAGGATGAGCACAGCACCCTCAGCCGCAAAACCGGTGAAGGACGACACCTCCGGCTGGCATCTTCGGATTGATGACGGATCCATATTCGGCCCGGTATCAACAAGCGATCTCGTGGCATGGGCTGAAGACGGCCGTATTGCCCCCGGATGCGAAATCTCCACGGACAAGAAGACATGGAAACCCGCAGAAGAACTCGAAGAGCTTTCGATGGACTGGGTCGTTCAACTTGTGGACGGCACACAATTCGGACCGCTGAATCTGCGAGCCCTTGAAGACTTGTTGAACGAAGGTGACGTCACCTCGGCTTCCTCGCTGGTGAACTCCAAAAGCGGGGAAAAAACCACGATTGAGAAAAGGCTTAAGGATATCTTACGACCCGTTGCGGAGCAGGTCGCCGCCCCCTCGGACGGAGATGCCCGCGAACGGCAATTGCTGGGGCGAATCACCCAGCTCCAGGATGAGGTTGCACGTGCGCAAACCTCGCTGGACAAGACACGGCTGTCAGCCAGCGAAGAGTCCAAACGTTACGAACAGTCCCTGAAGACGAGCGAGTCCGAAGCAGAGGACCTTCGCAGCCAGGTCAAGAAACTCAGCGAGCAGCAAACAGAACTTTCAACAGCCCTGGACAGTGCTCGAAATGAACTGGCCGCCGCCCAGAAGGTACAGACCGCCAAAGGCATCGACTGGGTCGCTCCGGGCAAACAGGATGCAGCCCAGAAAGCATCGTTTGACAAGCGCGAAGCTGAACTGCGTGCGCGCATTGAGGAACTCGCCGGCGATGCCGAGGATGCCGCAATCCGGCTCGATGAAGCACAGGGCGATCTCAAGAAGCAGCGGGAGCTGATTGAAACCCTTCAGAAGCAGGGTCGCGGGAAGGACCAGTCCCTGCAACAACAAATCGAGCAGCTTCGCGAGGCCCTGTCTACAGCCACCGATGAACTGGAAGTTGCTCGAAGCGATCTGGAACAGGAACGCAAAAACCGCCCTGCATCCGGAGATACAGCCGAAGCCGAGGGTATCTCTGCAAAAATCGATGAACTCAATCGCAAAATTGCCGAAAAAGAGAAAGAAGGTGCGCAGACCGCCGACGAACGTGATGCGCTTAAAAAACAGCTAAATGCGCAGAATGCCGTGCTTGCCGAGGCCCTGGAATCCGCAAAGGCTATCGCGATCGAACGCAAGGAGCGGTTTGCTGTTCTGACCGACCGGGTTGGGTCCCTTGAAAACCAGATCAGGGAAAGTGAAGCCAACCTGAAACAGGCTCAGAAAGAAGGCGAACAGATCGTGCAGACCTCCCGCGAGGTTGAGCAAGGCCTGCGCAGGGATATTGAGGCATTACGCAGAACCCCGGGGGACGCGCGGCAGTCGCTGGAGCGTCTGCAGGCATCGCTGAAAGAAGAGCAGGCCAGGTCAGCCGCATTACGTGCGGATATCGAGAAAGCGCGTGCCGAGCTTTCCCGCGACCGGGAAGCATCCGCACGCACCCTCGAGGAACGCGGCTCGGCACTGAATGACGCACAGCGTAAACTTGATGAGCGAACCCGGGACTACAATACACTCAAGGCACAGGCCGAATCCCGGACGAAGGAACTGGAATCACAGGTTTCCGAACTTAAGAATGCATCGGCGTCAACCGTCGACAAACTTACCGCCGCCACGGATGAGCTCGAAAAAGTCCGCCAAAGCAACGAGGAGCTTCGTGCGTCCATGGAGACCAGCACGCGCGACCTGAAACAGAAGGTGGAAAACCTTTCCGACGCATCCTCCAGCGCGTCCGAACTGCTGGCCGAGGCCGAGCGCAAACTGGAAGTGCAGAAGAAACAGCATGAGCAGGAAACCGCCGAACTCGTTGCCCAGCGTGACCGCCTTATCCGTGACCATGAGCACATGCAAAGCCAGGCGGCAGCTGTTTCCCGTGACCTGGATGCGGCGAAGAAAGAGCTGGAACACGAGCGCAGCAGCCACAAAGAAACCCGCAGCGACAACTCGAAGCGGGAGCACGAATTACAGAAGCGTGTCGAACACCTTGGCTGGCAAACCCAGAATCTCAGCGCACGGCTGAAGGCAAGCGAGTCGAACATATCCGAGAGCGGAGATCAGATCTCACGCAAGGTCGCTGACGATGAAGCGCAGGAACAGCGCCTCCAGTCTCAAATTGACGACATGCGCGGCGGTGCAGACGATGCGCAGGAGCAGCTTGCCTCAGCATGGCGGGCGCTCGACGAAGAACGCGAAAAACACTCTCAAACCCGCGAGGCATCCTCCCGGCGGGAAACGGACTTGCTGTCACGAATCCAGGACTATTCACAGGAAGCCGCTGCCTCCGCCTCCGCGCTTGCCGAGGCAAAAGCCGAGCTCGCGCTGCTGAAAACCCGTTCACTTGAAAAACCCGGAGAGGCACGGGCGGAAAGCATTGACGACCGCAAAGAGCTTGAAGAAACCGCCAGGGCGCTGGAACAGGCGCGTGCACAGGTCCAAAGCCTGAGCACGGAACATGCCGCCCGCCAGGCAGATCTCGAGCAAAAACTTACGGCGCTGGAATCCACCCTTGCCGACCGGGAAAAATCGCTTGCCGAAGCAAAGCAAATCAGCACCCGAGACCAAAGTGAGGCTGAAGACCGTCTTGCATCGCTTGATACCGAACTCACAGAAGCACGAACCTCCCTGGCAAGCGCCCAGGACCGCGAAAGTAAATTAACGGCAGAAATCGAGGAGCTTCAGGCAAAGCTGGAGGCCTCAAAGGCGTCAATCGCAGACACGGCAAGCGCCGCCTCGGCAAGTGAAAGCACGGCAAAGGAACTATCCGCCAAAGCGGAAGCCGCCGAGCGGGAACTGGCTTCAGCGAAGGAAACACTCGCATCCCTTGAAGCAGAGTTAAGCAGCACCCGTGAAAACGCAGGCGGGCTCGCAGATAAGGTGCAAACAGCCGAAAGCCGACTGGAAGAGGCAAAATCCGAGTGCGAAATACTTCGGGACGAGCGAGACTCCCTGAGCAAGACACAGACCGCATCCGAAAAGGAACTTGCGACGGCCCGTGCGGAGGTCACACGCCTCAACGAAGCACTTCAGGCCCTTCAAACGGAATCACAAACCCGCGAACACACCCTCTCTGTTGCGATCGAAGAAAAACAGACCCTTGCCTCTTCGACGGAAGCCGAGCTCCAGGCTCTGTCTGCCGGGCTGGAAGAAGCGCAGCAAAACCGCGAGGACCTTGAAAACCGCACGAAAGAACTGGAGGCCGAATCCGCTGCGCTTCAGGCTCAACTCGAGGAGCGCGCGGGTGAACTGCATGAAGCCAATGCCCGCACAGCCGGGCTGGAGAAAACCATTTCAGACCTCCGTGCTTCCGCGGAGGAAAGTTCCAAGACACTCTCCACACTCGAGCAACGACTGCAGGGAACGCGAGAAACGGCGCGGGAAACAGAAGATTCACTCCGCGCGGTACAGGCCGAGCAGCAACAGCGCATCGAGGAACTCGAAACCGAAACCCGGCACCTGCGTGACGAACTGGCGGACTCTCGTCGGGCACGAGAGGAATCCGAGTCAGCGGTTGAAGAACTCTCTCAAAAAGCAGCAGGACTGGAGAGCGAACTTTCAGAGCAAATACAGGCCCTGACCGGCCAGGCAGAGGCACTTGGCGAGCAGAATACGGATCTGACCAGGGCGCTCGAAAATGAAAAAGAGGCTCGCACGGCGGATTCGGAGCGTTTTGAACAAAGCCGGGAGTCCCTGACGGAAGAGGTTGAGCGGCTTGAGACCGAACTTGCCTCGTCCCTGGATCGGATCCAGTCGCTCGAAACCGACCTGCGTGTCACCCGTGAAGAAGCCGAGCAGGAGAAGAGCGACCTTTCCGCCGCTATCGAGGAGACCCGGACGGCCAAAGAAAACGCCGACGAGGAAGCGCGCACCAAAATCAGCCAGCTTGAAGAAAAGATTGCCTCCCTTTCATCANNAAGAAAAGATTGCCTCCCTTTCATCAGACCACGCCGAGGTGTCGGCTGCACTGGAAACAAAATCCGGTGAACTTGCCAAAGCACTGGAAAGCCATGCAGCCCTCGAAGCGTCTTACAACGACTACAAACAGGCTTCCGAAGCAGGCGCGGCCGCTCTGAACGAGCAACTGAACGCGGCGCGCGCGGAACTGGCTGAAACGCGAACCCAACTCGCCCAGGAAGCGGAAGCCTCCGAGGAGCTCCGCCAGCGCGATACCGTGCGCGCTACGGAACACTCCGAGCGCATGGAACTCATCAAGGAAGTCCTTGTCGAGGAAAGCGTCAAAATGGCGGCGGAAATCACCGAAGAGAAAAACTTCCTGGCCGAGTTACGCAATGCATTCCAGCAGCGCGAAAAGGTCTTCAAAAACCGCATCACGGATATCGAGTCCATGGTAGGTGACGATTTGCGCGGCAAGCAGGAAGTCTTCATCCAGAGACGGGATGCCCTTCAGCGCGCTGACGAACTGACCGCGCAACTGGAAGAGGAACGCCGCCACTTTGAGGAAGAAATTGCGCGGCTGAACAGCCATCTTGAAAAACTCGACACCGAGGCCAGCCAGTCTACGGCTGAAAACAAAACCTACAAATCCGAGCTTACCCAGGCGCAGGCAGAGGTAAAAAGCCAGCGGGAAATCATCCAGGAACTTCAGGACCGCAGCACGAAAACTGACACGGAACTCACAAGCCGGCTCGACCAGATTCAGGACGAACTCCGGCTTGCTTCGCGCCGGCTCGCCGAAACCGAGCTTCAGCTCGAAGAAGCAACCAAGCTCCGTGATGATGCCGTGGCAGATGCCCGCCAGCGCGAGGAGGAACTCGCCCAGCAGCAAAGGCTCATCGACGAACTTAGCGAACAGTCCAGGCGCGAAGCAGAAGAAAGTGCGGCCGCGCTTGACGATATGCGCGAGCAACTGGCAGAGCGTAACGATCGCGCTGACCAGCTTGAATGGGACAAGGATCAACTGCTCAGCTCGCACGATGAAGAGGTGCAGCGCGTGCGCCTTGAGAATGAACAGATCCAACAACTTCTGGATGATACCACGCGCTCATTTGAGGTTGCCGAAGCTGCACGCAAAGAGCTTCACAGCCAACTGGAGGAGCACGATGAGGAGCTTGCGCGGACCCGCAAGGATTACGAAGAGCGTCTCAATATTCTCGACGAGGAACTCAGCCAGGCCCGCAATGAAAAAAGCGCTCTTGCCTCCCAGTTTTCCTCTGTAGAAGAAGCCCTTGAACATGAAAAGACACTCCGCACCAACGTGCAACAGGACTCCCGCGGCAAGGAAGAAGCACTCGGTCAGCGCTTGCAGAAGATCCAGGAGGAGCTCGAAATTTCAAGGCTGGCAGTGAAGCAGGCCCAGGATGAAGCAAGCCGCCAGTCCCGCACGGCCGATTCACTCAAAGACCAACTGAACCAGACTGACGCCCAGCGCGCATCCCAGATCCAGGAACTTCAACTCGAAATCGACCAACTGAAGGGCGAAGTTGAAACCCAAATGAACGAGCGGGAGTCAATGACCGCATCGGTTCAGCGCAAGGACCAGGAACTGATGGAAATGCAGAAGCTGATGGAAGTCCTTCAAAAAGAAACCGACGAAAGGGAAAACGAACTCCAGTTACTGGTTTCAGAAACCCAGGAGAAATCAAAAGGCCTCCAGGACGAAATCGAGCAGGTGCAGCGGCAAAGCACCTCGGACAAAACCCGCCTCCAGCAGAGAAGCGACGAACTCGAACGCCTCAAGAAATCCATGCAGGATGAGCAAAAGCTGCGTCGCAGCCGCGAGGCTGATTTCACGCATGTCCAGAAACGCATCGACGAACTGACAACCCAACTGGAAGCGCGGGACGAAGAAATCAGGCAGCAGCGGGAACGGCAGGAGGATTCCGCCGCGCGCGTTCAGCAACTGGAGCAGGCCCTGGGCGAACAGGAGTCAGCCCTGCAGCGGCAGGAGGAAGAATACCGCAGTCTGGAAACAAGGCTTGAAACCGAGCGTACGGAGGCTTCCAGCCAGGCGGAGACCAACCAGCATGAACAGGCCGAACTCATCATGCGCTTCGAACAGCTTCAGGACGAATACAGCGCAACAGCGGCAAAACTTGATGAGGCTGCGGAAGAAATTGAGGCCATACGCACCATTGGCGCACAGGAGCAGGAGCGTTTTGAACAACGCGAAGACGATTTTGCCGAGCAAATGGAGCAAATGCGGCAGGAACATGAAGCGCTTCGGGCCGAGCTTGAACAGGCCGCTCAATCTCTAGAACAGCAGAAAATTCTTCACGAAGACGAACAGGAACGTAACCGCCTGAAACTCGAAGACCTTTCCCAGCAGGTTGAACATGTCCGGCAGGAACGTGAAGCGGTAGCCATTCGTCTTCAGCAGCAGAAAAAGTTCTACGATGAAGAGCGCGGGCAGCGCCGTAAGCGTGAGCTCGAATTAATCCAGCAGAAAAAGGAAATCCAGGATATGGCGACATCCCTGCGGCAGAAAGAGCAGCAGATGGCGCATCAGTCAAAACTTCATGATGACGAAATTTCCCGGTGGAGACAAAAAGAACAAATGCTGACCCGCCGCGTAGAGCAGTTGCAGCGGGAATGGCGGTCCACCAGTAATCGGCTCGAGGTAACCTCCCGAGAACTTTCCTACCAGAGAAAGTCAACGCAGGCAGAACAATTAAACCGGTACCGGAATTCGCAGCAGAAAATCCGCCGCACACTGATCAGCGAGCAGGCAGAAGAAACTGAACGGCTACTCGAAAACGGAGACGATCTAACCGCCAATGACGCAGGTGCTTCCGAGCCCGGCACCCAGGACGAAAAACTTGCCGCCCTCGAGGCACAGGCACAGAAGGAACTGCAGGACTGGCAGGAAACATCCGCCATAGACGTAACCGCGGACGAGACCGAAGAGATCGAACCCGAAGAGGATGCAGAGGAAAACGATATCGCGGACAGTAACAAGGTCACAACCGAACGCCCCTTGCCGCCTCCGAGACGCCCCACCCTGCCCCTTCGGGAACCTCCCGCACAGGAACCCGCCCCGGAACCGGAGCCCGGTCGCAAAAAATCGTTTCGACCACGTCCCTGGATGCGATTGAAATAAACGCATGGACCCCCTCCCGCCCAGGATAGTCGCCCGCGAGGCACGTAAGCATCGCAGCATCCAGATGCGCGACGAAAGCTTCTCAGAACCGGTCCCCTACAATCCCGGGGGCCTCACTCCGGCACAGAACCAGTTTCCTGTACTGGAGGCATTTCAGGAATACCTCGAATCAGAACGGGCCAGAGCTCGCCGCAGGATCAACAGGGTTACGTTCGCCATCGCAGGATTTGTCCTTGCCTTGTCGGCCGTCGGCTACTGGCTAATATCCAGGCACATTCAAAGCGCCAATGAAAGGATCGAAGACGTCACCCTTGCCATGCAGGGGGCCGAAGCCGACTCCCGCCGCATCCGCGAAGAGCAGGCCAGAAACATTGAAGATCTCCGAAACGAGGCAGACCGACTGAAATCAGTCTACATGGCCGGTTCACGTGCTTCGGCTGATTCCAGGGAAAAATTCTCCAAGGCCCTCACTCAGCAAAACAATGCCGTGGGGAATCTGCTCAGCTCTGTTTCCACGCTGGAGAAGGAAAACGCCGCGATCAGGGAGGAACTGGCGGATATCTCGACATCAGGTCCTGATATCGCTCAAAAAATAGACCTCCTGGCCTCAAAACTGGATGCACTTTTACAGGATCCGAATGCACCGTCGCAGACTCCGCCGCCGGTTGGAAAGCAACCGGCAGGCACGGGATTGATGCAGGAAAACGAGATTATTTCGATGCTGCTCTTACCGGAAGGCGCGGTGGAACCCGCCCGATGGCGGATGGCTATTCCGGAATAAAAAGCACCTGGCCGACTGATATCCGGTTGGGATCCTGCAGACTGTTGGCCCGGATGATGGCAGCCGGGGTGACATTATATGCCGATGCGATTTCGGAAAGTGTCTCCCCCTGCTGAACCACGTGCTCATACCCGTGTGCCGAGGCAGGAGCCGGCGGCCGGGAACGGTTGATCAGGTCAGCCATTTCAGAGGTCAACGTTTCCACAACCTGCTGCTTGTCTTTTGCCATCGAGCTGCGCAGGTCATCCTGGGCCTGCTCAACCTGGCCGAGTCTCGTTTCGGATACACGGGTATTTTCCTCTACCTGCTGCTGGATTCCGTCCATTCGCTGGTAGAGCATATCCCGGTCTGCTTCAAATGCCTCGAGACGTGCCTCGAGTCTGCGCATGTCCTGTTGCATGGTTTTAACCTCACCCCGCAACCGTACGGCTTCATCATGCCGTTTCTGGCTGGAGACGGTTTGACAACCGGAGCAGAACACAAAGGCTGCAAGCCCGAGCGGTAAGATGCGAATAATTGTGTACATATTCTCTCCATACCATGCAGCATCAGGCTCTGCAAACAGTTTTGATTATCGCAGATCTTGCATCGGCGATCTGTCGTGGCTAGAGTTTCCCGTCATGACAAATCCAGAACTTTACCCGTTGCTGTTTAACCCCGCCTACAAAGACTATATCTGGGGAGGAACACGTATTGCTGATGTGTTCGGTCGAGAGACAGGTGGCCCGATTTGTGCGGAGTCCTGGGAAATTGCAGACCGGCCTGAAGGCATGAGCATTGTCTCTAACGGCCCGCTTGCCGGGCAAAGCCTACAGGACCTGATAACCACGAGACGCACGGAACTCGTAGGCGGCCTGCGAGAAGACTGCACCGTTTTTCCGCTCCTGATCAAAATTATCGATGCCCGGGAGAAATTAAGTGTACAGGTTCATCCCTCCGACCAAACCAGCCGGACTTTCGGCGGAGAGGCAAAGACAGAGATGTGGTACTTACTGGATGCCGAGCCAGGCGCTCATGTCTACGCCGGCCTCTCAAAAGCCAGCAACCCGGAATCGTTTCAGCAGGCCATTGAATCCGGGAATGTTGAACCTCTTCTGCGTCGCGAAGCCGTCAGGAACCGCGATGCGGTTTACATGCCGGGGGGCAGGATCCACGCGATAGGCGAAGGCTGCCTGATTCTCGAAGTTCAGCAGAATTCAAACACCACCTACCGGGTCTACGACTGGGGACGAATCGGCAAGGACGGCGTCCCGCGGGAACTTCACATCGGCCAGGCACTCGATGT
>JABAHO010010250.1_pt1 | contig 15142 bp, 19 predicted proteins | sample 7062071 | NCBI WGS metagenome assembly JABAHO01 (sample SAMN14534356, study PRJNA622989) | marine sediment metagenome | biome: marine biome [ENVO:00000428]; feature: marine pelagic biome [ENVO:01000023]; material: deep marine sediment [ENVO:00002113] | place: India: Gulf of Kutch | collected...
TGGGCCTTGGCCCAGAAGGCGTCGTTCTGCGGATGGGCGTGGGGGACCCGGTTGATCGTGAAGGGCGCGAGGAAGGCCCCGACGGCGCCCGCGCGCACCGAAGTCTCGAGCTCCCGCGCCGCTTCTTCGGGGTCCGCCAGCGAGATGTGCGCGGCGGCGAACAGGCGATCCTTCTGCTCGGCACAGAATTCACAGATCCAGCGGTTGTAGGCGCGCGCGTAGGCCAGGGCCAGCTCCCCGTCGTCGACCTCGCACTCCCAGGAGAGGCCGATGCTCGGGTAGAGGATCGCCTTCGCGNNCATCGAGCCGAAGGGCGCGCTTCCGGGGTACCCGGTATCGATGGTGGCCTGGATTTCCTCGGGGCTCTTTCCCATGGCGCCGAGCAGGGTGAAGAGCTGCAGGCGGAAGAAGCGGGAGGGCTCGCCGTTGAATTCGAGATACTCTTCGCCGCCGTTCCTGCGTTGGATGCGGATCGGGCGATCCCGAAACGCGGGATCGATGTAGCGCTCCCACAGATCCGGCGGCTCCAGGATGTGGCCGTCGGCGTCGACGATGTTGTTGTAGTCGAGGGCCATGCCTTCCTCCGAGTGCCGCTGCGGCGGGCGGGGTGCCCGGCGCGGTTTCGCACCCCAGCACCCTAGCTTCTTCTCCCGCACCCCCGCTATCGCACCTCCGCGACCCCGCCGGGTCCGGTACCCTTGCCGCTCCCCAGCCCCGGGGCTCTTCCGGGGCGCCGCAAAGGAGATCCCGTGGCGAACGACGCGGAATTTGGAGTCTTTGGAGATATCGCGGTGGCGCTCGGCGACGATAACGTCGCGACGGTCGAAATCCGCCGCCCCCCCAACAATTTCTTCTCCCGCGAGATGATCGCGTCGATCGCCGACGCCCTGGAAGCGCTCGACGAGGATCCCGCCTGCCGCGCAGTGCTCTTCTGCTCCGACGGAAAACATTTCTGCGCCGGAGCGGATTTTCAAAGCCACGGCGGAAGCCTCCTGAAGGACGGCCGCCATCTCTACGACGAGGCGGTGCGGATCTTCTCCGCGCGCAAACCCATCGTCGCGGCGATCCAAGGCGCTGCAATCGGTGGGGGCCTGGGCCTCGCCCTGGTCGCGGATTTCCGGGTGGCGGCGCCCGAGGCGCGCTTCAGCGCCAACTTCGCTCGGCTTGGCTTCCATCACGGCTTTGGGTTGTCCGTGACGCTTCCCCGTCTCGTCGGGCAGCAGAAGGCGATGGATCTGCTCTACACCGGTCGGCGGGTGCCCGGCGAAGAAGCTCTCGAGATCGGTCTCTGCGACCACCTCGTCTCCCAGGGGGAGCTGCGCGAGCGCGCCCGCTCGCTCTGTGCGGACATCGCCGGCTCCGCGCCGCTCGCGGTTCAATCGATCCGCGCCACGCAGCGCGGCGACCTGGCCGATCAGATCGCCGCCGCGACACGGCGCGAGCGCTGGGAGCAGGAGCGCTTGCAGACCACCAACGACTGGAAGGAGGGCGTCGCGGCGATGGCCGAGCGGCGCCCGCCGAATTTCACCTCGACCTAGGGTCCGACTGCCGCGACCACAGGGCGGGGGCGACCCCGCCCCGCGTCAGCGGGGCAGGTCGCGGTTGAAGGCCGGGGGACGCTTTTCGAGGAAGGCGCGGAGCCCTTCCTGGGCGTCGGAGTGGTGGTCACTCACGGCGGTCTTCGCGGCGATTTCGTCGAGGGATTGCTCCCAGTTGAGCTGCGCGGCGTTGTAGACCGAGCGCTTGAGGAAGCGCATCGCCACCTGGGGTCCTTCGGCGAGCTCGCGCGCGAGTTCCAGACTGTGCTCGTGGAGGCGGGTGTCCGAGACGACTTCGTGCACGAGCCCGAGTTCGAGGGCCTCGTCGGCGCTCACGATGCGTTTGCGCATGACGAAGTCGAGGGTCTTCGCGACGCCCATGTGCTGGACCAGGAGATACTGTCCCCCTTCGTCGGGCAGCATGCCGAAGCGCAACGTGGCGCTCCCGAGCCGCGCACTCTGGGCGGCCACGCGGAAGTCGCAGGCGAGGGCGAGCGAGAACCCGGTCTGGATCGCGACCCCGTTGATCGCCGCGATCGAAATCTTGTCGAGATTGCGGATCGCCGTGTTCACCGGTTGCGAGAGATGTCGGAGGCCGTTGTAGGTGCCGATCGCGTCGTGGTGACCGGGCGGGATGTGCGAGACGAGTTCGCCGGCTTCGCTCTCGAGTTCTCCCGTCGCGTAGGCCTTGATGTCGTCGCCGGCCGAGAAAGCCCGGCCCGATCCGGTGAACACCACCACGCGGATGGCGTCGTCCATCTGCGCCTGGATCAACGACTCGACGAGGTCGCGCTTGATCGCGGGGCGCATCCCGTTCATGCGATCGGGGCGATTGAAGGTGAACCAGGCGATCCCCGGCTCTTCCACCCGAAGTTCGAAGCCCGCAAAATTCCCGGTCGCCAACATCGCTCGTCCTCNNACCAGACGCCTGGATGGCCCGAGTATACTCCCTCGCCGAGGTCGCCGGACTCGGCGCCCGAGACGAGCGACGGTGTTCACGATGGAGAACGGGTGTCATGGAGTATGAGAGCATCCTGCTAGAGGTCCGCGACGGGGTCGCGACACTCACGTTGAATCGCCCCGAGGCGATGAACGCGTGGACCCGCCGGATGTCCGCCGAACTGAGCGGCGCGCTCGCGGTTTGCGACGACGACGACGACGTGCGCGCGATCGTGATCACCGGCGCCGGGCGCGCCTTCTGTGCGGGTCAGGACCTGAGTGAGGGCGGTGAGACCTTCGACTCGAGCGGGTCGGCGCAAACCGACACGCCCACGGGTTGGCCCGCGCGCACACCCCACCAGCTGCGCAAACCGGTGCTGGCCGCGATCAACGGCCACGCCATCGGCGTGGGGATCACCTACCCGATGACCTGCGACATCCGCTTCGTCGCCGAGGACGCCAAGATCCAGTTCGCGTTCGTGCGGCGCGGCATCATCCCCGAGCTCGCCTCGCACGCAATCGTCGCCCGCGTCGCGGGTCTCTCCAATGCGGCGGACCTGCTGCTCACGGGGCGGATGATCAGCGGGCGCGAGTTCGCCGAGCTCGGGTTGGCCAGCGAAGCGCTTCCGGCGGACGAGGTGCTCCCCGCGACCCTCGAACGCGCCCGCGAATTCCGCCAGACCGCGCCCGCCTCGGTGGCGATTTCGAAGCGTCTGCTCTGGGAGGGCTTGACCGAGTCCCTCGACGCGGTCGCGCGTCGCGAGATGCGCTTTCTCGACTGGACGGGGGCGCAGGCGGACGCGCGCGAAGGGGTTAGTGCGTTTCTGGAGAAACGCGAGCCCCAGTGGTCGCTGCGTCCGAGTCGCGATCTACCCGAGGACCTGGACGCCGGCCAATCCACCGCGCCGAAAGGGAGGCAATCGTGAACCCTGTCGAAGAGCGAATCCGCTCCTACTTCGACGCCTGCAACCGCGGCGACGCCGGCGCCATCTCCGCACACTTCACCGCGGACGCCGTGGTCTACGACACCAACCACGCGCCCGTGCAGGGGGCCGACACCATCGGTCGCTTCTGGACCAAGATCAGGGACAAGTGGGNNNACCGGATCGTCGAGATCCGGCAGTACTGGACCTTCGACCCCGCGGCGCCCGGTGCCGCGCTCCACGGCTTTCCCTACGACGACCGCGAGGGATTTCTACAGGTGCGCTGACCGGCCCCCGGGGCCCGTCCGAGTCCCGAGATCGCGCGTGGTCTCGTCGAAGAGCCCGAAGAGGGCAGGGGGCTGTGCTTTCTCTCGGAGCGACAGCGCGAGGCGCCTGCTCTCGAGGAGGAGCTCTCGCGCCTGGGCGCCACTCCAGGGGCTCGGCAACAGCTCGCGCGGAAGCAGCGGGTCGCGCGCGAAACAATCTTGAAACGCGACACTCATCTCGATGGCTGCGGGAAGGAACACCGCGTCTTCGAGCCGCTCATTGCGATCGCGGAGAGCTTCGAGCGCTTCGACGGCCGGTTCGAAGCGCGCCACGAAGCTGCGGTACGCCACCTCGAGGCTGTNNGGTCGCGTTCTCCGCCCACTTCCAGATCCGTCGTACTCGAGAGGGTGATCATCGATTCGACGCCCAGGGATTTGGCGCGCTCGCGCACCGCGTCCTCCCACGCGAAGGCCGACAGATACAAGCCCCCCATCAAGCGAACGCCCCCCAGCGCGACGAGGAAATCGCGAAGCTGGTCGCGCCGGTCGCGGCTGTCCTCGCCCAGGGTGAACGCGGCGAGGTGCCAGCGACCGTCCCACCGGTCGTGCTCGTCTCGTTCGTAGGCGCGTCGATAACGTGCCAATTCTCGGCGGAGTGCGAGCTTCCCCGTTTCGCTCAATTGGTACTCCCCTGCGGCGCGGGAGGAGCGCGCCCCTCGTTCGACGAAGCCCTCCCCGACCAACCGTCGGAGACAGGAGCGCAGGCGTTCGCGCCCCAGCCCGCAGGCCTCGCCCACCCGGTAGAGTTCGGCACCCGGAATCCGGCCGTCCTCCCGGGAGAGACCAAAGATCAGGATCCGGGGTGTGATCGTTTCGGTCGATAGCGTCACGGCCGTAGGATATTCGACCAGCCGGGTTCGATCGAGCGAGGCCGTACGGCCGCCGGGAATCATCGCGACCGCATCGCGGGAGGGCATCGATCGGGGGTACGCTCTCTGGCCGGGAGGAACACGATGCGCGTCGGGTTTATCGGAACGGGGAACATGGGTGGGCCGATGGCGGCGAACATCTTGGGCGCCGGGCACGACCTGGTGGTGCACGATCTGAGCCGCGACGCCACCGCGGAACTCGAGAGTGGCGGCGCCCAGTGGGCGGAGTCGCCCAAAGCGGTCGCCGCGGGCGCCGAGGTCGTGTGTCTCTCTCTCCCGGGTCCGCCGGACGTCGAGGGGATCGTCACCGGTGCGGGCGGCCTGCTCGATGCGATGGAGAGTGGAAGCATCCTCGTCGACCTGAGCACCAACTCGCCGAGTCTGGTGAAGCGCCTGGCGGAGCGCGCGGCGGAACGCGGTGTCGGATTTCTCGACGCGCCCGTCAGCGGTGGCGTGCGCGGCGCCCGCAAGGGAACGCTCGCCGTCATGGTTGGCGGCGACGCCGACGCGTTCGCCACCTGCACACCCCTCTTCGACGCGATCGGCGACAACATCTTCCACGTGGGTCGGCGACGTCGGATCCGGCAACGTCGCGAAACTCGTCAACAACATGCTGGCGTTCTCGAGCATGATGGCGAACGCCGAAGCACTGGTGCTCGGGGCCAAAGCCGGCGTGGATCCGACCGTATTGTGGAAGATCGTCCGTAGCAGTAGCGGCGCGAACTTCGCATGGGAGTACGGCGCCCGGGCGATCTTGCGGGACCGTCTGGCGCCCACCTTCGTCGTCGATCTCGCCTGCAAAGATGTCGGGCTCGCGACCGATCTCGCCGCCGAGCTCGAGGTCCCGCTCACGATGGGGACCACGGCCGAAGCGCTGCTGCGCCGCTACCAGCAGAGTGGGTTTGCGCGGGAGGACGTCCTCGCCACGGTCAAGGCGATCGAAGAAGCCGCCGGCTGCCAGGTGCGCGGGACCTGGGACGAAGACGAGGGTTGATTCCGGGATCGCGGTCGCCACGCGGATTCGTTTTCGCTTCCGCGACGTCGCCCGCGCGAGCGTCGCACCCCGGGCCCGCGGGAGGGCGACGCGCACCCGGCGCCGCCCTCGCATCGCCTACGCGTTCTTCTTGTCGAAGCTCTCGAAGGATTCCTTGGCAATCCGCATCGCGGTGACCGCGCAGGGCCAGCCGCCGTAGTGGGCGAGGTGGATCAGGATTTCGAGGATCTTGTCCTTCGGAATCCCGAGGTTGAGGGCGCCGCGCAGGTGGACGCGCAGCTCGTTCTCGCGGCCCAACACGGTGAGCGCTGCGAGTGTGATCATCGATCGCTCTTTCAGCTCGAGGCCCGGCCGCGCCCACACGCGCCCGAAGACATGATCGATCGTCATGTCGAGGAAGTCGTCCGGGAGTGCGCCTCCTCGCTGCGGGGTTGCGCCGAGAAGGGTCTGCATGATTTCGAGGCCGGCTTCCCGGCGCGCTTCATCTGACATCGCTTCGATCTCCGTGGTTTGGGGTCGAGCGATGGTACGAGGCCTGCCGGCTTCGCGCCGCGCGCGGCGCCGCGATCTGGCCGATCAGGGGCGGCGGAGCTCGATGCGCAACCACGGCCCCCGCTCACCGAGTGGAGCGATCGCGCGCCCGCGCGGCGATCCGTAGCTCCGATCGAGACCGAGCGGAATCGGCCGCACCCCGCCCGCCGCCGCGTCTTCCTCTTCGAGAAGGACGAGGAACTGGCGCCGGTCCCGTTTCTCGAAAGTGAGGAGCAGGTCGGGCGCGTCGGCGCGCTCGAGGCGAAGCGGAAGGCCCGGAACGACGTGGCTCGAGACTTCAGACACGCGGGAGAAGGGTGCCTCGATCGGACCCCAGCCCGGCTCGAGCGGTGCCGCGGCCGAGGGGTCCACGGGCGCGGCGGGCGTCGCGGGCACGTCGTGGGCGAGTTCGACCAGATCGACATGCGCCACGAAGGGACGGGGGTGAACGGGTGGCACATGCAAGGGGCCGATCTGCGCGGTGCTCGACGTCACGGCGAGGCCCACGACGAGCGCGGCGATGGATGTGAGCCCGAAACGCATGCGACATTCCCTGCGGAGAAAAGGGGCGGGTGGCGTCGCGCCGTGGCGAGACGCGTGCGAAGAGGCTAGCTCCCCTTCGTGACGCTTCTGCTCTTCGCGGTATTCATCACGCATCTGCCCTTCTTTCTCTGGCGCTATTACCGCAGTGGCGAGATCCGCTTCGCCGCGACGTCGCTGACCTTTTTGCTGCTCACGCTCACCTACGGCACACGCCTCTTCGCGCCCGAGGTGACGCTCTGGGACACGCCGCTCTTCTGGTGGTTCCGGGTACCGGCGTGGATCGCCGCAGCCGTGAGTCTCAGCCTCTTCGCCCGTCATCTACTCCGCGGTCGCCGTCGCGACACCGTGTGACGGTTCCCTTGCTTTCGGGTATGCCGCGTCCGATGCTCGGGAGGGCCGCCGGAACCATGGCGGCGGAGGGACTCCCGTGACGATTCGCACCCTGACGCTCGGTCTCGCCGCGGCGTTCTTTGCACTCGCCTGTCAGACCCCGGCGCCGGTGGTCCATGTCCAGGCCCCCCCGGCGACGCCCTGCAATTGCGACTGCGCCTACCGGGCCACCGCACCCCAGATCGGCAAAGGGTGTTGGGTGGAGGGCGACCGGCTGATCTGCCCGCTGGTGCGTAGGAGCCTCGAGGTCGAGCCCGCCTACCCGAGCGACGATCCGCGTTGTGAGCGCCTTCCCGACGGTTCGCTCCGCTGCGCCGTCGACCCGGGGGAGTAGGCGTCGTGGGCATGTTGGTCGACGGGGTGTGGGGACCCGACCGGCCCCGCCGCCGCGACGGGCGCTTCGAGCGAAAGGACGCCGCGTTTCGCGATTGGGTGCGCGCGGACGGCTCGACTCCCTTTCGCCCGGAGCTCGGTCGCTATCACCTCTACGTCGCGCTGGCCTGTCCGTGGGCTCATCGCGTGTTGATCGTCCGCGCGCTCAAAGGCCTCGAAGAGGCGCTCCCGCTTTCGATCGTCGATCCGCTGATGGCAGAGGACGGGTGGTCCTTCAGCGACGCGCCCGGGTGCATCCCGGACCCGCTCTTCGGTGCGAAACACCTCTACGAGATCTATCAGCGCGCGCGGCCGGACTACACTGGCCGCGTGACCGTTCCCGTGCTGTGGGACCGCGAGCGCGGCACCATCGTGAACAACGAGTCGAGCGAGATCATCCGCATGCTCGACACCGAATGGTGCGAGGTGAGTGGCCACGCGCCGAGCCTCGTCCCCGAAGCGCAACGCGCCGAGATCGACGCCATCAACGAGCGCGTCTACCACACCCTCAACAACGGCGTCTATCGCTGCGGCTTCGCGACGACGCAATCCNNCTCGAGGCGCGTCTACAGGCCCGGGACTACCTCCTGGGATCCGACGCCACCGAGGCCGACTGGCGACTCTTCACGACGCTCGTGCGTTTCGATGCCGTGTACTACGGCCACTTCAAGTGCAACCTGCGGCGCATCGCCGACTACCCGGCGCTGTCCCGGTACCTGCGGCGGCTCTATGAGACACCGGGCATCGCGGCGACCGTGGATCTCGAGCAGATCAAATCGCACTACTACCAGAGCCATACCTCGATCAATCCGAGCGGCGTCGTGCCGGCAGGGCCCGAACTCCCCGATTGGCTCGCCGCGCCCTAGCCGCGCGGCCACCACGGGACGAAGGGCGACGTGCGCCGGCGGTACTCGGCGTAGGCCGGGCGCCGCTCCCCGATGTTCTGCTCGAGGAGGGTCAACCCCGAGACGCGAAGGAGCAGCGCGGTCATCAGAAGAGGCGAGACGGCGCCCATCCACGCACCCGGCGCNNGCGGAGCGACAGCACGAACAAGCCCCACCACACCAGGCAATCGCCGAAATAGTTCGGGTGGCGGGTGTAGCGCCACAACCCCCGGTCCATCACCCGTCCCGCATTCTCGGGCTCGGCGCGAAAGCGGGCGAGTTGAAGATCCCCCGTCCACTCGAAGAACAACCCGACCGCGACCACCGCGGCGCCGAGACTCTCCACCCAGGACCAGGGTGGCAGGCGCTCTCCCAGGACGCCGATCTGAAGCGGAAGGGAGATGATCCACATCAGGGTGCCCTGCAGGGTGAACACCGTGGCGAGCGAGACCCAGCGAAAGCGGCCGCCGTATTTTTNNTAGGACCAGGCGGCGACGCCCGCAAACCCGAGCCCCCAGACCACGTCGACGATGCTCGCGTTGCGGCGCGCGACGCTCACGATCCACAGAAGTGTCATCGCCACGGCGATCCCGCACGCGGTGTCCAGGAACAGGTCAGACAGGGTCGGGCCTCCGACGCGCGAGATCGCGCTGGACTTCGGCCAGGCGATCCCGCGACAGGGGATAGGCCGCGGCGATCGCGAACGCCACGGCGTTGCAGACACACGGGGNNTCTGGGGCAATCCCGACTGGTACCCGGATTGGCCGAGGAGAGCGAGTGCTCCACCGACCCCTGCGGCCGCCGCGATTTTTCGGGCGACCGACCAGATTCCGAGGAGCTGTCCCTCGCGCCGGGCGCCACAGATCCACTCGTCGTAGTCGATCGCATCGGCTTGCATCGCCGACGGGAGGGCGAGCGTCGCACCGAAGCCGACCCCGCTCGCAGCGACCAACAGCGCGTAGGCCCAGACATCGCCCGGACCCAGGAAGAAGACCGAGAAGAATGCGCCGGTGTTCACGGCCATGGCGGCCAGCCAGGCCCGCTTTTTCCCGACCTTGCGTGACAGGCGGACCCAGAGGGGGAGACAGCCCGCTCCCACGGCGAAGTAGAGCAGCAGAAAGGCCTCTACGCCCTCCGACTGGAGCACGTACTCGACATAGAAGGGCACGAGCGTGGCGGGGAGGTTGCTGCCGAGACTGCTGATGGTGAACGAGGCCAAGAGGATGAGGAAGGGCCGGTTGCGGAGCAGTGCGCGCAGATCGAGCGATCCCCCACCCGCCCGCTCGGTCGCAGCGACTTCTGCGACGCGCGCCGTGCAGAACCAACACAATCCGACGAGCAGGGGGCCATAGAGGATCGCGATCCGTTGGAACACCGTCCGCTCCCGCCTGGCCGGATCGACGGACTCGAGACCGAAACCCACCAGGACCGGGGAGAGCGCGGCCAACAGAGTCCCCGCGATCAGTAGCCCGTCCCGCAAGCTGAGCAGCCGGGTTCGCTCGTCGTACCCCCGCGCCATTTCGGCCCCGAGGGCCTCGTAGGGGACGGTGACGAGCGTCCAGGCCAGGAAGACCGAGAAGAGACACACGCCGAACCACACCACACCGGCCTCGGAGGGTGGACTCATGAGAAACCAGAGCCAGAGCGCGAGGACGGGTGCGCCGGCGGCGATCCAGGGTCGACGCCGGCCCCAACGCGTTTCCAGGCGGTCGGAAAGACGCCCGATCCAGGGGTCGCTCACCGCATCGAAGAGGCGAACCCCGAGGACGCAGGCTCCGACCCACGCCACCGGGATCCCCACGACGTCGGTATAGAACTTCGGCACATAGACATAGAGGGGGATTCCCACCACTGCGAGAGCGAGCGCGGGCAGGGCGTAGGCGATCTGCTCTCGGCGAGTGAGGCCCATCTCGAGAAACAGATCGTCGGCGACGTCCGCTCGGATGCGGGGAGGGGCCAAAAAGATCGCGGCCCCTGTTTTTTTCGAACCGAGCGCATCGGATCGGAGGGCTACGGCGAAGCCTGAAGGGGGGAGGACAACGAGTGAACGCAATCGAACTGGCCGAGGCGGGCTGGCTTCCCGATCGGGGCCTCCGNNCGCCGAGTGGGTCGAGGGGCTACGTCGCGCTCCGATCGCGCTGTCCCCGGAAACCGCGAATGCCCAACACTACGAAGTGCCCGCCGCCTTCTTCGAGCGGGTGCTCGGACCGCACTGGAAATACAGCTGCGCGCTCTGGTCCGAAACCACTCGGGATCTCGGTGCGGCGGAAGCGGCGATGCTGGAAGCGACCTGCACCCGCGCGGGGCTCGAGGATGGGATGCGGGTTCTCGACCTCGGATGTGGGTGGGGTTCCCTCTCGCTGTGGATCGCCGAGCACTTTCCGCGCGCGCAGATTCTCGCCGTCTCGAACTCGCACGCCCAGCGCGCCGTCATCGAGACGCGCGCGCAAGAGCGCGGTTTCGAGAATCTTCGTGTGGTCACTGCCGACGCGAACGAGTTTCGGCCGCAGGCACTTCTCCCCCTCGACCGCGTGGTCTCGATCGAGATGGTCGAGCACATGCGCAATTGGGAAGCCCTGCTCACACGGATCGCGAGTTGGCTCGCGCCCGAGGGCCGGGTCTTCCTGCACTATTTCTCTCACCGCGACTACAGCTACCCCTACGAAGATCGCGGCCGTGGCGACTGGATGGCAAGGCACTTCTTCGGCGGCGGAATGATGCCCTCCGCCTCGCTCGCCGAACGGCTCTCGGGGCCCTTCGCCGTCGAGGAGAGCTGGCAGGTGTCGGGCCTCCACTACCGCCATACGGCGGAGGCGTGGCTCCGCAATCTGGATCGGCACCGGGACGCCCTCGAGTCCCTGTTCGCTCAGGACCTCGGGGCTCGGGCCGCGCGGGTGCAGCTCCAGCGGTGGCGCATGTTCTTCCTCGGCTGTGCGGAACTCTTCGGCTACCGCGGCGGCCGGGAGTGGGGGGTCACGCACATCCGGATGCGAAGGGATCGCTCGTGAAGATCGCTGTCGTAGGGAGCGGCGTGTCGGGGCTGGTCGCAGCGTACCGCCTCGCGGGTCGAGGCCATTGGGTCACGCTCTTCGAGGCGCAGGACCGCCTCGGAGGGCACGCCCATACCGTAGACCTCGAGATCGAGGGCCGACGGCACGCAGTGGATGTGGGGTTCATCGTATTCAATCCGATGACCTACCCCCATTTCTGCGCGTTGCTCGAAGAACTCGAGATCGATTCGCAACCGGCGGACATGGGGTTTTCGGTTCATTCAGAAATCGACGGCGTGGAATACGGGAGCCACACCCTTCGCTCGCTCTTTGCCCAACCGCGCAACGCGCTCCGCGCTTTCTTCTGGCGAATGCTCCGCGGAATACACNNCTTCCTTCTGGCGAATGCTCCGCGGAATACACCGCTTCAACCGCGAAGCGGAAACGATCCTGGAACGGACGGACACCAAAATCGCCCTCGGGAGCTACCTCGAAGCCGCCGGCTACGACGACGCGTTCGTCCGCATGTACATCGTGCCGCTGGGCTCCTCGATCTGGTCGGCGACACCCGAGCGGATCCTCGAGTTTCCCGCGCGCGAGTTCGTGTCCTTTCTCTCGAACCACGGATTGCTGCAAGCGCGTCCCGAGAAGCGTTGGCGCACCCTCACCGGTGGCTCGCGGCGCTACGTCGCCGCGATTTCACAGGGCTTCGAGGTGCGCAGCGGAACCCCCGTCGATCACGTCAAGCCCGGGGTCCAGGGCGTCGACCTCGCGGTGGGTCGCCGCGTGGAGCGTTTCGATCGCGCCGTGCTGGCGTCCCACGCCCCCGAAGCGCTGCGTCTGCTCCACGACCCGAGCGCGATCGAGCGCGCGATCCTGGGCGCCATCCCGTATCAGCGCAACGATGCGGTTCTCCACGGCGATGTCGCCCAGCTTCCCGCGCGCCGGGCCGCGCACAAGAGCTGGAACTACCGGATTCCCACGCAGGCGGGCGCGCGCTTGTCCATCACCTACGACATGAACCGATTGCAGAGCCTCGGTGCGGCGCAGCCGATACTCGTCACACTCAATCCTTCCACCTCACTCGACCCCGGCTCGATCCACCGCCGGTTGAGCTTCGATCACCCCGTCTTCACCGAGCGCGGCTTCGCCGCGCAGCGCCAACACGCAGCCATCGATGGGGCGCGCGGGGTTCTGCGGCGCCTACTGGGGATTCGGGTTCCACGAGGACGGTGTGCGGAGCGCGCTCCGCGTGGTCGACCGCATCGACGGGGCCCGCCGTGAATAGCTGTGTCTACACCGGCACCGTGGCACACCGGCGCGCCCATCCGCGCCACGCCTTTCGGGCACCGCTGCGCCTCTTGTTCCTCGACCTCGACGAGATCTCGGAGATCTGCGCGACGACCCGCGGTTGGGCCGAGAATCGTTTCGCGCCCACCGAAATCCGCCGTTCGGACTATCTCGGCGACCCGCGAATCCCGCTCCCGGAGGCGGTTCGCTCTCGTGTTCTCGATCACACCGGCGTCCGTCCCGAGGGCCCGATCCGGCTGCTGACCCAGCCGCGTTGTTTCGGCGTCGTCTTCAATCCGGTCAGCTTCTACTACTGCTACGACGCGGCCGGCGCCGAGGTCGAATGGATCCTCGCGGAAGTGACCAACATTCCCTGGGGCGAGCGGCACAGCTACGTCGTGCCCTTTGGCGGCGGAGAAGCGGCGCTTCCGAAGTTGTTCTACGTCTCGCCCTATCTGCCCATGGACCTCGATTACACCTGGACCTATGCGCGTCCCGGGGCCGCCCTCGACTTCTCCATGCGCTGCTCGAAGAACGACGAAACGGCGTTTGAAGCGAAGCTATCACTCCGTCGACAACCCCTGCAGGGCGCGACCTGGGCCGGTGTCTGGCCTCGCTCTCCGTGGTCCGGGGTGTCGACGGTGGTGCGCATCTACTGGCNNTCGATTGCGCCGGAAAGGCGCGCGCGCATTTCCGCACACCGCGACGGTCGACGGGGGTGACCCGCGCCCGTAGCATTGGGAGCCTTGTCTGGTCCGGGAACCTTCGAGAAGATTGCAGGCGGCGACCGCGCAGCATTCGACCTCCTGGTCGAACGCTACGGGCGGCTGGTCTGGGCGCTGGCGCGCAGACACTGTCCGGACCGCAACGAATCGGAAGACGCCGTCCAAGAGATTCTTCTCGATCTGTGGCGGAGCGCGTCGCGCTACGAGCCGGGCCGCGCGCGCGAGAGCACCTTTGTCGCCATGATCGCGCGCCGCCGACTGATCGATCGGAGGCGTCGCGCCGCGCGGGAGCGGAGCGGGCGCGAGGCGATCACCCACGACCCCAACGTTTTCGAACGGGCGACTTCCCCCGACGAGAGTGGACCCGATGCGAACCGCGCGCTTCGCGCGATCGCGTCGCTCGGAGAGGACGAGCGGAGCGTGCTGTCGCTTTCGCTCGGGGGCGGCCTCACTCATTCCGAGATCGCCGACCGCACCGGGCTCCCGCTCGGGACGGTGAAATCGCACCTTCGCCGCGGGCTCGAACGCGTGCGGCGCAGCCTCGACGGAGAACGCCGATGAGTGCCGAGGAACGCCTCGAGCAGCTCCACGGCCTCCTGATCGAGGCGGCCACCGGAATCCTCCCCGAAGAGGTGCGCCCGACGATGGAGTCGCTCCTCCGCGAGTTCCCCGACGTCCAGCGGGACGACTGGGAGCTCCTCGCGGCCCGCGCCGAACTCGAGCTTCTGGGGTTCGCGGAAGACTCGCAAGGGGCGCAACCGCCCGGCGGCGGTTGGCACGGGGAGGAAGCCCTGCCGGAGGAGATCCGCGAGGCCGTGTTGGCCGCGCTTCCCGAGTCGGCCCCCGATCCGGTTTCCACACTCGAAGCGACGCCGCCCGGGACGGGTGCCGTGCAGAGCCGCTGGACGCTTCGGATGGCCCTGGCCGCAGGCATTCTCGGGATCTTCTTCGTGTGGAATCGGCCCGACGCGCCGGTCGAGATGCCGCTCACCCGCGAATCCCTCCTGGCGCAGCACTCGGATGCCGTCGAGATCCCTTGGCAAATCACCGAAGACCCGAGTGCGGTGGGCGCCAGCGGCGACGTCGTGTGGAGCGCTGGGGCGCAGACCGGTTTCATGCGCTTTGTCGGGTTCGAGCCGAACGATCCCACGGAGTGGCAGTATCAACTCTGGATCTTCGACAAGACACGACCCGAGGCGACCCCGGTCGACGGAGGCGTCTTCGACATTCCGGAGGACGTGGGCGGGGTGTCCGTTCCGATCCGCGCCAAGTTGCCGGTTGGAGAAGCGCATCTCTTCGCCGTAACCGTGGAAAAGGCGGGCGGGGTCGTGGTCTCGGATCGATCTCGGATCGCTGTCCTCGCGAGCGTCCCTCAAGCAGAGCGTCCGACCGGGNNGTCTGGAGATCCCCTTGGCCACACTCACGCCCCGGCAAGTTGCACTGCTCGAACGTCTTCCCCGCGAACAGCGGTTCGCGCACATCGGAGGGATGGCGGCGAGTCTCGCCGGTGTGCTCTACATCGTGTGGGCGGTCGCCTGTTTCGAACCCGGGGGAGACCCGGTCGAGGCGGTGGGGTTCGATGCCCCGATCGTGATGCCGGTGGCCGCACTCTATGGAGACGCGGGTTCGCGCCTCGCCTCGCTCGAAATCGATACGCCGCGCGAACGCGCGCTCGCCTGGCGCCTGCACCGCGTGTTGGACTTTTCCGCGGGTCTCTTCCTCCTGGCATTTCGGGTGATCCTCGGTCTGCTGGTGGCGTTCCTGGGGTTCGCCGCGCTGACGGTGATGATCGAGCGACGGCGCCTGCTCGGTATCCTCGAGGCCCAGG
>JABAHO010012237.1_pt2 | contig 15134 bp, 12 predicted proteins | sample 7062071 | NCBI WGS metagenome assembly JABAHO01 (sample SAMN14534356, study PRJNA622989) | marine sediment metagenome | biome: marine biome [ENVO:00000428]; feature: marine pelagic biome [ENVO:01000023]; material: deep marine sediment [ENVO:00002113] | place: India: Gulf of Kutch | collected...
CGGCGACCAGATCCCGGTCACGACCCGCAGTTCACAGAGCACCACCAACCCGGACGCGCCGATCGTGACCGAGGTGCAGTTCCGTGATACCGGCACACTGCTGACCGTGACGCCGCGGATCAACGCCGGTGGCCAGATCACGCTCGAAATCAGCCAGGAAGTGAGTATCCCCGGTGCCGAGCCCGCGGTCGGTGGTGGGGGCAACGTCTCGATCGCGCAGCGCACCATCAACAGCAGCGTGATCGTGCAAAGCGGGCAGACCGTCGTGCTGGGTGGCCTGATCCTGGAGACAACGACCAACGGCAAGTCGGGCATCCCGATCCTGATGAACATCCCGGGGCTCGGCGCGCTGTTCAGCACGAATTCGACAGATACGTTCCGGACGGAACTGATCATTACGGTAAGTCCGCGGGTCATCGAGGACCCGCGCGAGATGGAAAAAATTACCGAGGAACTGCGCTCGCGTATGGCGAAAGCGAACGAGCTCGAGGAGTCGGCACGATCGCCGAGCGGCGGTCCGTAATGTAATCTACGGCCAGGGACGTGCCGCATTTACGCCGGCGCATAGCCGGCGCCTGCACAGTTGCAGGAGGGGGTTGGCAGAATGACGAAGAAGCGGTGGATTGCAGCTTTGACTGGCATCTTTGCCGTCGCGTTGTTCGTGATGCTCATGCTGCCGATGCCGGTCGGATCCGCCGAGCGCATGATCGCCGTTGCGCTGCTCGTCGCGATGATTCTGCTGATGCTGCTTTTGGCCGGCGGCGATCGCCGGACGCAAAAAGAACTGAGCGACGCGCGGGACGACCGCGAAGCGAAGCTCGCAGGCCTGAAACGGCAGCTCGCTGATTCGAAGGCCTTCAATCAATCCGTGCTCGACGGCGTGTCCGAGCCCGCAGTCATCATCGACAAGGATTTCGGTGTTACATTGATCAATCGCGCCGCGCGACAGGCGTTCGAATCGAACGGCGAAGACGGCGAGCAACTGACTTGCTTTCGCGCCCTGCACGGGCGCGACGAACCCTGCGACCCGGAAACGCATCCCTGCGTGCTGACGACCGGCGAATCCGTAAAGCACATCGAGAAGCTTACCGATGACGAAGACGAGACTCGGTTGGTCGAACTCCGTGCGACGCCGCTCTATGACGAAAACGGCGAGATCACCGGCGCTATCGAAGTGCTGCACAATCTGAATGAGCAGGAGCGCCTGGCGCTGCGACTGCAACGCGCGCGCGAAGATGCGGAAACGGCGCATGCGGCCAGGGCGGAATTCGTGGCGACGATGAGCCACGAGGTTCGCACGCCGCTGAACGCGGTGCTGGGCATGGCCGACCTCCTGCGCCTCACGTCGCTCACCCGCAAACAGAAGTCCTACGTGCAGATCATGGAGAGCAGCAGCAATATGCTGCTGAGCCTCGTCGACAATATGATCGACTTCGCCACGCTCGAATCGGGCCAGCTGCGCCTGAATGAGGACTCGTTCCACTTGAACGATCTACTCGAGCGTGTAATGGAGATAATGGGCTACCAGGCCTACGCGAAGGGCATCGAGCTCGCCGGTGCAACGGACTACGCCCCGGATACGCAGGTTGCCGGTGACCTGGATCGGCTGCAGCAGATCATGATCAATCTCGTTGGCAACGCCATCAAGTTCACCGATACCGGCGAGGTCTTTGTCAGTGTCGGCGTCGAGACGAGCGACGATGGCGGAGCGCTGCTGTCGGTGTCGGTCGCGGATACCGGTATCGGCATGTCCGAGGAGTTCGGCGAGCACCTGTTCAAGCAAATCGGTTCGGTTGACAAAGAATCCGGCACTCAGGGCCAGGGCAGCGGCCTGGGCCTTGTGATCAGTAAGCAGTTGATTGACATGATGGGTGGCGAGATCGGTTTCGAAAGTGAAGTCGGCAAGGGCACGACCGTCTGGTTCACGGTACCCGTCAGACATCTTGCGGACGACGACCGATCCGTAATCGACGGCCGCCGCGCCCTGGGCAACCGCCGCCTGTTGCTCGTCAATGCCAAATCGAAGATATCCGAGTCGATCTACAGCTTCCTGACGGTATGGGACATGACCTGCGATGCCGAGCAGCATTACGACGAAGTGCCGCGCCGTCTCGAGGCGGCGGAGAAAGCCGGCTATCCCTACGACTGCATCGTGCTGGACGTTGATGATGCGGCTGCACACCGACTGGCCGCAGCGCGCGGGATTCGCGAGCACAGCGATTTGCCGATGGTGCTGCTCACGTCGATCGCTCAACCGTTGGAAATCGGCCAGGTATCGTCGATCGGCAGGATTCGCGTCGTCAACAAGCCGATCCTGCCCAGCGTACTCCGCTATAACCTGTCGCGCCTGTTCGAAGTCGATCTCGGCGAGTCGGACTCGAGGGAACAAGCCTTCCAGTCGATGCGGATCCTCGTCGCCGAGGACAACCCCATCAACAGGAAACTCCTGAGCAGTATGTTGAAGTCCGTGGGGTTCGAGGTTGATACCGTGAACGACGGCCCGTCCGTTTTGACGATCCTGGAGAAAGACTCCTACGACCTGATATTGATGGATTGCCAGATGCCCGGCATGGATGGTGATGAAGTGACCCGCGTAATCCGGGAAGGCAAACATGGCGATGGCGGACAGCCGGTCATCGTGGCCATAACCGCGGATGTTTCGCTGAATCACAAGGACGCGTGCCTGAAGGCCGGCATGGATGACTTCCTCGCCAAGCCCATCCGGCTGGATGCGCTGAAGACTGGCCTGCGACGCTGGTCGTTGATGGCGAATTCCCGACGCCGTCAGCGGCCCGATTCAACAGAATCGGCTGTCAGTGCCGGCGAGGACATTATCGGCCGGCTGCAGACCCGCGCCGGCGTGATCGACAGCAATGCGCTTGACGAATTCATCGAGCTGTTTCTCAGCGACACCACCTCGCGACTCGAGATCATGAAAGACGCGCTCGGCAATGCCGACCTCAAGACGGTTCGGCGTGAGTGCCACGCGCTGAAAGGCGCGTGCCTGGAGATGGGTGTAACGAGCCTGAGCAGCCGTTGTGAGGCGCTGGGCAAGGCGAGCCGCGACAACCGGGTCGATGATCTTCCCCTGGAGCTGAATCGCCTGACCGCGGAGTTCGAGCGTGTCAGGCCCATCTTCGAGGCAGGGCGAAGCCGAGCGAACTAGCTGTCCGAACTAGCCGGCCGACGGCAGGGAAATCACGCCTTGCTGCACCGCCATCGATACGGCTTCGGTGCGATTACTGGCGTCGAGCTTGCTGAGGATTGCGTGTACGTGAAACTTGACCGTCGACTCTGAAATGAACAGGGCGGCACCGATATCGCGGTTGGTCTTTCCCCCGGCGAGCAATTCGAGCACCTGTTTTTCGCGCTTGCTGAATTCGACGACCGGCTGCCTGGCCTTCGCCGAGCGCTTGGTCATGTGGCTCATGAGCTTTGCAGCCACCGCCGACTCGATCGCGCTGCCGCCTTCACTGACGCTACGCACGGCGCCGACGATCTCTTCTTTCGGGCTGCCCTTCAGCAAATAGCCATCGACCCCGAGTTCCGCCGCCTGGATGATGTAGTCCTCTTCGTCGTGCGACGTATAGACGATTACCTTGAGGCTCGGGGCGATCTCACGAACCTGGCGCAGCGCCTCCACGCCGTCGATTTCTCCGAGTTCGAGGTCCAGCAGGATGACGTCGGGGTCGAGGCTGCTGAGGGCTTCTTCGATACCCTGCATACCATCGAGTTCGCCGACAACCTCTATATCCTCTTCCGCATCGAGAATATGCTTGACGCCGTAGCGAACGACGGGATGGTCGTCCACGAGCAGCGTGCGAATCGGATGTGTCGACGAATCTGACATGTCTACGTCCCTGCTGTACAGTGCATCCCGGTTATTGTCATGTGAATTCCATGACGCGCACCGGATTGTAACGGATGCTCGGCGAGAATTGCGCATCTGTCAATCAATTCGCGCTCAATATGGCGCCATAATCCTGCACGTCTGATCATGCTTGCACGCTGCATCGGCGTGCGAGGTCGTGCGTGCGGCACGCAGAATTTATATGGGCAGGAATACACATTTTTGTCATGTGCAACCGCTTCTGATACCGCTTGTAAGCGATTGATATCCTGTCGAAATTATTTACAGATTTCTCAGCAGTGCTTTGTATATGATTGATTTCCATAGAGGGAACAATCTTTGCATCAATCAAGATAATCAGAGGTAGTTCTGGCGACGATGGCCGCAGCACCGACGCCGTTCTGGCTGGTCACAACATAAAACAAACTATCAGATGCAGCTGAGCACACGCTCCTTTTCGCTGAAGTCTCTTGTGGTCGGCATTGTTGCCGTCGGCCTGGTGTCCATTGCAATTGTCGTTTACACGCAGCGGCTGGTCTCGAGGGATTTCCAGCGCAGTACCACCTTCATGCAGCTCATGCAGTCGGTGCAGCGGGAAGTGTCAACGGCACATCTCTGGTTCGAGGAAGCGCTCGGCGGCGATCGCTACATCAGCCTCGAAGAAGACGTGCGGAAAAAGATCCGGGTCGCGCAGCTGGCTGTCGAAACGGCGATCTACGGCGGTGATACCTCGTTCGGGCGTGTCCCGCCGCTGGCCGAAGCGAGCCACAATCTCCAACTCCTGCGCGAGCACATTGGCGAATTCGATCGCATCCTCGCGGATCGCTGGGCGGCTCGCGACACGGCCGGCGTGATCGGCGGCGATCTCGACCAGCAGTTCGACGCCGTGTTCGGTGAGATACTGGGGCTGTCGACGACGGTCTCCACGCAAATAGACGGCATTATTGCCGCAGACCAGAAACGGATTTTCCTGCTCAACACAATGATCATCGCGATCCTGGTTATTTCCTTCACGCTGATCGCGGTACTTGTTGTCAGCAATCGTAAGGAACTCGAGCAACGTGCCGTGGTTCTCGAGCGCATGGTCGAGGACCGGACCAGCGAGCTCGCAGCCAGGGAAGCGGAAGCGCAGCAACGCAGCCGGGAACTGGCGGTTGCACGTGACCAGGCGAACGCCGCGAGCGAGGCCAAGAGCCAGTTCCTCGCCAACATGAGCCACGAGATCCGCACGCCGATGAACGGCGTCATCGGCATGGCGAGCCTGTTGCTGCGCACGGACATGTCGCCCGAGCAGAAGGAATATGCGGAAATCATGCACTCATCGGGCATGTCGCTGCTGAAGATCATCAACTCGGTCCTCGATTTCTCCAAGATCGAGGCTGGCAAACTGGTGCTGGAGTCGGTCCTGTTTTCGGTGCACGAGAAACTCACCGACGTCGCCCAGCTCTTCTCGGCGGAGGCGAAACGCAAGAACCTGACGATCAGTTACGCCGTCTCCGATAGTGTGCCCAAATCCGTGCGCGGTGACCCCGTACGTCTTGGCCAGATCCTTGCAAACCTCGTTAGCAACGCGATCAAGTTTTCGCATGACGGTGACATCAGTGTCGTTTGCGACTGCATTGATTGCGACCAGGATGATTCGGGCTTTGTCCGGCTCAAATTTGTCGTCACGGACTGTGGCATCGGCATCGATTCGAAGGACCAGGAGAAGCTGTTCCGGAAATTCAGCCAGGTCGACGATTCCGATACGCGCAAGTACGGTGGCACGGGACTGGGGCTGGTGATCTCCAAGGAACTGGCGACGCTAATGGGTGGCACTGTCGGTGTCGACAGCGAGCCCGGCAAGGGCAGTCGCTTCTGGTTCACGATTGTCGTGGCCGACGGTTACGGCCAGGAAGACGAAATACCGGCGCTGCTGAGCGCTGGCGGCCCTGAAGCGCCGGCAACGGGCGCCCGGGATGAGCAGCCCGGCGCGGCCGGTAAGGTGCTGGTTGTTGACGACAACGAGGTCAACCTGCTGGTGGCGCAGCGCATGCTGGAGCAGCTCGGCTATGAAGTCATCACTATTGCAAGTGGCGAGGACGCGATCAAGGCGAACGAGAAGGAGAACTTCACCGCCATACTGCTCGACTCCCAGATGCCCGGCATGAGCGGCAACGAGGCGACGCAGATTATTCGCGAGCGCGAAGGGGACAAGAGGCATACACCTATCATCGCGTTGACCGCCAACGCAATGACGGAAGATCGCGAGCGGGCATTTGCCGCCGGTGTCGACGATTACCTGAGCAAGCCGGTCTTCGTCGACGAGCTGGACGCGTCGTTGCGCCGGGTGCTGAGCGGCAGCGTCGAGGTCGCCAATCTCTCGGCGAGTACACTACAGGCCGGCCCGGCATCCTCGTCGTTGCCCGATCGCGTTCTCGATTCCTCCATCATCGACGAACTGAGCAAAATTCAGGGATCGGGCGACGCCGACCTGTTCAGCGAACTGGCGGACCAGTTCCTTCAGCAGATGCCCGCGTGGTTGCGCGAACTCGAGGCAGCGGCGCGTGACGGCGATACCATCCGGATCCGCCGCCAGGCGCACAGGTTGCTCGGACTGTGCCGCCAGATCGGCGCAGAGCGCATGGCTACTTTGTGCGCGCGACTCGAACAATTGCAGGACGAGGCCGAGGAGAACGAATTGCTCAACGAGGTTTCGCAACTGCAGCTGGAGTTCGAGGCCGCCTACCGCGCGCTCGACGACCGTCACCTGGGCGACTGACCGCCCGTCATCGACTTGAGTTAGTGATTGGCTGCGGCTGGATGACAGCTGTGCCGGATGCCGGCTGCGGCGTGTCTGAGCTACGCCGGAAAAAAGGAAGCCGACGACAGCGCCACTCTGGTCCTCCGCAGTTCCACAGACTTCATGGCACGTGCTGTCGCCGGCATACCTTGACTACACACTTATATAAACGGCTGCTTCAGGCCGCCCGTTGCACTGATTAGACATAATGTCTAATAAAGATTGCATCGAAATATCGGCGTTAATAAATTGAAAAATATAGAATTATTCTAAACGAGCCTGGCCGGGATGAAAGCATTCCCGGATGTAGGCGATGATCGAAACAATCTCCTGGGGCGCGAGGACGTTTTTCCACGCGGGCATCGACGTGCCCGGGATGCCGTGCAGGACCCTTTGCTCCATCGCCTTCGCGTCATTGACAAGCCGGAATTCCGGGTCGGTGAAGTCGCGCGGCCGCGGCTCGAGGAAACTCCCGATCCAGTTGCGTCCGGTGCCGTCTGCCGCGTGGCAAAACGCGCAGTTCTCCTGGTACAGCGGCCGGCCGGCAAGCGCGAGGTCCGAGAGGCCTTCCGTGTCCGGCGGAATGTCGTGCTGCGCGTACGGCGATGCGGCGGAGATGAGGTCCGGGTTCGGTTCGCGATGGCTGAAATGATCCCGGGGGTAGGACACGGCCCGCAATTCCCATTCGACTTCCTCGCCCGAACCGGTATTCGGCTGGTCGTGACAGCTGACGCAGGCGGATTCGTACATCCGGCGGCCGCGCTGCTGGTCTTCGGTCAGCGACTCCCAGGACGCGGACAGCGGTACGGTTCCGTCGATGAACGGGAATGCAGCAGCGTAGCGCTCGTGGTCGGCCCAGCCGTTCTCCGGCGAGTGATAGCGGGCGTCGATGCGGTCCGTCGTCATGAAAGCCTGCCGGATGTACTCCGCGACGGCGCGAGCGTCAGCCTCGTCGAGCACCGACGCGAAGCTCACCATGCCCGTGCCTTCCCGCCCCTCGAGCACGGTCCTGACTATGCGGCCGATGGGGAATTCATCCACCGTTACGCTGGTAAAATCACGGGGCGGCGGCGTGAGACTGGCGCTCGCAAGCGTCCGGGCGTCGCCTGCGTAGCCGTGGCACTGGTAGCAGTAATAGCGGTAGATTGCCTCGCCATCGGCGCCGGGTTCAGCCAGCGCGGCTCCCGGAAGCATCAGGGCAGCGGCCCCGATCATCGCGAAGCGCAGGACGCCCCGGTGGAAGCTGGAGTTTTCGGTGGGCTTGATCATAATGCGAACGACGGATTCTAGAGCCAATTGCCGGTCAGGCAAGCCCTTGGTGAGATTGGGGGCAGAAAGGACCAGGCACATCGGCGAATTGGACAACGAGACGGCAGATACGGTAATAGTGCCGCTCTTGAAGAACCTGCGAAGGGATAATTGAGATGTCGAGATTGCTGGTAGCCGGTGTCGTTCTCTCTGCCTTGCTGCTTGCGGGCCCCGTAACGGCCGACGACGCGGCGCAAACCTACGAGAAAGGTCTCGCGGCCTACAACCGGGGTGACCTTCCGGGTGCGCTGCCGTTGTTCCGGCAGGCGGCCGAAGGGGGGTCCGCCGACGCGCAGGCCTGGCTCGGTTACATACTCGACCTCGCCGAGGAGGACACCGAGGCGGTACGCTGGTATCGCGCCGCTCACGACCGCGCAGCACGGGTCCTGGTTCACGCTTACGAAAACGGCGGTCTCGACGTCGAGCCGGATGCCGGCAAGGCGGCCTACTGGAAGTCGCGGAAAGCAGAGCTCTCCGGGGACAACACACAGGAATGACAATGAAATTCAGCCAAGCGCGGCTGCCGCTCGCAGCCATCGTAATTTCGTTCGTGGCCGTGGCTGCGCACGCTTCGGATATCTTCAACGGCAGGGAAGTCTACGAGATGCACTGCGAGACCTGTCACGGCATGGACGGACAGTCCATCGAGCCCGGTGTGCCGGATTTCAGTCGTGGCGAGTCCCTCTTTGTGCCCGACAGCGATCTGGTGCGCGTCCTCCGTGATGGTGACGGGCACCTGCCGACCTATCGCGGTTTGCTCAGTGACGAAGAGCTCCGCGATGTCGTCGCCTATATCCGGACGTTGCAGCGATGAGAGAAGCCATTCGGCGGCTGCCCGTCTGGGCAGTCGGGCTATTGCTCGTTGCATGCGGTGGCGAGCAGACCGGGCAGGAAAGCGGTCCTGTCTATGCAGTCGCCGAGCGATTCGAGGTAGGCANNGATTGGCCTCGGAACGCAGGAGCTAAGGAACACATTCACGCGCCAGGACGGGCTCGCCAACGAGTACGTGTTTGCGATCGGCATCGACAGTCAGGGCTACAAGTGGTTCGGCACCAACGCCGGAGGCGCATCGCGTTACAAAGATGGTGAGTGGGACGTGTTTTTCCCGATGCACGGACTCGCGGACTACTGGATCTATGCGTTTGCGGAGCAACGCGACGGCGTTTACTGGATCGGCACCTGGGACGGTGCCAACCGTGTCGATCTGAATACGATGGAGTTCACCAAGTACAAGGAAGAGCTGATCAACGAGTGGGTGTACGGCCTCGACGTCGATTCCGCAAATCGCGTCTGGTTCGGCACCGAGGGCGGTGTGTCCATGTACGACGGAGAGCGCTGGCAGGAGTGGAACCATGACGACGGCGTGGGCGCGCCGAACGAGAACGCTCGTCCCGTCAGTCCGAACACCGGCCTGGGCACCCGCGAGCGACACGATCTGAGCGTGCTGGTCGGGGGACGGGAGTCATACAACCCGAATTATGTATTCTCGACCCTGGTGGATACTGACGACGTCGTCTGGGTCGGAACCTGGGGTGGCGGCGTGTCGCGCTACGAGAACGGAGAGTGGCGCAACCTGTCCATGGCAGACGGGCTTGCCGGAAATATCGTCTACAGCGTCGCGCAGGACAGTACCGGCGCCATGTGGTTCGGCACCAACCGGGGCCTCAGCCGCTACGACGGCGCAACCTTCAGCAACTTCGATGTTTTGTCCGGACTGCCCGGCAACGACGTGTACACAATCGCATCCACCGGAACGGGCGACGTCTGGATCGGCACGCGTGACGGCGTCGCACGCTTGTCACCCCAAAAATCTGAAGAGTGATTCTGTATGAGCAAGACGAACCGGAACCTCTGGATCTTATTGTCTGTGGCGCTGGTGGGCATCGTCGCGGGGGTGGTTTTCATGCGCCCGGATGCGCCCTCAGTATCATCGGGCGTGCCTGAGGGCCATCCACAGGAATCTCAGGGCGACGATGCCGGTCGCCCGGCGGCGAGCGGTTCGGTCGCGTCAGTCGACCCCGATGCGCATTTCACGCACTTCCGGGTCGGCCAGCGGAACGTCAAGACGATATTGCCGGATGGAGACATCATCTGGGTGGGAACGTCGGCAGGCATCATCCGTTACGACATGCGTGATGACGATTATCGCCTGCTCGATACGCGCACCGGGCTCCTCGCGAACGGTGTTTTCCATCTCGGCAAGATGAACGGTCGTCTCGTAGTGGGTACGTACGGCGGCGGTCTGTCCATCCTCAACGAGACGGAGGATGCGTGGAAGACCTATAACATCCCGGATGGCCTCGGGGATGGTTTCATCTACGACGCGCTGCAGCTGGATAACGGCGACGTGTGGATCGCTACGTGGTCAGGCGCGAATCGTGTGCGCGGCGGAGACCTCGACGACCGCGATAGCTGGGATCTCTACACGGTCGCCAATACCGGCGGCGCCCTGCCGAATGACTGGGTCTATGCACTCCACGCCGGCAAGAACGGCGAGGTGTGGTTTGCAACGGAGGGTGGCCTCGCTCGTTTCAAGGATGAGGCGTGGCAGAACTGGACCCACGCGGACGGCCTTGGAGCGGATTACGAGATCGTTCGCGAGCGGATCGAATTCGACATGGATCCGGGTGAGTACTCCAAGCATCATGCGCGGCAGAAAGTGGAGATGGGCCTGGAGTCTATCGAGGTTGCGTACAACCCCAACTACATTGTGGCGCTGGAAGTGGATGACGACGGTGTGGTCTGGTGCGGCACGTGGGGCGGCGGGCTCTCGCGTTTCGACGGCGACTCCTGGAAGACCTATACGGTTTCCGACGGTTTGCCGGGGAACCACGTCTTCATGCTGCACGTGGATCCCGAGGGCGCCCTCTGGGTAGGTACCAGCAACGGCCTGGCGCGCTTCGAGGACGGATCTTTCAAGCGCTACACGACCGAGCACGGCCTGTTCTCGAACCAGATATTTTCGATGGCAACTGCCGATGACGGCAGCAAGTGGGTCGGGGGTTTCGGCGGCGTAGCGCGGATCGCGCGCCTCGACTGACCGCGCTACTGCGGTGCGTCGACCTCGATGAACTGGCGGTAGACGTACTCCGTCAGGGCGGCAATTTGCTCGTCGGACAATACCTTGCCCCACGCGGGCATCTCCTTGCCCACGACGCCGTGCTTGATGCCGTTGTAGAGATTACGGCGGGTCAGGTATTGCCGGGTCGCAGGGTCGTTGAAGTTGCGTGGCTTCGGGAAAATGAAATACGCACGCGGCCCGTCACCACCGCCATTCGCGCCGTGGCAGTCCACGCAGTTTTGCGCATACAGCAGGGCCCCCTGCGCCGCGTCCGCTTCGTGATCGGTCGGCGCCGCGTCCTCGGGCCTGGCGCCACTGCCGATCGGGCCGTATTCCGTGTTACCCGGCAGCCGGGCGGTTCGCCCGCTACCGGCATCCGCCGGCGTCATGAACTCGCTGCGAACGTAATCGACCACCGCCATCACCTCTTCGATGCTGAGTTGTGTGCCGAATCCGGGCATCGGCGTGCCCGGCCGGCCGGCGATTACAGACGCAATCATCCGCTCACGCGACAGCTCCAGGCGGGACTCCTCGGTCCGGAAGTTCCGGGGCGGTGTGGCAAGCGATGCCTGCCCCCACACGGCGCCGCGGCCGTCGTCGCCGTGGCAGACCGAGCAGGACTCGGTGTAGATCGTGGCCACGTCGATTGATTCATCCGCGGCGGCGGCGCTGCCGATCGCAATGCAGAACAGAAAGGTACAAAAAAAGGCGGATTTCTGATTCATGTGGCCAGCTTTTACTGCATTAGATTATCATTCGCAACTAGGTATTTGCCGACAGTCGTCTTAAGGTGTGAAGTGAATATACTCGCGCGGGGATTTCCGACTGAACGATACGGCCGCCACTCTACCAACGGCCGGGTTGCAGTTGGGAACGGGGACATAACATTATAGAGCCAGAGTATAGCTATGCTTTCAAAAGCGACAGTAAGCCTCGTCGACCGTGCAGGACGCGCCGGTCGCGTCTCGTGCGTCATGTTCTGCGCGGCGCTGGCTGCTGCCTGTGCGGCGCCGGGGCCAACTGATTCCGAAGCTGGCAACGAGCAGCAGGAACTGGTTTTCCCGCCGCCGCCGGAGACGCCTCGATTTGTCTTCGAGCGTACGATCCTCGGCAGCGCGGATATCACGGTCGAGGACAGCGAAACTAAATGGCGCAGGATACTGACCGGCAAGGCCGATTCCTCGACCAATTTCTCGAAACCGTTCGACGTGGAAGCCTGCCAGGGGCGAATGTACGTCAGCGACACGGTGCGCCGTTCTGTGTTCATCTTCAATGTGCCGACCGGCGAGTTCAAAGAGATCGGCCTCGACGAGCCCGGGATTCTCCGCAAGCCGCTCGGGATGGCCATGGACAGCGACTGCAATCTCTATGTCGTCGACGGCACCCTGAAACGGGTGGTTGTTTACGATCAGGATGGCGATTTTCTGAGCGCTTTCGGCGGCATGGACAAGTTTCAGCGGCCTACACACGTCGACGTCGATGTGGATGCGCGCTATGCCTACGTCGTTGATACGGGCGGCGTCAGCAACGACGACCATCGCATACGCGTATTCGATATAGCCACTGGCGATCTCGCCTTCGACATCGGCGGCCGCGGTAACGGTCCGGGCGAATTCAATCTTCCAAAAGACATCGCGGTAGGACCCGATGGCCGCATCTACGTAGTCGATAGTTCGAATTTCCGGGTGCAGGTATTCGAGGCGGACGGCACGTATGTCCATACCTTCGGCTCGATCGGCGTGCAGCCAGGCCAGTTCTCGCGGCCAAAAGGTCTGGATACCGATCCGGATGGAAACGTCTACGTAACGGATGCCGCGTTCGGGAATTTCCAGATTTTTGACCCGGCCGGCCAGCTTTTGCTTTTCATAGGCTCGAGATCGACCAGCCCGGGTGCAGCCAAGTACATGCTTCCGGCGGGGATCGCCGTCGACGAGGACGGGCGCGTGTACATGGTCGACCAGTTCTTCCGCAAGGTGGATGTTTACCGCCCTGCGGCGATCGGCCCGGAGGATGGCTACCTGGGGGCTCGGGCAGCGAGCCAGTGAGAGGCAGGATTTCGAGGGAGTGACCCGCGGGGCGTAGATCACAGGCCGCCGGAGTACCTGCTTCGCATTCTGCCGGATCTGGCCGCCGGCCGCCGGTCGCCGGTCGCCGGGGCAACACAACAAAATATCGCCGCCGATCTCGATACTGCTCGCGGGGTCGTGAGCCGACGGCTGCAGGAATTGCAGAGCGTGGGCACGGCGGAACTCCGCAGGCGCGGGATCGTCTCGAAAGCCCGGCGGGTGGTGGTCCGCGTGGCCGTTTGATAGGGTGTCGAGCGACCGAAGTTACAGGGAACCCCCTAGACTTAAGGTCAGAAAATACGTACTTTCCACTAAATGTGACTATGTCACTAGCCCCATGCTGACGGGGCCCATAGGATAGGTAAAGGGAATTCTTCAGTTCTTCGGGGAAGGCACAAGAAATGACTAAAAAGCTCAGGTACATCGCAAGATTCGTTCTGCTCGGCGCACTATTCGCAGGCTCGTCAGCATTCGCGCAATCCGTCGTCGGCAGNNTCGGCAGCAAGCATGACTTCACATCCGGAGGTGGCGCTCAGAACACTACGACTGCGACCGACGAGGTTTGCGTCTTCTGCCACACGCCGCACGGCGCCGACACCACCGCGCCAGTGCCGCTCTGGAACAAGGTATTGAATTCGAACGAGGCCCGTTTCACGCGCTATTCGACGCTTGCCACGCCGAGCTTCGACTCGCTCGAAGCGCCGGTCGGCTCGGTTTCGCTCGCATGCCTGAGCTGCCACGACGGTACGCAGGCCATGGACGTCGTGCTGAACCAGCCGGGCTCGGGAGGCTATAACGCTGCCGGCGCAGAGATAGATCCAGCTATCGTCAAGATGACCGGAACTCCGATCCCGAACCTGAGCGAGGACCTCAGCAACGACCACCCGGTCAGCATGCAGTACGGCGGCGGCGGTGCCTCTGATGCTGACGGGGACGGCGTGTTCGCCGGAACATTGGGCGATCCTGACTTTAANNGCAGAAACGCGCGAGAAGACGGACATGTTGCTCTATACGCGCAGCGACGCCATCGGCGGTGGCGGCACCGTTGAGCCATTCGTCGAGTGCGGCAGCTGCCACGATCCGCACAATTCGGACACCGCTGGTGGTACCCAGGTCTCCTTCTTACGCACGAGCAATGCGGCGAGTGCGGTCTGCACGGCATGCCATACGAAGTAGGCTGGCAGCCGAACAGACTTCTCACCGCACAAAAATCGGACTGAAGGATCGGCCCGGGCAACTCGCAGTTGTCCGGGCCGACTTGCGTAACGGAACAAGTATGAAAAAAGAATCATTCGCGTTTACGAGCCTTGTCGCCGTCCTTTCGATCTTCTCCGGAGCTCCCGCGACGAGCGCGGAAACACCGGCTACCGAGGTCGTCTTCGCGTCTGTAGGAGAGGCCACGATCACCCGGGAGGAATTCGAGCGGGAGGTTTACTCGGCGGCGCGCCAGACCTACTACCACGGCAAGCCCCCGAGCCCGGAGGACTACATTCAGTTTCGCAAGGACGTTGCGGACAAACTGATTGAACGCTACCTGCTGCTCGAGGAGGCGATTCGCCGGCAGATCGAACCGGACACCGCGTATGTTGAGGCCCGCATCGCTCAGTACGAGGTGAAATACGGTGACACGGAGCGGTGGCAGTCGGAAGGGCCTGAAATGGTTGCCGCGCTGCGACAGCGTTTTGCGGAGGACAGCGTCCTCGAGCGACTCGAAGAGCAGGTAAAAAGCGTTGATCGGCCGGATACGGCTACGGTGGAAACGTTCTACAAGGAAAACCCGGAGCTGTTTACCCAACCTGCCAGCAATCGTGTCGCAGTCATACTGGTCGGTGTCGCGCCATCGTCCGGAGCGCCTGGCTGGGAAGCGGCTCGGGAGGAAATAGGCCGGATCGCCAGAAAGTTGGACTCCGGGGCCGATTTCGCCGAGCTGGCGGCACTGCATTCGTCCGATTTTTCGGCCCAGGCGGGGGGCGATATGGGCTACCAGCACGACGGTGCGCTAAGCCCCGAAGCGGAAGCGGCAATAGCCGAGCTTGACGTCGGTGACGTGTCCGCGCCGGTTCGTGT
>JABAHO010009922.1_pt1 | contig 15115 bp, 13 predicted proteins | sample 7062071 | NCBI WGS metagenome assembly JABAHO01 (sample SAMN14534356, study PRJNA622989) | marine sediment metagenome | biome: marine biome [ENVO:00000428]; feature: marine pelagic biome [ENVO:01000023]; material: deep marine sediment [ENVO:00002113] | place: India: Gulf of Kutch | collected...
CTAAACAAGTAAGCACACAAACGGGAAGGTGCGGGACCAAAAGGTCCCGCACCTTCTCTTTGATCCAACACAGGGATGGTCACCGATTCACTTCAAGTCGATTACGAGCACCCAATCCCTTGATGGTAAGACGAGGCGGTCACCGAACGCCCAGACCGCTTCAAGATCCCGATCAACTACGAAGCGTGGTGTTGGCAGATCACCCACAGTCGCGAGTAGATCGGGGCTGACAATCCACTCCTCGCCTCCAGCCGTGGAACGGATCGCCAGCACGAGGTTGGCATCGATGTCGGCTCCGTCGTAATAGATGTAGGCCACCCGTNNATGGAGTGATCTCTCCGGTTTCAATCCGAACCAATCCGAAATGAGACCGGTTCTCTGGGGACTCAGCAACGGCAACCTGCTGGTAATAGACAAGAGCCCATTCGCCGTCGCTAGAAACAGCAACCAGATCAGGCTGTCCTTGGGCCTCGTCAGCCGGGGCTACCAGCTTCACCGCTTCTTTGCCCACCTCCCAGATACCCGCACGCTCACTGTGGAGCCCAGTGAAGAGGATCCCGGAGCCGTCTGGCAGCCACTCAATCACGCGGGCGGGGACTTCAGCAAGAAGCTCCAACTCGTTGGGCGCGGGGACAAGAAAGACACCGAATACCTGATCCGCTAGACCGGCGACGGTGAGTTCTCCGGCGCCCGGCGAGATCGTCACATCGAAGGCGTAAAGCCCTTGGTCGGTGTGCAGCATCCGGAGTACCGGCTCCCGCGTATCGAGCACCCAAACCGTCGAATCAAAGACTGTCTCGGTGGCGACTAGATCATGAAACGCAACCAGAGACCCGTCGGAAGCCCAGCCCCCTGCCCTGCGGCGCAGCGTGAAGTCGGGAGACGCTTCGGGGTTCGCAAGAAAGGCCTGAGGTACCACGAGCTCGTGCATGAAGCATTCCACGTCGGAGCCATCCAGCGCTTGCATACAAACCAGCTCACCATCGGCGACCACGAGGAAATCGGCGTCGGGGGAAACGGATTGAATCTCTCCGACAAGACTGCGCACGTATTCGGCTCGCTTGATCCCGACACCGTCACCATCTCTCACACACGCGCTTGCCGCCACGGCTAAGACGACAGCGACGATCGAGATCCGGATCGTGGGCGACTGCCCTTGATTCGTCGCTTGGCGGCGTACTAGCCCTCGCCCAGCGACTGCCGCTCTTCCTCAGTCGCCGGGAGCCGCCAGCAACAACCCACGGATGTAGGGCAGAGCGGCAGAAGCGATGAGCAGTCCAGCGATCATAGCGAAGAAGCTCCCGACACCCGCAGTCAGCTGATTCTCGTCGAGGCGTACGAAAGAGACGATCCAAGCCGTCCCTACGCCGATTATGGCTGCTCCCAGAGCGATGAGCGCCACGTCGAAGAACCAGCGACCGCGCTCTCCGAGGGCCTGGTTGCGCATCGTACGGTAGGCAGCCGCGGCGGCCGCCAATCCTCCCAGGACCAGGAGAACGAAGCCGAGCTGGGGTCCGTCGCCGGCAAGGCCGTCGACCGTCCGCGCTCCGCGTGACACGTCCGCCAGCTCGTTGATCTGTGCCGCGGCCACGGCCTCGTCCATGCCCTCATCGACGAGCGCCCGGACCTGGGCGGCCAGGTCTCCCAGATCGGGGGCTCGCTCGTCGTAGACCCACGAAGAGAACAGGCCAATTACCAACACGACTATGCCGAAACCGACCCCGATCGCCAGCCGGCTCGGGTTACGAGGTTCTTCATGTATCGGAATGAAGCGGGTAGCAGCCGCAGCCAAGCCGGCCCCGATGAGGAGACCGATTCCGGCGATGAGAGCCAAGACCGGCCCCGGGCCGTCGCTATACGAAACTGCCAGATCCGGGGGCTGAGTAACCAGATACGCCAGTGGTAGGGCTACCGCCGTAACGCCGAGCGTGACTCCCATTTCAGCACCCAGCAGCCGGCCCGCCTTGACGCGCTTGCCAAGCAGCAGTCGGAGGCCGACTAGCACTCCGAGAACACCGACAATAAGTGTCGCAATGCCGAACCAGTTGCCACCAGTGATGGACAGGCCGGAGAAGGACTGTCCGGTCAAGTCACGATCAGGGCGCCGGGCATAGGCGCTAATGAGGCCCGAATCCTCTCCCCACGTGAGGAACGTGCTAAAGATCAGCAGGCCGCTTGACGCCGCGACGATGATTCCGGCCAGTGCGTGAGTGCCTCTACGGGGCTTTTCATTAGGCATCTGCACCCACCTCCGCTGGCTCCGTGCTCACATCGAGCGCTGGGACCTCAGACGGTTCGGCTCGACCTGCCCAGACAGAAGCGATTCGCCGCCACAGCGACGTCCTCACCTCGCCGGTGGCAGGTTGAGAGATCCGGTCGAGCACGACACCGACCAGGTACAGAGCGAAACCCGACGAAACCGCCAATGTGACATCGAGGGTGTTTACCCCGCGCAGGATCGGCTGGCCAAGACCACCGCCGGCGATGAGTGCCACGATCCCGACCATCGACAGCGCCATCAGCAATGTCTGGTTGAGCCCGGTCATGATGGCTGGGCGAGCCAGTGGAATCTGGACATCCTTGAGCACCGCGAATTCAGTCGACCCATAAGCGCGGGCAGCCTCGACTACGTCGCTGGGCACCTGGCGAATGCCCAAGTTGGTGAGTCGCACGATCGGGGGAAGGGCAAAAACCATGGTGGCGATGGTGCCCGGCGTTCTTCCAACCCCGAAGAAGAAGATCACCGGCAGGAGGTAGACGAACGGGTGAACTACTTGCATCCCATCGAGTATCGGCCTCACTGAGTTCCAGAAGCGGTCGCTCCGGGCGCCAAAGATGCCCAGGGGAATCCCGATGATGGTGCAGATAATCACCGCCACCACAATCATGCCAATGGTCTGGACGGTGAAATCCCAATAATCGAAACCGAGGAGCCCGCAAACCACGAGCCCGGCCCCGGCACCCAATCCGACCAGGAAGTTTCTCGAGATCGTCCCAATCAACACGAAACCAAGGACGACAACGACCCACGACATCTCACGGATGCCGAAGGTGAAGGGCCAGATGATCCAACGCAAAAAGACAGGCGTGTCATCGTAGACCCCCTGTCCAATCAGGCCAAAGTCGACGATTCGAGTCAATAACTGCTCGAACGGCCACTCAATTACGGTCAGTACCTCGTCGGCTTTGACTGTGATCCAGAACACGACGTTCTCGGCCCACTCGCCGATTGGCAAGGTCCACTCGTCGAGAAGGCTATTATCCCAGAAAGAGACGGCTGCAAATTTCATGTCGGATCCTCTTCTAGAAAGCTTCTTTCTGCTATTCCCTCAATCTTCCCCAACTCCTCTAGAACGTGAAGGGGATTGACCTGTCCAACCAACGTTCCGTCATGGTCGATAACCGCCAGCGGTAAACCTGGACCGCACATCTCATAGATTTCCGCCAAGGTTGTTTCGATCTCAGTCGATTTGAAGTCACGCCGCGCCGCTTGTCCCAGATCACTGGTCCCTACCTGCCCGGCTCTCGCAGCATCGTCGGACGTGATGAGACCGACCGGCTTGCGGGTTTCGTCCACCACAAACAAACCATCACCGTCCTGAGAGGTAAGTCGGCTGGCGGCACTGGCCACGGTGTCTCGTCCCAGAACCAGCGGCTCCGGTGTTTCCATGACTGCATCGACCTGAAGCACACGGCCCTGATCGACATCCTGAATGAACTCAGCCACATATCGGTCGGCCGGCTCGGTGATAATTTGCTCCGGAGTACCCACCTGCATCACCGCACCGTCCTTCATGATGCACACGTGATCGCCGACCCGGAGTGCCTCATTCAGGTCGTGGGTGATAAAGACGATGGTCTTCTTGAGTCGAGTCTGCAGGCCCAGAAGCTCGTCCTGCATTTCACGCCTGATGAGCGGATCCAGAGCGCTAAACGCCTCATCCATGAGCAAGATCTCGGGATCGCTGGCAAGCGCCCGAGCCAAACCGACCCTTTGCTGCATCCCGCCACTCAGCTCCCGTGGATAAGAGGCTCCCCAGCCTTCGAGGCCTACCAAGGAAAGAGCTTCTTCGGCTGCCTGGTTTCGTTCCGCCTCGGGCCTGCCCTTGACTTTGAGCCCGTAGGCCGTGTTGTCGCGGACGGTCCAGTGGGGGAACAAAGCGAAGTGCTGAAAGACCATGCCCATCTTCTCGCGGCGGATGTCTTGTAGGGATTTCCCGGAGAGCTCGGTGACTTCTACGCCGTCGATCTGGACAGAACCGACGGTGGGCTCAATCAGCTTGTTGATCGTGCGAATGGCGGTGGACTTGCCGGAGCCCGACAAGCCCATCACAACAAAAAGCTCGCCCTCCTGGATCTTGAAGGTCACGTCGTTCAGCCCCAAGACATGGCCTGTTTGCATCAGGATGTCATCCTTGGAACCGCCCTTTTTGAGCAGTTCCATCGGTGGACCCTTGGGAGTGGCGCCGAAAATCTTCGTAACGCCTTGAAGCTCGATCTTCGCAACCATCGGTTCCCTAGCCTTCCCGTCGCTCAGCCTGAACTCCAACCCGGAACCGGCAAGGCCGAATTACGGGCCAATAGCTCGTTAGCGACGATAGCAGTGCCCGAGTTCTGCTGTCGGGGCTAGCGGTACCATCCGGCCATGCCTACCCAACGGCCGACACCTCGTGCGACCGGAAGATGCATGTGCGAATCGGTGGTTTATGAAGTAAATGGGCCCTTGCGCGACGTGATCAACTGCCACTGCTGGCGCTGTCGGCGGTCGACCGGCCACTTCATGGCCGCCAGTGGATCCGCTCGCGATGATCTGGTCCTGGTAAAAGATTCCACCTTGCAGTGGTATGACGCCACCGAAGAAGTTCAGTACGGGTTCTGCCGAAAATGCGGCTCAACCCTTTTCTGGAGGGCCAGAGACAAGCCGGAATGGGTCTCCATCGCCGCCGGGACGCTCGATCCGCCGACCGGGCTCCAAACCGTGAAAGTTCTGTTCACCGAAACCGCCAGTGACTACCACCGCCTCGACGCAGCCATCCCCGATCAACATCCGGGCGACGACTGAGAAGAGGCAATTGGCAGTAGGCAGTAGGCAGTAGGCAGTTGGCAATAGGCAACCAGGAGTCAGCAGTCAGCAGTCAGCTGTCAGCAGCGGAGCCCTGAGCCATTAACCAACGGCCGAACAGTGATGAGGCAAGGCGGGTAGCGCCCCGAGGCGAAGAACGAAAGGCATTGCTCGCCGACTAGTTCGCGAGCTGCTCTGTTACGGCTTCGCTCGCACGCACTACCAGCTCACCGATGGCACTGTCCTGCCTTGGTGCCGGGAACCGGTAGGCGGGACCGTGGATGTGCAAAGCGGCGACTGGAGTCTTGACAGAGTTGAGCACCGGGGCTGCCACTGAGTTGATCCCCTCAGTGAACTCTTCGAAAACCCAGGCGTAGCCCTCCTGGCGAGCCTGACCAAGTCGATCCCGGATGGCTTCCGGCTCGATGACGGATAAAGCCGTGGTCGCTTCCAGGTCCCGGTCTAGATAGCGCTCAATCCGCTCCTCGGGCCAGTGGGCCATGAAAACGATCCCACTGGGAACCAGGTGCATGGGGATACGAGATCCGGTCCAGTCGCGCACCTGGACCGGGGCCGGGCTCTCGACCTGGGCTACGTACTGCACGCGGTACCCGTCGGCCACGCTCAGGCCGGCCGCTTCGCCCACTGCGGCTGACAGCTCGGCCAGATGAGGTTGACTAACGGCAATTAAGGCCCGATTGGGTGGGGCGGTGGCCGCCAGGTCGGCGATCGCCGGGCCGAGCCGATAGTCGGTGCTGTTGGGTGGTCGATCGACGGCTTCGAGCGATTCGAGGGTCGAAAGCAACCTGGCCACCGTGCTCTTCGGCAATTCAGTGGCCTTGGCGAGCTCACTGACGCCGGCGGGACCGCGGGCTAGCTGCTCGAGAACGGCTAAGGCGCGCTGCACACTTTGCACTTTGGGCATTGGCTGTCAGCCTAATGAACGTTTCCGTATCGTGGAACGGCCTGGAAGCTGGAGGGGCTACATGTGGATTCGCTCGCCGGCCGGGTAGAAGGATCGAAGCGATGCCGTGGCCGGAAACCGCTGACCGGCTACCTCGATCTCGAAGGAAGCTCTCTCGACGAAATCCTTAGTTACGCCATCCGGCCGATTGACGTAGCCCATCGCCAGCGGGCGATTCTCGGTATAGCTCCACATCCCCGAACTGGTTCGGCCCACCATCTCGTTGTCGGCGAAGATCGGCTCGTCGTGGTAGAGGAGCCGATCTTCGTTCTCGAGGCGAAACTGCACGAGCCGCTTGCCACGCGGAAGCTCCTTTTGGGCAAGAAGGGCATCACGACCAATGAATCCGCCGGGCTTGTCCCAGGCGACCGCGAAACCCAGCCCGGCCTCGAGCGGCGTGTCCTCGTCGGTGATGTCGTGGCCCCAGTGGCGGTAGCCCGACTCGAGGCGCAGCGTGTTCATGGCGTGGTAACCGGCGTGACCAAGGCCGAACTCCTCGCCTACCTCGATAACGGCTTCATATACCGAGGCTGCGTCAGAGGCCGGGATATAGAGCTCCCAACCCAGCTCGCCCACGTAACTGATTCGCAGAGCCAGTACCTCGCGGTCGCCGACCGCGATCTGTCGGGCCGTCCCAAACGGAAAGTCGTCGTTGTTGAGTGATGCATCGGTGATCTTCGACAGCAAGTCGCGCGCCCGCGGTCCCATTACCCCCAGGACGGCCCTCGCGTCCGTAATGTCCTCCATCTCCACCTGGGCCTCCCGGGTGTGGCGTCTCAGCCAGGTCCAGTCGCGGTGGGCGGTAGCGGCGCTGGTGATCACGAGGTAGCGGTCTTCGGCCATCCTGGTCACCGTGAGATCGGCCTCGATGCCGCCCCGCTCGTTGAGCCATTGCGTGTAGACCACCCGGCCCAGGGGCACGTCGACATCATTGTCGCAAATCGAGTTGAGCGCGCTGGTCGCATCCGGGCCCGAGACGTCGAACTTGGCAAAGGACGTTTGGTCGAAGAGCCCGACTCGATTCCTGACCGAATCGCATTCCTCACCTGATGCATCGAACCAGTTCTGTTTTCCATACGAGTACTCATACCGGCGGGCCACCCCTTCCGGAGCGAACCAGTTGGCCCGCTCCCAGCCGGCAACCTCACCGAACACCGCTCCCGCCGAGTCGAGCTGATCATGAAGCGGCGAACGGCGCACGTCCCGGGCACTCTCGTACTGCCGAAAGGGCCAATGCATCGCGTAGAGCAACCCGAGACTCTCCGGAATGCGAGTCGCCAGATACGTCGGATCGGCCTGGAACGGGAAAGTGCGGCGAAGGTCGACCGGCCACAGATCCATCGGCGGATGCCCATCGGCTATCCAATCGGCCAACGCCCAGCCGGCGCCACCGGCTGATTGGATTCCGACCGAGTTGAATCCGGCCGCAACAAAGCAGCGATCGACCTCGGGAGCCTCCCCCAGGTAGTAGACGCCATCAGGCGTGAAGGCTTCGGGGCCGTTGAAGAAGAGTTGAATCCCGGCGTCGGCCAGGCCCGGCATCCGGTGGATCGCTCTCTCGAAAATCGGCCCGATGTGCTCCCAATCCTCGGCCAACGTCCCGAACGAGAAGTCGCGGGGGACTCCATCCAGGTTCCACACCTTGCCCCGGGGCTCGAAGAAGCCGGCCATGATCTTGCCGGCCTCCTCCTTGAAATAGGTGTAGTTGGTGGGATCCCGCAACGTAGGGAGACCGCTGGGAAGGCCTTCGATTGGATCGGTGACGATGTAGAAGTGCTCGCAAGCTTGCAGAGGTACGTTGACACCGGCCGAGGCCGCCAGTTCCCTGGTCCAGATTCCGGCGGCGAGGACCACTGTCTCCGCCTCAACGTATCCGGCCTCGGTCTCGACCCCGCGAACTCGGTCACCTTCGGTGTGGAGCTTGGTCACAGCCACCCCTTCCACAATACGAACACCCTTGTCGCGTGCACCCTTGGCCAGGGCCATTGTGGTGTCCACCGGGCTCGTCTGTCCGTCTCGGGGAATGTAAGCCGCCCCGATCAAGTCGTCGACGTTGAGCAAAGGCCATCGCTCCCCCGCCTCCTCGAGGGAGATCTCCCACATCTCGACGCCGACCGTCTCGGCCATCGACTTGCCCCGCAGGATCTCCTCCCAACGCTCGGGGTCCGAGGCGACGGAGATCGATCCGGTACGCCGGTAGCCGGTGGGCTGGCCCGTCTCTTCCTCCAGGGACTGGATCAGCCGGGTCGAGTAGGTCGCCAGCTGCGTGAGGCTGTGGGTGGACTTGAGCTGGGAGACCAGGCCGGCCGCATGCCAAGTGGTGCCACCGGTGAGTTGGCCTTGTTCCAGGAGCACGACATCGGTGATACCCCGGCGCGCCAGGTGATAGGCGACGCTACAACCGATGATTCCCCCGCCCACGACGACGACCTCCGCTCGGTCCGGAAGCTCAACAGCTCTGGCTTCCTGTTTACCGGTCACCATCGGGCGTCGGCACCGGTTCGGGCCTCGACCGAAAGCTTGATCGGGAAGCGGTCGCGGATCATGGCATCAACCTCGGGCCCGACATGCTGTGGGTGGTGGGTCGCCAGGGTCTGTTGGACTCGGGAATGGGCCCGCTCGGCGACGCTGGTAGCCCCGGCGTCGGTCCAGTCGGCGGGACTCAGACGGTCGCCAACTTCGGGATACAGGTATTCCCGCTGCATGAGATTCAAGGTCTGATCGTGCCCGAGGAAATGGCCCTCGCCTCCGATCACGTCTTTGATTACCTGGGCGCCTAGTGAGTCCTCGTTGACCTCGATGCCGCGCAAGGTTCGGTTTACTGCGCCCAGCAAATCGTTGTCGATGACCATCATCTCCAAGGAACACGCCAGGAGCGACGCCAACATCCCGGCCGACTCGAAAACGAGATTGGCACCGGCCTGCGCCGCCAGGGCNNAGCTGGGCGGCTCCGGCAACCAGAACAGCTTCTTCGCCACTGCCACCGGTCATGGCCCCAGTCCGCAAATCGGAGACAAACGGCCACAACCCGAGCGTGCAGGGATGGCCCGGTGACAACAGATTCACGCAGGTCAGGGCCGCCAGACATTCGGCCAACGCCTGAGCCAATGAGCCGGCGAGTGATGCCGGCGAGGTTGCCCCGGCCTGGCCGGCCGAAAGCAGGTTGATCGGCATCCCGGTGTCAACCTGTGCCACCAAGCAATGGGCGGCATCGAGCGCAAAACGCATCGGAGGCACGACAAAGGTGTTGAGGGCGATCGCAAATGGCCGGCGCCGAAACTCACCCTCTCCACCGAGGACCAGGTCGAACATCTCAACCGTTTCATAGACGTGCTCGGGCTGAAAGAAAGAGGTGGAGATCGGCTTGGAGGTACCCGCCATCGTGGCATAGGCCGTGCTGAGATCGAGTTCCCGCGAGTTGGCGCAGTCACGCGCAACCACAGGCCGACCAAAGAAATGGAGGTGCTCCAAGGTATCGGCCAGGCGCGCGAGGTCGTACAGGTCGGCCGTCGTTGAGTCTCGGAAGGTCTGGTCGGCGTGATCGAGCATCTGTACCGCGGCTCCCGCCGTCCCGAAATGAACTCTGGCATCGGCCAGCTCGATGGAGCGATCTTCATCGATGCCGTAGAGCACGAATGATTTGGCCGCGGTTTCGATTGCGCCCTCGACCAGCCCCCGGGGAAAACGCAGTCGTCCGTTCGCGTCCACTTTGCCGCCGGCACTTGTCACGGCGTCTACGAAGTCCGGAATCGGATCCCCCATACCGACCTCTTCGAGCAAATGAAGCGCCGTCTGGAAGACCTGGTCTAGATCGGACTCCGGCATTGGTCTGTACGCTCCCCCGGTCTGGCCGGGCCGTACTGCCCGCTCATCGGGAGCAAGGCCGGCCTCTCGAGCCGCGATGCGAGCCGTCCTACCTCCGGAACGGCGCCCCTGGCCCTGTGCCACTAGACGCGTAGCCTCTCGTTGTCCGGATCCCAGGCGGCCTGTTCGAGTACGACGGCATTCCGCGCCTCGTCCAGCACCCGAACACTGAATGTGGAACCGGGCTGTGAGTAGTCGGGATGCACATACGCGAAGAACAGGCTCTTGCCGACGCTGTAGCCGTAAGCGCCCCCGGTCGTAATTCCGATCATCTTGTCGCCGGCATAGACCGGCTCGTTACCCCGGCAATCGGCATCGGCGGCATCGAGCTCGGCGTAAACGCACACCATGGCCAGATCCTCGCCTTGCCGCTTGAGGGTGGCCTCCTTGCCTATGAAGTCTTTATCGAAGTCAACGAAGCGCTCGATGCCGGCCTCGATCGGAGTGATCTCGGTTGTGAGCTCGCCGCCCCACGCCTTATAGGCCTTCTCGATCCGCATCACGTTCATCGCCCGGCTGCCGAAGTCCACAATTCCATGTTCCGAACCGGCTTCCTGCACGGCGTCATACAGATCGACCATCTGCTCCAGCCGGTGATGCAACTCCCAGCCCAACTCGCCGACGTACGACACTCGCAGGGCCACGCATTCGATGCCGGCCACTTTGATCGGCTTCCCGGTCAGCCATCGGAACGACCGGTTGGTCAGATCGGAATTTGTCAATTGGGCCAGGACGTCGCGGGACCGCGGCCCTGTGACCGCCAGAATCCCCGTACTGTTGGTGACGTCCTCAACCGTCACGTCCTCGCCTTCTCGAATGTGGAAACGGAGCCAGTCGAGATCGTGATGCTCGGCAACGATCGCGCTGTTCAAATAGAAACGATCAGGGGCCAGGCGAGTAATCGTCATCTCCGACTCGATCCCCCCCAGCTCGGTGAGCATGTGAACCAGCCGGATTCCGCCGTCCGACGCCGGCAAGCGGTTGGCCGCCAGCCGATCAAGCAACCCGGCGGCATCGTCACCGGTCACCCAGTACTTCGAAAAGGCGGACAGGTCGGCGACGCCGACCCGCTCCCGAATTCCCATGACCTCGGCGCCGGTCGGCTCGAAGGCTGAGCCGCGCCGGAACGAATACACCTCCGGCTTCATGTCCGGAGCGAAGTACTGCACCCGTTCCCAGCCATAGACCTCCTGCCATTGGGCACCTTTGGCATCGAGCGTCTCGTACAGAGGTGTCTTACGAACCGGCCGCCCGGCTTCGCGGTATTCGCCGGGCATCCGCACCTGGTACATCTCGTGATATTCATCCAAGGACCGTTCGTAGGTGTACCGCCCAGGGGCATAGGGTCCGAACCGGCGTGGGTCCATCTCTCGCACATTGATCTCGGTTTGTCCATGAACCATCCACTGGGCCAGGTATTTGCCGACTCCTGGGCCCTGGGTGATGCCGATCGATGCCCCCACACACATCCAGTAGTTCTCTAGCCCGGGAGCCGGCCCCATCAAATAACCGGCGTCCGGGGTGTGGGTGATAGGTCCGCTGACGACCTGCTTGATCCCTGCCTTTTCAAAGGCGGGGATCCGTTGTGCGGCCAGATCGAGCCATGGCAACAGTCGCTCAACCTCCGGAGGAGTCAGGTGAAACGTGAGATCCCAATCGACCCCATCGACTCCATACGGCTTGGAGCCTTCGGTCTCGTAAGGCCCGATGATGAGACCATCGTGTTCCTGCCGGTAGTAGCACGACGCGCGCGGATCCCGAATGACCGGCAGCTCCTTGTCCAACGCCAGGACCTCGGGAATCGACTCCGTGACGATGTACTGGTGGATGACCGACACGATCGGCACTTCGAGACCGACCATGGCTCCCAATTGGGGGCCATAGGTCCCGGCGGCATTGACGACGTGCTCCGCAACTATCCGTCCCTTTTCGGTAATCACCTCCCACCGCTTGTCGGGAAGTTGATTCATGTCGAGCACCCGGTTGTGCCGAACGATGTCGGCCCCGAGCTGTCGGGCGCCGGCGGCCATTGCGTTGGTCGCGGCAGTGGGATCGGTCCATCCATCACCCGGGGTGTGGAGGCCGAGGGCAACATCATCAACATTGAGCAACGGATGCAGGGCGGGTATCTCGTCGGGGCCGACGAGGTGCGACTCCACCCCTACTAGCTGAAGGATTCCGTGGACGTACTTGAACCAGTCCACCTCATCGGGGGTTCGAGCCAACCGCACCGCACCGCAACCATGCCAACCGGTATTTAGCCCGGTCTCCTCCTCGAGCCTGGTGTACAGGTCGGACGCATAGGCATGGACCTTGGCGGTGTTGAGGCTGCCGATGAAGTGGGGGACGAGTCCGGCGGCGTGCCAGGTCGACCCGGACGTAAGCTCGTCCTTCTCGACCAGGACCGTGTCGGTCCAACCCTCATGTGCCAGGTGGTAGAGCAGGCCGACGCCCATGGCGCCTCCGCCAACGATCACACATTGGGCTTCTTCCTTCACTTCGGGCCCCAGTCGTCCGACGTTACAAAGCCATTTACCACAATCTAGGTGCGACGGAAGTCGGCGCCTTGGCGTTCCAGTACTCGCAGTCTGCTCAAGAAATCATCCATGTCGACATAACAGCCCTGGAAGTGGCGCGGTCCGCTATTGGGATCAAACGCCGCCCGCGAGTGGAGCACCCGCCGGTTGTTGAAGACCTGACAATCCCCCGGCTGCATCTTGAACTGGTACTCGAGCTCCGGCCGATACAGGATGCGGACGAAGTTTTGGTAAGCGCGGTAATAAGCGGGCACCAAGCCAGGGTCGATGTCGAGCGGCGCCGCGATGGCGTTGTTGTGGCGGATGTCCCAATACTTGCCCCGTTGGTCGAGGCCAATCATCGGCGCTGAAAACCTGACGTCGTTGTCCTCGTCCAGATATTGATAGGGGACGGCGACTGTGCTCAGAAGCTCGTGATCGGCGGGGTGCTCAGCGCGCAGAATCTCTGCGGCATGGAAACCGTCGACCAGGCCGCTCTCCCCTCCCTCAGCGTCGAACACGAGACAGTGAAGGAACTGCAGCCCGGGCAGCGCCTCCCGATTGGGCACATCATTGTGGGCAGTCAGCTTTACGGCGGTGTAGGCCAGGTTCTCGGGGTCCGGCTTCGACTGGACGTCGAACCAGAGCCCAAAGTTGGTCGGGGTGACGTAGCTGATGTGACGCGCCAACTCCATCACGTGCTGGTCTTCCGTCGGCACGCCATGGACGATGGCAAAGCCGTACTCGTTGATGAGTCGCAGCCAGGCGAGCACTCCCTCGTCGCCCGCCACAATCGAGTCGTATTCGACTTCGGGTAGCGACTGGCGGATCGTCTCGACGTCCCACATGGTGATCTTGGGTTCGGGGTGGCCGCGGGACGAGTCGTAGGCATGCTCGCTCAGCCAATCATGACTGAAAGAGCTGACGTGGCCGTCACTCCACGTGATGGTGAGGCCCCCATCGACTTCCACGAGCTCGGGCCGAATGTCGAGCGGGATGGCCCAGGTGTCGACGGTGTGCTCCCACGCATCCGGGTGCCGACATTCCGGACAAAGGCAGTTGTCGCGCAGCCAGATGTGATGAAACCGGGTGGATCCCCCGTCGTCCCAGCTGAGTACCACCTGTTTGTCGTCTGCGACAGCCGAATTGAGCGGCATACCACCTCCCACTGTTCCGAGCGGTCCGTAATAGTACGCGAACGAAGGCGGTCACGGCCGCATGTTCTCCAGCCCCGCGAACGGTGGGATCGGACCGGTAGAGTGGCCACCAGGAGGTGCCGATGGAAATCCTCATTGCCAGCGACGGGACGCTCGATCCCGAGGCAGCCGCAGCCACAGTCCAGCGCATCTATAGCGAAGGTGACAATGTCACAGCTATGACGGTGCTGGATTTTCCGCGCGAGTTCCTAGAGAGTTACGGCGAGGCCACCGGCGTGCGCGAGGTAGCCGCCATCGCCGAAGAAGTGGGGCCCGGCATGCTCAACTTCGCCAGTGGCGCCAAGGCCGCTGAGAGGATGGCCGGGAAAGAAAAGACCCCGGACCTCCCGGCAATAGAGTATTTCGCGGCCAGCGCCGCCCGCCGACTCAACCCGCTGGTAGACGCGCTGAAGGCGCGCGGCATCAGTGCTGAGACGACCTGGTACAAGACCGAAGGCCGCACCGCAGCGGAGATCTTGCAAGCCGCCGACGACCTGAAAGCAGATCTACTCGTGATCGGCAGTCACGGACACGGGCGTTTCGAAGGACTGCTCGGTGCGACCGGGACCAAGATCGTGCGACGGTCCAGTATCGACGTCCTCATCCTCAAGAAGCCGTTCGCCAGCTAAGCCAGTTCGGCACTAAGTAAGCATCATCTGTCGAGTCATTGTCGAAGGCTCCGTATCATTAAGAACTAGCAAACCAAGTGAGTCACCCAATGAGCGGTGCCGAGCAGACAGAGTTAGCTCAAAACACAGTCGACTGCCTAGCACTGACTATTCGCCGGGCGATGGGTCCCCGCGGCAACTACATCGGTGGGTTCAGAATGACAGACGCTTATCTGGCGGTTCTAACCGAATTGAGCAGCCATCATTGTGGTGGCCGACTTCGGTGGGAGGAGCCGAAGTCCCAACCAACGCCATTCTCCTGAGTCGATTGATCTCTTGTGAAACCGGTCGTCTCGTCGCGCACGAGACCGAGTTCTATCCCCGAACAAAGAAGTAGCCTGATCCACGCAATCCGGAGGTCAAGCTGATGCGAGTTCTATCGGACGTACAACTCAAGCAGTTCGACGAAGACGGCTATCTGATCGTCGAGGACGTGCTCAGCCCCGCTCAGCTCGATGATCTGAAGACGGAATATGCCTCCATTCTCGACCGCATCGCTCCCCGGCTGGTGGCGCGAGGCCTGCTTAGTGAAACGTTCGAGCACCTGCTCTTCGAGCAGCGCTATACCGCGATGCTGTCGGAGATGGAGGACATGTATGAGGTCTACCAACACCTGGACATTTGCTTCCCGCTAGTCGAGGACTTGGCTTCCGACGCCCGAATGAGTGACGGCCCCGCGGTCTTCAGCCTATTGACCAATCCCCGACTGCTCGATGTTGTCGAAGATGTGATTGGGCCTGAGATCTACTGCAACCCGGTGCAACACACTCGAATCAAGCCTCCGGCCAAATCCCTTCCTTCCGGCGTCACCGACGCCAACGTGGCCCGCACGCTCTGGCATCAAG
>JABAHO010010254.1_pt2 | contig 15038 bp, 21 predicted proteins | sample 7062071 | NCBI WGS metagenome assembly JABAHO01 (sample SAMN14534356, study PRJNA622989) | marine sediment metagenome | biome: marine biome [ENVO:00000428]; feature: marine pelagic biome [ENVO:01000023]; material: deep marine sediment [ENVO:00002113] | place: India: Gulf of Kutch | collected...
GTCGTCGTCGGAGAGGCAGTCGCCGACGTTTCGAAGTCCGTCAAGGATGGAGACTCCCTCGCCGTTCCTCTCGAGGCGCACAAAGTCTTCCCACCCATGGTCGTGCAAATGATCGCCGTTGGCGAGGAGACTGGTGCAGTGGACGGAATGCTGGAGAAGGTCGCCCAGTTCTATGACCAGGAAGTCAACGACACTGTGGATGCGCTCACCAGCCTGCTCGAACCTCTGCTGATCGCCTTCATGGGGCTCACCGTCGGTGGAATACTCGTCGCTCTCTACCTGCCGATGTTCAACCTCGTCAACGTGGTGCAGTAACCCGAGAATAGGCAGGAAATAACTGCCTCTTTCGACTGTCTGCCAGCGCCGGAATGCCTCAAGAAACGGCCGGATTGGACCGATACATCACGAGTAAGGGGCCGGGGTTTCCTCGGCCTACAGCTTGCTTCAAGGAGAAGTATCAGATGCTTAAGATGATGCGAACCCGCCTGAATAAGGATGAGGGTTTCACACTTATCGAGCTGATGGTCGTGGTGCTGATTATTGCCATTCTGGTCGCCATTGCCATCCCCACCTTCCTGGGTCAGCGGAAGAACGCACAAGACAGCGCCGCCAAGAGCGATCTGCGCAACGGTCTGGCAACGGAGAAGGCTTACTACTCCGTTAACCAGGTGTTCAGCGCCGATGATGCTCCGGGTGGCGAACTGGCAGACATCGAGCCGAACCTGTTCGGTCTGCCGGCCGGTGATGAGAAGATCGACACGGTCCTCGTCGCTGCTGCCGATGACGCCGTCTGCTTGGCAACAGCCAGCGACAGTGGCACCTGGTTTGCCATCTGGGACGGTGCCAACAGCGGCACGCAGTACGGTACGCACACCGCAGATCCGTTCGCGGGTGCATGTGTCAACACCGGTCCTCCAGCGCTTGGTACCTGGTCGACCGCCGGCTGGTAAGCCAGCACCAACTAGTGCGAAAAAGCGGGCCTTCGGGCCCGCTTTTCGCGTGCGTCGCCGCTGGTCCGAAGACACCATCAACCCGACGTCGTCAGCTAGGAGACCCCTAGCAGACCTTCCCACTTTGTTCCTAAAGACCGGTCCAGACCACGCCGATGATTTTCGAATGTGCCAAGAGATCCGCAGTGCACGGAAAGACGGTGGGTTCACACTCATCGAGCTGATGATCGTCGTCTTGATCGTTGCCATCCTCATCGCGGTGGCAATTCCCACCTTCCTGGGCCAGCGCAAGACGGCGGAGGACGCCGCCGCCAAGAGCAACCTCAAGCTGGCGTTGACTACTGAGAAGGCTTACGCCGCCGGCGCTCAAGTGTTCACCGACGATCTCGATGCTCTCAACTCGATAGAGCCGAGTTTGTTCAACGTGACCGGTGCTTCGCCGGCAACTAACACGTTTGACCCCGTGAAGGTGACAATTGATCCGACCGAGAAGGCGGTCTGCCTGGTCGCCNNGCTAGCGTCCCATCCTGATGGAAGACTGGCTGGTTGCGATCCTTGCGGTTCCGTTCGGGCTCGTAATCGGCTCCTTCATCAATGTCGTCGCGTATCGGATCCCGGCCGGCAAATCAGTGGTCTCTCCTTCATCCGCTTGTCCCTCCTGCGATCATCCAATCCGTCATCGCGACAACATTCCGATCATTTCCTGGCTCGTCCTCCGGGGAAAATGCCGCGATTGCCAGGCCACGATCAGCGCGCGCTATCCGATCGTAGAAGCGACCACCGGAGCGCTGTTTGCGGCGACCGTGCTCGTGGTCGGGTTGGAATGGTCGCTTCCCGCCTACCTCTGGTTCACCGGCGTGACCCTGGCGCTCGTGCTGACGGACCTGGATGTGAAGCGAATCCCCAACCGTATTCTCTACCCATCAACCGTGGTCGGGACGCTGCTACTGCTGGGGGCGGCCCTACTCGACGGCGACCTCGGAGTTTTTTGGCGGGGGCTCGGTGGTGCTGGTATTTATTTCGCGCTCTTTTTCCTGATCGCACTAGTTGCTAGAGGCGGTTTCGGGTTCGGAGATGTCAAATTGGCGTTCTTTCTGGGGGAGTATCTGGCCTACGACTCTTGGGGGGTGTTGGGATCCGGAATCGCCCTAGGTATAGGGGTTGGCGGCCTAATTGCGCTTGGTTTGCTGCTCTTGAGGAGGGCCGACCGGAAAGCTCACATTCCTTTCGGTCCCGCCATGGTCAGCGGCGCCTATTTGGCACTGGTGTTTGGGGAATCTCTAGCGGATTGGTACCTGGGCTCCTGACTTGACCTAGACACCGCGATTGGTAGTGTGCCGAATAACATNNAAGTGGCAGTAAATGTCGGGCTGGACATCGGCTCCACCGGTGTCCGGGCGGTCGCACTGGATACGGGGAAACAGCCTCCAGTAATCCGCCGGATCGGTCAGGTCGATATCCCGAGAGGGGCGGTCGTTGCCGGCGAGGTTGTCGATCGTCGGGCAGTGACCGATGCGGTGAAGAACCTCTGGAAGCAAAGCAAGCTACCCAAACGACGAGTCGTCCTCGGTCTGGCGAACCAGCGAGTAATCGTTCGCCAGGTTGACGTCCCGCGCATGAGTGAAAACGAGCTGGAGGAAGCCCTCCCTTTCCAGGTGCAGGAGCACATTCCAATTCCGGTCGAGGAGACCTTCCTCGACTTTGTTCCGATCGAAGAGTTCACCACCCCCGATGGTGAGCCGATGCTGTCGATTCTTGCAGTGGCGGCTCAGCGCGAAATGGCCAATGACGTAATGGAAGCGGTCGGTGACGCGGGGCTTTCAGTCGTCGCCGTCGACCTGCAAGCGTTTGGTCTCATTCGGGCCCTCTTCTACGGCGACTTCGATCTCGACAGCATCGTCGCGGTCGTAGACATCGGATCAGGGATCTCGCAGGTGGTTTTGGTTAGGGGCGGCGAACCGAGGTTCGTCCGTCTTCTGCAACAGGGTGGTGCGGACTTCACCGACGCCTTGGTTGACTCTCTAGACGTGCCCTGGGACGACGCGGAAGAGCTGAAGCGACGGGTTGGGGTGTCCCCGGTGGGCGAAGAGGGTGAGGTCGTCGAGGGGTTCGAAGACGAGGATGCTCGGGCGCGCACGATTCTGGATCGTCAGGCCGATCGGTTCATAGACGAAGTAAGGGGTTCGGTCAACTTCTTCTTGAGCCAAAATGATGAGCCGGCTCTGAGTCGGATCATTGTCTCCGGCAACGGCGCCCGGTTACCACACCTCGCTAATCGGCTTGGAAGCGTGCTGGGCGCCAAGATCGAGCCGGCTCGCGTCATCGAGGGTCTCAATACCGGCAAGCTCTCCGAAGCTGAGATCGCGGCGATGCAACCGGTGATTCCCGTGCCCGTCGGCCTGGCGCTCTGGGAGGGTTAATGCGAACGATCAACTTAGCCCCCCAGGAAGCCAAACGGGAGACGGAGGGTCGCCGCCGATTGCTAGTGATGGCAGGACTCGGCGCTTTGTTCGTACTCCTGTTGGCCGCCATCACGGTGTGGCGCCAGGGGGCGGTTGATGACGCCCGCGAAGAGCTTGAAGCTCAGCAGGCCGGCAATCAGGCGCTGCAGGCCGAGGTCGCCTCGTTGCTGTCGGCAGAAGATATTCGCGACCAGTTCAACGCTGAGGCCGCCACCCTGGGGTTGGCCCTGGTTAACGACGTGAGTTGGGGTCAGCTTCTGGTCGACCTAGGCCGGGTCATTCCTGACCGGGTTTGGATCACCAGCTATTCGGGAAATGTCAACCGTTTCAACCCCGACGCCGTGCAGGATCTGGGGATCGGGCAGATTGCCTTTGCCGGTGTGGCGTTCGATCCTCCCGACGTTGCCACATGGATCCGGCTCCTCGATTCAGAACAGTACCCGGGTGTCGTTTCCAGCTGGGCCTCCGGCCTGACGCAGGGGGCCATAGCCGATGAGGAAGTCATCAACTTCGGCTCCACGACCGAGCTCTCTGAGGAAGCGATTTCTGACCGGATTTTCGAGCGTATCCCGGACGTGCTGTGATGCGACGAGCCGTGCTTCTCGGAGTAGTTCTCGTCCTCCTGGTGACTGCCGCGTGGTGGTTTCTATTCATGGCGGGAAAGTCGGGCGACATCGGCGACTTCAACGATCAATTGGCGACCGCCGAAGCCGAAGAGCTGACACTCCAGGCCCGCCGAGACGCGCTGCAGTCCTTGGCTGCCCGCGAAGGTGAATTCCGGGTAGGTCTGAACGAGATCCGGACTTCAATACCGGTGTTTCCGGACGGTGCGATGCTGATCGAGGAGATCAACCAGATCATGCTCACTGCCGACGTGAATCTGGTTTCACTCAACCCACAGGTGCCGACTCCAGGGTCGGTACCGGGCTTATTCGAGATCGCGATCGACTTGAACTTCGAGGGACCTTATTTCAAGGTACTCCCTGTGCTTTTAGAGCTCGAGAACCTGCCGCGGCTGCTACGCGTTGACAGCATCAATATCAGTTCGACGCTGCTGGAAGACCGGACGAATCTTCTATCGGTCAACCTGACGGCCGTGGCTTTCTCGCTAACCGACGTTGACGGATCAGTCGCGGAGGCGGCGCCCACATGATGAAATTCGAGTATCGCGATGCGGGACGCTTCCTGCGACTCCGGGAAGTGTTCAGAGGCGGCTCCCTTTTCATCGTCATAGTGGGACTGTTGGTGGCGTCGGTGTGGCTGATGGTCGCTCCCAGCGTGTTCGGTTCAAGCGGCACGCAGGTTCTCGGCGGCTCAGTGGTCGCCGAGGCCAACGTAAGCGAAGTGACCGACGTTGGGGACCTGTTGCCCGGTATTCGAGTGATCGAGGACTTCCAGATCGCTTCACCTCGCGACCCCTTCTTGCCGCTCATCGCTGAAGACCCCGGGACTGGCCCCGATAACGGTTTCGATCCCGGCGGGACCAGAGTCTCGCTTACGGACATCACGATGCTCGCCGATGGGTCTCGCCAGGCGGTCGTCGAGGTGGCTGGTACCCCGTATGCCGTCGGCGTCGGCGACACCTTTGCCGGCAGCTATCAAGTGGTTACCTTGAGTGACACCAGCGGAACGTTCCTTTTCGGTGACAGCCCCTTCACGCTGGCGATCGGTGAAGAAATTCTCAAGTAACTCCTAACATCTGACCATGTTGAGGTTTCTGACCGCCGGTGAGTCTCACGGGCCTGGCCTTACGACGATCGTGGAGGGCCTCCCGGCCGGACTCGAGGTTGACATCCACGAGTTGGCTGCCGAATTGGCCCGTCGCCGGCTCGGCTTTGGCCGGGGCCCCCGGATGAAGCTTGAAAAAGACGAGCTCGAAATTATGGGTGGAGTCCGCTTCGGCAAGACATTGGGTAGCCCTGTCTCGGTGATCGTCCGCAATAGCGAATGGGAGAAGTGGCAGGATGAAATGTCCCCCTTTCCCGGTGTTGCGAAAAAACCGTCCACCGCTCCGAGGCCTGGTCATGCCGACCTGGCGGGAATGCAGAAATATGGCACCCATGATGCACGCGACATTCTCGAAAGAGCCTCGGCCCGTGAGACGGCGGCTCGCACAGTCGTGGGCTACCTATCAAAACAGCTCCTCCGATCAGTAGACGTTCATGTGCTGAGCCATGTGGTCGCAATTGGAGACGCGGTTGCGCCTGATGGGCCTCTGCCCGGGCCGGAAGACCTGGCAACGGTCGATGCCTCCCCGGTGAGGGCCTTCTCTGCAGAGGCGGCGCAGGCAATGGAGGCCGCAATCGAAGCGGCCAAGAAGGATCGCGATACATTGGGTGGGATCGTCGAGGTGCTGGCCTACGGTGTCATGCCAGGCCTCGGTAGCCACGTTCACTACGACCGCCGACTCGATGCCAGGCTGGCCGAAGGTTTGATGTCGATTCACGCGATCAAGGGGGTCGAAGTCGGCGATGGTTTCGCCAGCGCGGCGCGCCGAGGATCAGAGGCCCACGATGAGATACGACACGAGGAAGATGTCTTCGTGCGCGACACCAATCGCGCGGGAGGTATCGAAGGCGGTATGAGCATTGGGGGGCTTATCAGGGTTCGAGCCGCCATGAAGCCGCTGTCCAATTTGATGCGGGCTCTACGAACCGTCGATGTTGAGACCAAAGAAACCCAGCAAGCCATTCGTGAGCGATCGGATGTCTGTGCGGTTCCGGCTGCCGGCGTCGTCGCCGAGTCCATGGTGGCAATAGTTCTGGCCCAGGAGCTGCAGCGTAAGTTTGGTGGAGACACCTTGGTCGATTTAGTTGACTCAGTCGAGGCATATCGCAAGCGCTTGGCGCAGTTTTAGTGACGTCAGCTGCGATGAACATTTGGTTGATCGGAATGATGGGGTCGGGCAAGACCACGGTCGGGCACCTGCTGGCCGATAGGCGACAGGCAAGGTTTCGCGACGTTGACACGATCATCTCCGATCGAGTAGGGGGCAGTATCTCGGACTTGTGGCGAGAGCGCGGCGAGGATGGGTTTAGGGCCTTGGAGACAACCGTCATCGCGGAACTCGCCTCTGAAAGCGGTTCGGTCATCGCCAGTGGCGGCGGGGCGATACTCGACGAAGGGCAATAGGCAGGCCATGCGGCGCTCGGGCACAGTCTTCTGGCTGCAGGCCTCCGCGGATGCGCTGGCAGCCCGGTTGGTAGGCGTGACCGACCGCCCGCTGCTGGGAGACGGTGGGGCCGCCCAACTTTCGGAGCTGCTCGCCGAGAGACTCTCTGCCTATGAGGAAGCTGCTCACCATTTGATCGACACCTCCGGGAAGACGCCGGAGGAGGTGGTGGAAGAGATCGACGGAGTCATATGACGAACGTGTTGATTGGACGGCGTGCGCTCCAGGATGGTGAGCTGCTGTCGGACCGTGATGATCGTCGGCGAGTCGCAATGCTCGTGCAGCCGTCGATTACTGGCATTGCCGATTCGATTACCACCCGATTGCGAGAAGACGGCCTCGAGGTTCACGTCCGGGAGCTCCCCGATGGAGAAGCAGCGAAGACAATCGAGGTTGCCTCTGAGTCATATCAGTGGCTCAACGATATCGGGCTAACCCGTTACGACACTCTGGTTGCAGTTGGCGGCGGAGCTGCCACCGATTTGGCCGGGTTCGTGGGGGCGACCTATCTACGGGGGATTGAAACTGTCTATTTCCCAACAACCCTGCTTGGAGCTCTCGACGCCGCGATCGGAGGCAAGACTGGCATCAATGTAGATGGAAAGAACCTCGTTGGAGTCTTCTCCTCACCGGAGCGGGTCATCATTGACGTCGATGTGATGTCGGCGCTGCCGGACGTACTGCTACGTGAAGGCTTCGCTGAAGCTCTCAAGGCCGGTTGCGTCGGTGACCTGCGGCTCATCGATATCTTCGAGGATCACGGAGCCGATGCGCCATTGGAAGAGGTCATCCAGCTTGCAGTCAGTGTCAAGCAGGCCGTCGTCGATGAGGACTTCCGGGAAGAAGGGCAGCGAATGATCCTCAACTATGGACATACGGTCGGCCACGCGGTTGAGGTCGTAGCAGGACTTTCCCACGGCGAGGCGGTGGCAATCGGCATGGCTGCGGCGGGGGCGATTGCTGAATCGGAGGTGGGGTTTTCTGGGGCCGACCGGCAAAGAACGCTGCTCAACCGTTTGAGCCTTCCTTGCACCGCTCCGCCCCAGACCAGCCGGGAGAAAGTCATGACTTTGATCGGCTTGGACAAGAAGCGTGATCAGCGAGGTCTTCGTATGGTGCTGCTCGAAGACTTCGCCAAGCCCGTAGTGGTGCATGTCTCCTCTGCGAGCCTCGAAGCCGGTCTGACGGCCATCGGAATCCCCTAGGCGGCTAAGTACAATTCGCCCATGCCTTCAGCAAATGATGTCAGGGCCGGACAGACACTCGAGCTGCCCGAAGGTCTCTATCAGATTATGGATCACACTCATACCAAGCCGGGGAAGGGCAAAGCTTTCGTCAAGATGAAGCTCAAGAGCCTCGACGGTGGCGGCATGGTGGAGAAGACGTTTCGCCCAGACGAGTCGGTCAATCAGGCAGTGATCGATCGCCGTGAACATCAGTTTCTATATCGGGACGACGTGGGCTTCCACTTCATGGACTCTGAAACTTTCGCCCAGATTGCCATTCCTGCCGACGCGGTCGGTTCTGCTTCTGATTACCTGAGTGAAGGCGCAGCGGTTTCACTGCCGATGTACGAGGGGCGGCCGATCTCGGTGGAGCTAGCGGCATCCGTTGAGCTACGGGTCAGCCATGCCGAACCGGGTATAAAAGGAGACCGCGTGTCGGGAGCGACCAAACCAGTAACGCTCGAGACGGGGCTGGTGATCCAGGCACCGTTGTTTGTCGAGGTTGGTGACGTCTTGAAGGTCGATACAAGGACGGCCGAATACCAGACACGGGTGACGTGAAGGGCTCGCCTCGAGAGGAGGCCTTCCGGTTCCTCTATGAGAATGAGCTGCGACGCGACGGCCCTCCCAGCACCCTACGAGGCAGAGCGGAGCGCATCACCCAAGGGGTTTTGGAGAGCCTCGACCTGCTCGACTCTGCCATCTCGGCCACTTCCGACAACTGGCGGATCGAAAGAATGGCGCCGGTCGATAGAACGATCATCCGTATAGGTCTTTATGAACTGCGCCACGAGCCCAATACCCCGCTCGGAGTGATTCTGAACGAGGCGGTCGAACTGGCCAAGAAATACTCCACCGAGCAAAGCGGAGCCTTTGTAAACGGCGTGCTGGCCGCCTTGGCCAAACGAGAGCGACCCGACGAAGCCGTTGACGATTCATCCGTGGCAGAGGCGGCTGCCGACAAATGACTGGCTCTCTTCTGCTCCAGGGCGGGTTGGTGATGGGCGTTTCCGGGCCGGACAAGGCTGACGTGCTGGTCGAGAAGGGCTTCATAACCGCAATTGGAAGCGGATTGGGTGCCTCTACGGTCCTTTCTTGTGAGGGCTGTTGGGTCGGTCCGGGTTTTGTCGATCTACATACGCATCTGCGCGAACCAGGCCAAGAGTGGAAGGAGGATGTTGCTAGTGGTTCTGCGGCCGCCGCGGCCGGTGGATATACCGCCGTTCTAGCAATGCCCAACACCGACCCATCCATCGATATGGCTGCCTTCGTCCGTCGAGTGCGAGAGCAGGGGGACAAGGCCGGTCTGGTAGAAGTCGAAACGGCCGGTGCCGTCACCGCCGGGCGGCGCGGAAGACAGCTGGCAGATCTAGAGGGGATGTTGGCGGCAGGGGTGTCCTGGTTCACCGATGACGGCGATGCAGTGGCTGATCCGCGCCTGCTACGAGCGGCCCTCGAACTTATATCGCAAAAGGGTGGGGTCCTCGCGGAACATGCGGAGGAGCCATCGCTGACCGAAGGTGCCCACATGCACGAGGGTTCGGTGTCGGATTTGTTGGGAGTTCGCGGGATGCCAGCGTCGGCGGAGAGCACGATCGTCGAACGAGACATCGCCATTGCTGCCGAACTTGGCGCCCGGCTGCACATTCAGCACATCAGCACTGAGGCGGCCCTGGAGCTGGTGGCCGCTGCCAAGCAGAAGGAACTTCCGGTGACCGCCGAAGTAACACCTCACCACCTGGCTCTCGATCACAGCGAGCTCAAGGAGGATGGAGCTCGGTTCAAAATGAAGCCGCCGCTACGGCTTCCGGAGGATGTTGTGGCATTGCGGGATGGCTTGCGTGCCGGAATCATCGATGCTGTTGCCACCGACCATGCCCCTCATGCCGCGGCCGAGACAAATCGGCCCCTGGAGGAAGCAGCGTTCGGGGTGATCGGATTGGAGACCGCAGCGGCCGTAGTGAACACGGTTGTTGATCTCGGCGCTAGCGATTTCTTCCAACGTCTCTCCGTCACTCCCGCCCGATTGGGAGGATTCAGCGGGCAGGGGCGATGGCTCGAGCCTGGTATTGCCGCCAACGTGGCGGTCTTCGACCCACGCCTGCAGTGGGTGCCAGGGCGGTTTGTATCCAAATCGAGTAATTCGCCATTCGTGGGTCGACCCCTGCGGGGCAAGACGAAGTTCACCATCTACCGGGGCAGGGTGACTCACGGGTTGACTGAGCCGGGTGAATCCTCATGATTTCGATGGCCACCAATTTGGGCTCTCTGCGATTGCGGAGTCCTTTGGTGGCTGCGGCGGGAACCGTCGGATCCGTCTATGACTTCGCCGACATCAACGCACTAGCGGTTTACGGTGCCGCAGTAGCCAAATCGGTCAGTGGGGACCCGTGGCCAGGCCGGCCGGCCCCCCGGCTCGCACCTGCCGGCGAGGGCATGCTCAACGGAATCGGCATTCAGAATCCGGGGATCGACGAATGGCGCAACTCAATGCCGCCGCTGACCTCGCTCCCGGTTCCAATTTGGGGCTCGGCTGTAGGACGGTCAACTGCTGAGTTCGCTCTGGTCACTAAGGGCCTCAGCGCCGAAGGAGTCGCAGCCGTTGAGGTGAATCTGTCGTGCCCTAATCTCGAGGACGGCCAGATGTTCGCGCTGGATGCGAAGGCAGCGGGCGGAGTGATGGGAGCGGTGCGCGCCGCCACCGACCTGCCCATCGGAGCCAAGTTGTCCCCCAATAGTGAGGACATTGCCGGTGTCGCAGCGGCGGTCGTGGAAGCCGGCGCCGATTTCGTCGTGCTCACCAACACGGTGTGGGGATTGGCCATCGACGTGGAAAGCCGCCGACCCCGACTCTCCGGCGCAATTGGGGGCTATTCCGGAGCTCCGCTCAAGCCGATCGCCCTGCGGTGTGTTTGGGAAGTCGCCCAGAGCTCCCAGGTGCCGATTGTGGGTTGTGGCGGCGTTCGCACGGGAGAGGACGTGGCCGAGTTCTTGCTGGCGGGAGCCAGCGCGGTCGAATTGGGGACTATTCACTTTGCCGAGCCGAGAGCCGGCAAGCGCATCCTGCAAGAACTCGATCGTTACTGCAGGCGGGTTGGGGTTGAATCCATTAGAGAACTGGTGGGGGCTGCCCGTGAGTGATCGCCTCCTCGTGGCGCTCGACGTGCCGAGCGCCGAAGACGCCGTGCGGTTGGCTCAGAAGTTGGCTCCTCACGTCGCCGGCTTCAAGATCGGTCTCGGGCTGCTTTACGGTCCTGGTCCCGCCACCGTTGCTGCGGTGACGGAGGTCGGCAAGCCGGTATTCGTGGACGCCAAGCTGCACGACATCCCGAGCCAGGTGGAGAGGGCAGCTCAGCGTCTCGCGGCGCTCGGAGCACGATGGATCACGGCCCACGGTGCCGGGGGAGTAGAGATGCTTGAGGCGGCCCAAAAGGGAGCCCGCGCGGCCGGTACCCGCGCCGGAATCCTGGCGGTCACGGTTCTTACGAGTCTGGCGGATGGCGATGTCGAGCGTTTGGCTCCCGGGAGCAGTCCGGGAAAGCTCACATCTCGGCTGGCCAAATCGGCCGCGGAAGCCGGTTGTGAGGGCGTCGTGTGTTCGGCGCGGGAATTAGGTGTAGTGAGCCAGGTCGCCCCGGAACTTCTCAAAGTGACTCCCGGGATCCGCCTGGAAGGTGAGGACACTCACGATCAAACTCGAACGATGACTCCGGCCGAGGCGGTCGCCCGCGGCGTCGACCTGATTGTGGTGGGTCGGAGCATCGTGGCGGCGCCGGATCCGGTCGCAGCGGCCACGAGGTTTTCAGAGGCGTTAGAGTCCTGACTCTTCCCAGGGGAAAGGGGCCAAACCAAGTGGCTTTGCCAGAAACGACGCACGAACAGAGGGCTGCAGCTCTTGAAAAGGCGGCGGCCGCTCGCCGGATCCGGGCCGAACTGAAAGAGCTACTCAAGACCGGAAGCCTGAGCCTCCCCGCGCTCTTCGAGAGGGCCGCCGAGGATGAGCTGATTGCCGGCATGAAGGTGTACTCCCTGGTCGCAGCGGCGCCCGGGGTTGGCAAAGTCAAGGCGGGCCGTACCATGACTGAGATCGGAATCCCCGACAATCGGAGGATACGCGGTCTCAGTGAACGCCAAAAACAAGCGCTTATTGACCACCTCACCTGAACCCCATTCGAACGGGCGAGGCCGGCTCTTCGTAGTCTCCGGTCCCTCGGGAGTTGGGAAAGGCTCAGTGATCACCAAGCTCGCTTGCCGGTCGGACTTTCACCTCTCCATCTCGGCAACAACCCGCAAGGCTCGCCCGGGCGAGGTCAACGGAGTTGATTACTTCTTCCTGGAGGAGGATGAGTTTCGCCGGTGGATTGAGGAGGACCGCTTTCTGGAATGGGCTGAGTTCTCAACGCATTTGTATGGCACGCCTCGGGAGGCAGTTGAGCAGCAACTAGCGACCGGGCACGACGTCGTGCTCGAGATCGAAGTCAAGGGTGCGATGCAAATCCGGGAGGCCGTGCCGGAGGCCATTCTCATCTTCGTCACGCCGCCCTCATTGGAGGAATTGGAGGCGCGATTGGCAGGCCGAGGTGATACATCTGACATTCCGCTGAGGCTAGAACAGGCCAAGGCGGAACTGGCCTTGGCCGATCGGTTCGATCATCGGGTCATCAATGATGTTCTCAGTGAAACGGTACGCGAGGTACAATCGCTGTTGGCCCCGGAGGTGCCATCCAATGATTAATCCGCCGATCGAAGACGTCCTGGACCAGGCCGGCAACCGGTTCACTCTTGTGGTTTTGGCCGCTCGCCGCGCTCGCCAGATCAATGCCTATTTCAACCAGCTCGGTGAGGGCATCGGCACTTATGCGCCCCCTCAGGTTCAGTCCCTGTCCCGCAAGCCACTTTCCATTTCCCTGGAAGAAATCGCCGACGGAAGAGTTGACGTCGACATTGTCACTGAGGAGTGATGTTGCAGGGTAGGCGTGTCCTGCTCGGGATCACCGGGGGGATCGCGGCCTACAAGTCGGCCTACTTGGCCAGGAGACTCATCGAGGCAGGCGCCCACGTCCGAGTGATCATGACGGAATCCGCCCAACATTTCGTCGGAACTCAGACGTTGGCTGCCATCAGCGGCCACCAGGTGGAAACTGACCTGTTTGCCGGCACTTCGGCTTCGCCGCATACCGATTTGGCGTCCTGGGCCGAGATCATCGTGATCGCCCCAGCAACCACCAACACGCTTGGGAAGCTGGCCAGCGGCCTAGCCGATGACCTTTTGAGCAATACGCTGCTGGCGGCTCGAAGTCCGATACTGCTGGCGCCGGCAATGCACACCGAGATGTGGGAGCACCCGGCAACGCAACGCAATGTGAATCTCCTGAAGGAAGATGGCCACCACATGGTCGGTCCAGAGACCGGGGATCTGGCTGGCGGAGACGAAGGCATGGGGCGTATGGCCGAGCCGGAGGAGATCGCGGCCGCTGTGGAGAAGATTCTTGCCGGATAGCTTGTCCGCTTGGCGCGTTTTAGTGACCACCGGCGGTACCCGCGAACCGATAGACCCGGTTCGCTACATCGGCAACCGCTCCTCGGGCAAGATGGGTCTGGCGGTAGCTACGGTCGCGGCTGATCGTGGCGCCCAGGTGACGCTCATCTCGACCGTCGCGGCGCCAGATTTTTCCGGGCATGTCGTGCGAGTTGAGACTGCACAGGAGATGGCTGAGGCGGTCTGGAGTCGCGCTGCAGAACAAGATGTAATCGTTATGGTGGCCGCGGTTGCCGATTTCCGTCCCGCCGATCCGATCGGCGAGAAGATAAGGCGCGACGAGGGACTTTCGAGCATCGATTTGGAGCCCACGCCCGACATCCTCGCCGGCATATCAGATACCGGAACGGATTCGCTCGTGGTCGGCTTTGCGGCCGAGGTGGGCTCGCTGGAGAGAGCTGGCGAGAAGGTAGTGGCTAAAGGGGTCGACCTGCTGGTCGCCAACGATGTGCTGGCCGAGGGATCAGGCTTTGGAACCGACACGAACCAAGTCACAATTTTTTTCAAGGACGGATCGTCGGAGCCTTGGCCTCTTTTGACTAAGGACGAGGTTGCCGTCCGACTTTGGGACACGGTCGTGACCCTTCGAGAGCAAGCAGCTCATCCTCGCCGGTGATCAGCGGAACCATCGCGCAGGTGGTTCCCGCTATCCCCACGTTTGCCGTCGATGACGGCTTCAGCTANNGCCTTCCACCCCGACTTGCTTAGAACACTGCGCTGGCTCGCTACCCACTACGTCACGCCCTTGAGCGTCCTGCTCGGCAAGGCAGGTCCACCCAACCTTCCTCGCCAGGCATCGCTGGACGGGCCGCTACCTCCGGTCGAGGGAGAACATCCTTCCTTGTTACCGCAACTCACAGCTGCGTTGGCCGAGGGTCGCCATGCCCGGCCGCGCTACCTGCTCGCCCGTCCGCCCTACCGGGACGCGATAGCGGCGTTGTCAGCTCCCATCCTGAGAGCTGGACGTTCGGTCGTGGTTGTGGTCGCAACCGTGGCAGAGGTGGAGGCCTTGACTGGGTCGCTCGAAGGCCTATTCGGAGGTCGGGTCCTGCGGGCCTATAGCGCGTTGCCTGCGAAGGATTTGACCGCAACGTGGACGAGGGCGGCACTACAAGCGGGCAACATCGTCGTCGGCACTAGAGAGGCGGCCCTGTTTCCGATAGCGGATCTCGCACTGATGCTGGTGGTCGAGGAGGGCCGTCGAGCCATGAAGGACAAGCAGACTCCCACGGTCCATGTTCGCGAGGTTGCCAGGCGTCGAGCGGCAGTCGAGCGCCACGGGCTCGTGTTCCTCGGAGCCGTCCCTACCACCGAAGTCCTGTCAGCCGGAATTCCGGTTACGAGAGCTGGTGGGACTCGAGTGTGGCCGCTGGTTGAGGTCGTTGACCGAACGGACGAGCCGCCGATCGCAGGCTTTCTGGCCAGCCGTACGCTAACGGCCATCCGGGGTGCCGTTGGCAATCTACGGCAAGTGCTCGTCTTTTCTCATCGACGCGGGTTTGCCCCGGCGTTCGCGTGCGACACGTGTCAGCTGGTTCGACAGTGTCCAGTCTGTGGGGCGCGGGCCGGCCGCTCCGACCAGTGCGTTCGGTGCGAAGCGCTGCTGGGCAAGTGCACCGAGTGCGGCGGAGGCCGCTTTAGACCGCTTGGTGCCGGTGTTGAGAGAATCGCGACCGAACTGGCTCGCAC
>JABAHO010003683.1_pt2 | contig 14993 bp, 15 predicted proteins | sample 7062071 | NCBI WGS metagenome assembly JABAHO01 (sample SAMN14534356, study PRJNA622989) | marine sediment metagenome | biome: marine biome [ENVO:00000428]; feature: marine pelagic biome [ENVO:01000023]; material: deep marine sediment [ENVO:00002113] | place: India: Gulf of Kutch | collected...
CGAAAATAGACTGCAACCCGTTGGATCGCTGCTCCCTGCTCAGGCGGGGATGGCATAGAAACGCCCGCAAATCGTCGCTTTCGACCATGAGGTTTCCAAGGACCGCAATGTCGTTGCGAACCTCATCTTCCCGGTCGTTGTCACGGGCAAGGTTCAGCAGGGCCCGCGCATACCTCTCTGCGATTTTGCTCGTATCCATGGCTTAAAGCTCGGCGATGAACTGCTCCGTGAGTTTGCGGTTCCTGTCCGAGTCCATGTTTTCCCGAATCAGCCTTCCTGCCAGGTTGATGACGATGTCAGATTGTTCCCTGCGTAATTCGGAGAGAGTCTTGGTCTTCATCGCTTCGATGTCCCGTTCGGCATTTTCGTACAGGATTTTAACCTTTTCGTGGGCAGAGGCTTCTACCTGTGCAGCGGCCTTGGCTGCATCCTCTCGGGCGCGGGCAATCATTTCCTTGGTCTGGCGATCCGTGTCCGCGATCATTTGCGTCCGGGTTTGCTCGATTTGTTCGAGTTCTTCCTTCGCTTTTTTTGCATCAGTGAGTGCATTTCTGATGCGTCCCTCACGTGACTCCAGCGCAGAGAGGATCGGCTTCCATGCAACCTTGTATAGCAGTGTAGCCACGATTCCGAACGTGATCCAGGTCAGGATCACCATCTGGGTATCGGGGCTTATCGGGTTGGGTGTTTCATGAGCGCCGTGCGGATCTCCGTGGGCAGCGTGCTCGGTTGTCATTGCCTGGTGCTCTTCGTGTCCAGGTGCTTCGCTGCCATGCTCCGCATCGCCTGCTGCTTTATGATATGAATCTGCCATTCACGACTCCGTGAGACTGCTTGCTGGCGGGAGGCGGGAGAAACCCGCCCCGCAACATTCCTTTAAACCGGCTGATTACTTGCCAACGCCCATGAAGCAGATGACCGCACAAAAAAGGGCGATACCCTCAATAAGCGCTGCTGCAATAATCATGGCAGTCTGGATCTTTGCGGCTGCTTCAGGCTGGCGGGCTATGCCTTCCATCGCCCTGCTGCCGATTAATCCAATTCCAAGGCCTGCACCGAGGGTTACCAGTCCTGCGCCAATTGCCGCTCCGAGAACGGTTGTGCTCATCTTATTACTCCTTCGCTTTTCAATGTACCTTTGTGGTGATCGCCGTGTGTCTCATTCGACGAAATTGAAGCTGTTAATCTACCGACGAAATTTGTCAACTCAAGCCTTATCGGCATCAACTCTCCTGCTAATAACCCGAATTCCGAGCTTTTCGGTTCTGTCCCGCTAATGGGCGGGGTGCATAAATGACCCGACAAACATGGCCGACAGCAGGGTGAAAATATAGGCCTGCAGCAGGGCAACAAATATTTCGAGGCAATAAATGGCAACGGCCATGAGAATGGAGGGCACGACACCCGCCAGGCCGAAGGTTACACCGAGGCCGATAAGTGAAAATAAAATAACATGCCCGGCCATCATGTTGGCGAAAAGTCGAATGGTAAGGGCGACGGGCTTGATGAACATGCCCATGACCTCAATCGGAAAAAGCAGAATGATGACCGGCCAGGGAACACCAGACGGCACCAGGGACTTGATAAAACCTACCAGCCCGTTTCGGAGGATGCCGCCGCCTATCATCATCAGCAGGGTGATAGAGGCCAAGCCGGCGGTCACGTTGATGTTAGCCGTGGCCGTCGAAAAAAGCGGGATAAGCCCCATGAAATTCAGACAAAGGATAAAGAAAAAGATGCTGCAGAAAAACGGTGTCAGTTTTTTTCCGTCATCTTTGCCTATATTGGGGATGCAAATATCGTCCCGGATAAACAGAATGAAAGCCTCAAGGGCGTTGGTGAGTCCCGTGGGTACTTCATCGTCCTTGCGGTAGAGCTTTCCGAAAATGAGGTAGAGGAACACGCCCGCCAGTATGAGCATGACCGCATGAAGACTGAGAAATCCAGGCAGCGGCACATGTCCGAAGGGGAGCGCCCACTCGTCAGGATTCACCATAGTATGGTGTTCAACATAGTGTTGAACCGCTTTTGCTACGTCCATTAACGACTCCGAAATTTGAAAATCAAAGCACGAACCCTACATCCTCCGGTGAAGCATTGCAATCTCGGAAGACAAAAAGACGAAATATGCTGCTATCAGGGCGGTAAAAAACGGGCTGAATGGAAGTAATTCGCGAAGCATTATACCGCAAATAATACCGGCCAGGAGGCCCAGTCTAAGCATGTGGCCGCATCCGGCCCTCCTCAGAAACTGCAGATGATCCGGGCCAATGGCACGGGTGTTGATAATGACCCCCGCAACCGCGTTTATGAGCGCGAGCGCATACCCCGCCAGCCACGCTTTGACCGGAAAAGGACTGTAGGCGAAGGCGAGAGGAATCGCTGATACAAGGAGTGCTCCCGCCATTGCGCAGAAAAACAGCCTCATGACGGAGACGATATTTCAGTTTCGTCGGGCGGATGCCGGTCATGGTTTGTATCCGACACATCTGAGGATGCAGATGTTGACTCCGCCGCACTGGAGAGGCGAATTACCTTCCAGACCTCGTAACCGCCGTACACAAGTCCCAGGAACATGCCTGCAAGGGTAAAGGCCCGGCCCTCACCCCGTTTTAGGTCAATTTTGTAGCCGATGTAACTGCAAAGGGCCATTCCGACCGCAAAGTTCAGCCCCAGGTGCACAGCCGGATTTTGCGANNCTGCGCGGGCCTTGAGCCGACCTTGCTTTCCCGCAGCAGGGAGCCACGGGCGCGCCAAACTGTCATTGGTGTACGACAATTTGCCGCGTTCCTGCAATTCGGATTCACTTTAAAACAAATTCCAGCTGCAATATCAGGGGATTGAAAATCTGTAACGTGTTTATATTTAGGCGCTTAAAAGTTTTTTGACCATCATGCGATATTTGGTATGCGGACTGCTTGTAGCTTGCTCCTGATGGCATCGCTTGGAAGTGGGAGCAGAATTTAAGTTGGAAGCCCGATAACAGGGTTTTCTCGATGCAATATACAGGAGGCTGACATGTACGGTGACGCGGATGACGGGAAACTTGAGGTAACGGATCAAAACTGGCATGGAGTGGTTGTGGATGCTGAATCACCGGTTCTGGTTTGGTTTGCAGCCGACTGGTGTGCGCGGTGCCGGCAGGTTGGGTTGGTCATGGATGATTTGACAGAGCGACTTGAGGGCATCGTTAAGGTGATTCGGGCGGATGTCGACGGGTCTTCCCAGCTCGTGGAGGAGTTTGGCGTTCATGCGCTTCCCACCCTCCTGATGATGACTGACGGCCATGAAGAGGCCCGGTTGGTGGAACCCGCCTCCGAGTCGGATATTATCGGATTTGTAATGAAGTTTACTGAGCAGGCGACCGCATGCACATGAGCCGGAGGCCTGAGGGCTGGCCCGAGACCGCCGGGCAGGTTGGCGTTGATGAACACGTAACAGTGGCAACGGATAGCCTTGTCTTACGTATGGCCTGCCCGTATATTCCGCCTTTTACAGAAGCAACGGAAACGCGGAAGTCTGGCGATGCGCATATACAATACAATGACCCGGAAACTCGAGGAATTGACGCCGCTCGAGCCCGGCCATGTTCGAATGTATACCTGCGGCCCGACGGTGTACAACTACGCCCACATTGGCAACTTCAGGGCCTACCTGTTTGAGGACATTCTTCGTCGTCACATCAAATACTCGGGTTATGAGATCACGCAGGTGATGAACCTGACAGACGTGGATGACAAAACGATCCGCGGGGCGAATGAGGCCGGGGTTTCGCTGGATGACTACACGCAGCCCTTCAAGGACTCCTTTTTTGAGGATCTTGCCAAACTGAACGCGGAACCGGCGGAGCATTACCCCGCAGCAACTGACCATGTGCCGGAGATGATCACGTTGATCGAGAAGCTGATCGAGGCAGGGCATGCCTATGTTTCCGATGACGGATCTGTCTATTACCGCGTATCCAGTTTCCCCCGCTATGGCTGCCTCGCGCACCTGGACATGTCGGGGATGCGCACGGGAGACCGCGTCGCGCATGATGAATATGACAAGGACAGCGTTGCTGACTTTGCGCTTTGGAAGACCTGGGATGAAGCGGACGGAACCGTGGCCTGGGATTCGCCGTGGGGCCGGGGGCGGCCGGGTTGGCATATAGAATGTTCGGCCATGAGTATGAAGTACCTGGGCGAATCCTTTGATTTACATACGGGCGGGATGGATAACATGTTCCCGCATCACGAAAATGAAATCGCGCAGAGCGAAGGGGCGACAGGGCATTCGTTTGTCCGTTTCTGGATGCACTGCGGATGGCTGGTGGTCGATGGTGCAAAAATGTCCAAGTCCCTCGGGAATTTCTACACGCTGCGTGAAATCCTGGACAAAGGGTATTCCGGCCGCGAGGTGCGCTATGTCCTTATGGCGGCGCACTACCGGCAACCCCTGAATTTCACCTTTTCCGCCCTCGATGCCGCCCGAGCCACGCTGAAACGCCTTGATGCATTTGCTGACCGGCTGCGCGAACAGGCCGGCCTGCAGGCGGCGGACGCTGCATCCGTTCCTGCATGGGCGGCATCAGCGCGTGAGTGTTTCCGCAAGAGCCTGGATGACGACCTGAATATGCCGGAGGCTCTTGCTGCCGTTTTCGACATGGTTCACGAGGGTAACCGTGCCCAGGACAACGGAGACCTCGACCCGTCCGCGGCCGCGAGTGCGCTTGATGTGCTTCTTGACATGGACAGGGTCCTGGGTGTCATTGCGGCGCCGGCCGAAGATAAGCCCGATGAAGAAGTCCTGCAGTTGGTGGAGCAGCGCCAGGCTGCCCGCCAGGACAGGGATTATGCAAAATCCGATGCCCTGCGTGACCAAATTGCCGCGCTTGGCTGGGTCGTGAAGGATACCCCTGACGGTCCCAAACTGACACGGGGCTGACCATGGGTGGTCGCTTTATTACTTTCGAGGGGCCCGAGGGCAGCGGCAAAAGCACCCAGGTGGAGCGGTTGGCCGACCGGCTTCGGGACAGGGGCCTCGACATTGTATGTACGCGCGAGCCCGGAGGGACAGCAACCGGGGACCTCATCCGCGGAATTCTTCAACATGATACCGCCGGGGAGGCGCTGCAAACCGAAACCGAGGTGCTGCTTTTTGCGGCAAGCCGAGCCCAGTTGGTGCAAACCGTGATCCTGCCGGTCCTGCAGCGGGGGGGATGGGTCCTCTGTGATCGTTTTCTCGATTCGACGCTTGCCTATCAGTCGTATGCCCGGGGAGTCGCCTATGATACCGTCCGGAATATTAACGCGTATGCGATTGGAAGCCTGGAACCGGACCTGACCCTTCTGCTGGATTTGCCGGTCGAAGAGTCCCTGGCACGGATGGCGCATAGAAACAGCCGCGAGGGGCGTGAAGATGACCGTTTTGAAAGAGAAAAAACGGGCTTTCATCAACGAGTCCGGGACGGGTTTCTGGACATCGCCCGCAGGGAACCCGGTCGTGTCCGAATTCTGGATGCAACCCAGACAATTGACAGCGTGCATGAGCAGGTGTGGGAGGCCGTCTCATCACTCCTGGAGTCATCGTCATGAAGCATGAAGAAGCGCTGGCACTTATGCAGCATGCGGTCACGTCCGACCGCATGGCGCAGGCCTACATTCTGGCCGGCCCTCCTTATACGGCCGGCCGGGACCTGACGCTGCGAATTCTCGAACTGTTGTATTGCGACTCCTCGCCGGAGGTATGCGGCCAGTGTCCAGGTTGCCTGAAAACGGCCCGCATGGCGCATGAGGATGTTCTCTGGGTGGAACCGCAAATGCGGTCGCGCACCATTTCAATCGGGCAGGTGCGCGAGCTGCAGGAGCGCATGACCCGCACATCCATGGCCGGCGGGTGGAAAGCCTGTGTGCTGACCTGTGCAGACCGCCTGGGCCAGGAAGCCTCAAATGCCTTCCTGAAAACACTGGAGGAACCGCCCGGTAAAACCGTGTTTCTCCTCCTTACGGAAAACCCTGAGTTTTTATTGTCCACCATTCGCTCGCGTTGCCAGACGATACGGCTGGATGGACAGTCGCAGCTGGCGCCTGAGATCGAGGCTGAACTCGTCGGAATTCTGACCGATCCGTTGGCCGGGGATGTCCTGCAGGCCGGACACAAAAACATCGCGGCTTATGGGCAGTCAGAGCGGCTGCAGGCCTTTTTGAAAGGGCTGAAGCAGGCTGCGGAAGACCGGGAAACGGAACTTGCACGCGGGAACGACTCGGTGGAAGGGGATGTGCTCAAAGCCCGGGCTTCGGCAAGATACCGGGAAATTCGAGCTGGCGTTCTGCGATCGCTTGGCATGTGGTATCGAGATGTTATGGTATTGCGCTGCGGAGGAGATGAGAACCTGCTCCATTACCCTGACCACCTGAAGGACCTGAAAGCCATTGCCGAGCGCAGCGCGGTGCCTGAGTGTATCCGTCGGGTGAGGGTGGTCGACCAGATGCATGAACAACTTGAACGCAACATGCCGGAAGGCGTGGTGCTTGATTCAGGCCTGGGCTACCTGGTCGCGTGACCGGTCTGACAGGCCATGGGCCCCCGGGCTCCGGTTCCGGAAGCCCGCATAGTCAATTTAAAGAGAAGGAGTGATATGATGAGCGATGCCCCTGCGGAACTGGTAATTGTCGGGTCTATCGGCCTGGATGATGTTGAAACACCGTTTGACCGGCGGGAGGGCCTGCTTGGGGGGTCTGTCAGCTATGCATGCGTGGCCGCTTCCTTTTTTGTGAAGACCGGCATGGTCGGTGTTGTCGGTGAAGATTTTCCCGAGGAATACCGGCAGTTGTATGTCGGCAAGGGGATTGATGTTTCAGGCCTGGAACAGGTGGCGGGCAAAACCTTCCGCTGGGGCGGTGTTTACGAAGACGATATGATTAACCGCCGGACCCTCTTTACCGAGTTGAACGTCTTTGAGCAGTTTGAGCCGAAAGTCCCGGAGTCCTATCACGGAGCTCCCTACGTGATGCTGGGAAATATTTCTCCTGAATTGCAGCTTGCGGTGCTTGAGCAGAGCCGGGGTGCGTCCTTTGTGATGGCTGACACCATGGACCTGTGGATCAATATTGCGCTGGAACCGCTGCGCGAAGTCATGTCACGCGTGGATATGCTGATGCTGAATGACAGCGAGGCGGCTCTTCTCACCGGTCGCAGGAACATGCGGGAGGCGGCAGAGGCCATACTCGACATGGGGCCGAAATATGTGGTGATCAAACGGGGAGAGCACGGTGCCATGTTATTCAGCGGCCCGCATATTTACTTTGTGCCTGCTTATCCGGTTCATGCGGTGCACGACCCGACCGGAGCGGGGGATACTTTTGCCGGTGCATTTATGGGGGCGCTCGCCAAAAGCGGAGAGGTATCCGATAAGACGATCCGCAACGCCCTGCTGACGGGCAGCGTGGTGGCCTCCTTCAACGTGGAGTCTTTCAGCCTGGATCGCATTACCGACGTGAAAATGCATGAAATCGAGAGCCGCATCGACCAACTGTTTCGCATGATCAGCCTTTAGCCGGCCTGCCGCCGGCGGCGCAAACCGGTTGATCGTCCCACATCAATCTGATACATCCGGCTCATGATGCCTGACCGAACTGAATACGGATTTACGCTCGATTTCAAGGTGCGCGATTATGAATGCGACCTTCAGGGCGTGGTCAACAATGCGGTTTACCAGAACTATCTCGAACACACTCGGCATGAATTCCTGCTGGATTCAGGGATCGATTTTGCCGATTGGTCCCGTCGAGGCCTTGACCTGGTCGTGGTGCGTGCCGAGCTGGATTACAGGCAGTCCCTGACGAGCGGAGATCATTTCTGGGTGGGTATCCGCTTTGAGCGTGCAAGCCGGGTGCGGTTTGTGTTTGTCCAGGATATATACCGTGAACAGGATAGCGCACTGGTGCTTTCCGCCCGGGTCACCGGTACGGCGCTGAATGCAAACCGGCGTCCTTTCGTTCCGCCGGAGCTGGACGCGCTCCTGGGCGGGACCTCATCCTGACCCGACCTATTCCGGACGCCCCCGGTGGCGCAGCATACGGTCAAACACCGCCTTGGGCGGTCTGCGTCGTCGTGGCGGCGCCACATCCTCTGCAGGTTGCAGCTTTTCCGGGGGAGAGGTTTCTACCCTGGGAACGGGATTGCGGGCATAGTAGCAATAGCGGTGCGTGTATCGCGAGTAGCCGAGATCCTCGTACGTGGAGTAACCGCGCCCGAGCTTGGAAAAGCGGGCACGGTTCAGCACCAGCCCGAGAACGTTCGCATTGACCCGTTCCAGCCTTTCGACCGTTTTGCGGAATTTGGATTCCGAATCCGTGCCTGCCTTGACGACAACCACGACACCGTTGCAAAGCTGACTCAACGCGCTTGCATCGGATACGTAAAGCATGGGAGGTGTATCGATGAAAATACGGTCATAAAAATCCCTGGCTTCACTCAGAAACGCCGCCATTGCGGGACTGCTGATCAATTCGAAGGGATTATGGTGTGAGCGCCCGGCAGTGATGACATGAACCCGTCCGGGCGGAAGGCGCGAGTTGCCTGCCGATTGCAGAACGTCCTTCCAGTCCTTTTCGCCGGTCAGGATATCAGAAAGCCCCGGCCTGATTTTGAGCCCGAGGGCATCGTGCACGGCCGGTCGGTGAAGGTCCGTATCGATGATCAGCACATGAGAGCCGGTCTGTGCAAAACAGAGCGCGAGGTTAACGACCGTGGTCGTTTTGCCGGACTGCGGCTGGCTGGACGTGCAGCACAGCACCTCGGCTGAGCGGGCTTGAGGAGACCCTGCCATAACCGCCTGTATGTTGCGGTAGGCCTCTGCCACGGAAGATTGCGGCTCATCGAGTACAATGGTTCCCATGAGTCTTCGTGCGCTGGGTTTCTCCCAGGCGGGGACTCCAGCCGGGTTGCGTTTCGAATTTCGCTTCTGCACCAGCGGGACAAATCCGAGCAGGGGATAGTCGGTTATTTTCCCCAGGTCCTCCGGGGTGTGAATGTTTGTGTCCAGCGATTCGATGACAATTGCCAGTCCAAATGCCAGGACGAAACCCAGCATGCTGACAATAAAAGCTGTTCGGGCCCTGTTGCTGTTTTCCGCATTTTCAGGGACCTCTCCGCGCTCCAGGATTTCCACTTTCACCCCGGTGCTTTCGCCCGAAATGTCGATTTGGCGCATACGTTCAAGAATGACATCGTAAACAGCCCGGTTACGGGTGACGGCATTCTGCAGACGTGTCAGCTGGTAGGTGTCATCGGCCAATGCCCGGGTTATGCTCTGCTGATCGGCAATGGAGGCTTTGAGACTCGCCTCTTCCTCTGAAAGCATGGCAAGGCGGTTTGACTGTGCCTCAAGCACAGCCTGTGCGGCTCCCTTGATCTGGTTGCCCAGGATGTCGACTTTACGGTCCGCAGCCTGGTAAAGGTGGTGCTCCTTGCCGTAAATTCCGCTTAAGACACCCCGTTCTTTTTCGGCATCAGATAGCTTTGCCCTTTCACGGGCTATGTTTTCATCATTCATGATGGCAGGTACGGAAAAAAGCCTGTGATTCATGTGGATATCTGATCCTGCCAGCGAGGAAGTGAGTATCTCCTGCATGGTGCCGACTTCCACCGCGAGCGCGATCCGGTCGAGTTGCACGGAGGTGAGTCGGGTGCTGAGCTGCTTCAGCCTTTCATACGCCGGGCCCCGCGTTGCCGATTCCTCCAGGATGACCTGCGGCGATTTCATGCGGAAATCATGAAGCGCTTTTTCGGCCTTTTCGAGGTCGTCCTGAATGGTTGCCTTTTCGTTGAGGAGCATGCTCAGCGTATCTGCAAGCCGGCGCGTATGCTGGCTTTCGTGATAGTCTTTGAATGCATCCGCAATTCCGTTCACAAGCTGCGCGGAGGCCGTAGCGGACTTCGCTTTCAGAGAAAGCGTGTAGAGGACGGAGTGCTCCTCATGCTGAATTTCAACCATATCGGCCAGTTGCTTCCATCGCGGTTTGGGTGACCCCGGAGCCATCCCTGCAACGGACGCCAATGTCAAAAGGAAGCGTTTGAAGGCGCCGCCTGCGGAGGAGTCTGCATCGTCCCGAGCCTCAAAATGACGCACAACATTTTTATCTTTCAGCGCCAGCTCCATGATGGAACGGCTTCGTAACAGGTCGAGCTGAGTTTCGATAAACGCGTCCGATCCGGATGCAAGAGCCTTGGGATCATCCTCCTCAAGGGGAATAGTGCCGGGTGTGAAATTGACACGAAGGCGCGCGCTGGAGAGATAGGTGTCCGGGGTGCGGAAGGCCTGGATAGTGCCGACGCAGACCGCAATCATGGTAATCGGTACTACGAGCCAGAAACGGCGGCGCAGAATTCTCAGATAGCCGAGTAGCGACCAGTGATCCTCCCCGCCATTCTGAATGCCACCGTCTGTGAAGTCGTCGCCCATGCTCACTAAAAAATCACCCCCGGCCCGGTTCTAATTATTCCCGGAATTCTATAGAGACCGTCGTGAACAATAAACCCAAAAATGCATTGCCTCCACCCGGCTGATTGCAGGGGGAGATAACAGGCGACGGGGCGTAGACTGCTGCGCAGATGCCTTAGGTCACCGTAGTTTTTCGATGTCGAAGCTGGTCAATCGCCACAGCGGCGATGATGATGCCCCCGATCACCATTTCCTGGACCCACTTGGGCCAGCCCATCTGCTGGCCGCCCATGTAAAGGATGGTAATGATCAGCGCCCCGATCAGCGTACCCAGTACAGACCCCTCGCCGCCGCTGAAGCTGGCACCGCCGATGATCACGGCGGCGATGATAAACAGCTCGTACATCACCGCGGTGGTCGGTTGTCCCACGCCGCCGATGTAGGAGAACTGCATCAGGCCGGCAATGCCGCAAAAGAATCCGGTCAGGCTGTACACGATCAGCTTAACACGGCCGACGGGCACGCCGCACAGCCGTGCCGTTTCCTCGTTGGATCCGACGGCATAAATGTGACGTCCAAGCCGGGTATAGCGCAGTAAAAAACTCGTGGCGACCACGCCGATCAGCATGATCCATACGCCCGGAGGAAGAAGCATCCATTGCCGGTCATTGCTGGTGAGTGTCGGGTCCATGATGCTGCTGATCCAGGTGTCTTCAGCAGGGTAGATGTCTTTTTCGCCCGCGATGCCCTTGGCCAGTCCGCGCACTATGCCCATCATGCCGAGGGTGACGATGAACGGAACGAGCCGCAATTTCACGATGGTGGCTCCGTTGGCGAGGCCGGCAAGTGCGGCACACGCCACGCCGGCCAGAACCGCCAGAACGGGAAGCAGTCGGGGCCACGACTCGATCAGGTATGCCCCCTCCGCGGCGGGCAGGTTCAGCACCCAGGCCACCACAACCACCGCGAGGGCAATGATCGACCCTACGGACAGGTCTATGCCCGCGGTTATAATCACCAGGGTCATGCCAAGACCGGCTGTCGCGTAAACGGCGCTCTGGCGGAGAATGTTTTCCAGGTTGCGCAGTGTGTAAAACTTCCCATCTTCCACGAGAACGGCGAAAAACCCAAACACCACGATGAGGGCGATGAATCGGCTGAATGTATTCAGCCAGCCTGTGGCTTTGGATTTTTGTTTGGCGGATGTGCTCATTGCAAAACCCTTTCGTCCTGCCCGGTTGCTGTAACCATCAGTTGATGTTCATCCCAGTCTTCAACGGCGCGCGTCTCGCTCAGGACGCCCCTGCACATGACCGCAATCCGGTCGCAGGTGCCCATCAGCTCCGGCAGGTAGCTGCTGATCATGAGCACGGCTTTGCCGCTGATGGCCAGTTCGTCGATGAGTTTGTAAATCTGAGCCTTGGAGCCGACATCGATGCCGCGTGTCGGCTCGTCCAGAAGGAGAACATCAACATCGGCATGCAGCAGACGCGCAATGGCAACTTTTTGCTGGTTACCGCCGGACAGGGCGTGAATAGGCTGGCCGGGTGACTCGCATTTAATAGGTATCTTCTGGATCCAGGGGCCGCAGGCATCATGCTGGCGGGCGGGAAGCACCAGCCGGCCGGGTCCAAGATCGTTCAGGTGCGCAAGGGTCATGTTGTCGGCGATACTCAGGCCAAGCGCCAGCCCCTCCGTTTTGCGGTCTTCGCTGACCATTCCGACTTTTTGCGTCCACCGCTGTGCCGGCGTTGCCGGGCCGTGATAGCCCCGGACCGAGATGTCGCCGGAAACGACTGCATCCAGGCCGAAAATCACCCGCATGAGCTCCGTGCGACCGGCTCCCACGAGACCGGCTATGCCAAGCACTTCGCCCCGCTTCAGCTCGAGTGAAGCGTCCGCCGGCTTTTCAATGCCCCTGAGGTTGCTGACCGTCAGGATCGTTTCGCCGGGGGTACGCGGTGACCGCGGGTATAAATCCTCAACTTCGCGCCCGACCATCTGGGCAATGATTGCATCCGAGGAGGTCTCCGCGGTTATCCCGTAGCCCACGGTTTCCCCGTCACGCAGCACGGTAAAGCGGTCCGAAATTTCCTGAACCTCTTCAAGAAAGTGTGAGATGTAGACCACCGAAATGTCCCGGGACTTCAGTTTGCGAATCAGGGCGAAAAGTTTTTCGATGTCTCTCTGGGTCAGGGAGCTGGTCGGCTCATCCAGCACCAGGATCCGGCATTCGAGGGCCACGGCCCGGGCGATTTCGACCAGTTGCTGCTGCGCAATTGAGAGTCGTCTAACCTGGGTTTCGGGTGCCGCGTCAACACCCACTTCCTGCAGGGCTTCCAGGGCTTTGCTGCGCATGGATTTCCAGTCAAGCAGCCCCTTCCGGGTGGGTTCGATACCCAGCAGGATGTTTTCCATGACCGAAAGATGGGGAGCCAGCGACAGTTCCTGGTAAATCATCGCTACGCCGGAAGCACGTGCATGCAGCGGGTTCCCGGGCGTGTAATCCGAGCCGTCGATTCGCAGGGATCCGTCATCCGACGAAATCGCCCCCGAGAGAATCTTCATCAAGGTGCTTTTGCCGGCGCCGTTTTCACCCACCAGGGCCATCACTTCCCCGGGTAAAACCGATATGTCAACCCCCCGTAACGCCCGGGTGGCACCAAAGCTTTTAATGACCCCCTGCATCTCCAGTCGGGGGGGGAGGGCGGATGTGAGCGGTTTTATCATTCAAGCCCGACGAGAGCGCGGATGGCGGGATCGTTTTTAAGCGCTTCCGCCGTCACCAGGGCGACACCGGTGTCGACCATTTTTTCTACAGGGTCGCCGGCAATAACCTTTGCGATGGTGGTCACCGCAAGTTCTCCCATCTTTTCCGGATTCTGGGCGACAAGAGCGTCAATGGAGCCGTCCTGAACGCCCTCCACCAGTTTCCGGGAGGTGTCAAAGCCAATAAAGCGGAGATTGGTGGCAATGCCGCCCTTGCGGAGGTCCTCGAGGGCGGAGACAACTCCGAGCGTGGAATAAAGATTGCAGGCAAAGATACCGTCGAGATTCAGTTTTCCGTCACTTACAAAACCTTCCAGCGTGTTCGCCGCTGCGGTTTTGGATCCCTCGATGGTTCCGGTATCCGGGTAGGGATCTGCAACGATTTCGAGACCGCCGGCTTTGGCTGTTTCGATAAAGCCTTCAGCCCGGGCTTCCGTGCTGCCGGTTCCCTGGACGTAGCGCATCACCATGATTTTTCCAGCCCCTTCGAGAAGGCCCAGCATGTGTTTGGCACCCACGGCGCCACCCTGGCGGTTGTCCGTGGCCACAAAGCTGGAGTGGGCATCGCCGTCGACCTCGGAGTCAAAAATGATGACGGGGATGCCGGCGTCAACCGCCTGGCTGACCATTTTGCTCTGGGCTTTCTTGTTCAGCGGCGCCAGGGCGATCCCGTTAACCCCCAGGTTGATCATGTTCTCGATGATCTTGTTTTGCTCGGCTATTTCCGTTTCGGTGACGGTGCCTTCCCACTTAATGTCCAGTCCGCGCTCCGCAGCCGCTCCGCGAGCACCTTTTTCGACGGTCTCCCAGAATTCGCCGCCGGTACTTTTAGGTATGACGCCGATGGTTGTAGATGAGGGGGCTTCGGAGGCGGCCTCTTTTTTGCCGCACCCGGTGCCGGCCACAAAAAGAAGCATGGAAAGAACAGGGCATAAGTATTTTTGCATGAATAAACTCCTTTGTATTTCAAAGTTGTATGCCATCAGGGGGCGTTTCCTGCAAGTCTTAAGGTTGCAGGAAAACCCGGAAGCACCTATCGCAGCATCCTCCCCGAAAATACATCGCAGGCTCAAGGCCGGAATGATGTGCCGGGCCAAGAAGGTTGTGACTGTCGCTTCAACCTGAATGTTCAGGGAGCACCTGGAAACAAGCATTTCGCTGCATGTGTTTCCGGCATGCGGGGCTGGTCGCCGGTTTTGTCTGCAGGCGTCAGGGGTTGATGAGGGATTTCAGTTCGTTGTCGAACTGAACCGTGGCATTTTCCTGAAGGCGTTTGATAAGGGCCTGCAGGCGCTGCTGGCTGTCATCCCTGCGCATCAGGCCGACCGCTTTCTCCGTGAGCGTATCCGCTGGAGCCGCCTGCTTTTTTTCGGTCACCTGCAGAATATGAAACCCTTTAGAACTTTCGATGACGGGGCTGGTTTCTCCGATCGCCAGCTCGAACGCGGCATTTTCAATCGGGGGTTCAAAGCTGCCGCGGGTGAATGTGCCGAGGTCTCCCCCGCGATTGCTGCTGGGGCAGTCGGAAACCTCCCGCGCCACGGTTTCAAAATCTTCGCCGGCAAGCACCCGGGCCCTGTGAGAGTCGATCAGGGCGCGTTTCTCCGCCCGTCCAGCATCGGTTTCGGCCGGGTCCACACTGACAAGGATATGCCGGGCTCTCACCGCCGGCATCGTCTCGAAAAGTTCCGGGTGCGATTCAATGAACCGTTCTATCTCCTCCGGGGGAAACTCCGCGCGGGGCGGCACATGGTGGGCGATAACTTTGTTAATGCGCAGGCCGATTTGAATCTCGTTC
>JABAHO010004279.1_pt2 | contig 14972 bp, 14 predicted proteins | sample 7062071 | NCBI WGS metagenome assembly JABAHO01 (sample SAMN14534356, study PRJNA622989) | marine sediment metagenome | biome: marine biome [ENVO:00000428]; feature: marine pelagic biome [ENVO:01000023]; material: deep marine sediment [ENVO:00002113] | place: India: Gulf of Kutch | collected...
CTGTCTGGCGGGCACGCTGCCCTTCTGGTTGAGCGGAAGTCTCTCCTTCGTCGACGCCGTCTTCGAATCGACCTCGGGATTCACGACCACCGGAGCCACCGTGATGGCGCCGATCGAGGGCAACCCCGAGGCACTCCTGCTCTGGCGCTCGATCACCCAGTGGCTCGGTGGGATGGGCATCATCGTGTTCGCGATCGCCGTGCTCCCCCTGCTCGGGGTGGGCGGGATGAACCTCTTCCAGGCCGAGGTCCCGGGGCCGATCGCCGACAAACTGACCCCGCGGATCGCGGACACGGCGCGCCGCCTCTGGTTGATCTACGCCGGGCTCACGGTGCTCGCCATCGGCGTCTACTGGGGGCTCGGGATGACCGGCGTCGAGGCGATGTGCCACGCGCTGACCTCGGTGGCGACCGGTGGGTTCTCGACGCGCGAAGCCTCGATCGCGGGCTTTGCGTCCCCCGCCATCGAGTGGAGTGTCATCCTGTTCATGATTCTCGGGGGGACCAACTTCGTCTTGATGTGGCAGATCCTCCGAGGCGAAGTACGCGCCGTCGGACGCGATGCCGAGTTCCGGCTCTATCTCGGGGCGNNCGCGCTGTGGGCGAACGACCCGGGCCGCGCCTTCGAGCCGCTCGTCCGGTCCGCGGCCTTCCAGGTCGTCTCGATTGCCACGACCACCGGCTATGCCACATCGGATTGGGAGCTTTGGCCCGCCCTCGCCCAGTTCGTGATCCTCGTCTTCATGGTGGTCGGCGCCATGGCCGGTTCGACGAGCGGCGGCGTGAAGTCACTGCACCTGCTCCTGGCCTTCCGCAAACTGCGCGCTGTCCTGGCGCTGTCGACCCATCGCCACGCGGTGGTGACGATCGACTACCGCGGTCACCCCGTCTCCGAAGGAGTCGTTGCGGGGGTGTTCGCCTTCCTTCTCGCGTACCTCGGGCTGGTGGGGCTCGGCGCGGCGGCGATGGCTGCGTCGGGCGAAGACCTGCTCACCTCGATCACCGCTTCGCTCTCCGCCGTGGGCAATGTCGGGCCGGCGTTTGGCAGCGTGGGCCCTTCGGACCACTATGCCCACCTCTCGGGCTTCGCCAAATCGACCCTCGCTTTTTGCATGCTCGCCGGACGCCTCGAGATCTTCACCTTCCTCGTGGTGTTCGCGCCAAGCTTCTGGCGGCGATAACGATGGCGCGCGTCCGGAGGGGAGTCACCCAGTGGAGCACGGGGGTCCGGTACACCCTGTTCCAGATCCCCGGACTCTTGCTGCTCGGGAGCCTCTTGTGGCTCCTCGTCGGGATCGAGATGATCAGTGCGCGGGCCGCGCTCATCGTGTGGGGTGTGTGGGCGCTCAAAGACGCCGCACTCTATCCCTTCCTCCGCAGCGCCTACGCACCCGACCGGGACGATCCGGGAGAAGCGTTGCGCGGTCGCGTCGGCGTGGCGCGGGACCCGATCGGCCCGGGCGACGCCGAGGGCTATGTGGCGATGGGTCCGGAGCTCTGGCGGGCGGTGTTGGCCGACCCCTCCGACGCCGTTCCGGAGGGAGAGGCTGTGCGCGTCCTCGACGTCGACGGCATGCGTCTCGTCGTGGAGCGCGACGAAGCGGACGGTGGATCCCCTTCCTGAACCCATCTACGGGTCGCGGGCGCGGCGACTCGCTGGCATCGGGCAGCGGGGCGTGCAGGGGTTGCGCCGCGCGGCGCAGATCACCACCCTGCGCCGACCCGCCGTGTGTGTTTCGGGTCGGGGGAGAAGCAATGGGAGCGGAAGCGGCACTCGTGGCGACGGACACCAAGAAAAAGAAGCGCAGCGCGCCCACTCAGGCCCAACAGGGAGACAAATACGAGCTCTACGAAGAGTCGGTGCAAGACCCGGAAGGCGATGTCGATCGGGTGCGCCGGATGTACAAGCGCGCCTACAACCGCCCCCCGCGAAGCCTGCGAGAAGATTTCTGCGGGACCGCCGCATTTGCGAGCGCCTGGGTCGCGTCGAAAACACGCGCCACACCGCGACGGCGATCGACCTCGACCCGGAGCCCCTGGCGTGGGGCCGCTCCCATCACATCGCGGAGCTGCGGCCCGAACAGCAGAGCCGTCTCGAGATCGTCCAGGCCGATGTTCTCGAAGCCCCGCCGAAGGAACACGACATCATCGTCGCGTTCAACTTCTCCTACTTCATCTTTCGCAAGCGCCACGAACTGCGCTCCTACTTCGAGTCCATTCGGGACGCGCTCTCGCCGCACGGGCTGCTGGTGCTCGACGTCTACGGGGGGCCCGAAGCCCAGGAGCGCCGCGAAGAGCGCCGCGAGTACGACGACTTCACCTATGTCTGGGACCAGGACCGCTTCGACCCGATCACGCACTCGGCCACCTGCCTGATCCACTTCGAANNAATTCGACGACGGAAGTGAGATCCGCAACGCCTTCCGGTACCGGTGGCGGTTGTGGTCGCTCCCCGAGTTGCGCGATCTCCTCATCGAGTGCGGGTTCACCGAAACGACGGTGTACTGGGAAGGCACCGAAAAAGACACCAACGAACCCAACGGGGTGTACCGCCCGCGCAAGCACGCCGAAGACGACCCGGCGTGGGTCGCCTACATCACCGCGAAACCGAAGTCGGCGGCGAAGTAGCCGGAGCCGAGAGGAGGGCTCCCGACTCCGGCCTACCCGCCTGGGCTAGGCGTTGCCCGAGAGAATCTCGTTCTCAGCCTCGGCGGCCGATTTGAACGAAGGCCGCGAGAGCACGCGCTCGGCGTACGCGGCGAGCTTGGGCCAGCGGCCGGCGTCCACGCTCTCGCCCGCGAGCTGGTGCTGACGCAGCATCGATCCCGTCGCGATGTCGGCCACGGTAAAGCGGCCGCCGGCCAGGTACTCACCATCCCCCAGCTCTGCTTCGAGGTAGTCGAAGATCTCCGGGAGGGTGGCGATCGCCGCGTCGATCGCCGCCTGGTCCCCTTCCTGGTTGAGCAGGTTCGGCGCGACCACGCGGTTGAAGAACACCGCCCCGACGTTGTCCGCGAACTTCGAATCCGCGAACTCCTCGAGCCAGAGGGCGCGGGCGCGTTCGGCTCCGGACGCCGGAATCAGCTTCGGTCCCTGATCCTCGAGATAGTCGATGATGATCGTGGAGTCGGAGACGGCGAAGTCCCCGTCTTCGTAGGCGGGGATCTTCCCGAGCGGGCTCATCCGGCGAAACGCCGGCTCGTCGTTGGCCGGAGGAAGCGGCACCGTCGGCACGACGTCGTGAGCGATCCCCTTTTCGATCAGGGCCACCCGCACTTTGCGCACGAAGGGAGAGAGCGGAATTCCATGGACGGTCGGCATGAGAGCCTCCTAGGTACGGCCGTCGGCCGTGGTGGGGTTGGGCACGCGGTACATCGACGCGAGACCGGGGAGGTCGGCGAGAGCCGCCTCGTGGCCCCCAAAATCCATTTCGAAGCACTCGGAGAGTTGGCGAAGTGGGGCGCGCTCTCCTGCGATGCGCAGGGCGCCGCTGCGTTCCGCGGCGTCGAGGTCGAGCACGCCCGCGAGGAGCGGGACGAGCAGCGGGAGGACGACCGTCGCGGTGGTCGGCGCGCTGCGTCGCGCCTCCTCCACACGCGTCCCGGTCGGCCCACCCACGACGAGAAAGGGAAAGTGCTTCTCGTTCCAGAGGACCTCGAGCGCGACACGCAGCGCCGGGCTCGACGCGCGTTTCGCGAAGGTCGCGGGCGCGAGCAGGGTCCATTCCGGGTTCAGGGTTTCGCCGGGGCCGCGGGCCGGGAAGAGAAAGCGCGCCCCGAAACGGCCGAGGGCTTCGACGACAGGCCTCAGCGTCTGCCCCAATTCAGTGAGCTCGTACACGACCGACGCGGCGGGGGGTGCCAAGGTGCGCTGTGCGATGAGGCCGCGCTCTTCGAGGGACGCGAGCCGGCCGCTCAGAACGCTGCTGCTGATGGGTGCGAGTCGTTCGAGGAGATCGCTGAAGCGGTGGGGCCCGAGCAGGAGCTCGCGGGCGACCAGCAGGGTCCATCGCTCGCCCACGATCTCGGCGCCCCGCGCGACCGGGCAGAACTGGGGGTATTCGAAGCGACTCACGGTCGCAGTATAGGGTGGATGCGTTTTTCGAATCTTCAATATCGAAAAAAAATTCACCCATTTAGTTGAATTTAATTCAATAGCAGAACCGATGGCTTTGGGAGGGGTCCCGCTACTGACGGGCGGTGGGTGTGAGCTGGAAGCGGAGGGTTTCGCCGCCCCGCGACACCTCGACCTCGATCGCGGCGCCCGGACGCAGGGATTCGATGGCGAAGGTGTAGTCGTAGACGTTGCGCACCGGCTGACCCGCCAGGCGGGTCACCACATCACCCCCGCGAAGGCCCGCTCGCTCGGCCGGCCCTTCACTCACCACCGCAGCCAATGCCATCCCGGTCACTGCTTGCGAGGCGTAGTCAGGAACCGTCCCGAGATAGGCGCGTAACCGCATCGGGCGGTTGGCGTGCGGGTCTCCCGGGTCACCCCCACCCTCGCCCCGGGTCGGCGCGACGAACTCGAGGGGAACCGCGTCTTCTACGACGGCAGCCGCGAGCTCCGCAAAGAAACCCGCCACCGTGTCGAGCCCCGCGTAGTTGATGCGGTCGGCCGTGTCGCGCGGCGTGTGGTACTCGCCGTGGGCGCCCGTGAATCCCGAGAGCACGGGCACCCCCCGCGTGACGAAGGAGGAAGCGTCGGTGGGTAGCAGGGCGTCGCCCTGTAGCTGGTGGGGAATGGGCGCGGCCGCGGCGGCCCGTTCGACCAGGCCGGCCCACGCTGGACTCGACGATTCCCCCTGGAGCAGGAGCGTTTCCTCGAGGCGGCCGACCATGTCGAGATTCAGGTTCGCGACAAAGAGATCGCGCAGATCGCGCCGCGGGGCCTCGGTGTGTGGATCGCCACGGTGGGGGTTCGCGCCGTGCGGGTCGGAGNNGCGCGACGAAGGCGTGGGAGCCGAGCAGGCCGAGCTCTTCTCCCGACCACGCCGCGAAGACCACGTCGCGCTTGGCGTCGAGGGTCCCGGCTTCGAGACGGGCCCGGAGTTCGCGTGCGATCTCGAGCAGGGCGGCGACGCCCGAAGCGTTGTCATCGGCGCCGTAGTGCACGTCGGCACGTTCTTCGGCGCGAGCCAGTGACCCGCGCCGCGCGGCGCGGCCCAGGTGGTCGTAGTGGGCGCCNNGGCCAGGGATCCGTAGGGGCCGCGGCCCAGGTGGTCGTAGTGGGCGCCGATCACCAGCGCGGGACGCTCGGGATCTCCGGCCCCCAGACGCGCCAGCACGTTCACTCCCTCGAGGCGTTCGTCGTGGAGCTCCACGGCGGCGCGCAGCTCGAGCTCGGGAATCTGGAATGCCGGCACCGGCTCGCCGGCGTCGAGGGTGTCGCGGAGCCCCCGTGTGGTGTGGCCGCTCGCGGCCAACATCTGGTCGAGCCGATCTTCCCGGAGCGTCAGCACGGGAATTCCCGCACTCCCCGCGGTTCCGTCGAATCGCAGCGGTACGAGGCCGTCCCCCTCTCCGTCGGCGGTGGGTGGGCGCTGGATCACGATGAGGCCGGCCGCCCCGCGCTCCCGCGCGAGAATCGCCTTGTAGCGGAGCCCGGCGTAGCGGCCCCAATGGCGGCGCTCGGGTGCTTCGGCGTGATCGGGCCAGTCGCGCAACACGACGAGCCAGGCGCCGGTGACGTCGACGTCGCCGTAGAAATCGACGGCCGGGATCTCGCCGAAGGCGGGCGCGGCGAATCCGTAACCGCCGAAGACCACCGCGAAGGGCCCGAATGCCCCGCTCTCCGAAAACCCGAGCGGACGCCAGTCGCCGTTGAGCACGAGCGCTTCGTGGCCCGGCCACACCAGCTCGCTGGCCTCTCCGAGCCGCACGCCGGAGGTGAAGTCGAAGGGCTGGAAATAGGGAGAGAGCGTTCCCGCCGGACTCGCCGCGGGTCGGGGCAACGGATCGAGTCCCATCGAAGCAAAGCTGTCGGCGAGGTAGCGCGCGGCGAGCCGCTCGCCCACGCGCCCGGTGGCGCGCCCCTCGAAGGCCTGCGAGGCGAGGACCGTCACGTGATGCCGAAGTCGCGCCTCGCGCGTCTTTGGGGTTTCGGAGCAGCCGGTCGCGCTGCCGGCTGCGAACGCAAACAGCAGGAGCAGGACCCGGGCGGCCCCGACCTTGCGAGGTCCCTGCCCCGCAACCCGCGTGCGACGTCGTCGGTCCAGAGAATCCCCGCTCAGGGCAGGAGGGTTTCGAGACGGTCGATCGCGTGGACCGGGGGGGCGTCTCCATCCATGAAGGGGGCCACGGCGGCGTACACCGCCTGGTGCTGTTTGACACGCGAAAGATCGCGAAACGCGTCGGAGACCACCCGGATCTCGTAGTGGCCCGCCCCTCCGGCGTTCACTTGGACCNNCGGGGAGAGCGGCGAGAATCGCGTTGCGCATCTGGACCTCGATCCCGTCCTGGGTGCCGATGATCTTGAGCGCCACGACTGCCTAGTACCGGGGCACCGAATCGTCGATCTGGCGTGACCAGGCGTCGATGCCCCCGACGACGTTGTAGACCTCTCCGAAACCGAGAGAGAGGAAGTGCTCGGCGGCGCGCAGGCTGCGGGCGCCGTGATGACAGTGGAAGTAGAGCCGGTTGTCCTTTGGCATCGCCTCGATTTCGCGTTGGGCCGCTTCGTCGAGCGGCCGCGCCCCCTCGATCGACGCCAACGCGCGTTCCTCCTCGCTCCGCACGTCGAAGAGATGCACGGGCTCGTCGGCGTCGAGCAGTGCTTTGAGCTCGCGAACGCCGATTTCCTTTACCGAAGGAGGGGCATTGGGGTTGTCGATGCGGAGCTCGTGCCCCCCGGCCGTCTCGACGTAATCGATGTGGATCCCGTCGGCGCGAGCACAGGAGGGGAGATCGACATACCAGGGGATCCCACCCGCCTCGGCGACGAGCTCGCCCGCCTCTTCGGGTCCCAGGTAGAGGCGGGGCTCGAAGTTGGCGCCCACGCGCAAGTGCAAGCGTTGACCCGCGGCGCCCTCGAGGGCATCCCGCACGAAGGACGCGGCCCGGTCGCTGATGTGAAGCGTGGGCGGTACGCGCTCGGGCACCGAGAGGCCGAAGGCGGTGTAGAGTTCGCCGCTCGCGTACATCTCCTGCACGATGTCGCAGCCGCCGATGAACTCGCCTTTGACGTAGAGCTGAGGAATCGTCGGCCAGGCCGAGTACTCCTTGATTCCGGCGCGCACCTCGGGGTCCTGGAGGACGTCCACCGTCTCGTAGTGAGGCCCGATGTCGTTCAGGATTCCGATCACCGTCGCCGAGAAGCCGCACTGCGGCTGGCTCCGGTTGCCTTTCATGAAGAGCACGACGTCGGCCGATTTGACCTGGGTGTCGATGCGCTCGCGTGTCGTGTCATCCAGCATGGGGAGGAACTCCGTCCGTGCGATAGGTCGTGTGGCTCGGGCGCCCGGCGAGAATATTCTTCAGACCCCAGCTCGTCACCTTCTTGAAGGTGTCCGAGGCCACGAATGTGCGGAACGCATCCTCGTCGCTCCAGCGGGACACGATGAGGTATTGGCCGGGCCCGGCGGATCCAGCGTCCACACGGCGAAAGAGCTGGGAATCGTCGTGCCCGTCGGCCTCGCCCATCACGTCGAGCACCTTCTGGCACGCGTCCTCGAACACCTGCTCCTTGCCTTCGAGCACCTGGTAGTTCATTCCGATCGTGACCATCGGGGGAGGATAGCGCCCTGCCCGCCGTGGCCGCGCTTTCTCCCCGTCGCGACCTCTGCGATGCTTCCCGCATGGCCCCCCCTCCCCCGGACGACGCGATGGCCCCGACCGCCGAGGCCGCGCGCAACCGCCTCCTCGAGCTGGTGAGTCGTCGGGATGCGGAGCTCGACCTGTGCGAGGGCGCCCTCTGGATCGCGGCCGAGAGCGCGGCGCCGGTGGATGTCGAGGCTGCGCTGAGCCAGATCGACGCGCTCGCGGAGCAGGCGAGGGGCGAGCTCCCGCCGAGCGGGAACGCCGAACGCGCGGAAGCGCTGGTCACCTTCCTCCACGACGACCTCGGGTTTCGCGGCAACGCCGCCGAGTACTACGACCCCCGCAATAGCTTTCTACACGAGGTTCTGGAGCGTCGGCTGGGGATCCCGATCTCGCTCTCGATCCTCTGGGTGGGCGTGGCCAACCGCCTGGGAATCCCGTCCGCAGGCGTGACCTTCCCCGGCCATTTTCTGGCCTGCACCCTCGAAGACAGCGTGATCGTGGATCCGTTCCACGGGCGGGTCGTCGGCCCGGACGAGTGTACCGAGCTCCTCCAGCAGAGCGCGGGCGCCGAGGCCCGCTTCGACGAACGACTGCTCGCGCCCGCCCCGCCGCGCCGCGTGCTGGGCCGCATGCTCTCCAACTTGAAGCAGATCTATATCCGGGATCGCGACTGGGACGCCGCCTTCCGGTGTTCCGATCGAATCCTCTTGCTCCTCCCCGACGAGGCCCTCGAGCTCCGCGACCGCGGCCTCTTGCAGCGGGCTCTCGAATGCTTCCGACCGGCGCTCCAGGATCTCGAGGCCTTCGTGGCGCTAGCGCCCGAAAGCGAGGAGGCGCGCGAGCTCCAACCCGTGATCGCCGACCTGCGGACGCGGGCCACGCGGCTCAACTAGTCTGGCTTGCGAGGAGCGAAATGGCGGAGCGCGCTGCGGCGCTGTGTATAGCCGGATCCGATTCGAGCGGTGCGGCGGGTCTCCAGGCCGATCTCAAGACCCTGCAGCGTTTCGGAGTCTACGGGACCACGGCCCTCACCTTTGTGAGCGCACAGGATGGTGACGGCGTGCAGGCCCTCGAGCTGCTGTCGCCGGCGCTCGTCGAGGCGCAGATCGCGGCCGCGGGTAGGCAGTTCCACCTGGGCGCCGTGAAAACCGGGGCTCTCGGGGGTGCGGAGCAGGTGGCGGCCGTGCGCCGTGGGCTCGAAACGCTCGACGCGCCACCGCTCGTGGTCGATCCCGTCTTCGCGAGCAGCAGTGGCCGGGCGCTGCTCAGCGAAGACGCGAGAGCCGCCCTGGTCTCGGACCTCCTGCCCCGGGCGCGACTCGTCACCCCCAATCTTCCCGAGGCGTGCCAGCTATTGGATTTGCCGCCCCAGGGCCTCGATGATCCGGACGCGCGACGCGCGGCACTCCCACGACTGCTCGCGCTCGGACCCCGGGCCGTCCTCCTCAAAGGAGGCCACGGCGGGGCCCCGGTGTGCGAAGACTGGCTCTGTGACGGTGACGCGGTGCACGTGTTTCGCGCGCCGCGTCGCGACACGCCCCACACCCGGGGCACCGGTTGCACCTACGCCGCGGCGATCGCGGCCGGGCTCGCCCGCGGCGAGACCCTGGAGGACGCCGTCGGGGCCGCACACGCCTTCGTCCAGACGGCGATCGCCGGCGCCCCCGGTGTCACCCCCCGCGATGGCAGCCCGGGCCCCCTCGACCATTTCGGGTCGGCGCCGTGAAAGCGGCCTCGTTTGCACCGGGCGACCTGATCCACCACCGCCTCTTTCACTATCGGGGCGTCGTCGTGGATGTCGATCCGGTGTTCGGTCTGAGCGAGGCGTGGTACGAGCAGGTGGCCCGTTCGCGGCCTCCGAAGGACGAGCCCTGGTATCACGTGATCGTCGACGGTGCGACCCACATGACCTACGTGGCGCAGCAGAATCTCGAGGCCGACGAGACCGGCGCCCCGATCGACCACCCGATGCTGGGCGAGTTCTTCGATCGCTTCGAGGACGACCACTACGTCCGAATCGTCCGAACGCGACCGCATTGAGGGCTCGCGCGGCGACCGACGTGCGAACGGCCCACCGCGCGGGTCTCGCGACTGGAGCGCGAAGCGGCGCGGGCACCGCGACCGCCCGTCAACGGCCCGCGAACGCAGAGCCTAGAGGTAGGTCAGCCAGCGCTCGTACTTGCGCTCGCGGCCCGCGACGACGTCGAAGAAGGCGCTCTGCAGCGTCTTGGTGACGGGCCCGCGGCCGCCGGCCCCGATCGTGCGGCGGTCGACCTCGCGGATCGGCGTCACCTCGGCGGCGGTGCCGGTGAGGAAGACCTCGTCGGCGATGTAGAGCTCGTCGCGGGTGATCGGCGCCTCGACGACGGGCATGCCCTTGTCGGTGGCGATCTGGATCACGGTCTGGCGGGTGATCCCGCCGAGGATGGTCGGGAGCGGCGGCGTGCGCAGCTCTCCGTCGCGCACCATGAAGAGGTTCTCGCCGGTGGCCTCGGAGACCAGGCCCTGGGTGTCGAGCATGATCGCCTCGTCGTAGCCGTCGAGCAGCGCCTCGCGCTTGGCGAGGATCGAGTTCACGTAGTCGCCGCAGGTCTTGCCCTTGGTCATCTTGGCGTTCACGTGGTGGCGCGAGAAGGTCGAGACCTTGGCGCGGATGCCGCGCTCGATGCCCTCGTCGCCCAGGTACTTGCCCCAGGCCCAGGCGGCAACCGCGAGGTGAACCGGGTTGTCCGCGGGGTAGAGCCCCATCGCGCCCGCGCCGAGAAAGGCGATCGGGCGGATATAGCCCTCGTCCAGATGATTGGCGCGGAGCGCTTCGAGCACGGCGCCCTCCACCTCCTGCTGGCTGAAGGGGATGTCGAGCAGATTGATGTGGGCCGATTCGAAGAGCCGCCGGATGTGCTCCGACAGCCGGAACACCGCCGAGCGCCCGTCGTCGGTGCGGTAGCAGCGGATGCCCTCGAAGACGCCGAGGCCGTAGTGGAGGGTGTGGGTCAGGACGTGGACGTTGGCGTCGTCCCAAGGGACGAGGCGGCCATCCATCCAAATCTTTTCTCCGGTGATCGCGGTCATGTTCGTCTTTCTCTGGGCGCGCTTTGCGCGGGGGTTCGGCGCGGGATCGATCTGGAGGCGACCCACTCGCAACCGGGGAATCTTAGCCTGTAGGAAGGCTCGCGGCGTAGGGAGGCCGGTGGATGCCCCGTTCCGTGACGATCGCGGCGACGAGGCGTGCGGGTGTGATGTCGAAGGCCGGATGGCGCGCCCTGGCAGCATCCGGGAGCAGCTGGACCCCCCCGATTTCGGCCATTTCGCGCCGACTGCGCTCCTCGATCGGGATGGCGCTGCCGTCCGGCGTCTCGGGGTCGAGTGTCGAGACGGGTGCGGCCACGTAGAAGGGGATCCCGTGGGCCTCGGCGAGGACGGCGAGGCCGTAGGTGCCGATTTTGTTGGCGACGTCGCCGTTTCGGGCGATGCGGTCGGCCCCGACCACGACCAGGTCCACCTCGCCCCGCGCATCAGGTGCGCCGCCATCGAGTCGGCGATGACCGTCACCGGGATGCCGTCGCGTGTGAGCTCCCATGCCGTGAGGCGCGCGCCCTGCAGAAAGGGGCGGGTCTCGTCGGCGATGACCTCGACGCGGCGCCCGGCCTCGGCGGCGGCCCGCACGACGCCGAGCGCCGTGCCGTAGCCCGCCGTGGCGAGGGCGCCCGCGTTGCAGTGGGTGAGGATGCGGGCGCCGTCGGGAACCAGGGCCGCGCCGTGGGCGCCGAGGGTCCGGCAGGTGTCGCGATCCTCCTCCAGCAGGCGATTGGCCTCGGCCAGGAGAGCCCCGGCGGCATCCGCGGTCGCGCTCCGCGCGAGAACTTCGCGCATGCGCCCCAGCGCCCAGAACAGGTTGACCGCGGTGGGTCGCGTGGCGGCGAGGCGGTCGATCGCGCCCGCGACGTCTCGTCGCTCCTCGGGGTGGCGGGCCGCGAGCGCGACGCCGTAGGCCGCCGCACAGCCGATTGCGGGCGCCCCGCGAACCGCCATCTCCTCGATGGCTCGCGCCACCGCCTCACCGCTGCGGAGGGCGAGGTAGTGCTCTTCCGTGGGCAAGCGCCGCTGGTCGAGGAGCGCCAGATGGTCGCCGGCCCAGCGCATCGTCGTCCAGGTCGGGTCCGTGCTCCCCTCCGCCGCGTGGGCCGGAGGGCCTGCCGCAGAACGAGAGGACGGAGGGTCGCTCACCGGCGCCCACCCCCGAGGACCCCTTCGAGCGCTTCGAAGATCTGACGACCCGCCCCCTCGCCGAGCCGGTCGTCGATCTCTTCTTCGAGCTTGGATTTCTGTCCGCCCTCTTTGCCGGATCCGCTGAGGGCGTCGACCCACGCGAGTGCGGCTTCGTTCGAGACTTTGACGCGCGGCCGACTGGCCGTACCGCGAATCGAGGCCAGCGGCAGCACGCGGCGAACCTGGCGGTGTGCGCCCGCCGTCGCGCCTTCCTCGAGCGCATCGAAAAAAGTCAGGGTTCCGGTGAGCGCGAGGGCGCCATCGGCCAACCCGACATCCCCGCGCAGGTTGATGCGGTAGTCGCGGTACAGGAGCACGAGGTCCTCGGTCCGCGCCTTGCCCTGGCCCAGATCGAAGGTTCCGCGGAGCTGGGTGAACTCGTCGTCGAAGAAGCGCTGCAGGGTGCTCCCGCCGTGGGTGTGACCGGCGAGAATCGCCGCTTCCGCAAAGGGCCCGAGCGAATCGAAGACCGTACGCAGCAGAGACACCCCCCGCAGACGTCCCGGCTCGATATTGATCGAGATGCGGCCGTCGAGCTCCGTCACCACATCCTCGGCGCCGAGCGGTACCGACAGCGCCGCGTCGGCGTCGAGCGTCCCGTAGAGCGTGTCGGGGGTTTCCGCCAACGCGGCGACCAGCGCATTGGCGTCGGCATCTTCGAGCCCGCCACGAAGCTTCGCTTGGGGTTCGCCAAAGAGGTCGCGAAGTTCGAGGCGCACGGGGAACTCCTGCCCGCGATAGGTCGCGCGCAGGGCGTCTGCGAGCAGCGCGTCCCCTTCGGCTNNGACGGACTCGAGATTCACGCGACCGCCGAGCGCGGGGGATCCCCGGGTCGGGAGCTCCATCGTGAATCCGGAGATCTGCGCGGAGCCGCTGGGCTCCGTGCCCGAGAGCGACGCGAGGAGCTCGTCCCAGCCGCCGAGATCGAAGCGATCGGTCTCGAAGGAGAGCACCGGCGTGTCGCCCCCGCGCCAAGAGCCGCGCGCGCCCAGGTCCTTGATCTTCACCTCGTCGAAATCGATCTCGAGCCGTCCGTCACTACGGGTGCGGAATCGGCCCCCGGCTTCGGCCTGGACGCCCGCCGGCTTTCGGAACATCACCTCGTACACGAGGACGGCCCGCGTCGCGTCGAAACGGAACTCGCCCGATGGAGAGGCCACGTCATCGAGCCGAAGCTCGAGTTCGAGCGGCCCGGAGGCGCTGAGTTCTTCGCTCGCAATCGCCGCGTCGTCGCTGGCCAACACCAGGTCCACGCGCAGAGGGCCGCTGGCACCGCCTTCCAGGGTGGCGACGCCACTCGCGCGCCCCGCCACTGCGAGGGTGCCGTCGAGGTAGGGCTGCGCGGTTTCCATCGCGAGATCGCGGAAGTTCACCTCGAGCGCGAGCGCGCGGGAGGGGTCGACTTCGCCGTCGAGCTCGATGGCGCCACCGCCGAGGGCGGCGCGCAACGCCACCGCCACGGGTCGTTCCGGGTCGGAGGCGTGGAGCATCGCTTCGAGATCGGAGAGGACGATCGTGTGGGGCGCCGCACCGCTCGCGTCGTCGAGCCGCAGTGTGCCCCCGTTCACCTCGAGGGTGCGGAGGGCGAACTGCATCCCCTCCTCAGCGTTCGGCGGGGGTTCGTCCGGAGTGTCCGGAGCGCCCGGCGGGTCGGGGTCGTCCTGCGGGGTCGCCGGAAGGACCCATCCCTCGGCGTTGCGGCGGACGGAGAGCGAGAGGCCCTCGACGACGAGCGAATCGATCAGCACGACCCGCGTCAGGAGCGGGAGCCAGGCGAGGCGCAGCTCCACTCGCTCCGCCGCCACCCAGGGCTCCGCCCCGAGTGGCTCCGATTGTGCGTTCGCACCGGTGAGCGCGACCGCCGGGGGAAAGAGCGCGACGTCGAGGCCATCCCAGTGGAGTTCGCTCCCGGTCGCCTCGCGCGCGGCGTCGCGGAGCCACGCCGTTGCCCGCTCGCCGGACAACAGAGAGGGCAAGAGCAGCGCCGTCGCGACGACGAGCGCCAGCCCGAGTACCGCACACGCGAGCGCGATCCGCAGGAGCCACCGCGGTCGGCGCCGCGTCTCCTCGCCCATCTCCCGCTACGCCCCGTCTCCGCGGATCTTGCGGATCAACAGCTCGCGGGCACTGCCGGGGTTCGCCTTCCCGCCGCTTCGCTTCATGATTTGCCCCATCAAGAAATTGAGGACCTTGTCTTCTCCGGCACGCACTTGCTCCACCATGTCGGGGTGTGCGGCGATCACCTCTTCGGCCATCGCCTCGATCTCGCCCGTGTCGGACACCGCTTCGAGCCCGCGTTCTCGGACCAGGGTTTCGGGATCGCCGCCCTCGCGCACGAGATCGGCGACGAGCGAACGCGCGCTCCCCGCGGTGACCCTCCCGTCATCCACCATCGCGATCAGCGCCGCGAGCGCCTCGGGCCGGAGCGCGCAGGTGTCGATCTCGAGATCGGCTTCCCCGAGCGCCTGGCGCACGTCCCGCGAGATCCAGTTGGCCAGGGCCTTGGCGCGCTCGGTCTTCTCGCCACCGAGCGCTCCCAGCGCGGCCTCGAAGAAGTCGGCCAAGGGACGCGATTCGGACAGTGCGCTGGCGTCGGCCGCGCCGAGCCCGAACTCCCGCTCGAAGCGGGCGCACTTTGCATCGGGGAGTTCGGGGAGGGCAGCGCGCGCCGCCTCCACGCGCGCGTCGTCGATCCGGAGCGGCACCAGGTCGGGGTCCGGGAAGTAGCGGTAGTCGTNNTTAGATTCTTGAGCTCGGTGCGGGTCCCGTACTCGCTCTTCCCGCGGGGCCGAAGGGACACGTTGGCGTCGCAGCGGAACTGGCCCTTCTCCAGATCGCCGTGGGTGACGCCCGCGTAGCGGAGCAGGCGGTGGAGGGTGCGCAGATAGGCCCCGGCTTCTTGCGGCGTCCGCATGTCGGGCTCCGACACGATCTCGAGCAGCGG
>JABAHO010001392.1_pt1 | contig 14964 bp, 16 predicted proteins | sample 7062071 | NCBI WGS metagenome assembly JABAHO01 (sample SAMN14534356, study PRJNA622989) | marine sediment metagenome | biome: marine biome [ENVO:00000428]; feature: marine pelagic biome [ENVO:01000023]; material: deep marine sediment [ENVO:00002113] | place: India: Gulf of Kutch | collected...
TCGCTTTTAGGCTTTTAGTGTTCTATGTAATTGAAGATATCTAAAGAGGACCTTAAATTGCTTGAAGGTAAAGACCTTCATAATGGTCGACATACGCGTCGTGGTCGTTTGTCTATTATCGCTGACATCCTAGATGTAGCTAAAAGAGGCGCGCTTAAGACACGTATTATGTATGGGGCGAGTTTGAGTTTTTCGCAGTTAAGCGATTATCTACCCTTCCTTTTGGACTCGAACCTTCTCAAGGTTGTTGACAACCCAAATAAATCTCTCTACAAAACAACAAATAAGGGTTTAAAATATCTTCAATACTACATGGAAATTGGAGAATTGTTGAAAAAATAACGAGGTCCATCTATCAGCGTCTAGCCTTCTTCGGTTTCGGCTTAACTGGTATCTTCTCCTCTTCTCCGCTCTCTTCCTGTATCCACTCCGCCCTCCAGAACCCGACCTATTCATTTCACCAGAAAAAAGTATATTAGGAGGAGGATAAGGCGTATCAAGAACCGTAGCCAAAAGAAAAGTCGTCGTAAAAACGCGCTGATAAACCCTGTGGAGAAGTAAAGGTATCTTCGTTCTCGGATCAACTTCCAACAACTTTTCTATTGCAGGATTACTGCCATAAAGAGTCGTCACTCCCTCAACCTCAAACTTCACCACACTAGGCTTCGTGCCCACAGTCAAAACAAAACCAACAACCAATCTCCCACTCTTCAGCTCCTTCTCCTCCAACTTAGCATTAACATCAAAACTTACCGTAGCCGACTCCTTCCCCCCAAACTTAACGCCACGCAAAGCTAGGACATCAACTTCAATTGAAACTCCAGACGCGCTACTTTCCGCTGAATTGACTGATTCCCCACTGCATTTAAACAGTTAACAGACGAAACCTAACCTTTTTTTCAACCTCAATCATAAGTGTCAAGTCTTTATGATTTTTTCAGTTGATACCTAAATAGCGTACAATGTTGTACACGCAAAATTTATATTTTAATGTCAATAATTATAAGTAGATATACTCCTGAATGTTATGGATGTTCTCACCTGTGGGTTGTGATTTGGTGCAAAGGCGTAGTTGGCCAGAGATTACCACCGATATTTTAGAAGTGGCCTTAACTCCTTCAAACAAGATGAGGATAATGTACAAGGCAAACTTGAATTTTGAGCGTTTCAACAGGTATTTCTACGATTTGTTGAGGAAAGGTTTCATAGAGGAAAAAAACGGTTCGAATGGACGGCTAGTGTACAAAGCTACTGAACGTGGCAGAACTTTGTTGAAGGTTCTTAGAAAGGCGCGGGAACTTGTTTCTTCTGATGAACTCTAGACTTTTATGGCCACCTCCTTGATTTTGTTGTCGATTCGCAAGCTTACCTCTAGCTCGACGTTGCTGATGTTGCTGATGTGTGTGGATTGAACGTCGATGCTGGTTTCTGGGGGGATTATGAAGGTTGCCAATGCATTTTTCGGTTCAGCTGGTTCTTCTTGTTCTGGGAGAAGAAGCTTCCACATGGGTTTAATTTTTATTCTGTGAGTCTCATCGTCGTATTTGATGAGGCCGTGGTCAGAGAGGAACTGTGAGAGTTTGGTAAGCTTGCTGGTTTGAAGTCTGATCCTGTCTGACAAAACATCTATGCTGTGCCATTCTCCGTTTTTGATGGCGTTAAAGAATTGGTCTAGGCTCAACTTTAACCATGTATTATTGGTGAGAAAGTGTATTTTAGTTTAGAAGAACCTGTGGTATAATTTACATTAATTTTAATTTCTGTATTTTTTGATTCAAGTTTCATAGAACTTTTGAAACAATAGTCTAGACTTTAGAGCTATACTTATCGTTCTGCTTGTTTTATAAAATACAAGCTGAGAATACCATATCATTGAACTGAGGACCGATTAAGGAGTTCTGAGGTAACTTTGTCATTCTGCTCCGATGGCACGGAGGGACCAGAGAGTACTGATGCTAGCGTTCTCGTGGATGATGTTAAAGTAGCGTGGAAGCTGCTTTGGCTTAGCCGTATCGACGACAAGGTTAGGGCTGAAGGCATTGCAAGTCAAGACTATCCTTTGCTTTTCGTTGAGCGGGGCACAGTGATAGTTGCCACTAGAGATTTTAAGCCCTTGAGTTTAAAGGAAATTCTGTTTTTACACCGGATACAGAATGTTGAACGGTTTGTTCCTCCTCATCCTTCGGTGGGCGGGTGGGGAAAGTTCGCTCGCACTGTGCTGAACAAGCAGAAGCGTGTTCGAAAATGGAAGAAGCCTGTGCCGCGTCGAAACCGCGAGAAGAATTTGCAGCTTAAGAAGGGCGGCAGGGGATGGCTGCACTATCGTATGGATAGATGACGCGTTCAACACTTCTTCCAAACTGGATATTGCGCGAGTTTTCCATAAAATAGGTGATTTGGTTGTCTAGATTTGTGGATTCTAACTCGGAGAAAAGGGAAAAGAAGAATCGGCACAGACTGGAAATTGTGAGAGATATGCTGTCTATTGCTTCGGTGAAAACTAGGAAAACTAGAATTATGTATCAAGCCAATCTCAGCTACCGAATCATGGAGAAGTACTTGAATAGTCTCTTAGAGAATGGGTTGATTGAATGTGACGAGGAGGCTTACTACTCGATAACTAGTAGGGGAAAACAGTTTCTTCAGATGTACGCTGACTATCTTGAGAAAAGCAAGAAAACGGTTGAAGAAATCACTTTAGCACGCAAAAACGTGAAGATGGAAAAGTTTAAACTGGAAAACATGTGCTTCAACAAAGCATTTAATTCGAAGGGGGCAGTCAACAGAAGAGAAGTTCTCCCCAGATAAACGCGTACAGAGTTTCCAAGTTAACTGCACTTGATGTGACAGCATGCATGAATCTGCGACGTAGAAGCAATAAGCTTTTCTTCGTGCGCATTTTGGCGACTTGTACCCGTAAGATCTTTTTCCCAGAAAAATATTAGGAAACTTCTTGCATGCATGCACGGATTTTTCGGTTTACTGTAGAACTCGTTAACAGTTTTCTCTAGAGGTTACTTACAGATTTTTGATTCATATTATTTCATTGCTACTTATCTTGTAGTTGAAGGTTAATTTTTGAGAACTGACAATTTGCCGCTTGGTGAATATGAGCGTTAGTTCNNGGACAAAAAGGATAAAACCATAGTCGCTTGTATCCCTGCTTATTGCGAAGAAAGTACTATTGCGAGGGTTATTTTGTCTGTGCAGAAGTATGTTAATCGGGTTTTGGTTTGTGATGATGGTTCTACGGATATGACTGGGCAGATTGCGGAGAAGCTTGGGGCGATTGTCGTGATGCATGAGAGAAATGAGGGTAAGGGAAGTGCTTTGAAGTCGCTTCTTGGAGCTGCTTTGAAGCTTGATGCGGATATTATGGTTCTGATTGATGGTGACGGTCAGCACAATCCCGATGATATTCCAAGTTTGATAGAGCCAATTTTAGATTCGAAAGCTGATCTTGTGATAGGTTCAAGATTTATGGATGGAAATGAAATTGAAGCTCCATTATATCGCAGATTAGGATTAAGAGTTCTGAATTACTTGCATAGGAGAGTTAACAAGTTATCTGTCAGCGATGCGGAATGCGGATTCAGAGCTTTGTCAAGAAAAGCTTTGGATGCTGTCCAGTTTTTTGATCATGGAGGATACGGCGTTGACGCTGAAATGTTGTCATTGGCTGAGAAGAACGGCATCACCATCGCTGAGGTGCCTGTAACAGTTAGGTATAAGGGGCTGAAGAAAACGTCCAAGAAAACGCCATTAACACATGGTGGAGAGCTAATTGGGAGCCTTTTGAGAATGGTGATAGAGGAAAGCCCGTTGAAGTATTTAGGTATCCCCGGTGCAACACTTCTTATCATAGGAATGCTGGCTGCGATCTATATGGTCTTAGGATACAATTCCACCAAGCTAATAAGCCTACATTCAATGATTGTATCTATGGGATCAACAATTGTTGGGTTGCTTCTTATCGTAACGGCGTTCATATTATTCGGTTTGCAGAAAATACGCAATAGGATAAATGACTTAGGGATGTTTCGTAACTCTAATGACGTTGATGAAGAGGCAGAATAATACTCGTTGTCTGTTTGACTGAAGAATGTGTGCGCGTAATTGTGGTAGGCCCCTTTAATTGGGTCCAAAAATGTTTGTGTGGTTCTAGATTAGTCGAGCATACTGTCTGTGGCGCGCGCATGAGGGGAAAGCAATGCCTAGTTTAAAATTACTTTATGCTCTTATGATTATTTTCACTTTTGCAGCTTTTGCCTTTGTTTCTCCAGTTCTTTCTAGCAGTGATCAGGAGACGGCTTCCTCAGTTATAACAGCCGCAGAGAATGCAATAGTATCGGCTTACGAGGCTGTTTTGGGTGCTGAAAGGGTTGGGGCGGATGTTGGAGATTTACTGGCTAGGTTAAATGAGGGGGCTAGGTTGCTTTCTGAAGCTCAGATGGGCTTTGAAGTTGGCAGCTTCGAAGAGGCTGTTCGTTTAGCGGAGTTGTCAAGTGAAGTTGCAGATGAGGTTTTGAATGAGACTGAGAACTTGGAAATCGAAGTCAACAGTGCTTGGGCTAATAGATCATGGTGGTTTGGAGTTGATTCGGTTTTGGGAGTCTCATTTGTTCTAATCGGCTGTTTGTTCGGTTATCCGGTTTTTAAAAGGTGGTATTACAGGCGGCTGCTGAAGATGAAGCCGAAGGTTGAGTGAAAATGAAGTTTAAGGATTATCGAGCGTTATTTCAGGTGGCTAGTTTAGGTTTAGTTTTGTTAGCGGCTTCTCCGGCGCTAAGCCTAGTTGTTTCTTTTCCCAGTGGAACTGAGAAGTTTTCTGAGTTTTGGCTTCTGGGGCCCAATTACATGGCGGAGGATTATCCGTTCAACGTTCAGGCAGGCGAATCTCACAGCCTATCTTTAGGAGTGGGCAATCATCTTGGGCATTCCGGTTACTATCTGGTTTATTTTAAGTTTCGTAATCAGAGTCAGCTTCTTCCAGACGCGTCTAGTTCAGAGCCAAGTCCCGTCGCCAGTTTCTATGAGTTGCAGTTTCTAGTTGCAGACGGTGATATCTGGGAGACTCTGATAACATTTGAAGTTTTGAACGTTTCAATTCAGGACAGCACATTGGTTATTGAGAGCGTTGCCATCAATGGCAAAGCTTCGCAAGTTGGTTCTTCATCTATTTGGGATTCAGAGAATAGCGGGTTTCATTTTCAACTATTCTTTGAACTTTGGCNNAGAGTTTTAGTTTTCATGAAAGATTTGTGGGAATTTGGCTTGACATAACAGCGTAGGCTACACGTGCAGAGTCTGCGAAGTACAATTATACATGAATTAATGGTAACACGGTTTGGAAAGGCTTGAAAAAGCTTCCTTTGGAAAAAATAGTGAAGAGTCTTCTTATTTGAGTGTCTTCAATCCCAAAAAAACTGGGTAGGACCGCGTACGCATGGAGGGGATGTGTTCTCTTGGATGAGTTTGATCAAGCGTTGATTGATGCCATTAAAAATGGACATCCTGAAACGCTTGAAGATGCTATTAAACTTGTAGACATGAACTTTTCTAATGGTGAAGATGCATGCATGCATGAAGTGATGGATCGGGTTCTACGTCTTGAGAGTGATGGAAGAATATTGTTTGAGAAGACATCAGCAACTGTTCCGTCTTCGTTAACTGAATATTTTTTCTCTAGTTGGACTTTGTGGTTTTGGGGTGTGTTTGGGTTAGCTGCGGCTGCAACGGTTATGGTTTTTGTTGTCCCTGAAGATGCCTTTCCAATTGTTTACATCCGGTATTTATGTGGATCAATTTTCGTGTTGTTTCTCCCCGGCTACAGTCTCATCAAGGCCTTGTTTGACAGTAGAGAACTCGACAGCATTGAACGGTTTGCGTTGAGCTTAGGGTTGAGTTTAGCTTTGGTTCCTATGGTTAGTTTATTGTTGAACTATACGCCTTGGGGCATAAGAACCACGCCGGTTACGCTGAACCTCCTAGCTATAACGTTGGCTTTTGCTTCTGCCGCTGTTGTTCGAGATTACAGGACTCATAGAAAGATGGTTGATGTTTGAGACAATGCTCTGGAACAGCGTGAGTTAAAGGACACGGGTTTGTAATGCACGCATTTGATGGCGACGTAAATACTTCCAATCTTTTTTCATTGCAAACAAAGCTCGCATTCGCAATCAGGTGAGACTTTACATGGCATATTCCACAGAACAGAAGATTTGGTCGAATGGGAATGGCAGGAGGTGTAAGGTTGTTTTGGATAGGTATGTTTGGGTTCCTGCTGGCCGTCGCAGGGAGGGCCGATGGTTTGACTTGGAGACAAAACGCCTTTCGACTGGCCCCGTTGAGCGAACGCATGCATGCATGGAGGAGTTAAGGAGAAAAGTCTGGAGCTACAAACGGTTGCCAACTCGTTTAACTGGATATGTGGTAACGTTTGTTGGAGCCTCTGTTCTCGCAGGTTCGATGGCCTTTTCCTCTACTGTTTGGGCTATCATCGGATTGGTGCTGACTTTTTGGGGTGTCCTTTTCTTTTTCTTGAAGCCCACAAGCCTTGTGAAGGCGGATCTTTTGGATTCTGCTTCTTCCTCTTTGCTTGAGAATGTTTCCAGGTTGATTTCTGACTTAGGTTTGAAGGGCAAGGGTGTCTACCTGCCTCCTCGTCATTTGAAGGATCTGAGCAGTGGACTCATTTTTGTCTCTACAAAAGACGAGGTGTATGTACCGACTTTGAGGGAAGTTGAGGAAGTGAAAGGCAAGGTTTTCTTGAAGAATCCAAGCGGTGTTTGTTTGGTTCCTACCGGGGTTGCTTTGGTGAATCTCTTTGAGAGGGAGCTTGGAACCAGCTTCTCTAGGGTTGATTTGGAGTATTTAATCGGGAACCTGCCTAAGGTTTTCGTTGAAGCTTTTGAGATTGCTGAGGACTTTGAAATGAGTGTTGAGGGCGGTAGGGTTCATGTTCGGATTGAAGGGTCGATTTACAGGAATTTGTGCAATGAGCTCAGGAGGTTTTCAAGGGTTTGTGAGGTTTTCGGATGTCCGTTTTGCAGTTCAATAGCCTGCGCCTTGACTAGGGCATCCAACAAGCCGGTTGTTTTGGATGGGACTGAGCTTTCACAGGATGGGAAAGTTATGGATGTTTATTATCGTGTTTTGGAGGAATAGGCTTGCAGTTTCCTCTCTCCTTCTGGGACATCAGCCTTGTCTTGGCAGTTGTGGCACTCACTCTATTGATAACATCTCAGTTGGTGTCGCTGTATATTGGACAAAGGAACTTGGCCATTGAAAAGAAGGTTTTAAGGAGGACTGCCCTCTTGTTTGGCTTTGCTTTCTTGTTCACTTGTATGATAATTGTTTTCCAAATGATTTCTGCAGCCTAAGCTCATACGCGTGCTCGTGGTCTGACACATTTAACCAAAAGAGAAAGAAAGCGCACACGTGCAAGAGTGAAGAAGGTTGCCCATCTTTCGGGTTTACAATGAATCGAATTATGGCTTAGGAAGAAAACTCCAGAGAGCAATACTTTAGATTTGTATAATATATCTTAATATATTTCTATAATATCTCCCTTTCATTTACTAGGCTAATATTGTGCAATTTAGTTTCCCAATGATTCATATTGCGTGGGCGAAGAATGCATGCACGAAATGGCTATAGAAGTATTGAAGGTTATTGGAAAAAAAGGTTTCCAATAACGCGCAGAAGAAGAATCAACTTCTCTTCAAAGCTCAATACTATTATAGATGGTTTCTCAATTTGGAAAGCAACCCAACCCAGCACTAAGCAAGGTGTTGATAATTGATTTCATTTCTTAGTTTTTTGGTTGATGTTCTGTTTTTCGTAGCGTTATTCACGACAATTTTTGCATATTTACTTTACCCTGTTATTCTCTTTGTTCTCAAATTCTTCTCTCACTCAAAGAGGAAGATCAACAAAGTAAGTAGCTTACCTGAAATCTCAATAATAGTTCCAACTTACAATGAAGCTGGTGTTATCTATTCTAAGCTTTTAGCTCTTCTTAACATGTCGTACCCTCAGAATCTTCATGAAATCATTGTTGTAGACTCCGGTTCTTCAGACGGCACTTGTGATATAGTTAAGAAATTTGAAAGTGAAGGAGTTATCCTTTTACAGCAAGAAAAGCGTATGGGAAAATCCAATGCCATAAATTTTGCTTTAAAAAAAGCTAAGGGTGAAATTATCGTTCTTTCTGATGCCAACTCGATATTTGGACCAGCTACTCTAAACAGACTAGTGCAAAAATTTAGCAATGGTGTAGGTGGAGTACAACCAAGAATATATCCTCACAACAATTGTAGTTCATGGGATAAATTATTTCTCTGGGTGCATCATGTTTATAAAGCTTTAGAGTCAAATGTCGACAGTGTTTTTTTTGCCTCTGGAAAACTGTTCGCATTCAGAAAAATGTTGATTACTAGAATCGACGAAAATGCAGCAGCCGATGATCTTGAAATCGCATTAAGCATAAGAAGGAGAAATTTCAAGGTAAAGTATGCGCCAGACATAAAAGTAATCGAAAAAACACCAGCAACTCAAAAAGAGGTGGAGATTCAACGAGTGAGACGCGCTTTTGGCGTTTTGCAAGCTATGCGAAAAAATATGACTTTTCTTGTCAATCCTAAATATCGCTTATATGGACTGATTATTTTCCCTACTCACTTTCTACAGGTGACCCTGCAACCTTTCTTGATCTTCCTCCTGCTAATTGTCATGGCCATGAAAACGATTCAAATAGTGAAATATGTTAATGCTATTGGTCTGTATTTTGTTGGCATATTTCTTTGCGTTGTTTTTTTCTCTCTATTTCTAAGCAAACAATTCAGAAGAATCTGCTCAATTGGACATAATTTTCTACTAACTCAGCTTTTCATAATCTTGGCTATTTTTGATCTTATGCGAAGAAAAAGTTACCGTGTGTGGAAAAAAGCTTCTAGCACACGCGATATCCTGAGCTAAGGGTTTGATGCGAAATTAATTGAGGTTATACTGAATGAGAGTCTTGTTTATATCATTTGAGTATCCACCCAAAATTATAGGAGGAATGGGAACATACGCAGAGCATCTTGTTCGTGGACTTAGTGATAGAGGAATCGACATTTACACTATAACTAGGGGAGACAACGCTTGTCATGATGAGAAAACGTATCGAGTTCTTACACCAGATAAATTGTATTGGCGTAGGTTCTATTTCATCAGAGAAGCCATGAATTTGGTCTATAAACTGGACAGGCTTTACAAATTTGATTTGGTTCATTTAAACGGTACATACCCGATAATTGGAAGGCTTAAACTTCCAACCATGTCAACCTTTCATGCTATTCCTAATGTAAAGCAATTTGCAATGGGACTTAAATCATTGAGGGGTCACCGATCCGCGAAGGATATTACGTATTTAATATTAAAGAATCCTGTGGGAAGTCTATTTGATGTCTTGACAGCTAAAGCGTCAGACAAAATCATATGTCCAAGTCCTATTTTGGCAAGAGATCTAGTATCATATTGTTTTGCTGATGAACAGAAAATTCATGTTGTTCCGAATGGAGTTGATCTCAAACGTTTTGATGAAACAAGGAGTTATGATAGTTCCTTTTTAGACAAATATGCTATTCAAAGAGAGACTTTCTTGTTATACATGGGGAGACTTTCTTTCATAAAAGGAATACAATATCTAATAGAAGCCTTCAGAATTGTTCAAAGCCAGCATCCAGCCCTCAAGTTAGTAATTGCCGGAAGTGGAAATTTTGAACTCCAATTGAGAAAAATTGCTCGCAACATAAAAGGCATTGTTTTTGTAGGATACATCGACTCAATTATGATTAAAAAGCTTTTATACGGCGCTTCTCTCGCTGTTGTACTTCCATCGCATCTATTTGAAGTGTTTCCGATGTCAATACTAGAAGGTATGGCTCATGGTAAACCTGTTCTAGCAACCAATATTGGTGGCAACTCCTTCATGATAGAGCATGGCGAAAATGGCTTTCTTTCAAAACCTAAGGATCCAGAAAACCTCGCGAAGTACATTGATATGCTGTACGAAGACCAAGCTTTGAGGAGAAAAATGGGAATGCTTGGAAGAAAATTAGTGGAAGAGAAGTTTACTCTCGATAGAATGCTAAGTGAGACATTGAAAGTGTACGATTCATTAACTTAGCCACATTCAACCAATCCAAGAGACAAAGAAATTGCTTAGTCCCAAAACTGATGTCAAAGAGGACACGGGAATCCTCACTAAACTAATAAGCTGTCTCGCTCACCCCTATTTGGATCTTCCCCACAAGTTGTGTAACATTGAGTTTAATCAGCCAGTACTATCGAAAATGTTTTTCCTCATGGACTCGAATAAAATATTGTCTGGGGTCCTGAGTTTTAAAAATTCTCAAGAGTTTCCGATGAAGAACAAAATCCTTTCAAAAGTCATCAACAGATCCAGTGCATTTCGAGACTCTTATGGATATGGATTGAATCTCAAACAAGAGTTACTAGATATCATAGCTAAGTTTAACGAACGCTCCATAAAAAGTGTGTTAATTAAGTCATTAACTACCTTACCCCTGGATAGTGACAATGTCGATATTCTCTTAATGGAAAAAGATCTCCCCGCGTCGTGCAAGGTGTTAAGAGACTCTGGTTTCGTAAGGCAAAATTGGTATCGTGAACCATACAAATGGCTCTTCGGAAAAGTGAATGAAACTAATAGCTACATAGAAATCCATCTTCACACGGCGATAGCTTGGGATGGAATAGGGTTCGTTTGTGTGAAAGACTTATGGAAAAAATATCGAGAAAAAAAAATCGACGGCGTGATTGTGGGTTTCCCTTCGCCAGAACATCATCTGCTAACAACTATAGCTCACGCCTTCACTGAAAATCGTGAATTCAGATTAGGGGATCTCGTACATCTTATTCAGGACATACAAAATAGTAACGTAGATTGGGATTACGTCATCAACTGGACTATTCAAAATCGTTGGTTTGATTCACTTTATGGACTACTACGGTTAGCTAACCATATACACACTGTGATTTTCGGAGATAAGCTGATTCCGGAAAATACATATGAACTGTTTGCGAAAGAAGGAAAAATTGGCAGAAGTAATCTAGCGAAAAAATTAGTTGAAAAGTTTGATGAGAAGCCTTTCCTTCCTGTGAAGATACCGACTACAACAGTCGCCCTACAAACCGGCAAGAAAATTCTCACAGCTCCTCGTATTTCGTTCTCGAAAAGAACGAAGATGATTTCGTATTTGTTTAATAGCTTTGTCAAAAGGAGGATTCCAATCTATAAAAAGCATCCTGGTTTTCTAGTATGCTTCATAGGCCAAGATGGAACAGGAAAAACAACGCATGCAAAATATGTCTGGAAAGAACTGAAGCAAATAGACAAAAAAACTAAGGTAAAATACCTGTGGTCACGTGGATTTGGATATTCCTTCCAACCGTTCTTACTCGTGATAAGACGATTACTACTAGGGAGCAGATCACCTCGAATGCATAATACTAGTTATATCAGTAGACGTGCAAGCTTGCTGAAAAGGGAGCCCATGAAATCCGTGTGGGCTTACCTTATGATCATAGATCACCTGTTACACTTGGCAAGAGCATGGTTGGCACTATCCACTGGATATATAGTGATCTGCGATCGATGGATTAACGACACTCTAATCGATGTGAAGCGCGACCTAGATAAACCACTTAACAAATTTCTAGAGGGAAAACTTGAACATTTAGTTCCAAAGCCAAAAATGACGTTTATTATGGACACAGAGACAAGTGAACTTGCAAATAGAAGACCAGAGATCAACCACAATTTAATTGGATATAAAAGAGCTTCATATCTAAATTACTCAAATAGAAAATGTTTCAAGGTGATTAATACCAATGATGACTTAGAAAGAAACAGGCAGATAATACTTTCAACCATAATCAAGGGGTTCTTCTCTCAGTTTAAATAGAGTATGGAGATGTATCATGCGAGAAGCCCAGAGCATAACTCCAGTGTTTTATACTCGATGTGTAAATGCTCCATACACGGAAGGCCACATACAAGTAATTAGGATGATGATAAAGTCACTTTTACTATACAATGTCAAAAGTATAATTCTAAATTTTAAATATGGTGTAAACTCGTTAACTGTCGAAGACAGACATGTGAGCAAACATCGAATAGAGCAAAGGATACCATTAATTGCAAGAGATTCATTGTACACGTTCAGTGCACCAATAGCCGCATACGCACTCTCGATGGAAACTCTAAAAACGCTTAGATTCTTCTTACTTGAGAACACTCTAAAAAGACACAAATATGTTGTAAACATAGTTAACTGCTCCAGGTATCCAAGGATGTTTCTAAGAAGATTATCAAGAGCACCTATAATACTTCACTTCTACATGCCTAATATACGTCAAAAACCCATGACAAGAACACTTACTGAAAAAGCCAATTTGATCATAGCATCATCTTACACAACTTCACAGTACCTCGAAAAGATTGGGGTTAACAAGAAAAAAATAAGAGTTGTGTATCCCCCCATCGACACGGAGCTCTACAAGCCTCGCAAAAAGGAATCGGCACAATCCAAGCTAGGCCTGTCAAAAGAAGCTAAAACAATCGTATACATTGGAAGCTTGAAGCGCACCAGATTTCCTGAAGATATGGTGCTGGAGGTAATGAAAAGAATAGTGAAGGAGATCCCAGATGTCATGTTATTAGTTTTCACTTCAAGAGACAACGAAAATGTAAAAAGAGTTGCAGAGATATTCAGAAAAACAAAATCAGCCAATATGACACAAAATATTAAGATATATGCTAAAGATTTAACAGACATTGAGAAAACTACAGTCTATAGTGCAGCTGACGTGTTTCTATTTCCCTGCTTTGTAACTAAAACAGCCATCGAACCGCCATTGACAGTACTTGAAGCCATGGCAAGCAGTGCAGCAGTTGTCGTCCCAAAGGTTTCAGCATTAAGTGAAATCATTACAGACAATAGAAACGGATTTTTATTTGTGACCAAGGACTATGATGCTTTGGCTGATAAGCTGGCTAATGTTTTAGTTGAAACGAAGTTGAGGATCAAAGTGTCGCAAAATGCTCGACAGACGATACAAGAGAAAGCATCGCTTCTAGCTACCGGCGCTACAATGGTTGAGATTCATAGAAACATGTTGAATTGTGTTTTTTCGTGAAGACATGACTAAGAAAAACGTTCAATGGAAGGACGACAAATTTAGATGTTAAGAATAGCATATGTAACTATGAAATTGGCCCCCTTCAACGAGGGAGGACCGGCTGCCGTAGCGCATTCCCTACTGAAGAATTTAATGAAGACAAATGATATTAGCATAACTTTGATCGTTGGAAATTCTGCTACCGAAAAGGACATAGTCACAACCTTTGGAGATCGATTTGAAAACATCATAAGGATACCTCTCGAAGGATCATATATGTATAATATGAATAATTATCTACGGAAAATGAAGGAAGTCTGGCTAGCATTTGATCACGTTGATCTTGTGCATGTAAACCTTCTTTTTTCTTTTAGAAACTTCTATCTACCGTTCTTGGCTTTTTTGAAACGGAAATCATCAATTTGTACAGTGCATAGTGTAGGTGAATTCGAAATCCTTGATGTTTTTCATAAACAGAAAGCTCTTGCTGTTAAGGTTTTAACCTTAAAAATGATCCGCAATCTTCATAGATCTCTATGGTCAAGAATAGTAGTCAACTCACAATTTGTGAAGACAAAACTTTCAAAGACATTAGACAAGGAGAAAATTTGCTTAATTTACAATGGAATAGATTATGATAAAATTGAAAAAGCCCCGAAATTAGATCTTGAGGGTGATATTAAATTACTTTTTGTTGGAAGGATAGAACCCCCAAAAGGTCTTAACTTACTTTTAAAAGCTCTATCTATCTTGAAAAAATCCAGCAAAAAGAAGATAAGATTGTACATTGCTGGAAGCGGGACTCATGAGGCAGATTACAAGTCACTCGCAACAAGCTTGAAAGTGGATAAGTACACTCAATTTTTGGGGCATTTACCATTAGATGAATGCTATTCTCTGTATAAGTCATGCGACATGTTAATTCTCCCTTCTCGTATGGAAAGTTGCCCAATGACTTTGTTAGAAGCATTAGGTTCAGGTATACCAATAATAGCTACTCATGTGGGAGGTATACCTGAAATTGTAGAAAACAATAGAAATGGTTTGTTAGTCAGATATAACTCCTTAGAGGTTGCACAGAAAATAAAGTTCTTAATAGATCACCCCGAAGTCCGAGAGCAGATTTCAAAGAACAACTTGATAGATGCTAATAGCTACTCGTGGCAAGGAATAGCTCAAGAATATATCGATCTATATAAATCAATTTAGCGCGCGTGTAAGAACTGGGCATTTGTTTTTCAGTTATACTGGTTTTACTCGTGAATACGCCCTCATTTGGATAATGGAAGAGACGCAGATATGAGAATTTTGTTTTGCTCTCGACATATGCCATACCCACTAACGACGGGAGGTGCCTTGCGAAAATATAACATTTCGAAGGAATTATCAAGAAATCATCATGTTTACCTATTTTATTTCAAGAGCCATCCCGACAACACTCAGGACATATACCACGTTTGGCGCTCGCGCGCGAAATTCGAAGACTGCTTCTCGGTAGATTTGTCAAAATCTTCCCTGTTGGGCCGTGCTGGCATTTTTCCAATTGACCGATTCGTGCGTGCGCGTATCATTAAAGCAAGGGTAAAGGGTATTATCGAAGAACATAATGTAGATATTATTCATTGTTTCGGTTTATATATGGGCTCTGTACTAGCAGATTTCGGCTGCATTCCAAAGGTTCTAGATCTAGTTGATTGTTCGAGCCTGTATTATAAGAGAGAGCTGCGCTTCTCAAAGAGCCCAGTTGAACTCTTTAAAAATTGTTTTAAGCTT
>JABAHO010003448.1_pt1 | contig 14959 bp, 14 predicted proteins | sample 7062071 | NCBI WGS metagenome assembly JABAHO01 (sample SAMN14534356, study PRJNA622989) | marine sediment metagenome | biome: marine biome [ENVO:00000428]; feature: marine pelagic biome [ENVO:01000023]; material: deep marine sediment [ENVO:00002113] | place: India: Gulf of Kutch | collected...
GCCGAGCACGTCGAGCACCTTCGAACCCATGCGGGTCATGGTGCGCATGCTCGCCACGACGTAGGGCGAGTCGGTGAGCTGGACGCCGATGTGGGCGATCGGCGAGCCGAGCGGGCCCATGCTGAAGGGGATCACGTACATCGTGCGGCCGCGCATGCAGCCCTCGAAGAGGCCGCGCAGCGTCTCGCGCATCTCGGCGGGGTCGCGCCAGTTGTTGGTCGGGCCGGCGTCCTCCTCCTTCTCGGAGCAGATGAACGTGCGGTCTTCGACGCGGGCGACGTCAGCGGGATCGGAGCGGACGAGATAACTCCCCGGGCGCTTGGCCTCGTTGAGCTTCATCGCCGTCCCGCTCGCGAGCATCAGCTCGATCATCTCGTTGCGCTCTCGCGCGGAGCCGTCGCACCACTGCACGTCGGTCGGTTCACAAAGCGTGCGGAGTTCCTCGACCCAGTCGAGGAGACGTTGATTTTGGGTCGTCGCCAATGGATGGTCCCCGATCGTGAAAGACCGCCCCCGGTGTGCCGCGTCTCTCCCTCCTCTGGGGAGAGGGGCGGGGCGGAAGGCCCGGGACGATACCCCACGGGGTAGTCGCGATCCAGACCATTGTCGTTTGTTTTCCACCACTTATCTGTGGCCGACTCCGGCCAAGGGGTGACGGAATTCGTCAGTTTTTGGGGCGCGCCTGGAGAGACTAGAGCGCTCCGCCACCGAGGGCTCGGCCCGCGAAGGAGAAGGCTTCTCTGCGCCTCGTCCTCCCACCGCTTCGCGCCCGGGGGACCGGGTGGCTGGGGCCCGCCGCCCGATAAGTGGGCGGCGCCCNNATGAGGTCGGGGGCCGTCCACCCCTCGAGGTCGTACTCGGCGAGGCAGCGGTCCACGAAGGCCGTGAGCTCCTCCGATTGGCCCAGCGCGTCCGCGGAGAGGAGGTTCTCGATCCGGATGCGTTCGTAGTTGCCGGCGTAGTTGCGCTCGTAGAGCTCGTGCCGCCCGCCGAACTCGGTCCCCACGGCATCCCAGAGCAGCTTCAGCAGCTTGACCCGCTCGACCGAGTCGTAGCCGCCCGAGCCCCGGAGATAGCGATCGATCAGGGGCCGAAGCTCGGGGTTCTTGAAATCGTCGGAGTGGGAGTTCAGATAGATCAGACCACTCGAGATGGTCTGCTCGATGATCTCCTTCACCCGGGCATAGGCCGTGGGCGCCAGCGTCCGGTAGGCCATGCCGTAGGCCGCATTGGGCTGGTAGGCACCGCCCACCCACGGCTCTGCCGATTTGCACATCGCGTCGCTGAGCGCCCAGAAGGTGTTGCGCCAGGACAAGACCTCCCCGATCTGCACCCCAGGGCTGGTGGCGCCGCGATTGCCGACCGCCTCCGAGGCCTTCAGCAGGAGACCCGCCAGAAAGTCGAGTTTTACGGCGAAGCGCGTGCCCCCGTGCATGCAAAAGCGCGGGATGAATCCCGACAGCGGGAAGTAGCCGTTGGCCTTGTCGAGATCGCGATAGAGGAAGACGTTCTCCCAGGGCACCAGCACCTTGTCGAGCACCAGGATCGCGTCGTTCTCGTCGAGCCGCGACGACAGCGGGTAGTCGAAGGGGCTCCCCATCACCGTTGCGTTGAGCTCGTACGACGGCCGACAGATGAGCTTTACGCCGGGGCAGTCCATCGGGAGCATCGCAAACAGCGCCATCGACGGGTCGCCCAGCGGCGTCGGCCCGTAGTAGCCGATGAAGTTGAAGTGGGTGAGGGCGGATCCCGTGGCGACGACCTTTGCGCCGCTCACGATCAGGCCGGCGTCGGTCTCCTTTTCGACGTGGACATACACGTCCCGCACATCGTCGGGCACCGAGGCTTTGTCGATCGGCGGATTCACGAGGGCGTGGTTGAGAAAGAGGCAGCGCTCCTGCGCGAGGCGGTACCAGCGCTGGGCGTTCTCGGCGTAGGGCTCGTAGAACTCGGCGTTGGCGCCGAGCGTACCGGTCAGGCTCGCTTTGTAGTCGGGGGAGCGCCCCATCCAGCCGTAGGAGATCCGCGACCAGGCCGTGATCGCCTCTCGCGATTGAATGACCTCTTCGGGGGTGCGCGGCACTTTGTAGAAGGGATGGGTGAAGCCGCCGTTGCCCGTGTCGGTGGGCGTGGTGAGCACCTCCCGCCGCTCGGGGTCGTGAAGCGCGTCATACATCCGCGCGATCATCCGAGCCGAGTTGCGGAACGCGGGGTGGTTCACCACGTCTTTGACCCGCTCGCCGCGGAGCCAGATCTCGCGGTCGTCAGAGAGGCTCGAGAGGTACTCAGCGCCGGTATAGGGGCGGACGTCGTTGCTCATCCCAGGGCTCCAGCTCGAGGTCGATTCTCAGTGTATCGACCGGGCGGCTGAAACGGGAGCCGCTCAGTCCGCGGCGCCGAGCATCAGCGCGCGCGCCTGGGTCGGGTTTGCGAGCGGGCGCCCCAGCGCGCGGGCGCGCTCCGCGGCCCACGCCACCATTTCGGCGTTGCTCCCCGCGGGTCGATCGTCCGGAAGCGTCACGCGGTCTTCGAAACCGATCCGAAGGTGGTCGCCCGCTTCGATCGCGAGATCGGCGATGGTGTAGACACTCTCCTCGATCCCGTGTGCGACCCAGGCGGCGCCGGGAAACAGTTCCCGCACGCACGCGCCCAAAAAGGCGTAACTGCGCGCGTCACCGGGCATCAGCTGCATCCCGTCGCCAAAGCGTCCGGCGAACTCGAGCAGGAGGTAGCGCGGCGTCTCGAGGACGCCGTCCTCGACGAACATCGCGATGTTGGACAGGAAGCCGGTGTCGAGCGCCGTCGGCTCGAGCGCGATGTCGCGCGCCCTCGCGGTCTCTGCGATCTGGCACACCTCTTCGTAGGAGTTGGGGATCGCCAGGGTGCGGCGTCGCCCCCCGCGTTCTTCGGGCAACGCGAATACGATCTGTCCTGGGTTGAGGGAGATGGCGTCGGTGGGCTCGGGGGTATCGCGGATGGTCGCGAGCACGGCCTCGATCGAGGCGTCCGGAAGACGCGCCGTGGTGTGGTTGATCACGACATCGCAACGCTCGCGGATCCGCCGGTCGGCCTCCGCGTACCACGCGGGGTCNNGGCGTGAAAGTGCACCGCAGTGGCCCCGGCCTCGGCGCATCGCCGCGCTTCCTCCGCGACCTCCTCGGGTATCCAGGGGACGGCGGTGTTGTGCTCGCGCCCGCGCAACCCGTTGAGGCACGCCTTGATGACCAACGCGTCCATCGTGTGCTCCTCTCGGCCCTGGGGTCTGGGAACGGTACTCTACCGGCTCACCGCGGGGAGTAGATCCATGCGCGTAGAGCACTTCGACTCCGACGTCACACCGGACCGCGTCGCGAAACAACTCGAGCGAGATGGTTGTGCCATCGTTGACCGGTTGGCGGACGCGGGGCAGCTCGAGCGAATCGAACGCGAACTCTCGCCCCATATCGAGGCGACCCGCGCGGGGGGCGACTCCTTCGCGGGTCGGTCGACCCGACGCACCGGGGGCCTCGTGGCCCGCTCCCCCGCGTGTCGCGAGCTGGTGATGCACCCCACGGCCCCTGGGCAGTGCGAAATCGCTCCTGGCGCACGCCACCAACTTCCAGCTCCATCTGACCCAGGTGATCTCGATCGGCGCCGGGGAGACGGCCCAGGAGATCCACCGCGACCAGTGGGCCTTCGACTTCTTCCCCTTCCCGAAGGGCTACGAGGTGCAGTGCAACACGCTCTGGGCGCTCACCGACTTCCGGGAAGCCAACGGGGCCACACGGGTCATTCCCGGCAGTCACCGCTACGACGATCGCCTCAAATTCACCACCGAGGACACGATTCCCGCAGAGATGGAGAAAGGCTCCGTGCTGTTCTACACGGGCTCGCTCTACCACGGCGGCGGACCCAATCAGAGCGACGCCGTGCGCACCGGAATCAACATCACCTACGACGTGGCGTGGCTCCGCCAGGAGGAGAACCAGTACCTCTCGTGCCCACTCGAGGTCGCGCGCGAACTCGACGACGATCTGTTGCGGCTCATGGGATACTCCNNATACTCCCGCGGCGCCTACGCACTGGGCTATGTAGACGACATCCGCGACCCGCTCTCGGTGGTGAAGCCGGACCGCGGATCCCACGGTCTCGCCGGGGTCCCGCGCGAGCGCAACTCGCTCCGCCACGGCGAGGACTAGCCCGTGCAGGTGGTGACGCGTCTCGCGCAGGCCTCGCTGCGCGACGTGCGCGCGGCGGCGACCGAGGCCGAAGCCACGGGCTTCGACGCACTGATGACGGCGGAGAATCAGCACGAACCCTTCTTTCCCCTCGTGCTCTCGGCCGAGGCGACCGAGCGCATCGAGCTCTGGACGGGGATCGCGATTTCCTTCGCCCGCAGCCCGATGGTGGTGGCCAACGCGGCCCACGATCTCCAGGAACTCTCGCGCGGGCGCTTCGTCCTGGGCCTCGGCCCCCAGGTCAAGGGGCACAACGAGCGGCGCTTCTCGGTGCCGTGGAGCGCACCGGCTCCGCGGATGCGGGAGTACGTCGAGGCGCTGCGCGCGATTCTCGCCTGCTTCGAACACGACGAGCCGCTGCGGTTTCGCGGGGAGCACTACCGCTTCGACCTGATGACCCCGAACTTCAGGCCCCCGCCCCACGGCTGCCGTCCCGTCCCGATCACTCTCGCGGCGGTGGGACCGGGCATGCTCCGGGTGGCGGCGGAAGTGGCGGATGGTGTGCAACTCCACCCCTTCTGCACCCGCGCCTATCTCGACAAGGTCGTGATGCCCGAGGTCGAAGCCGGTCTTGCCCGCAGCGGTCGGCGTCGCGAGCACTTCCACCTGAACGGCGGGGGCTTTCTCGCCACCGGCCCCGACGAGGAGACCGTGGCGCGCATCGCCGAGTTCATCCGCTACCGCGTCGCCTTCTACGGCTCGACCCGCAGCTACTGGCCCGTCTTCGAGGTCCACGACCTGCTNNCTGCTCGATCTGGGCGCCAAGCTCCACGATCTTTCCAAGCGCGGGCGTTGGGACGAGATGGCCGCCGAGATCAGCGACGAGGTCCTCGACCTCTTCGCGGTGATCGGCACCCACGCGGATCTCCCGGGTCTGGTGGAGCGGCGATTCGGCGGGGTCGTCGACCAGGTGATGGCGATGCCGGCGCCCGACGCCGATCCCGCACTGGGACCCGAGACGATCGCAGCGTTGCGGGCGATCCCCACCCGATTCCAGGGGTTTGCGGGCGAATAGGGGGTCTCGGCGTGCCGCTTCTGGGCCGCGCACGCGGCGCCGAGATTCCGTATCCTCCGGTCTGCCAGCGCGATCTGCGTCACCGGAGGACTCCATGAGCAACTTGGTCGAGGCCCACAACCGCGTCAAAGATTTCGATTGGGATTTCAGCTACGTCGACAAGCCCGATCGCTATCCGACCAAGTACAAGATCCCGGCCAAGACCAAGGATCCCTTCCGCCACCTGATCCGCGACTACTGCGCGATGGAGCGGGAGAAGGACGACCGCCAGTACGGAGCGCTCGAAGACGCGATCGCGCGCAGCGGTTCGACCGCCGAGGCCAACGAGCGCTGGACCGAGATCCTGAAGATCGTGCTTCCGGTGCTCACCTACGGCGAGTACGGCGCGATGAAGTGCTGCGGGCAGTTGGTCGACACCGTCGACAACGCGGCGCTCCGCCAGGGCTATATGGCGCAGATGATCGACGAGGTGCGCCACGTCAATCAGGAAGCGTACCTGAACCGTTACTTCGCGAAGCACGCGCGCGACCCGGAGGGCTTCGACCGCGCCCAGCCTCTCAAGAGCACCAACGTCTTTGGGCGCGCCGGCCAGGCAGCCCTCGAGAATTTCTTCGTGGGCGATCCGATCGAGTGCGCGCTGCACCTGCAGGTGGTGGCGGAGACGGCTTACACGAACTCGATCTTCGTCGCGATGACCGAGGTTGCCGCGAGCAACGGCGACCAGGCGACACCGACGGTGTTCCTGAGTGTGCAGAGCGATGAAGCGCGCCACATGGCCAATGGTTATTCGACCCTCGCCGCGGTCCTGGCCGAGCCGGACAACCTCGAAGTGCTCCAGCAGGACTTCGACCGGGCCTTCTGGCGGCAGCACGCGTTCCTCGATCCCTTCGTGAACACCGTGTACGACTACTTCCAGCGCACCCGAACCTCGTCCTATCTCGAGAAATGGAACGAGTGGCTCGCCGAAGACTGGGCGGGCGCCTACATCGCGCAGCTCGAGCCTTTCGGTCTCAAGGTGCCGCGTTGGTTCGACCTCGCGCGCGAGCGCATGAAGTGGAGCGCGCACAGCGCCGCGGTACTGGCGTACGCGTCCTGGCCGCTTCAGTTCTGGCGCTACGACCCGCTCACCGACGCCGACTTCGAATGGTTCGAACTGAAGTACCCCGGGTGGTACAACCGCTTCGGCCCCTTCTGGACGCGCTACCGCGAACTCTGCGACCCGAAGGGGGGCCGGGTGCCGATCCAGGACTTCGAGGCACGGCCCTTCTTCTGCCGCGTGTGTCAGATGCCCTGCGTCTTCCCCACCGTCGACGACTGTCACGCCCGGGCCAAGGAACACAACGGCCGCTATCACGCCTTCTGCTCCGATGCCTGTGAGTCGATCTTCTTCGAGGAGCCGGCGCGCTACGAAGGCGCCAAGACCTGGGACGAGATCTACGAGGGCTGGAGCATGGCCGAGTACGTGCGCAAGCACGGGCTGCTGCGCGCCGACGGCAAGACGCTGCTCGCACAGCCCCACCTCGATACGAACCGGATGTGGACGATCGACGATATCGAGTCGATCGACTTTGAAATCACGAACCCGCTGCGGGCTGTAGCCGAGGCGGCTGTCGCATCGTGAGCTCGGACCCCCCCGGCGCTCCGCGCGATTTCACCTACATCAAGCCCAGCAAGCGACGCCTCTCCGAATACGAGGCGGTGTCGCTCTACATCCAGGTCGACCCGGACGCACCCTACAACCAGTACTACGCCCGCGATGCGGCGGGGCGCCAGGCGTGGCTCCCCGACTCCACCAAACTCGAGCATCCCCACTGGTTCGACTATCGGGACCCGGGGCGCTTCTACCAGCGCTCCTATGTGCGGATGCAGGCGGAGCAGGAGGACGCGATCGAGCGGCTCACGGAAGACGCCGTCGCCGCNNGCGATCGACCGCGACTGGGCGCGGGAGGTGCTGCTCGGGCACTACCGGGTGTGGTCCTTTTTCGAGTACGGGCTGTTTCGGGCCTTCGGTGTGGCCCAGCGCGAGGCACTCTCGGACCCCATCGGAAACGCGCTGTGCTTCCAGGGGTTCGACCACATGCGTCACGCCCAGGCAGTCGTGCACTACCTCCTCGCGCTCGAGGGCGAGCTCGAGGATTTCCGCGACGAGGGCGCCAAAGAGCGCTGGGTGAGCGAGCCGGCCTACCAGCCGCTCCGTCAGATCGCGGAGGAGTTCATCGCCTTCGAGGACTGGGGCGAACTCTGGGTGGCGGCGAATTTCGCGGTGCTCCCCGCGGTGGCCGAGCTGAGCACCGGAGCCCTGCTGCGCGCGCACGCCCCGACGCACGGAGACGTCGGCACCCCGGTGATCGCGCTCACCACCGAGCGCGACCGACGCCGCAACGCGACCGCGGCCGGCGCATTGGTGAAGATGGTGCTCGCCGAAGACAATCCCGCCGCCGCCGCGAACCGCGAGCTGATTTCCGAATGGCTTCAGCGCTGGCAGCCCAAGGCGCTCGCCGCCGCGGAGGCGCTGGCGCCCGCCTGGGCGGCGATCCCGAAGCCGCTGCAGAGCTTCGACGAGGCGCTGGCCCAGGTCGGGGCCTCGCACCGCGCGTTGCTCGAAGAGCACGGGCTCGGCGAGTTGGCGCTGTGAGCGACAAGCTTTCCCGCGTCGTGCTGATTCTGATGAAGAGCCCCGANNCGAGGCGGACGCCACGCTCGACGTGGTCCGCGATGATCAACCGGAGGTCGAGATCCACGATCAGACGACCTATTGGCAGCTCATCCACGACAAGGAGATCGTCGTCGATCTCGGACGGGTCGGAGAAGAGCTCGGCGAGGAGATCTCGCTCTCCCAGTGGCTCGTGATCATGAGCAGCTTCGTCGGCCGGGTGGAAACCGAACCGGACCGCTTCCGCGTCACCACCGAGATGCTCCAGCTCGGGGACGACTAGCCGGACGATGGCCGAACCCTTTCGCNNGGGTCAACGCTTCGAGGTGGCCCCGGGCGAGACCATCCTGAACGCCGCGCTGCGTCAAGGCGTCGGCCTGCACTACGGCTGTCGCCAGGGCAACTGCTCCTCCTGCAAGTATTTCCTGAACGAGGGCGAGGTCGACTTCGGCAAAGCCTCGCCCTACGCCCTCTCCGAGACAGAGCGGGAAGAGGGATGGGCGCTCCTGTGCTGCGCCTTTCCGCTGGAAGATCTCGAGGTCCAGGACCAGGGAGGGGACGACGAGCGCTCTCTCCCGCTGCTCACACCGCGTCAGGTGTCCGCCGTGGTCGAAAGCACGAGCGCACTCACTCCGAGCCTGTGGCGTCTGGCACTCCGGGTGGAGGACGGCTTCGAGTACTACCCCGGGCAATACGTGGAGTTGGAGGTGCCGGGTCAGCCCGAGCACTGGCGCGCCTATTCGATCGCGAACGCGTGCGCAGGCGAATCGTCGACGACCCTCGAANNTCTCCTCGTGTCGACCGGTTCCGGGCTCGCCCCGCTGCGCGCGATGCTCCAGGATGCGGCGCTGGCCGCCGATCGCCGGGAGGTCCATTTCTATTACGGCGCGCGCACCCGCGCGGACCTCCCCATCGAGGCCGAGATCCGCGCCCTCGCGGATACGCTGCCGGGCCTCGACTACCGGCCCTGTCTCTCGCAGCCCACCGAGGCCTGCGCCTGGGAGGGACGGGTGGGGCGTGTGACCCAGGCGATTCAACGCGAGGTGGCCGACGCGAGCCCCTACGACGCCTACCTCTGCGGGGCGCCGGAGATGTGCGACGCCGTGGGGCGTCTGCTCGAAGCCAAGGGCATCGGCGACACGAATCTCTTCTTCGACCGCTTCTTCGCGGCGGAGTAGACGCCGCTCGACGAGGCCCCGCGCGACTAGGTCGCGGATCCGTCTTTGTCGCGCAACGCGAAGCGGCGGATCTTCCCCGTCGCGGTCTTGGGAAGCGCGTCCACGAACTCGACCCAACGCGGGTATTTGTGCGGCGCGAGCGCCTGTTTCACGTGCTGCTGCAGCGCCTCGCCGAGCGCCTGGCTGGGCTCGCCCTCGCGCAGCACCACATAGGCCTTGGGCTTGATGAGCTCCCGCTCATCGACCTCCGCCACCACGGCGGCTTCGAGCACGGCGGGGTGGGCCGCCAGCGTGGCTTCGACTTCGACCGGCGAGACGTATTGCCCGCTCACTTTGATGAGGTCGTCGCTGCGGCCGACGTGGACATAGGTGCCGTCCTCGCGCTCTCGGTAGCTGTCTCCGCTGCGCAGCCAGCCGGGGGCGAACATCGTGTCGCGCGTGACGTCGGGGCGGTTGTGATACGCCCGCGCCGCGCTCGGCCCCCCGGCCAGAAGCGTCCCGACTTCGCCGCGCCGCACATCTTCGCCCGCCTCGTCCACGATACGCACGGAGTAGCCCGACACCGGGGTGCCGCTGCTGCCGGGCACGACCCGTCCGGACCGGTTCGAGAGAAAGATGTGAAGCATCTCGGTGCTGCCGAGACCGTCGAGAATTTCGACGTCGTAGCGCTCTCGCCACTCGTCGTAGAGCGAGGCGGCGAGCGCCTCGCCGGCGGAGACACACAGCCGCACCGAGCTCCACACCTCGCGCGCGGCGGGTTCGGCCAGCATCGCGGCATAGAGCGTGGGCACACCGAAGAAGACCGTGGGTCTCGTCGCGGCGACGCGTTCGTAGACGAGCTCCGGGGTGGGACGCCCGGCCGCCAGCACGGCCGACGCCCCCCACCACAGGGGAAAGGTGAGGGCGTTGCCGAGACCGTAGGCGAAGAACAGTTTCGCGGCCGAGAACACGCGGTCTTCGGGTTCCAGACCGAGGATCGGGCCGGCGTAGAGCTCGGCGGTGGCGGGGAGGTCGAGGTGACGGTGGATCACACCCTTGGGCTGGCCCGTCGTCCCCGAGGTGTAGAGCCAGAACGCGGCGTCGTCGGCGCGGGTGGGGTGCACCGCCGGGGCGCCCTCCGCCGGTACGAGATCGGCCGGGTCGAGCAGGGCACAGCCGCGGGGAAAGAGTGCGGGCGCGCGCACCTCGGCCGGGAGGGCGGCGTCGAGAAAGGCGGCGGAAATGCCCGCGTCCTCGGCGATGAAGGCCACATCTTTCGGGGGGACCAGGGTGGAGATCGGGATCGGGATGAAACCACCGCGCAGAGCGCCGAGGAATACCGCGTGAAAGCGCGGGGTGTCGAGGAGGAGCAGCAGCACGCGGTCACCGGGCCGCAGACGGCGCTCGCTGAGGGCCCGCTGCGCCGCCACCGCGTAGGACTCGAGCGTCTGTGCCGACCACGTTTCCGAGTCGCCCAGCAAGAGGTCACCCGCGCCGCGCCGCATCGCGCGTTCGAGGAGCACGTCGCCCGCGTTCAGGGGCTCGTCGTCGCGAATCGAAAAGGTCACCGGGGCCTCCGCTAGGATTGCGATGGGAGCACAGGGCAGGTCGCGCGGTCAAGCGGCGCCTCACCGCTGAGGAGATCACCATCGAATTCGCCACCCACCCCGACGACTACCGCCACTGGCGTCTCGAGGTGGAGGGGGAGATCGCGACCCTCGAACTCTCCGTGGCGGAACGCGGTGGCGTGTCCGACGCCTACGCGCTCAAACAGAACAGCTACGACCTGCGTGTCGACCTCGAACTCGCCGACGCCCTCACACGCATCCGCTTCGAACACCCCGGTGTCCGCGCGGTGGTGATCACGAGCGCGGCCGAGCGGGTGTTTTCGGCGGGTGCGAACATCCAGATGCTCGCGGAGGCAGACCACGGGGCCAAGGTGAACTTCTGCAAGTTCACCAACGAGACGCGCCTCGCGATCGAGGACGCCTCGGCCGCATCCGGCCAGCGCTTCCTCGCCGCGCTGAACGGGACGGCGGCGGGCGGCGGCTACGAGCTGGCCCTCGCCTGCGACGAGATCGCCCTGATCGACGACGGCTCGAGCGTGGTGTCGCTGCCGGAGGTTCCGCTTCTCGCGGTGCTCCCGGGGACGGGTGGCCTCACCCGGCTCGTCGACAAACGCAAACTCCGCCGCGACCGCGCCGACGTCTTCTGCTCCAACGCGGACGGCGTGCGGGGGCAGCGCGCGGTCGAGTGGGGCCTCGTCGACGTCGTGATCCCGCGCAGCCGCTGGGCCGAGGNNGGCCGCCGCGTTGGCGGCTGCGGCCCCGCCCCGCGCAGAGCGGGGATCCGCGGGCATCGCGCTACCCGCTCTCGAGCCGACACTCAGCGCGGATTCGTGGCGCTACGAGTCGGTCCACGTCGCGCTCGACCGAGCCGCCGGCGTGGCGGCGCTACACGTCCTCGGCCCCGTGGGCGCGGTCGCCAGCCACCCGGAGGAGCTCCACGACCACGGGGCCGCCGCCTGGTGGATCCGCTGTTGGCGCGAGCTCGACGACGCGCTCCTGCGCCTGCGCCACGACGCCCCGGACCTCGGCGTACTGACCCTGCACAGCGAGGGGTCCCTCGACGCCGTGGCCGAAGCCGACGCCTTGATCCTCGCGCACGGCGACGACTGGCTCGTGAACGAAGCGCGCTGGCTCGCGCGCCGCACCCTGCAGCGTCTCGAACTCAGCGCGAAGAGCTTGATCGCGCTGGTCGAACCGGGCTCGTGTTTTGGCGGCTCGCTGGCGGAGCTCCTGCTCGCCGCCGACCGCTCCTACATGCTCGACGACGAAGCCGGTGAAAACGCCATCGCGCTGTCGGCAATCAACGCGGGGTGCCTCCCCAACGCCCTCGAGCGCTCCCGTCTCGAGACGCGCTTCCCGGCGGATCCGGCGGCGGCGCTGCGTCTCGCCGATCCGCCGGCGCGTTACGACGCGAGCGAGGCACTCGCCGCCGGCCTGGTGACCGAGGCCCCCGACGACATCGATTGGGAGGACGAGGTCCGCCTCGTCGTGGAGGAGCGCGCGGCGATGTCTCCCGACGCCCTCACCGGACTCGAAGCGAACCTCCGCTTTCCGGGCGCCGAGACGATGGCGTCCAAGATCTTCGGTCGCCTGAGCGCCTGGCAGAACTGGATCTTCGGACGTCCCAATGCGACCGGCGAAGCGGGGGCGCTGCGCCGCTACGGGAGCCCCGAACGCCCGCAATTCGATCGGCGCCGCTGCTAGGGTCTGGGAATGGGACAGGTCGATCTCGAAGCCCGCATCCCCAACAACGTGGCCCTGGCCGACGACCGGCGTCTGCAGCGCGCCCTCGAGCGGTGGCAGCCCGGCTTCCTCGACTGGTGGGGCGAGATGGGCCCCGAGGGCTTCCCCGAGGACGAGGTCTACCTGCGCACGGCGATCGACGTCGGCGCGAAGGGCTGGGCCCACTTCGACTACGTGAAGATGCCCGACTACCGCTGGGGCATCTTCCTCGCGCCCCTCGACGCCGAGCGCACGATCCCGTTTGGCGATCACTTCGGGGAACCCGCCTGGCAAGAAGTTCCGGGCGAGCTCCGCAATACGCTGCGACGCATCATCGTCACCCAGGGCGACACGGAGCCCGCGAGTGTCGAGCAGCAGCGTCGCCTCGGCGCGACCTGCCCCTCCGCTCTACGACCTGCGCAACCTCTTCCAGGTGAACGTCGAAGAGGGCCGCCACCTCTGGGCGATGGTGTATCTGCTGCACACGTACTTCGGTCGCGACGGGCGCGAAGAAGCCGAGATGCTGCTCGAGCGCCGCAGCGGCGACGCCGACCGGCCGCGCATCCTCGGCGCCTTCAACGAGCCGATCACGACCTGGCTCGACTTCTTCATGTTCACGATGTTCACCGACCGCGACGGCAAGTACCAGCTGCTGGCGCTCGCCGAGAGCGGCTTCGACCCGCTGGCGCGCACCTGCCGCTTCATGCTCACCGAAGAGGCGCACCACATGTTCGTGGGCGAGACCGGGATCCAGCGCATCGTCGAGCGGACCGTCGAGCTCATGCAGGCCGATCCCAACGAGGACGCCCGCGCCGCCGGCGGGATCGATCTCGAGCTGATCCAGCGCTACCTCAATTTCTGGTTTGCGCGCTCGCTCGACCTCTTCGGTGGCGAGGTGTCGACCAACGCCGCCACCTATTTCGCCACGGGGATCAAGGGGCGCCCCTACGAGAATCGCTATGACGACCACGTCGCCCTCGACACGAATACCGCCGTCGAGCGCCTCGAAGCGGGGCAGGTGAGGCGCGAGGACGTGGCGACCCGGTTGGCCCTCAACGAAGAAGTCCGGGACCAGTACGTCGCCGACTGCCAACGCGGCGTCGACAAATGGAACCGCGTCCTCGAACGCGCCGGCCTCGCGTTTCGCTTCTCACTCCCGAGCCGGCGTTTCGAGCGGCAGATCGGGACCTGGGCCGGCGCGCTGGTCGACCCGAGCGGCGCCCTGATCGGCGACGAGGCTTGGCGCCAGGGGCGCGAGATCTGGCTGCCGAACGCGGACGACCGCGCCTGGCTCGAGACACTCGAAGGGGATGCGGTGCGCGACCCGGGTGCGATGGCGGCGTGGATCGCGCCGCCCAAGCGCGGCATCGACGGAAAACCCGCCGATTTCGAGTACGTCCGCTCCTGAGCTCCGAGGCGGGGTCGACCGCTGCGGCTAGGCGCCTGTCCCCCAACCGATCGCGTTGTCCAGAAGCTGATCGAAGGCGGGGTGTTCCCACGGGCCGCGGAAGGTCGTGGGGGTCGCGCCGTCGGCTGCGATCGACTCGTCGACGAAGGGCTGCACGTTGTTGGTCGGGGCGTGGCAGTGCCCGAGCGCGACATAGGCGACGGCTCCCTCTCCCACCCTGCGCTCATAGCCGAGCACGCGCGTCTTCCCGTCGGCGGGGCGCGCTTGTTCGTGGTCGTAGACAAAGCCAAAGCCTTCCGGTGACGGGTCTTCGACGATCGGCGTGGTGAGTAGCGGACGGCAGCTCGCATCGAGGATCTCGAGGAAATAGAGCTCGTCGGCGACCTCGAAGGTCTGGGGAAGCCCCCGCGTCAGCGCGTGATCGCGATCGACATCGACCTGGAAGGTGCGCAGCGGCGGGTGGTTCAAGAAAAAGCAGCCGAGGCTCTGGTGGTGCCGCATCTTCACCATGGAGCGAATCCGGCGGTCGTCTCCCACCGGTGCGGCCTTGCCACCACTGGTGCCGTGGAGGGCGAACCATCGCCCCCCGGATTCGAGCCAGGTGTCGATCGCCGCACACTGCTCCGGGTCCGGGAAGGGCCCCGCCACATAGGTCACCAGCAGCGAAGCGCCGGCGAGCCATTTCTCGATCTCCGAGAAATCGCTCGAGGTCGTCGCGATCACGCCCTCTCGCTCCTGGATCTTCGAGAGCAGCCGAAGCCGGGCGTAGTCCATGTCGTGCCCCGCGTGGGAGCCCGGCGGAAAGCCACCGCTCACGAGATGAATTCGGGTCTCACTCATCGTTCATTCCTTTNNNNCTTTGGAGTCGCGCGAGTTCAGCCGTCCCGACGATACCGCCCCCGGTCTCCAATCGACCACCGCCGCCCCTCCTGCTCCCCGGCCACGCGCCACCCGACCGCCCGATGGAGGCCAACGGCGCTACCTTTCCCCAAACGCCAGCAAGGAGCCCAGGATGCATGACCTCGTAGTTCGCTCGGGACGGATCGTGGATGGGAGCGGCACCCCCGCGACGCAGGGCGATGTCGCGATCGACGGGGGTCGCATCACTCAGGTGGGAGGGCAGGCCGGCGCCGCCCGACGCGAGATCGACGCCGAGGGACTCCTCGTGACCCCGGGCTTCGTCGACGTGCACACCCACTACGACGGACAGGCCACCTGG
>JABAHO010010442.1_pt1 | contig 14863 bp, 22 predicted proteins | sample 7062071 | NCBI WGS metagenome assembly JABAHO01 (sample SAMN14534356, study PRJNA622989) | marine sediment metagenome | biome: marine biome [ENVO:00000428]; feature: marine pelagic biome [ENVO:01000023]; material: deep marine sediment [ENVO:00002113] | place: India: Gulf of Kutch | collected...
TAAAGTGATGCCTGGTTTTATTGATGAATATGACCAACTCCTGGCTGAGAATGAAATAGTGCTGGCTCGAGCCAAGGGGGTCGGCATTTTGCCTAAAGACTTGGCTATCAATATTTCTGCTAGTGGTCCGGTGCTTCGTGGCAGCGGGGTTAAATGGGATATTCGCAAAGCCGACCCTTATTCCGTTTATGACCGGTTTGAATTTGACATCCCAACTGGCAGCGTTGGCGATTGTTATGACCGTTATTGGGTGAGAGTTCAAGAGATGCGGCAGTGCGTGCGTATTATTAAGCAGGCTATGGAGCAATTACCATCGGGCGAAGTATTGACCGAGGTACCACTTCGAATGCGTCCGCCAGTCGGCGAGGCCTACGGGCACATTGAAGCCCCCAAGGGTGAACTCGGCTTTTATCTGGTCTCGGATAATTCAGAGACTCCCTATCGTTTCCATGCTAGATCGTCATGCTTAATTAATCTAACTGCTCTAAGCGATATGATGATTGGCTGGAAAGTGGCTGATGCCATAATTACCTTTGGCAGCATTGATACTTGTATGGGCGAGGTGGNNGAGGTGGATAGATAGTGACTTACTTGCTTGATAACTACTGGATACATCTTGCTGTATTCGCCGTCATAATTCTAGCCTTTGTCCTCACTATGGTTATAGGGTTTATCTATATTGAGCGGCGAGGCATAGGCCGTTTCCAAATACGCCTTGGTCCTAACCGAACTGGACCTTTTGGTGTTCTTCAGCCAGTAGCTGATGCCATTAAGGTATTGATTAAAGAGGACATCATTCCAGCCAAAGGGGATAAGCTGGTTTTTTGGCTGGCGCCGGTGGTCGCCTTTGTTCCAATATTAATGATTTTTGCCGTGGTTCCGTTCCAAAGCGGAGCGCTACTGGCTGACCTTAACATTGGCATCCTCTATATAGTAGCGGTGAGCTCGGTAGCAGCGGTGGGGGTATTTATGGCTGGTTGGAGTTCAAATAATAAGTACTCTCTTATCGGGGCAATGCGTGATGTCGCCCAGTTACTCAGCTATGAGATTCCGCTGGTTCTTTCCATTGTCGGCGTGGTCTTAATTGCCGGTTCNNGCACAGAGCATTCCGTTTATTCTGTTGCAGCCACTGGGATTCCTTATCTTCTTTGTGGGGGCTCTGGCTGAGATTAATCGCACTCCATTTGACCTCATGGAGGCTGATTCAGAGATTGTGGCTGGTTTTCATATTGAATACTCCGGGATGAAGTTTGCCATGTTTTACCTGGTGGAATACTGTGAAGCCCTGGCTATGTCGGCGATAATCACCACCCTTTTCCTTGGTGGCTGGAAGGGACCTCTGTTACCGCCTTTCCTCTGGTTTTTGATCAAGGTAGTTGGCGTGTTCTTTCTCTTCTTCTGGATACGGAGCACTATACCGCGCCTGCGAATAGACCAGGTAATGGCATTTGCCTGGAAGTTCCTCCTGCCCTTAGCCTTGTTAAATTTGCTTATCACCGGTTTACAGGTGCTTGTCTGGGGGGAGGCTTTGCCGTGGGCAATAGTNNGCTAGGAGGTGGCAGGGTTGCGATTTGAACGGTATGGTATTGGTATCGCTAAAGGTATGGCTTTAACCCTTAAGCACCTTTTCCGTAGGCCAATTACCACGCAATACCCTGAGGAGAGGCTGAACGTTTCTCGCCGGATTCGGGGTAATGAACTTGCCTGGGATAGGGAAAAGTGTAATGGTTGTTATACCTGCGCTAGGAGCTGTCCTCATACCTGTATTGAGGTGGTGACCATGGAGGAGGGGAGGGTTGGGGTAGCTACCCCACCGTGTCGCGAGGCATGCCCGGCTGGTGTGGATGCAGCTCGTTATGTCCGCTTAATCGCCCTAGGCAGGTTTGCCGAGGCACTAGCTGTGGTCAGGGAGAAGATTCCCTTCCCTTCGGTCTGCGGTTACATCTGCGCTCATCCCTGCGAGGCTAAGTGTAACCGGGGCAAGATTGATGAACCAATTGCTATCCGGGTGCTCAAGCGGTTCGCCTGGGAGCATGACACTAGACTGTGGGAGCCAAAGTCTAAGATGGCTCCGCCTACCGGTAAACGGGTGGCTATTGTTGGCTCAGGACCGGGAGGGCTGACGGCGGGCTATTACTTGGCTAAGCTAGGTCATAGTGTAACCGTCTTTGAGTCCCTGCCTGTAGCTGGGGGTATGCTCCGGGTTGGTATTCCTGATTACCGTCTGCCTCCGAAAATACTTGATGCCGAAATAGAGGAGATAAAGAGGGTTGGCGTTGAGATTAAGACAAATAGCAAAGTTGAGTCGCTGGATAAACTCCTGGAGCAAGGCTATGATGCTGTATTCTTGGCCATGGGTGCTCACCGTGGTATAAGACTACCCCTTCCCGGGGCTGACCTTGAAGGGGTGCTAATCAATACCTCACTGTTAAAGGACGTGAGTCTGGGTAAGAAGGTTGAGATGGGAAAGAGAGTTGTGGTGCTTGGGGGTGGTAATGTTGCCTTTGACTGTGCCCGGACTAGCCTGAGATTAGGTGCCACTGAAGTCCATGTAGCCTGTCTGGAGTGCCGAACTGGCATGTTGGCTAGCCCTGAGGAGATTGAAGAGGAGTGAGGCAGAGGGTATAATCGTTCATCCTTCCCACACCTTTACCAAGGTTATCGGCGATGATGGACATGTTAGTGGTGTTGAATTCCTTGATGTGCGCTCTTTTGAGTTTGATAAAGAGGGCAAGCTTCATGTTGACACTATCGCCGGCTCAGAGCATGTCATACCCGCCGATACGGTCATCTTTGCCGTTGGTCAGGTGCCTGAGCTTGAACCAGTTGAAGGGGTCAGCGATATTAAGACGGTTAGGCGGCGCACTCTAGAGGTTGATTNNCTCTAGCCACTGGTAAAAAAGGCGTTTTTGCCGGTGGCGATGTTGTCACCGGGACAGATACCGCCGTGGCTGCAATTGCTGCTGGGAGAAATGCCGCCATCTCCATAGATAAATACCTGGGTGGCAGTGGCGATATTGAGGAAGTGCTGGCGCCGGTTGAGGAAATAGCGCCCCGGGTTGGGGGACCTAAGGAGGGATGGCGACCAGAAATACCTACCATCTCGCATGAACAGAGACTTAGCACCTTCAATGGGGTGGAACTTAGCTGGAGTGAGGAGGCGGCGATTGAAGAGGCGACACGATGTCTGAGGTGTGACCTTGCCTATGAGCCTGAGAAGTACGAAGTGGACACCAGGAAGTGTATATTTTGCGGCTTGTGCGTTGAGTCTTGTCCTTTTGATGCGCTGTTTTTGGGTTATGGTTATGAGCGGGCCAAATATCGAAATCAGGAGCTGGTGCTTGGCAAGGAGGATTTGCTGATACCGGATAAGAGGCAACCCAGTGGTTATGCCCGTCCTGAGGTTGAGGCAACCTTACCTAAGCAAACCTTACTTCTGGATAGGGATAAGGTGAAAGAGTAATGGGTCTAGAAATTGCTTTCTGGGTGTTAGCCGTAGTTGGTGTGGTAGCCGCTTTAGCTGTAGTTTTACTCCGTGATGTTTTCCGAGCAGCTCTTTCTTTAATCCTTTGTTTTTTGGTTGTGGCTGGCATCTATGTCACCCTTAGTGCTGACTTTCTGGCAGCAGTGCAGGTCCTGATTTATGTTGGGGCTATATCAGTATTAATTATTTTGGCTATCATGCTGACCAGGGAAGTTCAGCGGGGTAGTNNGTTTTGCTTTTGGGGGCAGTGGGTTTTGCCGTGGTTAATACGCCATGGCAGGTATCCACGGTACCGCCCTTGGAACCAACCACCGCCGCTCTTGCCGGTAGGCTTTTTGGTGAGGGCGGCTTTATCTTAGTGGTGGATATGGCTGCCGTCCTTTTGCTTACCGCTATTTTGGGGGCTATTACCTTGGTTAGGGAGAAGTAAAAAGTATGTCTATAGGATTAGAGCATTACCTTATACTGTCGGCAGTTCTATTCTCTATCGGGCTATATGGGGCGCTGGCTAAACGCAATGCCATAGTTATCCTGATGTCTATTGAAATTATGCTCATCGCGGTGAGTATCACTATGGTTGCCTTCTCCCGGTATATTGTGCCACTACTGCTGACCGGACAGGTTTTTGTCATATTTATAATGGTGGTGGCGGCCGCCGAGGCGGCGGTGGGCTTGGCCATAATCATATCTATCTATAAGAGCTATGAAACTATTGATGCTACCAAAATCGATTTGATGAAATGGTAGTTTGTAATACTTTTAATATGGTTAATGAGGTGCTAAGGAAACTATAATGCCTTACCAGTTAATTTGGCTTATCTTTCTGTTACCTCTCTTTTCATTCTTAATAATTTCATTGTTTCTTAGGCCCTTTTTCAACCATAAGCCCCAGCTTGGTGGTTATGTGACCATTGCGTCTATCTTCGGTTCTTTCCTCCTGTCAATCTGGGTTTTGATAGAGGTGCTGGCTGCCCATGGTCATGAGCTACCGGTTCCTGATGTTAACTGGGTGATTATTGAGGGCGAGGTTACCATTCATCTGGGACTAATAGTGGATGCGCTAACCGCGGTNNTGTGGTTACTCTGGTCAGCCTGATGGTGCAGACTTATTCCCAGGGCTATATGCATGGCGACCCGGGCTATCACCGCTACTTTGCCTTTATGTCACTATTTACTGCCTCAATGCTAGGTCTGGTCCTGGCGGATAACCTAGTTTTCTTGTTTGTATTCTGGGAGATGGTTGGCTTGTGCTCCTATCTCCTTATCGGCTTCTGGTTCCATAGGCCAGCGGCACGTAATGCGGCGACGAAGGCTTTTGTGGTTACTCGACTTGGCGACTTTGGCTTCCTGGCTGCCATTTTAGTTCTATTTTTTAATACCGGAACCCTTGATATTGCTGAGCTCCATGGCTTGGCGGCAGCCGGAGCTATAGCTGGTACCACTCTTACCTGGGCAGCTATTGGCATCTTTTCTGGTGCGGTAGGCAAGTCAGCCCAATTCCCGCTCCATGTATGGCTGCCCGATGCTATGGAAGGTCCGACGCCGGTCAGTGCCTTAATCCATGCCGCTACCATGGTAGCCGCTGGCGTTTTCCTGGTTGCCCGCACCTTCCCCATTTTTGCCCAGTCGGTGGAGGCATTGACCACGGTAGCCATCATCGGTGGCTTTACCGCTATCTTTGCCGCCTCTATGGGGCTGGTGATGAACGATATTAAGCGGGTTCTTGCCTACTCTACCATCAGCCAGCTCGGCTATATGATGCTGGGTCTGGGAGCAGCCGGCATTGGTATAGCTCATGGCGGCAATGTTACCATTGAGGCTGCCAAAGCAGCTACGGCTATAGGTATATTCCACCTCTTTAATCATGCCTTCTTCAAGGCACTGCTATTCCTCGGGGCAGGCAGCGTAAACCACGCCACCGGCACATTTGATATGCGTCTAATGGGGGGACTACGCAAGGTAATGCCGTGGACCTACATCACCTTTGTTATTGCCTCGCTGAGCCTGGCTGGTGTCTGGCCACTGGCTGGCTTCTGGAGCAAGGATGAGATTCTAGCCATTTCCCTGGAAAGCCAGCCTTTCCTGTTTGTTTTAGCCCTGATAACGGTATTTATGACTGCCTTCTATATGTTCCGAGCGGTATTTATGACCTTTGGCGGAGAGTATCGGGGAGGCAGCCCCGAGGCTCACGGCCGTCCTCATGAATCACCGCCTGTAATGGTGGTGCCTATGGTCATTCTGGCTGTTCTGGCGGTGGTTTCTGGTTTCTGGAATGTTACCGGACAGTTCGGTGTCTTTATGGGGCATGGTGAGACGCACAGCTTTGTTGAGGGCTTTTTCGGGATTTTGACCCATTCGTTACCGTGGATATCACTGATGATGGCGGGGTTGGGTATTCTTTTAGCCTATATTATATATAGCGCTAAACGGCTGTCGGCAGAGCAGGTTGGTAGCTGGTTCAAACCACTGTATACCCTGTTCTACCGGAAATACTGGTTTGATGAGCTTTACGAAGGTGTCTTGGTAAGGATGGCTTTAGTCAATGGATTCTTTGCCGGCTTACAGCAATTTGACACTTATGGTGTGGATGGGACGGTAAACGGGATAGCTGATGGAACTATAGCCGGAGGCAGAGCCATCAGGCGAGCCCAGACCGGTCAGCTACAGCTCTATGGACTGGTCATCGGGATAGGTATTTTGGCGCTTATTCTTAGTGTGTATTTCTTTGGCTGAAGTTGATAAAAAATTATAGGAGTTAGTGCAGTTGGATTTTCCTTATCTGACCGCGATAATCTTTCTGCCGGTGGCGGGGGCAATCTTAATTGCCTTTGTGCCTAATCTCTCTGATAGGCTGATTAGGCGCATAGCCGCTGTTTTCACCTTTATTCCCCTGGTTTTATCCATTATTCTCCTCTTTAGCTTTGATAGGTCATCAGGAGTAGTGGGGGCAATCCAGTTTGAGGAAAAGCTGTCATGGATTCGAACCATTAATGCTTACTACCACCTGGGTGTTGATGGACTGAACTTGCCCCTGGTAGTGCTGATGGCGCTTCTCGGTTTCCTGGTGGTTCTCNNAGTACTTCGCCTGGCTCTTGCTTCTGGAAACGAGCATCCTGGGGGTATTTTCCTCCCTGGACCTCCTGTTGTTCTTCGTCTTCTGGGAGATAGAGGTTATCCCGATGTACTTCTTAATCTCTATCTGGGGGACAGGCAGGAAAGAATACTCGGCGATAAAGTATGTCATCTTTACCTTATTTGGCAGCGCCATGATGCTGGCGGGCATCCTCAGCCTGTACTTCACTACTGGCAGTCTCAGTATGGTGGAAATGAGGGGGCTTGACATTCCGATAGCCGGTATCTTCTTCCTTCTTTTCATCGGCTTTGCCATTAAGCTACCTGTTTTCCCATTGCACACTTGGTTGCCGGATGCGCATACTGATGCCCCAACTGCAGTCAGCGTGGTGCTGGCGGGGGCACTGCTTAAGATGGGCGGCTACGGCATGATTCGCGTCTGTGTCGCCATATTTCCACAGGTTGCCCTTGATTACGCTCCCATTTTGGTGGCGTTTGCGGTAGTCACCGTGCTCTATGGGGCAGCCGTAACCTTGAGGCAGACTGACCTTAAGCGGCTCATTGCATACAGTAGCATCAGCCATATGGGCTACGTGCTACTGGGTATTTTTGCTTTAACTCAGGTAAGCCTGACCGGAGCAACTTTGCAGATGTTCAGCCATGGCTTTATCACTGGACTCCTCTTTGCCGTGACCGGGCTGGTCATGCACAACTCTGGTGAGCGCAATCTCAGCAAGCTCGGGGGCTTGGCACGACAGATGCCGGTCATCGCTGTCGTCTTTTCTGTAGCCGGGCTGGGTGCATTGGGGTTGCCTACCACCAGTGGTTTCGCTGCTGAGTTTCTGGTTTTTCTGGGGAGTTTTACTAGCACCATTGTTGCCGGTATTCAGGTTTACACTATCCTGGCGGTGCTGGGTATCGTTGTTACTGCGGGATACATATTGTGGATGTTACAGCGAGTATTCTATGGTCCAGTACTGGAGCAATTCAACGGGTCGGTTGATGCCGATGTTATAGAGAAAGTATATTCGGTCATTTTTATCGCCGTGATTATGCTGGTCGGTATCTACCCAGCCATTCTAACCGATGTTATTAAACTTGGCGTTTTGCCAATGGTAGGAGGGTAATGAGAGGTGAAGCCTCTCTTGGTTAACTTAGGCAGACAANNGAACTGAGCTTGGCTTTCTTTGCCATAATAGTAATTATGGTTGACCTTTTCATCCCGAAAAGGGGCTTACTGGTATGGGTCAGCCTGACTGGCTTGGTAGTCGCCGCCGGCTTCACCCTGGGTATGTGGGGAGGTAATTCCCAGACTATTTTTAACAATACACTGGCGGTGGATAACTTTGCCCTGTTCTTCAAGCTGCTGTTCTTGGGCATTACTGCCCTGGTTATTCTGGCCTCGGTGGATTATACGTCAAAGTTTGCTCGCTTTCAGGGTGAATATCACGCTCTGGTGCTTTTGTCTGCCCTGGGTATGATGCTAATGGCAGCTACCACCGAGTTAATCTCCATCTATATTGCCATAGAGCTGACCAGCATCTCCCTCTATATTCTGGTTGGCTTTCTCAAAGACCCCAAGTCAACCGAAGCCTCACTCAAATACCTGTTGCTTGGTGCGGTAGCCTCGGCAATACTGCTCTATGGTATGGCGTTAGTTTTTGGCTTTACCGGTAAGACTCAGCTGGGGGAGATTGCTCAGGTTATCCAGGCTATGTCGCCACAGACTCTGTTAGCCAGCCCCGGGCTTGTTTTAGGGATAGTATTACTGGTGGCTGGCTTCGGCTTCAAGATTGCCGCTGTCCCCTTCCATATGTGGGTGCCCGATGTTTATGAGGGAGCACCGACGCCGATAACTGCCTACCTCTCTGTAGCCAGCAAGGCGGCTGGCTTTGCCATTATCCTGCGAGTTTTCTACTCCACCTTTGGCTTTCCCGCGTGGTTGAGTCTGGACTGGGGGTTAATCTTCGCTGTGCTCAGTGCCATCGGTATGACCCTGGGCAATGTAATCGCCATTCCCCAGACCAACATCAAGCGCATGCTAGGTTACTCCAGCATAGCTCAGGCTGGCTACCTTATGGTGGGAATAGCTGCTGTCGGCTTATCTCCCGCCACTGATATTATCGGCCGAAGCAGCGTTCTCTTCTTCTTAGCCAGTTATGCTCTCACCAATCTGGGAGCATTTATTGCTATTATTGCTATCTCCAATAAGCTTGATAGTGACCTGATTGACGATTATTCGGGTATGGGCAGGCGGGCGCCGCTACTGGCTCTGGGGCTGACCCTGTGTCTTATTTCTCTTATTGGTATGCCCCCAGCCGCTGGATTCATGGCCAAGTTCTATATTTTCAGCGGAGCAGTGCAGCATGGTTTGCTGTGGCTGGTGGTTATTGCGGTAATAAACAGCGTGATATCAGCCTACTACTATCTACGGGTGGTCAAGGTAATGTGGCTTGGCCAGCCGGCCTCTGAGGAAAAGGTGCCCTCTTCTGGAGCTCTGAGGTTAGCCTTATCTCTCTCCTGCCTGGGCGTTCTGCTCCTTGGCATTGTCCCCGGCCTGGTAATGAGGCTAGCCGAAATAGCTGCCAGGATGTTTGCCTTCTAATTGGGATTGTTTATCAACCTCAGCCCCTTCAAGCTTCCCCGATAAACGGCTTCTTTCCTATGGTTTATGATGTATAATAAGATAAATGACTTTTTAACCTGAATCGACTTAAAGGGGTGAAAAATGGAGCCGATAGATTGGGTATGTCCGTTCTTTCCCGGTTTAATCATATTTTGGGTAATAATATCTCTGGCTGTGGTGTGGGAAATGGCGTGGAAGGGGGTAGCCTTGTGGAGAGCGGGCAGAAACACTCACCTTGCCTGGTTCATAGTGCTGTTCATATTTAATACGCTGGGCATATTGCCGATAATATACATCTTCGCTTTCAGTCGGAAGGAAATGGAGAAATGAGGGGGCGGAGGAAGAGGCGGTGAATAGAACTAAAGGCTTTGTTAATCTGAATAGGTTTAAGTCGGGCAGGGCGATAAAACGGTTCAAGAAGGTTACCGACAAGTATAAATCGAAGGTGAAGCCAAGTAAGCAGGCTTCAATGCTTATAAGCTGCCTTTTAGTCTGAGTTGTAGCTGTTCAAATTCTAACCTTGACACCTCAAATTGCCAATGTTACACTTCATTTGCCCTCAAAAGCGACGCCTTAACTTTTTATTGGAGTAGGTTATGAAAAGGGTTGGTATTCTCTATCACCCGTTGAATGAAGCTGCCTATCCTCTGGCTAAGGAGCTAGAGGGGTTTTTAGACGCCAAGGGTGTCTCTACTTGGTTATGCTCTGCCTGGAAGGGGGAGGAGGCCAGGGCTCAGGTAAATAATACCGATTTAATTCTTACTATTGGTGGTGATGGCACTATTCTGCGGGCAGCTCAGGTGGTAGTTCCTGCCCAAATCCCTATTACCGGGGTAAATTTGGGCAAGCTGGGATTTATGACCGAGCTTGAAGCTGATGAGGTTAAGGCCAAGCTATCTGCCCTGTTGGCGGGGAAAGGCTGGCTTGACGAGCGGGCTATGCTTGAGGCGGAGCTTTTGACTTCAGACAAAGAGCCACTTCGTGTATTTCACGCCTTGAACGATGTGGTGGCGGCGCGGGGAGAAGTAGCTAGGTTAGTCTATGTAGATGCCAGCATTAACGGTAAGCCACTGACCAGCTATGGGGCAGATGGCGTGATTGCGGCCACCGCCACTGGCAGCACCGGCTACTCAATGGCGGCGGGCGGACCTATTCTCCATCCACAGACTGAGGAGTTCCTGCTGTTACCAATATTGCCTCACCTTAGTTCGGCTTATACCCTGGTATTACCACCTACCGCCGTAGTTAAGCTGCGCATTAGTACCACTCATAAGGCAACGTTGAGCATTGATGGTCATATAAATTTACCTTTGCCAAGCGGTGCTACTATTACAGTGAAGCATAGCTCTAATAAGATTCGATTTTTGAGAATTCATCCAGAGGACTTCTATAATTCTCTGGAACAAAAGTTGAAAGGGAATCATTAGTTGAAATCGGTAGAGAAAGCTAGAATCCGAGATGCAACCGAGATACATCGGCTAGTTAATTACTTTGCTGATAAGGGCGAGATGCTACCCCGGGCGCTGAGTGAGATATACGAAAATATCAGGGACTATTTTGTGGTCAGGCAGGGTGAGCGAGTGATTGCCTGTGCTGCGCTGCATGTTAGCTGGGAAGACTTAGCCGAGGTAAAATCAGTAGCGGTGGCTGAGGGTAACCAGAAGCAGGGCATCGGTGCCCAGCTGGTGGAAGCCTGTCTTAAGGAGGCTAAGGAGCTTGGTATTCCCACCATCTTTTGCCTGACCTATCAGCCCGCCTTTTTTGAGAAGTTAGGTTTCTGTCAGGTGGATAAGANNTGGGGTGAGTGTTACCTTTGCCCCAAATTCCCCAACTGTGATGAGGTGGCTCTTGTCTATAACTTGAAGGTGGGAGTCTGAGTTGGCTGAGGAAGAGACGGTATCTAGCCGGCTAATCTATGATGGGCGAGCCGTAAAGCTAAGAGTTGATACCGTTAGGATGCCGGGTGGTCGGGAAACTAGCCGAGAGGTAGTAGAGCATAGTGATTGTGTAGCTATTATCGCGGTTGATGCTGACGATAATGTTCTTCTGGTCAATCAATTTNNGGTTGAGAAAGAGCTACTGGAGATACCGGCTGGTGGGATTGAACCCGGTGAAGACGCGGTGGCTACTGTCTGCCGTGAGTTGCGTGAGGAGACAGGTTATCTACCCCAAAAAGTAGAGAGATTGGGCGGTTTTTACTCTACGCCGGGTTATTGCACTGAATACCTCCACCTCTATCTAGCCAGTGACCTAGTTCCTGGCTCACTCAATGCTGAGGATACAGAGAGTATTAAATTGGTTCGGGTGCCGATTAGCCAGATTCCCGGTCTTATTACCTCAGGCAGCATTTGTGATGCCAAGAGTATTGCCGGACTTCTCATCTTCCTGAAGTATAGAAAAGGCAATTCTGACTAACCCATTGTCCCTGAGAGCTGTCGACCACCGAGAATATGAAGGTGTAGATGAGGCACTAATTGGCCGCCTTCCTTACCGCAGTTAATCACCAGGCGATAGCCGCTCTCAAAAACACCTTCCCTTTTGGCCAACTGATTGGCAACGTTTACCATATGTCCTATAAGAGATGACTCAGCTTCTGGCAGATGGGCAAGGGAGGGAGTGTGCTTCTTGGGGATAATAAGTAGGTGGGTGGGTGCCTGAGGGTTAATGTCACGAAAGGCAACCACCTCTTCATCCTNNTCAAACAGGTCTCCCCCGTAAATATCATTGGCAACAATAGCCGGGAGTTTATCTACATTAAGCCTCAAGATAGCTCCAGTCCCCAAGTCCTCATAGGCGATGACCTCTGCCTGCTTAATGGATTTGGCTAGTAAGGCACCGGCACCACCGATAGTGGCGAAATAAACCGCTTTATACTTTTTGATAGCCTCCTTTACTGCCGGTGAACGGCTACCCTTACCAATCATAGCTCTAATCCCAGCAGCGATAAGGCGTGGGGTGTATATATCCATGCGACTGCTGGTGGTGGGACCGGCTGAGCCAATGCCCTTTTCTGGCCGGGCTGGGGATGGCCCCATGTAATATAGGGTTTGTCCGTTAAGGTTGAAAGGGAGCTTCTCATTCCTATCCAGAGCCTGGATAAGTCGGCGGTGAGCCATATCGCGAGCGGTATAGACAACGCCGGAAATCAGAACTTGGGTGCCTGCGGTCAACTTTTCAATGGTCTCAGCATCAATCGGCGAGGTAATGTGGAGATTGTTTATCAATCTCACCCCCTTAATCGCCTGAACTTGGTTAATTTCTTCTCCTATTATAGTCGCTCAGGCTATATTGAGCAAAGGCCTCACTTGGACAGTACCCAAAATTGTGGACAGCTGAGATATTCGATAAAGCCAAAGGGGGACTAACACATCCTGACTAGTATATTCCGCTTGTTACACTAAACAGCACTAGTCCGGTTCCACTAAGGGCTATCCCGGTAACGACCATAAAGACGCCGCTGGCAATAACCGATTGGATAAGACCGAAGCCAACAACGGCAAGGTACAGGTAATTTTCCATGTTCAAAGCCTGAGCGTAGCTCAAATGCTCGGGATTTGTCGGGTCATACCGCCCCTCGCCCAGCAGTTCTTGATAGGTTGGAGCTATATTGCNNATCGATAATGGTAGGCTCAGCTTCCTCCCCGTGCAGAGGGAGCCTTACCTGTTCTATGCGCATCGCCTCCGCCAGCATATTGTTCTTAGAAACCCCCAGGCTAATGAACACCGCCCCCATGACTATGCCGACCAAGCCCAAAAGGAGCACTATCATTGCTAGATATCGACTTATACTTACCACGTTTTTGCCTCCTTTCTTTACTGATTTCGGTTAAATTTCCACTTGCCTATTATCCGAACATCTTCCCTCCTTTATATACCTGACGTAGGAGTGTCCCGTTTATTTCCCGGATAGTTTTCGGGCGATAGTAGCTACATGGCGACCCTGGAATCGGGCCATAACCAGTTCGTTCTCACTTGGCATGCGGCTGCCATCGCCGGCTATGGTGCTGGCACCATAGGGACTGCCACCGGTTATCTCCTCCATTGTTGTCTGACGTGTTTCGGAGTAAGGCAAACCCACGATGACCATCCCGAGGTGAAGTAGTGTAATGTGTGAGCTAATGATGGTTGTTTCCTGCCCACCGTGCTGAGTGGCGCTGGAGGTGAAGACACTGCCTACTTTACCGATAAGGGCGCCTTGTGCCCATAACCCGCCCGTCTGGTCCAGGAAGTTGCGCATCTGGGCNNACGGGCTGCTTTAGCCCCTGATTTCTCTAATACTTCATCTGGAACTAGCTCTGGGACCTGCAGTAATTGTACTTCAGCCCTTTCCACCTCCCGGGCACCCTCGGCTACCGCCTCGGCCATACGGTAGATATGGCCATACATACTGTAAAAGACTACCTTTACTTTCAATGTTACCTCCCCTCATTAGTATTTGCCCCTCTGTTGATTCCGGCATGTGACCGGTCAGAAAGGTACACCCAAAAACGTAATTGCAAAGATTGCGTGCACCATAACTGACGCCCAGAATACCAACCAGATATAACAATGATACTTGTAGAAGCGCTGGTAGGTGGGATACTTCATCAGCTTGCTGGTTATTTGCAAGCCGGGGATGCACCGGCAAGTTAAAAGCACCAGCACGCCCGTCACTAGATTGATAATGCCGAAGACGAATATCAACCTGACAGCTATTATTGATTGAAATATGTCCATGTATGCCTCAATTAAAGTAATCAGCCGTACTGGCTAGAGGTTTAGCTCTCCATATCCTCTATTAGAATGCTTTACTTTTGGGCTGTCACTCGGACCATAGGACCATATGATTTTGTTTACGCCTTTAGAGAGGGGGTTGTCATAGTCATCCCAGGTAACAAGAGCCCGCCTAAACTCAATCGTGGTAAACCCGTCTTCTTCACTGCCGCCAAATTCAAGAATGTCATTGGTGCCACCAAGCTCGGTATCCGGGGGATGTGGACCATAATTGCCGATACTGAACATATCGTAAATGGTAACTTCGCCGTCTTTGACAAAGCCAAAAACCATGTCGGCGTCCTTCATCAGCGAACCCGGTTGGACAGCCATGGCAACAAATCCACTGGTCTTGGCTTTCATACCAACATAGATATAGTCTTCGTCGCTATCCCAATGTATTTCATAGTCATCATATGTTTTCACTCCGGTGTACTCTTCAGGGTTTATCACCCCATCAGGCACCCAGCCGGTTTTCGGCGCTGGTACTGGTGAGGGAGTTGGAGCTGGTGTCGGCGTAGGTGGGGGACTGGGAGCGGGTGTGGGAGCTGGCCTTGCGCAAGCACCAAGACCTACCATACTGATAAGGAAGATGCCAATCATGATTGAAAAAAACCAGTCTGCAATTCGCATTTCGTACCATCATGACTTCTCTTCTATCACGCATATGGTTGACTTAATCGATTTTTTCCATCTCTTCGCCGCAGCAGACAAGAACACCGCCTCCAGCCTTGGTTACCACCACTTCATTCCCACAAATATTGCACCGGTACTTCTCGCCGACTTTTTCAACGCCCATGTTCGAAATTTCCTTTCTTTAATTTAATAAATTAGTGCATCATTCAAGCAAGGTTCCGCTCCCCAGGCTTTGGTTATTCACCGCAATAATAGCGAGCCAGCGATAACGAAGTCATAAAATGAAAGGGGAA
>JABAHO010000354.1_pt3 | contig 14860 bp, 17 predicted proteins | sample 7062071 | NCBI WGS metagenome assembly JABAHO01 (sample SAMN14534356, study PRJNA622989) | marine sediment metagenome | biome: marine biome [ENVO:00000428]; feature: marine pelagic biome [ENVO:01000023]; material: deep marine sediment [ENVO:00002113] | place: India: Gulf of Kutch | collected...
GGATTCATTGACTGAAGAGTTGGAGGGAGCGAACAAGGTGAGCTTGGAGCTTCCTGATGAGCAGGGAGGCAACATTACTCTTTCATGGGAGGCGCTGAAGGGCGCAACCAGCTACATGGTGCTCGAGGATAATCGGTCGAGCATGGTAACAGCAAAACTCAAATACATGGGCAATGAGACCAGCATTACCTTTGAAAAGGATTTTGAGGAAAAACGGTATTATGCGGTTATGGCTGCATTAGATGAAACGTCCGATCCCGTGTTAATTGGCATTGCTACAACAGAAAAAGGCGAGGATCCCTTCCAAGAACTGATGAAGAATCCTGCCTACGCAGGCTTTACTGGTGGAAGAGAAATTAGCATGCTAGAAGTAAAAGGGTTCATCACGTTAGAGCTTTTCAGCTGGTGGTGGATGCTCGCCGGACTTTTCGTCGCCTACCTGTCAGTATCTATGATAGCAAGCGATTTCGAGAATAAACGCATGGATATGATGTTCTCCACACCTATTTCGTGGCAGCGTTATTTGGTGGAAAAGTTCATCGCGATGAGCCTTGTCGCGCTGTTCACAATTTTGGTGGGCGCTGTTGGGCTCGCTGGCGGGCTAGCAGGCGTCAACGCCTTGCACGAGTTTTCCATTAACACCGTGGTACTGTCATTGATAAGCTGCCTGCCGTTCCTTTTGGTGATAGCTGCGGTTGGCATGCTCACTGCTGTCTCATTCCAAAAAGTGAGGGTTGGCATGGGCTTGACTTTTGGTTTTGTTTTCGCGGAGTTTTTCCTGTACACCTTTGGCAATTTCTCGAAGAGCCTTGAATGGATGAAAGCAATCAGCATTTTCAACTACTGGGACTACTCGTCTGTCATTATTGACGGTCTCTTCAACGCAGGAGATTTCATTGCACTAACCATTCTGGCAATTGTGCTACTTGTCATTTGCGTGTGGATCTCCCGAAAAAAGGACATACCAGCGTGACTACAACGAAAGTAGAATGCAGCTGGGCGCACTCCAATGGTCATTTCCTAGATCTGCCTGACAAATAATCTGGTGTGCCCTAGGACAAAACAACTGTTTACGGGCTCTGGCTCAACCTTTCCCTTTTTTGTGTTTATGCGTACAGTCAACTAATGGAAAGTTAGTTGAGGAGGGCTATGGAAAGAAAGGAGTTAGATTGGTAGGAAATAGACCCCCTCCCCAACCAACTCACCACGTAGTGGGTTTTCAAAATATAAACATTTTGGATACAGAGCTATGTTAGAGCACCCGTCTACATGTCGTCTCCCAAATATCTTAGGTCGAAAGGCTTCATTTTGTATCCTGACTCAAGGCCGACCAAGAATGATTCAAATCCACTTATGACAGCGCCCCAATCCAAGGCGTAAGAACGCATGAAATCAGCGTAAGTCGAATAGTTCTTGTGAAAGGATACCATGACTATGTCTTTTCCAAGCCCTTCACCATCTGCGGCAAAGATGACATTATGACGTTTACCTACCCATTCTTGAGCACGTTGCACTATTTTCCCAGCCTCTTCAGAATCTGGGTAAGATTTCATTTTGCTAAACGTAAACGCCAATATTTCGTAGCCAAGTTTCGCGAAGTCTGGAATAACTGTGAAGGTCTTTATGTATCCTTCTTTGATGAGTTGCATCCTCGTTCGGGTAATAGTTGGCTGCGAAACCCCCATTCTCTTAGCGATTTCCCTATCGCTCCTCTTAGAGTTTTTCAACATCGCCCTAAGTAGCCCAAGCAGTTTTAGCTTCTTCATAGACAGAACTGTCTAGAACAAACCCTTAAAAACTTTAATGTCGTCCGAAAAAAAGGAAAGGTGTAGACGGGTGAGGGCTCGGCAAAGTTTTTACTTCAACGCTATTTTCTTGCCGCATTTCTGGCAAAATACAGCGTCGGTTCTATTCTCTACTCCGCAGTATTGGCAAAATCTTCTCTCAGCGGTGACGACAGGCGCAGTCGGAGGAGGTGCCGCGGAAACTTGAGTCACCGGAACTCTGATTGAAAAAAACGCTACAGTGGCTAGAATCCAAGCGACGAATAGCAACACTACGCCTACTATGATTATGGTTAAGACGGCACCTATGAGCAGCAGCAACCCTGCGGTGTCAAACATTTTCTCCCCAGTCTTATCTGAAAGCATGGTGAATGATTTCTTGTAGAATATCGCTTGAACCAGAAAGAATATGAACATCACAAGTAAGGCTACCAAGAGAGCGACGACTGCAAAGGCGGAAGGACCCATGAAATATGGCGGCTCGAAAACGAAAATTCCTCCCACGAAGACTGAAAAGAAGATCACTATAAACGCTACGATGCCTATTATGCCAAAGATGAAACCGTACAGTGCGTTCTCGAAAATTTCCGCTTCATTGTAGTATTCAGCCAAACCTTTCATAGCTACTAGCACAAGTATTATTCCGACCAAACTTAGAATTGGAAAAAAGGAACCCACAGCAATGAGTAAAGCTCCTACGCCACCCAGAGTCCTATTAGATTCTAAACTCATCTACAAAGGCCTCCAGTCTGCGTTTAAGCCTTTACTAATAAAAATTTTTCTGCATATCAAAATGCGCGCCGTTTCACTGCGTCTCTAATTTGTAGAGAACTTTCAAGCCTTTCAAGGTTTCATGAACTGAATTTGCGAGTTGAAATATGTCTTCAAGGTTGGCTTCCTTCCTCCAATTGTAAACGTGGTCATGATGACCTCTCAAGGGTTTGAAACCTAGGGAACGAAGTCTCTCAACAATTTCGCGGGGACTTGCCCCTTCACTGTAGAACCAAATTGTCAAATAAGTCTTCATCGTAGTCCAGCACCTCGAGGCTTTTCACGTAACTATTGCGCAAGTACTTTAAAGTGTGTTTGTCACGTTTGCTTTATTCTAGTTTTTTGCCGCATTTGTAGCAGAATTGGGAGCCAGCCACGTTCTCTTCTCCGCAGTATGAGCACGCGACGAGTTCTGGACTCATCGCTTCTCTGATTTCTTCTCTCGCTGTTTTGAAGGCTTCTTTGATTTCTTTTGCAGCTATTGAAAATGCTTTCTCTATTTCTTCTCCCATCTTAGAGAAGGCCTCTTTCAATTCTTCCTTTTGAGGGACAACACCCGCTTCTGTGGCTTTTCTAGTTCTTGCACCGCATTTAGGACAGAAATTTGCAGTTTCATCAACCTTTCCTCCACATTTGGAACAGAACACCATAAGTATCTCCTATTTAAAGGAAAATAAACGAGGAAACTTAAACTTTATGTGGATGCACTCTTGAGTGTTCAACTCGAACTTGCGCCATTGCTGAAAATTTTCTTCTCAGAAAAAGTGAGACCCCCTTCTCCCCTACCTTTTCTAACATGTTTTGTCCATGCGGTCCCTTAGTTATTGCGCGTGCAATACACGCGCATTCGAGGCCCAACCTACTTGTTGTCTAACTCAAGAATTTTTCCAGTTCGTTTTCAGCATTGTCTGCTCGTATGAAAATAGGCACGTTTTCTATTCCGGTGGCTATATAACTGGAAAGTAGCCATTCCCCAGGTGCAAACTCCAAGGTCTTTTCTAAGATCCCTTGATCGATCATGAAGGTGTTGCTCACCACCGATCGGTCGTAGGGTCTAGGCAAAGTTCCCACGAAGTATGTATGCAACTGCTGCAGGGCATTGGTGTTCAAGTAAGCTATTCGTTGGGTAGCAACACAAGCTCCAAGCCCATATTTTCTTCCTTGCCTAAGAAGAGTCTCTACATGCTTGGAACAGTTTCTGTCTACGCCGCTGGCGCCGGACATGTCCGGAATAAACTCTTGAGCTTCATCAAAGACGAGCAGAATGTACGGTTTAACCTGAAACTTTCTCTTTCTCCGATTTAATAGGTCTCGTGAAAGCGTGATAACCAGGTCCTTGATGGTGAAGGGGTCAGCAATAGACATGCAAACAAGCCTCTCCTCACCTTCAAGCAGACCGCGAATCTTCTCAGCCGTGAGTCCACCAGTTTCTTCCTCTTCTTCTTCCCGCTTTCTCTTTAACACGTCAAGAAGCGTTGATCTCGTTGTTGCCCAAGCGAAAAGTCCACTGGCTTCGTGAACCTTAAATTTCTGAACAGATTGACTAGCCCTTGAATCGATGAATTTCACGAAATCCTCGTCAAGCTCATGATGCTCAATAAATCCATGTTGATCCATGTATGCAAGGCTTGCTTCTCGAATTTCGTCTACAGCGTTTACGTAATGAGGCTTGCCCACGCTGTTTTTCCTTTGCTCGCCCAATTCTTCCAGAAACTGACCATAAGTGGGAACCCTCAGCTTAGGCTTGGTATAGTACGAAACCTTTCCCTGACTCATCACGTCAAGAAGCCCTTTCACAATTCTCTCATCAGCTTCATATTCCCTCGGCTTCACCACCGAGTTAAAGAACTGTTCAACCGATTCAATTCTACTCTCAGTAATTACTCTAGCTGGGACCTCAGGATCCGCGAGTACATCCACCAAAAGAAACGGATACTCACAACTTATGTCAAAAATAATAACTTTTGTGTCCTTCGTATGGTACAGGATCCGTCTGAGAATGTTAGACATAAGGTTACTTTTGCCACCGCCAGTGAAAGCGAAAATCCCAAAGTGATACCTAACCAGCCTCTCGAAATCTACATAGATCGGAATAGTCGTCTTGCTGGCTTCAAACATTTTGATGAGCCCAAGCCTAGGATCCTTCCGTGCATCTGAAGTCGTTTTGGAGGTGTCAACGCCCAGCTTTTGAACGATCCTGTGATTGTACATGCGGTTAATCATTTCACTGTTGAGAATGTGGGCTTCGCTGGCGACAATAGGGTAAGAGAAACCTTTCACAAACTCTGGGTCCTTCTCTTCGGTTAGGATGAGGTCATAATTGATGGGAATGGAGCTGATCTGAACCATCATCGTAGCTTGATCATCGGTTTTCCAATCCGCTTCAGATTGCTCGATAATCTCAAACTGCATAGGATAATAACCGTGATCTGAAAGTCCTCTCAAACCAAAATGTTCAGGCCAAACCCTTGAAATCTCCATGAGCGTATATCTTTCCTCGCTCTCCTTGCCCTGCTTGAAATTCTTCACAGCCAGAAGCATCCCCTCTTCTAAGAGTCCCATAAGATCCTTCTGATACTCCACTTTCACTCTCCCGTCATAGCGAGCAGAGATGCCCGCAAGCTTGGACTCTACAGGACCCTGAGCTCTTCTGGGAATAACCGCACTCAGCCTACCATGAAACCTTCCCTCAAAATCTGTGAAATACCTGCTAGAGAAACTCTCTTCTTGCGGCCTCAATTCGCGCCCTCCTCTCCCTAAACGTACTCATATAAAAAACAAACTTCCTCAATTTATGATTATTCAGAATCCACTCACCAGTGCTGTTAGCAATCCTCTGGAAAGCACCGTAATGCCACTTCGCTACCTTATCCGCAATAAACAAAGGCCGGTTATGACCAAAAGCCTCCGGAATATTGGGACTAGTCATACATTGCAAAGTAACCATAATCAGATTCTGAAGCCTATTCTCCACGGTTTTATCTTTAAACAGCAACGCCTCCACAGGCTCCGTCGCAGCCCCAAACTCATTCCAAAACCGAACTATACTTTCTTCGGACAAATCAAACTCCGGATGCACAAGACGATCAATGAGCAAAACATTGCTGCGAAGCTTAGGATCCGTAATAGCCTGAGAAAGCTGAACATAAGTCTTCAAGAATGTCTTCTCGACACTAATCCTGTTTCTCCTAGCGCCAAACACATATCCATTCCTGCCTTTCTGATCTGCCACCATAGTCTTGAAAGATGAATCATACTCNNGGAACTTTCAACTTTTCGGTGTTAAAGAGGGACACAGACTGCAGAATCATGCGGTCGGTGTTAGGCATCTTCTCAAACTCTTCAGCGGTCAACGTACCCCGTAGCATCCCCTCATTCTGGAGAATAGGAATCAATTGCCGTTTGAAGTCTCTAGCAGCCGTATCCTTAGTTAATCCAATAAGCAGAATCTTTCGTTTCCAACACTCTTCAATAATCATGTAGAAACAAAACAGAGTCAGAAAGGCAATGTCGAGAGTTGTAAGCCAATGCTCCTTCTTACCCCTGACAATCTTCATTCTATGTGCACTAATTTGTTCACTTTTTTCTTCAAAGAAGAACCTGTCGCCAAGCGTCGTGACAAGCTTCCTCAGCTTTTGCCAAGTGTTCACATACCTCGAGTTTATGAAATACTTTGAGCCCTTCTTCTTGAAGTAGCCCTCCTTCAACGAAGCTTTAACATACTTTTCCACTCTTTTAACACGTTTCTCATCTTTAATACCTAGCATCTCACAAATCTGGCTCAAGGAAAATGGACCCTTCTCCTCTATCAAATAGATGATAGCATAGCGCAGGTAGTCCGCTCTTGCTGGAGGAAGACCTATAGCAGGGTGTCGAATGCAATATCTGCCATAAGCCAAATCGCTCAATTCAATAGGAATCCCATCTACTTCATAACCGATTAGAGAACCCTTAGCCTTCCACAACTCCCGCTTCGAAGTGTCATACAACAAGCCGGCGCGTTCAGCGGACAAAGCACGATCCATAAAGAGAATCCGAATTTTCTTGTCAGCATCAGTAACTAACTTGTAAGCCAAATAGTACTCAGCGAGAGTCATGATCCAATTAGCAATAGTAGCATTATTAACAATAGTCTCATCAACCAAAGGCTTGGAAACCGAAAGCTGACCAGGCTCTTCCAAGTCAAAAAAAGCCTGATCAACATCAGGCACCTCATTAATGAAAATAGGAACCACACTCGAAACGCTCGCACCCTCCTCCAAAAACTTCGAATCATACTCCACGGCAGGCTTCGCATCGGTTCTAAACTCAATGGTTCCAGTTGCCGCATACGCTCCGCCAAAAAAGATCATCAAATCAAAAAGGGGCTTCGAATACATAGTTCCATCCACACCAGCAAACTGAACCTTATTGGACCCGAAAAACTCCTCCGCCGTTTTGTAAGCCTCTTGATAGCTGAACTCAGAAACAACAAAATCCGAAAGCAAACGGTCATACAACCCCCTTAAAGACTCAAAACGCTCTTCATATTCTGAAACTTGACCTGAGGCACCCACCTTAAGCAGGTCACTAGTTCTCCTAATCCGGCGACTCAAAAAAGACGAAGACATCAAACCACCTTTTACTGCGTATAAGTAACAGATCGATGAAATTTAAAATCGTAGGTGTGAATGCACGCGCAACTCTAGTTTAGACATTTGTCCACTGGGTACATAATGTACCCGTATAAGACACCTATTTTTCAACAATTCTGATGCGCGCGCATACAAAGGTTATTAAGGAAGACTGGGGTAACATGGGCTAAGCAGTTAGAGGCCTTCCGAAAAGGGTAAAACGTTTACGGACGGTTTTGCTTTCTCTCAAAAGCAATTCTAACTGTCAACTCAGACCAAAGTGGTACAATGTCATATTCATACAGTGGACGAAGAAGATTCGGAAGCAGTGGACCTAGATTCAACGTGAAGAAACCAGTTGAAGTTGACAAGGAATACGAAGCCGAAATCGAGGATATAAGCAGAAGAGGCGACGGTATCGCAAAAATTGAAGGTTTCATCATATTTGTTCCAAACACTAAGCAAGGAGAACACGTTAAGTTCAAAGTAACAAGAGTTGGAAGCAGGTTCGCGATTGGAGAGTTAGTGCAAAGCCCAACATGAATGCTTCCAACAGGGTAGCCATCAAGAAAATCCATGACAAGAAGGAGGTGTATCGTATGTCCAAAGAACCAAACACCGTGTATATCGGAAGGAAACCTACCATGAACTACGTGTTAGCAGTGATCACAAGTTTCAATTCATCTGACACCAAGAAAGTTACCTTGAAGGCAAGGGGACGGGCAATAACAACGGCTGTGGATGTTGCTGAAATAGTCAACAATCGGTTCATGAAAGACCTGAACGTAGGCGAGATAACGATAGGAACCGAAGAAATGCCACCGAGAGAAGGAGAAAACAGAGCGAGAATGGTTTCAACGATCGAAATCACGTTAACGCGAGGATAGGAACGAGTTAAATGCGAACAAAAGTGTCAAGGGGGCGAGGTCGACCCCGTGGAAGGTATCACTCGCTGACGGATTCTAGGGTTCTTGAGTATCTTGCTCTGATCTCAGTCAGGTATGGAATTGATTCGGAAAGGTTTTTTGACAGCTTCGTTAGAGCTTGGAAAGATCAAAAGTGTACGTGCAAAAGCCTCTTGATTGAATGCCGTAAGAAAACACCTACAAAAGCAGCCTTTCTCATAACCGACAATTTCAGAGTTGTCGCCCAATTTCCTATACCCACACACATCCTCGAAGAAACCAACCCACTCAAAGAGTTTGCCTACGCCAATGCATCAAGGAGAACAATACTCGAGAGGGCCAAAGAGAAACAGCCCCACATCGAAGATTTGAAGTCCGGAATGAACCGAATCAACCTAAAAGCAAAGGTTGTTAAGATTCCAAAGCCCAGATCCGTCATCACTAGGTTTGGAGAATCTGCCACCGTAGCAAATGCAAGTATCGCAGATGAGACGGGGATGATCCAGCTACCTTTGTGGAATAAACAGATAGATGCAATCTCTGTAGGAGACATTATACGCGTTGAAAACGCACGTGTCGTAACATTTAGAGGCGAACAACAATTGAGGATCAGCAGAGGTGGACAATTAAATGTTATCGAGAAAAAGTGACTTATCTTCTGGGAATGGCTTTCGAAAAGAACGAAAAGCTCTGGAGCAATTAATGATAATAAGCAGGCAGCCTAATTAATGACATTCATCACTGAGTAGGGTAAGGGACAAACCAATGCCTAGGGATCCTGTGTGCGGCGTGATTCTGGACGAAAAGACAGCCAAATTCAAGATCAAACATGAAGGAGAAACATATTATTTCTGTAGCGTAAAATGCAAGAAGAGATTCAAAAGAAATCGAAGGAAATTCGTAAAGTAGACTGGAATTCTTCACGCCCGCATGCTTACGAGAAAAACCTCTCAACTAATCTCAGCAATTGATATCCAAACAAGGCCGCAACGAAATACGTTGGCCACAAGATTATTGGCCAATTTCCAGGGACATAATGCCATAAGTTCACAGATGAAGCAAAGATTTCCATAAGTAACAAAACAAACAAACCAATCAAAGCCAAACAAAACTGTTCCTTGATCTCTCTTTTGCTGCCGTAACTCTTTCTGCCAGTCAACAGAACCAGCCACGATAACAAGAAAGCAAAAAACAAAACATACCAGTTTTCGCTGAACAGCAAGACCATATCCATACAAGTAAACACGTTCTTAAGACTTAAATGCTTATGTAGACACGCCCTGTTTCAAGAATCACTGTCATTTCAAACCGCGCTCAGATTTTAATCAAATGACGTAGTCACGTATTGGATACTGTACGTATGTGAACTCTGCAAAAACTGCTATGCGCGCGTTATCGCGGGAACCGGTCTTTGTGACCTTTTGCCTCAAGTTGAAATCGAAAATTGATGGAAAAGACGCGCGCGCATGATAGTGCGTGTATACAGATGCATCGCTTTCCTAGCGTCAAGAGTTCAGAAAAGAAAGGTTCAAATTGCCCAACTCTTTTTTGACATTGGATGTGCAAGAAATGAGTCAAGTGGCCATTACAAGGGGGACAGACCCTGTTGAAACAACTGTCAACGCCCTTGAAAACATCGAATCTGACGTGAATCATGCCCTCGCTGAGAAAAAGCCAATTCTGATAAAGCCTAACTTCATAGATTCAAGCCACCCTTCAACTGGAATCACAACAGACAGTAGAGTCATAGAAGGAATCGTCAAGTTTCTAAGGGAGCGGGAAAAACAAGAAATCATCATAGGCGAGGGAAGCGGATACGCAGACACCTTTGAAGCCTTCAAAGTTGCAGGGGTAGACAAAGTTGCTGAACGATGGGGCGTCAAGCTAATCGACCTCAACAAAGATGAATTCATAGAAGTCAGCCCACCAAGTCCGTTGTCTCTAAGGAAGATCAAAGTTGCCAAAACCGCTCTGGAAAGCACCATAATCAGCGTTCCAAAGCTTAAGCCTCACAGAATAGCCACAGTCACATTGAGCCTAAAGAACATGATGGGCGCCCTCGCTTCTAAAGGGTCGATGCACAAAGGAAGGCTGAGCCCAAAAATCGTTGACCTAGCAGCGGTCCTGAGACCAAGCATAGCAGTTATCGATGGAATAATTGCAGGTGAAGGACACGAAACCAGCGGAGACGCCGTACAAATGAACTTGGTCATCGCAGGAACAGATCCAGTGGCGGTTGACGCCATCGGTGCCACAGTTATGGGCATACCACCAACCAAAGTTAAGCATCTGCTACTAGCAGAGAAGAATGGACTCGGAACATGCTCCTTGGAAGAGATAACTGTGCTGGGAGAACCTATAGAAAAAGTGAAACGAAGATTTCATAGATCATTCACGTCAAAGCTTCTCGTTTACCTCGGATAAATTGCCCCTTTAAGAGGGATTCTGAGTATAAACGGACTAATTCTCGACTTGAAGCATGCACATGTCTAGATGAACTGGCCAAAGTCGCTTGTGACCGCACAACAAAAACCTTAAAACAAAGGTTACCTTTCACTCATTTAAGCCCTTAACCAGGAAGGCGGTATAAACAATGGGCCATCGAAAGAAACACGCTCCTAGGCATGGTTCACTAGCTTATTTGCCTAAGGGACGTGCTGCCCGTCAAGTTGGCAGGATACGTTTTTGGCCCAGCGTAGAAGAAGGTCTCACCATGCTAGGGTTCATGGGATATAAAGCGGGTATGACCCAGGTTTTCATGGTGGAAGACAAACCGGGTTCCCCAAACCTCGGCAAAGAAATCGTTCATCCAGTTACAGTTTTAGACGCTCCACCCATCTTGGTGTGCGCCATTCGAGCATACATACAAAATCAGTACGGCTTACAGAGCTTCACCGAAGCATGGATGAAGAAACCGCCTAAAGATCTTAATCGGAATCTGACACCGCCTAAAAACTCAGACTCAAATCAAGGTCTCAATAAAATTGAGGAAAACCTTGACAAAATTGCAGAACTTCGCCTTGTCGTCGCCACCCAACCTAGGCTAACTGGTGTTCCAAAGAAAAAGATGGACATGATGGAGGTCAAAATCGACGGAGGGCCTATTGAAGAACAGTTCAATCACGGAAAGAAAGTGCTGGGAAAAACGGTTTCCGTGACGGATGTTTTCAAAGAAGGGCAATTCGTAGATGCGGTCTCTGTGACTAAAGGAAAAGGTTTCCAAGGGCCAGTGAAACGGTGGGGTATCAAAATCTTACCTCGCAAGTCTCGGAAAACCAAGCGAGGCGTCGCAGCTATCGGTCCATGGAAACCTCCGCGAGTTCTATACACGGTTCCTCGAGCTGGACAAATGGGATATCACCAAAGAACCGAATATAACAAGCGAATTTTAAAGATAGGAGCCGACGGAAGCGAAGTCACCCCGAAAGGAGGATTTTTGCGCTATGGCTTGGTTCGAGGAACCTACGTTTTGCTTGACGGAAGCTTGCCGGGTCCAGCTAAACGGCTCATAAGACTGCGGTATGCAGCCCGCCCACCTGGAAAAATTGCCGAAGCCCCGCCCAAAATCACCCACATTTCACTTGAATCGCCCCAAGGCAAATGAGGGACAAAAAGTGGGCAAAATTTCAGCTAAAATATTTGATCTTGAAGGAAAATCCAAAGGCAAACTTAGCCTCCCCCCAGTCTTCAAAACTTCGCTCAGACCAGACGTGATCAAAAGGGCCGTACTCGCCATCCAATCTCACCGTTTTCAGCCGCAGGGCCGAGATCCAATGGCTGGAAAACGAACAACCGCAGAGTCTCTTGGAGTGGGACGCGGAATCGCCCGAGTTGCAAGAATTAAGGGACGGGGGCAACGAGCCGCCCTAATCCCTTTCGCCGTCGGCGGTCGAAGGACTCATCCACCGGTAGTAGAAAAGAAGATTAGAAAGAAGATTCCGCGGAAAGAGATGAAGCTGGCATTACGCTCAGCCGTGGCAGCAACCGCGTCCAAAGAAACCGTGTCTTCTAGGGGCCACATGATCGACGACGTTCCAGATTTTCCGCTGGTGGTCGTGGACGAAATTCAAGGGTTGAAGAAAACTAGTGACGTGGAGAAGGCTTTTATCCAAATCGGCGTGTCGCCGGACATTTACCGAGTTAAGGAAAGCCGGAAAGTTCGTGCTGGAAAAGGTAAAAGACGCGGTCGGAAAATGAAACAGGCGGTTGGACCCCTGCTAGTAATCTCTGAAAATAAAGGAGTTGTGGAAGCAGCCCGTAACCTTCCAGGCGTGGACATCGTCAACGTAAACAATCTAAACGTAGAGCTTCTGGCTCCCGGAACTCACCCGGGAAGACTCACTGTTTGGACGAACTCGGCTTTTGAGAAACTGAACGCCATGTTTGGAGAAGGATAACTATGGATCCCTACAAAGTGGTGCTGTATCCTGTTATGACCGAAGTCACAAGTCGCATTCTCGAAACTGAAAATAAGCTTGTTTTCGTTGTTAACATAGCAGCCACTAAGGCAGACATCAAACGAGCGGTAGAGGAGCTCTACGAAGTGGCCGTGGACAAAGTGAACGTTGCGATCACACCTAAGGGCCAGAAAAAAGCCTTTGTGAAGCTTCACCCCGACTACAAGGCAGTGGACGTGGCAATCAAACTGGGCATTTTGTAGTTCTCATCTGCTATTATGGCTCTTCAAACCCCCATTCTTCTTAGTTACCCTCAATCTTACCCAGTGCTCAAAACGTAACTAGATTTTTCTTTTGCTCAAAACTGACCTAAAAGCTCCATGTTTGAGACAGTCGTAAAGACCTATCTGAAGCTCAAGCCTCTTGCCCGTTTTGTCCGGCCGACCTGCCATCTTCCATGTCTTTCTAGGAGCGGCAATTGTCATTCTGCACTTAGGGCACTTAGCCATGTCTCGATTTATCATGAAGTACATGCGATTGTCAATGACTTTCATCTTGATTCTTCCTTTCCTTACCAAATCATAAAGAAGTGCGATAAAATCAGCTATGGAAAAAGTAGAGATTTTCGCAGTTGTAAGGGTGCGGAAATCTGTGTAGAAACGTACTCCTCCCATTATTTCTTCTGACGTGAAACCGGCTTCCTCACGTTCATCCAGAAAGGAAATTATCTCGTCTTCTAGACTACTGGAGTGCCTTCCGTTTTGAAATTCTGTTTTATGTATAGGCATACAAATCCTCTTTCCAATATGTTGAACTAACAAACACTCAAAAAATCTTTATGAAGCTTGAATTAGGAGTAGAACTACGGATACACGCGGGTCTTTTCCCTTTTCTTCTTCTCTGAAGAAGCCGTGGATAGCGGAAAATGCGTGCACGCGAAGAAAGGAAAGTCGTGTTCGCACCTAATGGCTCGGAAAAACATAAAACCAAGTGAGCTTCTTATAGCGCATTCTAGGTGTTGTTTATGCCGACGAACAAGGAATATGCTTTTGATTGGATTGAAACGAACAAGAAGCAACTTGTCGAAATAGGCGACAAGGTGTGGGAGTTTGCGGAACTGGGCTTGGTTGAATTCAAATCCTCAGCACTCTTGGCAGATGAGTTGGAGAAGCACGGGTTCAAAGTTGAACGTGGAATTGCAGGTATGCCCACAGCCTTCGTAGCCACTTGGGGTGAAGGAAAACCAGTCATAGGAATAATGGGCGAATACGATGCACTGCCAGGGCTATCACAGAAAAAGGTTCCACGGAAAGAACCATTAGAACCAGAAAAACCGGGACACGGGTGTGGACACAACATTCACGGAACAAGTGGCATGGCGGCAACAATAGCAGTAAAAAAAGCCATGGAAAAACACAAAACAAAAGGAACCATCAAATTCTTTGGATGCCCAGCTGAAGAAAACTTCGATGGTAAGGTGTTCATGGTTAGGGACGGCTATTTTGATAGTGTCAATGCAGTGATTAGTCATCATCCAAACAGTATGAATTGCGCTACCTTGGAAAGCAGCTTGGCCGTTACCTCGGTCAAGTTTCATTTTCACGGTAAAGCCTCCCACGCTGGTGATTCCCCCGAGCATGGTAGAAGCGCATTAGATGCAGTGGAACTAATGAACATGGGTGTAAACTATCTGAGGGAACATGTAATTCAAGATGCAAGAATACATTATNNAGAAGCTGGTACTACGTAAGGGCGCCAGAGCGAGATCAGGTGGAATTCATCTATGAATGGATACTCGACATAGCAAAAGGAGCAGCTATGATGACCAAAACCGAAGTGAAGATAGAGTCACTGGAAGGAGTCTACAATTATATTCCTAACAGAACAATCGCAGAGCTGATTGTTAGGAACATGCGTGAAATAGGGCTTCCAAAATACAGTCAAGAAGATTTGAAGTTTGCTGAGGAAATCGACAAGACGATTGACCCTAAAATGAAGCTTGCTCAGCTAAAGAAATCTAAGCGTCCAGGATGGGAGCGACTTGTAGATGTAGACAAATTGATAGACGATGAAATACCCGATCCTTGGGGTGAAGGTGAAGTTAGCCATGGCAGCACCGATGTTGCTGACGTGAGTTGGCAGGCACCCACTGTGGAATTTGGCACCGCATCAACAGTTCTAGGTACACCAGGCCATTCATGGCAAGACGTGGCTCAAAGCGGAATTGGGCTTGGACATAAATCTTTAATATTCGCAGCAAAAGTGATGGCTGCCACTACCATTGATCTCTTGACAAAAGACGCTGTATTAAACAAAGCAATGAAGGAACACAAAGAAAGAACAGGGAACAAAAGATACAAGTCGCCGATACCTCCAGATCACAAGCCGCC
>JABAHO010003118.1_pt1 | contig 14810 bp, 16 predicted proteins | sample 7062071 | NCBI WGS metagenome assembly JABAHO01 (sample SAMN14534356, study PRJNA622989) | marine sediment metagenome | biome: marine biome [ENVO:00000428]; feature: marine pelagic biome [ENVO:01000023]; material: deep marine sediment [ENVO:00002113] | place: India: Gulf of Kutch | collected...
GACCTGTGCGCAGTGGCAGGCATGAAGGATATCGACATCGGTGACACCCTCGCCGACACGGCCGCACCCGAACCGCTTCCGCCCATCACGGTGGACGAGCCGACCATTTCAATGGTCGTGCACGTTAACGATTCGCCTTTCGGAGGCCTGGAGGGCACCTTTGGCAGCAGCCGGCACCTTCGGGAGCGGCTGCTCAAGGAGGCGGAACGGGACGTGGCTCTGCGCGTTGCCGAGACCGGAGGGGACGCCTTCAGCGTCAGCGGGCGAGGCGTACTGCACCTGGCGGTATTATGGGAAACGATGCGCCGCGAAGGCTATGAAATGACCGTGTCGCAGCCCCAGGTGATCATGAAAACCATTGACGGATCCCGGCACGAACCCATCGAATCGCTTCAAATCGACACACCGGAAGAGTGTGCGGGTAAAATCATTGAGCTGGTGGGCGCCCGCCGGGGAGAGATGCGCAACATGGAGCACCGCGGTGCACGGGTTCTCATCGAGTTTGAGATTCCCACCCGCGGCCTGATCGGGATGCGCACCCGGATTACCACCGCCTCGCAGGGTGAAGCGCTGACCGCCCATCGGTTTACCGGCTATGCACCGCACCGGGGCGCCCTGGTTCAGCGCGCAAGCGGAGTCCTGATCAGCATGGAGCAGGGCAAGGCGATTGCCTATGCGATTGATGCGCTGCAGTCCCGCGGCACCTTTTTTGTCGATCCCGGCGAGGTTACCTACGAGGGCATGATTGTCGGCGAACACTGCCGCGACGGTGACCTGGTTGTGAACCTGCAAAAGGGCAAACAGCTCACCAACGTGCGTGCAGCCGGATCCGACCGCAACCTGCAGATTGCCCCCGCCAGACGGCTCAGCCTTGAAGAGGCGCTGGAATTCATTGCCGAAGACGAACTGGTGGAGGTAACACCCAAAAACATCCGCCTGCGAAAACGCCACCTGAGTGAAGCCGACCGGCGTCGTCAAAAGCGGGCTGCCGCGACTGCCTGAGCACGGCCTGTTTGGAAGATTTCACGGTTTCCACATGAACGCTGTCCATGTACAGTAGCTGCATGCAGGAGTTTCACGACCACAGCTTCGGCCAGGACGAGGTCAAACCGGGGGAGCGGCGCACACTGATCGTCGTAGTGATTACGGCCATTGCCATGGTCATGGAAATCGCGGCCGGCCTCGCGTTCGGTTCGATGGCCCTGCTGGCGGACGGCCTGCACATGGCCTCGCATGCCGCGGCCCTCATGATCAGCGTATTTGCCTACAGCTTTGCGCGCCGGCATGCCCACGACCGGCGGTTTACGTTCGGCACCGGCAAAGTTAACGCCCTGGCCGGGTTTGCCGGCGCCATTCTGCTCATCTCGTTTGCGGTCATCATGGCCTCCGAGAGTTTTCACCGTATTCTCAAGCCGACCGACATTGAACTGAAGTTTGCCATAATTGTTGCGGTGATCGGCCTCGCCGTGAATGCCGCCTGTGCGCTGGTGCTCAGCGGCGGCGGCCCGCACAAGCATCACAGGCATGGTCACGACCACAACCTGCGCTCAGCCTACCTNNTTCAAGGGCTGGATGATTCTCGACCCGCTCATGGGCATTGTCGGTGCGGTACTGGTTGCGCGGTGGTCCGTCGGGCTGATCCGGGATACCAGCGGGATCCTGCTCGACTGCCAGGCGCCCGAGCCCATTACCGATGCGGCACGCAGTGCGGTTGAATCCATTGCAAGCACGCACGTGCTGGACCTGCACATCTGGAGTATCGGCCCCGGAATTTACTCGGGGGCCCTGGTCGTAAAAACAGACGACCACGTGACCCCGGCCCAAATCCGCGAACAGATTCCCGAGGCGCTGGGACTGGTGCACATGACCATAGAAATCACCCACGACTGAGGACCGCGCCCCGCTCAGGCGGGATCCTGCAACTCTTCAAGATCCCCCATCTGCTCGAGATACTCAAAGACCCGCATGGCCTCTCCCCTGTCGATCATGCTGATCGCAAAACCGACATGCACAATTACGTAGTCGCCAACCTCGGCCTCCGGCACGTAGGCAAGGCTGACTTCCTTGGTCACACCCCCGAACTGCACGGTCGACATCCGCATGAGAGCATCATCCGTTCGGATTGCCATGATTTCACCGGGCACTGCTAAACACACGGCGGCACCTCCCGTTCCCTGCAATGCATATGTTCCGGATCGCCGCCGGCGCGGACGGCCGCCAGGTGTGCGACCTGCCCGACCGAAATCCCCCCGTCGTTGGGCGGGACCTGCCGATGGGTGTAGACCTGGATACCCGCCTCCTCGAGACGGGCTGCCACTTGGTCGACCAGCAGCGCATTCTGAAAACACCCCCCGGAAAGCACGACCCGCCCGGCCCTCGCGCGACGGGCAACCTGCACCACCGCAAGCGCCAGGGTTTCGTGAAAACGGCGGGCAATCCAGCCGGCGGTCTTTCCGGCCTGCAGATCCTGCACCACCGCTTCGACCATCGGCCGCCAATCGAGAATCCACGGATGCGCGGAGCCTGTCTTGTCATCGTCTGCAAACGGCATATGCCAGGGTGGAGCCGGTGCGTCCTGTGCCGCATACTCGAGGAGCATGGCCGCCTGCCCTTCAAACCCGGCAACCTGCTTCAGGCCGCAAAGCGCGGCAATCCCGTCAAACAGGCGGCCCATGCTGGTCGTAAGCGGCGAACCGGCACCGCTTTCTATCATGCGGCAGAGCGAATGCAANNTATGCAACTCCGACTGCCCCAGGCCCTGGAGCGGAGGCAGGGTCACCCGGTCGGGAAGCGCATCTCCATAGAGCTGGTGAAGCAGAGAAAGGGCCACGCGCCGCGGTTCGCGCACGGCGGCACTCCCGCCCGGCAGGCGGAACGGGCGCAGGGTTGCCAGCCGCCGGAATTCACGGCGGTCAGCCAGCAGGAACTCTCCGCCCCAGACGGTTCCGTCCCCGCCATACCCGGTTCCGTCCCAGGCAATACCCAGGACCTCGCCGAACAGCTTGTTTTCCGCCATGCATGATACGATGTGGGCATGGTGATGCTGCATGGCATGCCGCTCACCGCTCATCCTTCCGGCGTACTGCGTGCTGAAATAATCGGGGTGCCGGTCGTGCACCGCCTGCACAGGATTCACGCCGCTGAGAGAGACCAGGCCCTTTAGTGTTTGCTCATAGACATCCGCAGCTGCGACGGATTCCAGGTCGCCGATGTGCGGGCCGGGCACCGCATCGCGGCCGGTGAAAACGGTCACGGAACTCTTTTCTTGCGCGCCCAGCCCGACACACGGACTGCCCTGCTCCAACCGGAAGACGGGTGCGGGCACGTAGCCGCGTGCGCGTCGAAGCACAACCGGCCGGCCCCGCATCACCCGCACGATGGAGTCATCCACCTGGCGCACAATAGGCCGGTTGTGCGTAAGGATATAATCCGGGACACCCGGAAGCCGGCGACATACGTCCGCCTCGGTCAGGCACATCGGTTCTTCCGAGCGATTGGCGCTGGTAGCAACCAGGGGGCGGTCGAGATCCGTGAGGATCAGGCGGTGCAGCGGCGTGTAGGGCAGCAGGATCCCCAGGATCGGAGACCCCGGAGCCACCTCCGGCACCACCGCCGCAGAAGGCCGGCGGCGCATAAGGACGATGGGCGCCGCGGCAGAGGTTAAGCACTCATGCTCCGCGTCCGACACCTCGCATGCCTGCACTGCGCTTTCAACATTGGGCACCATGACGGCAAAGGGTTTTTCGGCCCTGTGCTTTCGGTCACGCAGCTGCTCCACCGCCCGACGGTTCCCGGCATCTACCATAAGATGGAAACCGCCCAGTCCCTTGACGGCCACAATGCCCCCTGCCTGCAGCGCGGTCACTGCACCGGCGTATGCCTCCGGGCCTTCGGCAACTTTTTGCCCGCGGCCATCCAGGCCGAGCAGGGCGGGGCCGCATTCGGGGCAGGCGATCGGCTCGGCATGAAAACGGCGGTCGAAGGGATTCCCGTATTCAGCCCGGCAGGCCGCACACAGGTCAAAATGCCGCATGGATGTCCGCGAGCGGTCATAGGGGAGCGATTCGACGATGGAATAGCGGGGGCCGCAGGCCGTGCAGCTGATAAACGGGTAGCGGTAGCGCCGGTCGCATGGATTCATCAGCTCGGCGGCACAGTCGGCGCACAGGGCAAGGTCCGGACTGACCACCGGTCCCGGGGTTCCTGCGGCGCGGCTCTTCTCCACGACAAACGACCGGCACCCTGCCGGTTCGAGCTGCTCGGTATCGATATCCTGAACAGAAGCGGCGGCGGGAGCCTGGCTGCGGACGGCATGCACAAAGGCCTGCAGGTCGGAGGGGCGTCCCTCCGCCTCAATCTCCACACCCTCGATGGTGTTGCGGACAAACCCCTTGACCGAATGCGCTTCAGCCAGACGGCAGACAAACGGCCTCAGCCCAACGCCCTGGACACAGCCGCGGAGCCGCAGGCGCAGGCGCTCCCCGGCCAGCACGGTATCCCGGGCGCCGGGCGCGCAGTTGATCACTTCATTCATCATTAAAAGAGACATCCACGCTGCGGAGAAGAATGTCCTGCGCGTAAGGATCATCAAGGTCATCCATGACCGCGATATCGAGTTCTGCATGTTCCGCGCAGGTCCCCCGCGAGGATTCGTCCCAGTGTTCACGAAAATGTTCCGGCGACATATGCGAGAGGGCTCCGAGTGTAACGGCGACACGCTCGGCGCGATCCGCCTGCTGCTCCCTGACAATTTCCTCAATCTTCGAAACCAGTCCCTTCATCAGTGACGCCTCATGCATTGTCATTCTCCGTTCTGCAGACCCCGGCGATTTCCTCCAGCACCCGGGCAACAACTTCATGCGCCGCGCGCTCTACCGGCCCGGTCAATTCCATGCCGTGTCCGAATTCCGTTCCTTCTATTCCATAGATGATCACGCGCCGGGGCAACTCACCCAGCGACCGGGCCATTTCCACGGCCTCGGCCAGGCTGAACGCATGCGAGGAATAATTAAAAAAGCCGCGGGGAATTTCCGAGTCACCCGCATCCAACCGCACCACTGTGCCTGCTTCGGCACCGGAGGAGACGGCATCAAACAAGTATACATTTTGTGCGCTGGACCACGCCTCCATCAACGCCAGCCCCTCTCCGCTCTGCTCCAGGACACGCGCGGATGCAGGCAGGCACTGCTCCCGCAGCAGGCGCGCCACATAAAGGCCGACGCCGTCATCTCCCCGGCAGTCGTTTCCAACGCCGATACATACACAGTTTTCCGCTTCAGTCATCATGGCCCTGTCCGGGCCGGGCTCCTACAGTGCTCAAGCCCGATCCACATGCAGTTTCAGGAAGTGGCAGGAACAGGAAATACAAGGGTCATAGTTTCGAATCGCCTGCTCGCATTTCCACTGCAGCTGTTCATCCGGCAGATCGACATACCGGGCGGCAAAGTCATGCAGGTCTTTTTCAATTGTCGGCTGGTTTTGCGAGGTGGGCGGAACGATTTGCGCATCCTCGATAAGGCCCTCTGCATTTACCCGGTACCGATGCCAGCAGATTCCGCGGGGTGCTTCCGAGCAGCCAAAGCCCTCGCCGGCTGCCACCTCGTAATCGACAACCGGCCGATCCGGCATTTCGTAACGGTCGATCATGCGGAGCGCGTCCTCGTAGGCATGCAGCATTTCGAGACTGCGCACGAGAATGCTTTTGAACGGATTGCGGCAGTCGGGGCCCACACCGATAGAAGCGGCAGCATCACGCACGGCATCTGACAGCCGGTCATAATTCAGTGCAAAACGGGCCAGGGGCCCCACGAAGTAATTCCCCCGCGCGTTAATGCCCGCATGAAGCGAGGTGGAATGCGGGACATGGAACTCCGTGATATGCGCATTAAATTCCTCAACGGCAATATCCAGGCCGCGATTGGAGACAATTCGCCCCTCGCAGAAGGGATATTCATCGGGGTGCCGCATGGCCACGAGCTCGTAGTCCTGTTCAAAGTCTGGAAATTCCAGGCCTGCCGCCCAGGCCAGGATCTCATGCATGGTATCCCGCCCCCACTCCAGGTCGGGTTTCAGCGTGAGCAGTTCTTCGCGGGTCGGAACGCGGTAAAACCCGCCCACCCTGACATTGACGGGATGTATCTCGCGGCCTCCGACCAGCTGCACGATATCGTTCCCGATCTTTTTCAGACGCAGGGCGGTCTTGACAAGATCGGGGTGGTCCTTGGCCATGTGAATGGCGCTGTCGTATCCGAGAAAATCGGGCGCGTGCAGCATGAAGATATGCAGCCCGTGACTTTCAATCCATTCACCGCAGTAAATCAGCCTGCGCAGATCGCGCAGCGGGCCCTGCACACTGACCCCGAAGGCATTTTCCATGGCATGCACGGAACTCATCTGGTAGGCAATGGGGCAGATTCCGCAGATGCGCGCCGTGATATCCGGTGCCTCGCTGTACTCCCGGCCGCGCAGGAAGGCTTCGAAAAACCTCGGCGGCTCAAATATTTTGAGCTTCACGTCCTCAACATTCCGGTCGCGGATTTTGATATGCATGGCCCCTTCCCCCTCCACCCTTGCCAGGTAGTCCACGCGAACGGTTCTGCGCTTTCCGGAGCGGCTCCGGGGCTTGCGCGGGGCCTTGTCATCTTGGTTTGAGGCATCCGTCATGGGTGATGTTCCGTGTCCTTTCGGGAGACAAACTGCAGCCGGCCTCCGTGTGCGGCACCGGCCTCCGCGAACGGACCGGATCCTGCGTTGAAACCGAGATAGGCCCGCATCAGCCCGGCGTCGGAGACTCCCAGCGCCTCCCAGGCCCGGCTCATGGACCCGGTATTCGGAGACTCCATGGGGCCGAAGCATCCGTAGCACCCGCGCGAATACGCGGGGCAGATTGCACCGCACCCAGCCTGCGTCACCGGCCCCAGGCAGGGGGTACCGTCAGCGACCATGACACAGGTGTTTCCACGCTGCTTGCACTCCACGCAGACGCTGTGGGCGGGAATGTTCGGTTTGCGCCCGTTGAGAAACGCATTCAGCACCTCCAGCAACTGGTGCTTGTTTACGGGGCAGCCGCGCAACTCAAAATCGACGGGCACATGCGCAGCGATGGCGGTGGACGTTTCGAGGGTGCTGATATACTCCGGGTGGGCATACACCACCCGGGTAAACTCTTCGACATCCGCAAAATTGCGGAGCGCCTGAATACCCCCGGCCGTCGCGCAGGCACCAATCGTAACCAGGGTTTTCGAAACACGGCGGACCTGCTGAATACGCTCTGCATCATGCGGGGTGGTAATGGAGCCTTCCACCAGGGACAGATCATACGGGCCTTTGCCGACCGCACGGGAGGCTTCAGGGAAGTTGGCGATCTCAATAGCATCCGCCACCGCAAGCAGCTCATCTTCGCAATCCAGGATGCTGAGCTGGCACCCGTCGCAGGATGCAAATTTCCACACGGCCAGGCGGGCCTTCTTCTTGTTGGCGGAAGCTTTTTGGGTCTGTGTTTTACGCATGGTTACACCGCCCGCTGCTTAAACCAGAAGGCTACATCTTCATAGCGGAATACAGGGCCGTCCCGGCAGATGAATGCAGGCCCGAACTGGCAGTGCCCGCAGAATCCCGTGGCGCATTTCATACTTCTCTCCATGGAGATAAAGGTTCGGTCAGCCGATACGCCGAGCTTATCCAGTTCCTGCACGGCGAACCGCATCATGATTTCGGGGCCGCAGACATACGCAACCGTGTGGCTGAAATCGAGCGGCGCCCGGTGCAGCAACTGCGTGACAACACCCACCTCGCCCCGCCAGCGGCTTTCGCCACGGTCGACGGTGACCCGCACCTCAAGATCAAAGCGCCCACGCCACTGCTCCAGTTCGCGCCGAAAGAGAATATCAGCTGGCGAACGTGTGCCGTATAGGAGCACGACCCTTCCGAAATGTTCGCGCTCAGCCAACAGGCGGTACAGCGCGGGCCGCAGGGGCGCAAGACCGATGCCGCCCGCTACCAGGACCACGTCCATTCCCCTGGATTCCTCGACAGGCCAGCAGGAACCGAAAGGACCGCGAACCCCGACAACCTCCCCCCGCTTCAAACCACAGAGCGCACGGCTGACCCCGCCGACCGCCCGCACGGTATGCACGAGGTTCTTTGCACCGCCCGGATCCCCGCTGATGGAGATGGCCGATTCGCCCGTGCCGAACACATAAAGCATGTTGAACTGGCCCGGGAGGAACGGCATGCACCCGGACCCCGACACCGGCTCCAGCGCAAGCGTGACGGTATCTTTTGTTTCGCGTTTCGACCGGCACAGGCGGTACGGCAGAGGTACCATCGGATTTTCCGCAGCATCCCCGCGGGACGCGGCGCTTTTTTCTCCTGGCAGTGCCGTGGGCATGGAACTCATCCTCCGGAAGAACCGTAGAGGTCAATAAGCTGGAGGCGCGTTGCCTCAAGCCGCTGTCCCATCACGGCCGCAAACCGTTTCATCAGGTCAAAGCCCAGCGTGTGGTCCTGCTCGCACTTTCCGCGCAGGCAGGCTCCGTCAAGCGCCAGGGTACGGGTCATGGTCAGGGCCCGCGCATCAAAGCGCCACTTGTAGGGCGGAAACATCCAGGACCAGCCCAGCACATCCCCGTCCGCTATGGTTTGAATACTCACCGGCTCTCCTCCCTGGGAGGGAATTTCCACCGACACGCTTCCGTACCGCACGAGATAAAACTCGTCGGCGCTGTCCCCCTGGTGAAAAAGCATTGCCCCCGGATCAAAACGGACGTTGCGCGCGCAACCGGCGAGCAGGTCCAGGGTTTCATCGCTCAGCCCTTCAAGGAAGGGATGTCCCTGAAGATAGGATTTAAGGTTCTGTATCTCCATTGTCGTGCTCCTTGTTAGTGCTCTCCGCGTCTTCGGAACCACTTCCTCCGCGCATCGCTGCAACTTCTTCTGTAATATCAATTCCTACCGGACACCAGGTAATGCAGCGCCCGCATCCGACACAACCGGAGCGGCCGAACTGGTCTTCCCAGGAGGCCAGCTTATGGGTCATCCATTGCCGGTACCGGGACCGGGCCGTGGTTCTTACGCTGCCGCCGTGAATGTACGCGAAGTCGAGGGTAAAACACGAATCCCATTTGCGCCATCTTTCTGCGGTTTGTCCGTCAAGCCCTGTGGTGTCTTCGACGGTGGTGCAGAAACAGGTCGGGCAGACCATGGTGCAGTTTCCGCAGGTCAGGCAGCGGTCAGCGACATGCTGCCAGCGCTCGTGATTCATGTTTTCGTAAAGCAGGGTCTTGAGTCCCGCCGTTTTAAGGCTGCGCCCCATTTTACCGGCACAGTCAGCCACCTTGCGACGGGCCTCGCCTACCAGGGCATCCGCGGCCGGGGAATGCGGCAGCTGCGCAAGAACGGCTGCACCTTTTTCCGTTCCACTCTCCATGACGAAGGCATGGTCGTCATCCTGAACAACCTCGGTCATGCAGAGGTCATACCCGGACGATGCTTCCGGCCCGGTNNCATGCAGAGGTCATACCCGGACGAAGCTTCCGGCCCGGTACCCATGGACGTGCAGAAGCAGGTGCCTCCGGGCACGGTGCAGTTGACGGCAACGATAAACATGTTCCGCCGGCGGCGTTCATACCATGTATCCCTGAATTCTCCGCGGAGAAACACGCGGTCCAGGATATCCACGGACTCGAGGTCACAGGAACGGGCACCCAGCACGGCCAGCGGTCGAGCGTCCTCGTCCTCCTCGTGCACCTCAAAGCCGTTTTCGGGCCCGCTGCGGGCCGAGAACAGTTTCTGGCGGGGGCGGTGCAGATGCGGCTTGAGGGACCCGGCCCCGTGCGCGAAACCAAAAAGCGACGGGCCTCCGGTGCGCGCCAGGCGGTAGCGCCCGCCCTCCTGTACATCCGAGAGTCCAACGGGAAGCTGGTCCAGTGACGTGACGGTGTCATAGACGACCGTGCCGTTTTTTTCGACGGGGCCCAACACCTCGTACCCCTGCCGGATGAGCACGTCAATGAGCACACCGAGGCCCTCCGGCGCGAGAGCAACCGGCCCTTCGCAGCCGCTGCGGGCGGTTCTGGAACTGTTCGTCGTCATTGCAGGTTATTTTCCCTACCGGCCCAACGGCCTGTCCATCAGCCCTGTGCCCTATTTTCTATCAGGGAATCGCTGATAAGGCATCTTCTTTATCAGCAGATTCGCGGCAGTTGCTCGCCGCTGAGCATGTCGAGGTAGCGGGACGTGCCAATTTCACTTTCGATGGTGACGCGGCCCGGTCTCGACCGATCCACGCTGCCAATACGAACCGCATTCCGGCTTACGGCATGTGCCTGCAGGCAGGTGAGCGCAGCGGGCATGTCCGCTTCGGGCAGAATAATGACCATGCGGCCTTCATTGGCAACGTGCACCGGATCCAGGCCCAGCAGCTCACAGAGTCCGCGCACATTTTCCTGAACCGGTATCGCGGTCGCAGAAACATGGATGTGCAGGCCCGAGGCTTCGGCGATCTCCGCCAGGGCGCCGGCCAGTCCGCCGCGGGTCAGGTCGCGCAGGCAGTGTACACGCACCCCGGACGCAAGCAGCGCTGCCACCGCGGGTGAAAGCGGGGCGCAATCACTTTCAATCGGCTCGGAAACAGCCAGGCCCTCCCGTACGGACATAATGGCTGCACCGTGACGCCCCACGTCACCGCTCAGCAGCACGGCATCTCCCTCGGCAATCTGCTCCGGCCCGACGGTTTGCTCATGCTCAATCACCCCGATGCCGGCCGTATTGATATAAAGCCCGTCGGCTTTCCCTGAATCGACTACTTTCGTATCGCCGGTTACAACGCGGACACCGGCGGCCTCGGCCGCCCTGCGCATTGACTGCACCACAGACCACAGGGTTTCCATCGGCAGGCCCTCTTCGAGGATGAAGCCGGCACTCAGGACCAGCGGCCGCGCACCGGCCATGGCCACATCATTCACCGTTCCGTTCACGGCCAGCGCGCCGATATCCCCACCCGGAAAAAACAGCGGGTTGACCACGTAGGAGTCGGTGGAAAAGGCCAGGCGGGTTCCCGGCATATCCAGGCGCTGTGCATCGTGCATGACGCGTTCGGCACGGTCCGGACCGAAGGCTTCGCAGAAAACCCTGTCGATCAGGTCATGCATGAGGCGGCCCCCGCCTCCATGTGCCATCTGGACCGTGTCATGATCAAGCAGAGGCAGGGGGCATACGGGTCTGATTTCAGCGTCGGTCATGGAACCCTTTTCTTTGCTTTCAACACGGTATCACCTTAGCGGGCGGCGGATTGCGGCTCAGAAACATCCTCATCACGTAAGCGATAGCGGTAATAGGCGGCGCAGGCGCCCTCGGAGGAGACCATGGTCGCCCCGAGGGGATGTTCCGGGGTACACCGCGTGCCGAAGGCGGGACAATCCGTCGGCTTGCTGACCCCCTGCAGCACGTGCCCGCTGATGCACTCCGGTGGTTCCTCTGCGTGGATATTGTCCACCGCAAATTTGCGGGAGGCATCATACCGGGTGTACGGTTCCCGCAGNNTCACGGGCGTGCGGATTTCCCTCCCTGCGGACCGACCGCGCATACTGGTTCTCCACTACGTGCCGCCCCGCTTCCAGTTGCCTGACACACATCAGCACCCCCTGCAGGATATCCACCGGCTCAAAGCCCGTCACCACGATGGGCACTCCGTATTTTTCCGCGATCGGGTGATAGTCCTCGTATCCCATGATGGCACATACATGCCCGGCCGCGAGGAAGCCCTGCACGGTGTTGGCTTCCGCCGACAGAACGGCCTCGAGCGCAGGCGGCACGAGGACATGGGAGACCAGAATCGAAAAGTTGTTTACGCCGGTCTCGTGAGCGCAGTGAACCGCCATGGCATTCGCAGGCGCGGTGGTTTCAAAACCCACGGCAAAAAACACGACCTCCCGATCCGGGTTTTCGCGGGCAACGGCCAGGGCATCCATGGGAGAATACACGATCCGGACGTCATACCCGCGTGACTTGACTGTCAGCAAATCACAGACGGAACCCGGAACGCGCAGCATGTCCCCGAATGAACAGAAGATCACTTCCGGCCTCGATGCAACCGCAATGGCCCGGTCGATCATCTCCAGCGGCGTCACGCAGACCGGGCAGCCCGGGCCGTGCACGAGCGTGACCGCATCCGGCAGCAGCGTATCGATGCCGAACTTGACAATTGCATGCGTCTGGCCGCCGCATACCTCCATGATCTTCCAGGGCCTCGTCACGGCAGCCTGGATGGCATCGGTCAGTTTCGCGACAGCGGCGCGGTCACGATATTCATCTATAAACTTCATGATTCAGGAGACGGGCCAGGGTTCACGGGGCGAGGTAGCTGCTCCGGTACGTTTCCAGTACCCGGATATAGTTTGCGCGTTCAAAGGCCGACGGATCCGCAACCCGTTTCTGGCTCATCACGCCTTTCAATTCCGAGACGGAGGCATACTCATGTGTGTCCATCCATTCCTCGAGCCCCTCGATCAGCGTGGCGAGATGCTCCGGCCCGTTTTTCAGCAGCGACGAGGTGGTCATGACCGCATCCGCACCGGCCATGAGGTACTTGACAACCTCCAGCGGGCCATGCACGCCGCTGGTTGCCGCGAGGGATGCATTTACCCGGTCATACAGGATCGCAATCCACATCAGGGGCAGCCGAATATCCGCCGGCTGGCTCAAATTGAGATTGTGCACCACCTCGAGCGTCTCAAGATCAAAGTCCGGCTGGTAGAACCGGTTGAACAGCACGAGGGCGTCCGCGCCGGCCTTGTCAAACTGGCTGCACATATTGGCGGTTGCGCTGAAGAACGGGCTGAGTTTCAGCGCCACGGGAATGTTGACCGCCTGCCTGACGGCCGCGAGCACCTCCAGGTACTGCTGCTCAACAGCCAGCCCGGTCATGTTGATATCAGCCGGAATGAAATAGATATTCAGTTCCACCGCGGCCGCGCCGGCTTCCTCCATGCGACGGGCATAGTCGACCCAGCCTTCACCGGTCACGCCGTTCAGGCTCCCAATCACCGGGATCTCCAGTTTTTCCGAGGCGGCATGCAGAGTCTCCAGGTAACGGCTGGAGCTGAACCCGGAGTCCAGCTCCACGCCGGGAAAATAGCCGCCGGCTTCCGGCGTGCTGTTTTCTCCGTACTGGATCAGGTGCTCGAGCGACTCGGTTTCGTGCCGGAGCTGTTCTTCAAAAAGCGAGTACATGACCACGGCTGCTGCGCCGGCCTCCTGCAAGCGCTGCATGGTGTCAAGGCTGCCGCATAGGGGCCCCGCGGATGCAATCAGCGGGTTGCGCAGCGGGAGCCCCATGTAGGTGGTCTGCAGATTGTTGTTATCCGTCGTCATTTGCGGTCTCCTTTTCGGGCGGGTCGGAGCGGCCGATATCGGCAAAAGGCTGTCCCGCGATAAATTTATAGAATGCCCATTTCCTGGCGACGTCCCGCTCCGCACTCTGCATGAGCGTTTCCGCCCGGTCGGGGTCTCCTGCCATCAACATCCTGTACCGGATTTCGTTGTAGGCATAGTCCCGCAGGGAAAGCGTGGGCTCCCTGGAATCAATTTCCATCGGGTTGTGCCCCATGGCGGCGAGGGCCGGATTGTAGCGGTAGAGCGGCCAATACCCGCTGTCCACGGCTTTCTTTTGCTGCCTGAGGCCGTGCTCCATATTGATGCCGTGCGCAATACAATGGCTGTAGGCAATGATAAGCGAGGGCCCGTCATAGGCCTCGGCCTCGCGCAGGGCATCGAGCGTCTGCTTCATGCTTGCGCCCATAGCCACATGCGCTACGTAGACATTGCCATAGGCCATGGCCATCAGCCCGAGGTCTTTCTTGGCCCGCGCATTTCCGGCGGATGCAAACTTTGCAACGGCGGCAATCGGCGTGGCTTTCGAGGCCTGCCCGCCGGTGTTGGAATACACTTCCGTATCCAGGACAAGCACATTGACGTTGCGCCCGCTGGCGAGCACATGGTCCAGGCCGCCATATCCGATATCATAGGCCCAGCCGTCACCGCCGACGAGCCAGACGCTGCGCCGCACAAAGTGGTCAATGACCGACAGCAGATGGCGGGCCTCCCCGGAGCTGTCATCGGCCAGCTGCGCTTTCAGCCGCTCCACCCGTTCGCGCTGTGCGCGAATCTGTGACTCCGTTTTCTGCGGCTCTTCCAGGATTTCGGTCACGAGCCCGGCATCGACGTTTCCGTTCAGGGAACGGAGCAGCCTGCGGGCGATATCGAGATGCTTGTCGGCGGAGAGGCGGAACCCGAGTCCGAATTCTGCGTTGTCCTCAAACAGGGAGTTTGACCAGGCGGGTCCGCGGCCCTCGGCATTCTGTGCCCACGGCGTCGTGGGCAGGTTTCCCCCATAGATGGAAGAGCAGCCCGTGGCATTCGCAATCACGAGCCGGTCCCCGAACAACTGGGCGAGCACTTTCAGGTACGGGGTTTCCCCGCAACCGGAGCAGGCTCCCGAAAACTCGAAAAGCGGCTCAAGGTACTGGACGCCCCTGACGGTAGAGAAATCCACGCGGGAGCGGTCGTTGTACGGGAGCGTTTCGAAAAACCGGACGTTTTCGCGTTCCGCCTCGAGCAGGGGCGCCTTGGCTTCCATGTTAATGGCCTTTCGGCCCGCATGGGTTTTGTTTTTTGCGGGGCAGACATCCACGCAGAGAGCGCAGCCGGTGCAATCCTCCGCGTACACCTGCAGCGTGTACTTCTGGCCCGGCATTCCCCGGCCCCGCAGCGGCACGGATTTGAACGATGCAGGGGCCGCCTCTGCGTCGGCG
>JABAHO010029178.1_pt1 | contig 14763 bp, 11 predicted proteins | sample 7062071 | NCBI WGS metagenome assembly JABAHO01 (sample SAMN14534356, study PRJNA622989) | marine sediment metagenome | biome: marine biome [ENVO:00000428]; feature: marine pelagic biome [ENVO:01000023]; material: deep marine sediment [ENVO:00002113] | place: India: Gulf of Kutch | collected...
CACCGTTTACAGCTGGGACTACCCGGGTATCTAATCCGGTTCGCTCCCCCAGCTTTCGTCCCTCAGCGTCAGTAACGGTCCAGAGAGCCGCCTTCGCCACTGGTGTTCCTCCCGATATCTACGCATTTCACCGCTACACCGGGAATTCCACTCTCCCCTCCCGCACTCTAGTTCTGCAGTTTCGAATGCAGTTCCCCGGTTGAGCCGAGGGCTTTCACATCCGACTTACCAAACCGCCTACGCGCGCTTTACGCCCAGTAATTCCGAACAACGCTTGCCCCCTCCGTATTACCGCGGCTGCTGGCACGGAGTTAGCCGTGGCTTCCTCTTGAGGTACCGTCACTTCGGGCCGGTATTAATGACCCGATCATTCTTCCCTCATGACAGGAGTTTACAACCCGAAGGCCTTCATCCTCCACGCGGCGTCGCTTCGTCAGGCTTTCGCCCATTGCGAATGATTCTCGACTGCTGCCTCCCGTAGGAGTCTGGGCCGTGTCTCAGTCCCAGTGTGGCTGATCATCCNNGCCTTGGTAGGCCGTTACCCTACCAACAAGCTGATGGGACGCGGGCTCATCCCCAAGCGGCAGGTTCCGAAGAATCCCCACCTTTAGACACTCCAACATGCGTTGGGGGACCACATCCGGTATTAGCCCAAGTTTCCCTGGGTTGTCCCCAACTGGAGGGCAGATTGCCCACGCGTTACTCACCCTTTCGCCACTCTCCGCCGCAGAAACTTGTCCGAAAACTTGTTTCTGCAGCTTCTCGTTCGACTTGCATGCCTAATCCACGCCGCCAACGTTCGTTCTGAGCCAGGATCAAACTCTTCAAAATCAAAGCGTTAGTTCAATCCGGATTCCGAAGAATCCGGCTTACTTGCTTTACGAGTTATCCCCGGCACAAGTTCGTATAGAGCAAACCACACCACTTCCGTCTCGAAGTATGATTCCCGGCAACCGCAGCGTCCGTAAACGCGCCCTGCCGGGAGGTGTGATGTCGTGAGTTATTCAGTTGTCAAAGAACATCTCCGGAGCATGCGTTTTCACGCTTGTTCCGACGTCCTCTGAAGCGTTTTTTCTTCAAAAGACAGACCGCGAAACTATCAATTGCCATATGGCGTGTCAACTATCTTAGCCATATTTTTTCACTTTTTTTTGAGGGCCCGAAATGGGGCCTTAAAAAGGGGGGTGCGCCGCAAAGGCTGCGAACTGCGAAAAAGCCGCTGCGCCCGGGGCTAAAGGTCCAGTTCCGGCGCATTCGCCCGCCCGCCGGGAGCCACCCCCAGCCGGGCATAACAAAGGTCCGTGGCGACACGCCCGCGCGGGGTGCGGCGTAAATATCCCTCCTGGATCAGGTACGGCTCGTACACATCTTCGAGCGTATCCGCCTCTTCGCTGACGGCAACCGCCAGCGAACCAAGACCCACCGGGCCGCCGCCGAACTTGTGCACGATGGTTTCAAGAATGCGCGTGTCCATTTCATCAAGTCCGTTGGCATCGATGTCGAGCATCTCCAGCGCGGCATCGGCCACTTCGCGCGAGATGCATCCGTCAGCGCGCACCTGCGCATAGTCCCGCACGCGCCGCAGCAGGTTGTTTGCGATGCGCGCTGTGCCGCGCGAGCGCGATGCAATCTCGAGGGCTCCGTCGTGCTCGACGTCCACACCGAGAATGCCGGCAGAACGCTGCACAATCGATTTCAAATCGTCGGGACCGTAGTAATCAAGCCGGTTCGTAATGCCAAACCTGGAGCGCAGGGGCGCCGAGATCAGGCCGCTGCGCGTGGTGGCACCGACCAGGGTGAAGCGCTGAAGCTCCAGCCGCACGGAGCGTGCATTCGGCCCCTGGTCAAGCATGATGTCGATAACGAAATCCTCCATCGCGCTATACAGGTATTCCTCTACGGTTTTCTGCATGCGGTGAATTTCGTCGATGAAAAGTACATCGCCGCGTTCGAGGCTTGTCAGAAGGCCGGCGAGATCGCCCGGCTTGTCAATCACCGGGCCCGATGTCGCCTTCAGGTTCGCGCCCATGGCGTCGGCGAGGATGTAGGCCAGTGTCGTTTTGCCGAGCCCCGGGGGACCCGAAAGGAGCACATGGTCCAGCACGTCCCCGCGGCCCCTGGCTGCTTCCGCCGCGAGTTCAAGGCGCTCCCGAACTTTTTCCTGCCCGACAAAGTCACCAAAATTTGCGGGCCGCAGGTCAACATCCAGTTCGGCGTTGGGGGCATTTAATGTTTGCGAGATGGGCACGGTGCTCATCCTGACTCTCCTTACCCGGCCAGTGCATGCCTGATTAGCTGCTCTACATCCACGTCCGGAAACTTCTCTGCCGCGGCGGCCACCATTTTACGGGCCGCGTCTTCTTTGTACCCGAGGGACACCAGGGCCCGCACCGCGTCCCGCAGCGCAGGCGCCTCCGCCTCCCCGCCCCCGGAACCGGAGAGTGCCTCCAGCGCCTCCCCTTCGCCAATGCGATCCCGCAGCTCGACCACCAGGCGCTCCGCCATTTTACGACCGACCCCTGAAATCGAGCTGAGGCGCTTGACGTCACCCTCGACAACCGCCACCTTCAGTTCGCGCACCGACAACCCGCTCAACGCGCTCAGCGCCAGCTTGGGACCTATGCCGCTGGTTCCCATCAGCAGGCGAAACATGTGCCGCTCCGCCTCGGTCATGAACCCGTACAGGCTGTGGCTGTCTTCGCGCACGCAGTCATAGACCAGGATACGGCAGCGGGCGCCCTGCCCGGGGAGCCGGTCATAACTGCTCAGGGGGATGAAAACTTCATACCCGACACCGCCCACATTCATCACGAGGTCGGTCGGCCGTTTCTCCACCAGTTCGCCTTCAAGAAAGGTAATCATGCTGCACCTGAAATCTGCACTCTTTTTGGGCATGCGCCCGGAGCCGTCCGGGCTGCTGCATGCACCGGAAAGCAGGCTACCGCTGTCATACCGGGATCACAAGCACTTTGCTGCCGCGGGTGCAGGGACCGCCCCGCCTGCAAAGGCGTTACGGGCTTGACGTGGCAGTCAGGGAACCTATGCTGACATCGCTCTGTTGTTTGAGGTCGCAGGACCGGCAGCAGGCAGGCTCGCGCGAAACCACATTTACGGAGGATATCGTCTACCATGAAACAGGTGCTTCTTCTCTGCGCTGCGGCAGTGATTCTGACAACAGTAGGGCTTCCGGACGCAATGGCCGGAAAACGCCAGGGCCTCCAGGTCTCGCTGGTCCCCAGTGTACAGGTGTTTTCGGAATCCTCGGAAGTGTCCGGGGTGCGCATCAATATTATCGGCAGCAACCTTTCCATGCGCGGTGCGGATCTCGGGCTGGTCAACCTGACCGACCAGGTCTTTATCGGCGCCGGGTTCGGCATTGCCAACAGCGTTAAAACCGATGCGCTCGGGCTCCAGGTGGGCGGCTACAATTATGCGGGCACCATGCGCGGCGTGCAATGCGGGGCCTACAACAAGGCGCTTACCCTGAACGGGGTGCAGATCGGCCTGGTGAACCACAGCGTCGAAAACAACCTGCTGCAGGCCGGGCTGGTCAACGTGGCAAATAACCGGGAGGGCTGGCAGATCGGTGTCATGAACTTCAACACGGATGTGAACGCCACACTCCCCGGCATGATTTTTGTCAACGGCTCCTTCTAGGTCGGCAGCCTGGCTGCAACGCACGGTCCTGCTCGGCGGAGCCGTCCTGACCGCATTGACCACCCTGGCTTTTGCAGCGCGGTTTTCCTGGGTATGTGAGCTTTTTTCACACTTTCGCGCCCAGTATGCGGCCTTGCTGGCCCTGTGCGCATTCGCCGCGATCCTGCTTCGACGGCGGGATGCCGGCCTTGTCTTTCTCTCCGCCGGCATCCTGAACGCGGTCCTGCTAACGCCCCTGCTGCTGGGACGGCCGGCACCGGGACCCGACGGACGGCCCACCCTCACGGGCATGCACTTCAACATCAACAACCGGCTCGGGCTGTCTTCGGAGATCGCCGAGCGGATTGCGGAATCCGACCCGGACCTGCTTCTGCTCTGCGAGCTCAGTGACGCTCGCCTCAATGACCTTGCCCCGGTCCTTTCGCGGTTTCCCTACCGCCGCACCGCACCGCGAAACGACAACTACGGCATAGGCCTCTTCAGCAGGTTCCCGCTTCAGGATGCCGCCGTTTTCTCCACGCCCGGCTCAGGGCTGCCCAACATCAGGGCAACCGTGGTTGTCGGAGACCGGCACCTGCAGGTCATCGGCACCCATCCGCCGCCCCCTAAAAGCAGGGCACTGGCCGCACATCGCAACCGCCAGCTTGAAAGCCTCGCCCGGCACGTCCGGCAGGACCACCCGGCCATCCTGGTGGGGGATCTGAACATGACGCCCTGGAGTCCGTATTTCAGCAAATTGCTTGCGAAGACATCCCTGAGAAACAGCATGCGCGGATTCGGGCTGCAGGGAACCTGGCCGGCTGCGTCAACCTGGTGGCGTATTCCCATTGATCACGTCCTGGTCTCTCCGCACATTCACATGCTGGAACGCAGCGTCGGCCGGGCTGCAGGCTCCGATCACCTGCCCCTGCTGTTCACGCTGGCCTTCGACTGACGCCCTGCCGTGACTCTCGAACGGCTCTGCCCCCGCGGCCGGCACACCAAAATGACTTTATCTCCGCAGGCGTCAGGTCTAGTATTCAGGCCATGCGGAAAAAAGACACAGCCGATATGTTCTGGAGCGTGCTGGCCGCGTTTCTTGACGCCAGCGCCATCATCGGCGGCATTCTGCTCGCCACCTGGATTCGCTTTGATTCCGGCTGGATTCCCCTGCGCGAACCGGTGCCCTCCGGCCTCTACGCCCGCTACCTGGGCGGTGCCGCGGTTCTCGCTGTTTTTGTCATGCTGATCATTCGCAACCAGGGCCTGTACACCCGCCCGCAAATCGGTTCGTTTGTAAACAAGATTCCCCGCATCATGAAGACCTCGGTCCTGGGCACCCTCGCAGCCATGGTCCTGGCGTTTACCGTGCAAAACGAGGTCGAATTTTCACGACTGACCATCGGCATCTCGCTTTTTACCGGCACGTTTTTTCTGCTGCTCGAACGCTACATCATGTACCGCATCGAGTGGAACTGGTCCCGCCACAGCCGCAAGGCCAACAACGTCCTGATCCTGGGCACGGACGCTACGGCAGCCCATGTCCGCAAAACCCTTAAGCGGGAGCCGATGCTGCGCTCGCGCGTGATCGGTTTCATGCAGATCGATGATGCCGATGCGGATCAGGCCATCGAGCAGGAACTCGTGCGCGGACACCTCGAAACCCTGGAAACCTTTATCCGGGAAAACGAGGTAGACCAGATCATCCTGACCAGCTCATCCCTGCCGCACGAAAAAATTGTCTCCATTATCCTGCTCTGCGAGCACAACCTGATCACCTTTAACATGGTACCGGACCTCTTCCGCTTAATGACGGTCAGCATGGACGTGCAGTCCGTCGACGACATTCCGCTGCTGGGGGTTAAGCGCTGGCCCCTGGATTTCTTCTGGAACCGTCAGTTGAAACGCCTTGAGGACATCGCGGGCGCTGCGATCGGGCTGATTCTGAGTGCGCCCGTCATGCTGATCGCGGCGGTGCTGATCAAGCGCGATTCGCCCGGGCCCGTATTTTACATGCAGGAGCGTTGCGGCGAGGAGGGTACCCTGTTCAAGCTCTACAAGCTGCGCACCATGCGCCAGGATGCCGAAAAGGAAAGCGGGCCCGTATTCACCGTTGAGCAGGATTCCCGCCGTACCCGGATCGGATCGTTCCTGAGGCGCTACAATCTCGATGAACTGCCCCAGCTGTGGAACGTCCTGCGCGGACAGATGACACTGGTCGGACCGCGCCCGGAGCGGCCGCACTTTGTAAACCAGTTCAAAACAGACGTCAGTAATTACATGTGGCGGCACATGTCAAAACCCGGCATGACCGGCTGGGCACAGGTCAACGGCCTGCGCGGAGATACCAGTATCAGCGAACGTGTGAAATATGACCTGTACTACCTGGAGAACTGGTCGCTTGCTTTTGATTTTAAAATATTGCTTAAAACCTTCGGGGCGCATGACAATGCCTACTAACCATCGAAACCATTCCGGATACCGCCATCATGCATGATTCTTTTCTGGATATTTTTGACAACATTTACTTCTGGGCAGGTTTCTGGTCATGGACGACCGCCCAGTGCGTCAAGATGTTCATCGGATTTTACAACACCCGCCGCCTGGACTTTGGCTACCTGGCCAGCACCGGCGGGATGCCCAGCGCCCACTCCGCGACTGTTTCGGGCCTGGCAGCCGCGGTGGGTATCGGGGTCGGATTCAACACACCGCTCTTTGCCCTGGCCATGGGGGTGGCCCTGATCGTGATGTTCGACGCATCCACCGTGCGGCGCGCAGCCGGTCAGCAGGCAAAACTCCTGAACGAAATCGTGGAAGAACTCTTTACCGAGCACCATCTGTCCGAGGTTAAACTCAAGGAGCTTCTCGGGCATACGCGCCTCGAAGTTTTCATGGGTATGCTGACCGGAATCCTGGTTGCCATGCTGGTTTTTGCCTGCGCAGCCCCCTGATTCTCCCTTTCAACCCTGTCGACCTGCCGCATACCCCCCCCGGCACAAGCTACAGGTCAATTTTGTCTCAAAAGCGTGANNACAAGCAACTTGTGAAATTTTAAACAATTTCAATCATCTTGGCATTCGACTTGCAACGTAATACGGCGGCTCGACCGATACTGGCAGGTAAGCGTAGGTCCCCGGTCATTCTAGTTGGCGGGGCAACCAAATGAACCCGACTGGTTGAAGGCCGACCGATCAATCAATAGGCCAGGGCGTCGTTTGACCCCTGGCTTTTGATCATTCAGGACCCGGGGCGGCTGGACAGGAAGCGCTGCTCCGGAGAAGGGCTTGCGTTTCATAGCGGATTTCACAATGATGACCGTTCGGGTACCGCAGCAGGATCTGCGTCCCGCCAACGGTCATGATAAAGAAAAAAATATGCATGCTGGGGGCATTTTCGGTTGGGAAAACCAGCCTGGTGAGGCAGTTCGTTACCAGTGTTTTCTCCGAAAAATACCACACCACTGTCGGGGTCAAAGTTGACAAAAAAAACGTGACCCTGGCAGGGGGAGATGAGGTAGACCTCCTGATCTGGGACATCTACGGGGAGGATTCCGTTCAGAGTATCGCCGAAAGCTACCTGCGCGGTGCGTCAGGCTACCTGCTCGTGGTTGACGGCACACGCCGGGAGACTCTTGATGCTGCCATGGAGATACACAACCGGATTACCGGCGGCTCCGGGGAGTTACCCTGCGTTCTGCTCACGAACAAATCCGACCTTGAGGATGAATGGGAAATAAAGGATGCGGACCTTGATCAACTGACCGGGCAGGGATTCTGCATCTTCAGGACAAGCGCCAAAACAGGGAACGGCGTGGAAGAGGCCTTTATCGAAATTGCGCAGCGGGTTGCCGGCTGATAAGCCTGCAAACGGCGGGCGTCTCCGCCCCCGGTTCCATGCGCATGAACATGACGGGAAGCAGATGATCCAGGATCCGCCATCGGCCGTTGCAGATTCGCTGCAGTCGCTGTGTATCGAGGAACGGCGGCCTGCCTACCTCGTTATCGGCGCGGACGCCGTCCTGGCCGGCAGCGGGGGTGATCTCGCACATTACGGGGCCGACAACCTGTCTCCGTCCCTGCCGGTTGTTGAACAACTGGACTACCTCGCAGGGATCCTGCCCCTGGACGGCGAATCGCTGATCCTGCCCTGCCTGCAGACCGCCCCCGACGTGTATGCAGACCTGCATTGTTTCCCCTCTGAGGACGGCGACTGCGTTGTCCTGCTCGACGCCACGCCCATGGCCCTGCAGCGGCAGGCCCTGCAGCAGAATACAAATGAGTTACTCCTGCTGCGTCGCAGGCAGGATGCCCTCCTGTCCGAAATCCGGCAAAACCGGGACAACCTGATTTCCATTCTCAACCAGCTGGATCTTGTCACCATGATTGTTGCACCGGACGGCACGGTTGATTTCCTGAGCGAGAGCGGCCATGCCGGGCTTGGACTTTCTGCGGAAAGCGTTCTGGGCAGGCCCTGGCACGCAGCCCTGCCCCTGGCCGACGAGGACTGCGCCGCGGTTCGAACCATGATCAGCACTCCCGCGCACGCCAGGGAGCGCATCCCCGTGCAGATCGAAACGGGCAAAGGGCGGCGCTTCTACCTGGAAATCGACATCCAGGACGACCCGCGGCAGGAAGGCCAAACCATTCTATACATGTACGATGTTTCCGAAATTTACACCCTGCGCAGGCAACTGGACCGCTCCTACAGTTTTGAGGACATGATCGGCCAGAGTGCTCCGATGCAGCGGGTGTTTGACATGATCCGGGACGTGGCCCGGGTGGATGCCACGGTCCTGGTCCATGGCGAAACCGGCACCGGCAAGGAACTCGCCGCGCGCGCCATCCATGCAATGAGTCCACGCAAGGACAAGCCGTTTATTGTAGTGAATTCCGCGGGGCTTAGCGACTCGCTGATTAACAGCCAGCTCTTCGGGCACAAGAAGGGCTCCTTTACCGACGCCGTGTCCGATCAGCCCGGATTCTTTGAAGCGGCCGAAGGCGGGACCCTCCTGCTTGACGAAATCGGGGACATTCCCCCCAACACGCAAACCCGGATTCTGCGGGCGCTGGAGCAGAAGGAAATCATCCGCATCGGCGAGACCAAGCCGCGCAAAATCGACGTGCGCATTCTTGCCGCGACCAACAAGGATCTCGACCGCGAGGTCGAAGAGGGCCGCTTCCGGCTCGATCTTCTCTACCGCATCCGCATCGCCCGGATCACGCTTCCCGCGCTGCGCGACCGGGCCGGGGATATCCCCGTCCTGGTGAGAAACTTCATTGAGGAGTCGCGCGCCATGACCGGCAAAGACGTTGCCGATATTGATCAGGACGCCATGCAGGCGCTGATGGACTACCGGTGGCCCGGCAACATTCGCGAACTCCGCAACGCCATTTCCTTTGCAACGATCCACTGCAAGGGAACCTCCATTCGCACCCGGGACCTGCCTCCGGAAATCCGCGAGGAACTGGCACAGGGCGGCCAGAAGCGCAGGGCCTTCGAGGTCGAGGATGAGCGGGAGCGGCTAATGGAGGCACTGGACATGGCCGGGGGACGCCGGGGAGAGGCGGCACGCCTGCTCGGAATCGGCCGGGCGACCCTCTACCGGCGCATGAAAGAATGCATGATTGATCCGGCCGACCTGCCCAAGCAGTCACGCTGGAATGAAGCCTCGACCCGGGAATAACCCGGCAACCGGACCGCCTCCGCAGGCCGTGCCTAGGCCCACCCGCGCAGGCGGTAATATGCAATGGCCACGCATTCCCTGAGGCAGCGCAACTGCCACTCCATGTTATTCCAGAACCCGTATCGCCACTGCGCGTTGGGACCGGGGTCCGCTTCATGTGATACCCCCGCCGCAGAAAGAGAACCCACATACCGGAAGCCGACACGTTCAAAGCAGAGGTACGCCCGCCGCTGGTGCGAAGGCGAGGTCACCAGCAGCACGGGCTCAAGAATTCCCTCGTTGCCCAGCATGTCACGGATGGCTTCCGCCTGCTGGTGGGTATTCAGCGCCCTGTACTCCAGGCGAATCGACTCGGCCGGCACCCCGCGCATCACCAGCTCATCACGCATGCGACCCACGCTGCTCTCGAGCGGGTCTTTTTCGGTCGGCAGGCTCAGGATGACCGTCGCGGAAGGGTTTGCCAGTGCGGCTTCCGCACCGTAGTAGGTGCGCATCAGCCCCGATTCACTCGGAATGCCGCCCCCGCCCAGGACGATAATGGTGGAAGGCGGCTCATTCAGCACATGGTCGGCGCAGGTGATCCAGGCGGAAAACCGGGACGGCATCCCGATAACCCCGAACAACAGAATGACAACACCCAAAAGCCCTGCTGAAAGGATGCTGATCTTCACTGCTTTTTTGAACCTTCGCATAGCGCGTATCTCCTGTGCCGCGATTTTCTACCACATTGCAGGCAATCTGCCCACCCCCTCTTCACTTCCCGTAAGCGGAAACTTGAATTATCCTTCCCCTCCCGTCAGGATGCACAGCAATGGCCGTTACGGCCCGTCAACCCCGCAGCCTCCGGCAGGCGAGGAGCACCGCGATGTCGATACAAAAAGAAAGGCTCGGCAGATCCTTTGCCGCACTCAACCTGACCCAGTTCCTGGGCGCGCTGAATGATAACGTCTTCAAGCTCCTCTTGATTTACGTCCTGGTCGACACCCTTGAGCCGACCGGCGCGACTCGGGCCCAGATCGTCTCCACCATTTCTGCAATTTTCGTGCTGCCGTTCCTGCTGTTTTCCCACGCGGCCGGCGTGCTGGCCGATCGCGTCAGCAAGCGCCGCATCATTGTCTTTACCAAGGGGCTTGAAATTGCACTGATGGCCGCGGGTTGCGCCGCCATCGGGCTCAGGGAGCCGAGCCTGATGTATGCTGTCCTCTTCGGCATGTGCACGCAGAGCGCAATTTTCGGGCCCTCTAAATACGGCATCATTCCCGAAGTTGTCGGGGATGCCCAGATATCGCGCGCAAACAGCCTGCTTGTCGGCATGTCCTACCTGGCCATCATCATCGGCACTTTTCTGCCGACGGGGCTCGTGGTCAATGCCTGGCCCGGCAACTATGTCGCGGCGGGCCTGGTCTGTGTCGGCATTTCGCTCCTGGGACTGACCGCCTCGCTGGGCATCCACCCCACGCCTCCTGCGGGATCACAGAAAAAACTGTCCCTGCTGTTTGTCTCGGAAATTTTCAGGACCCTGAAATCCCTGCGGACGAACCGGGATCTTTCCACCGCGATTTATGCGGCGGCGTACTTTCTCTTCCTGGCCGCATTTATTCAGCAAACCGTTCTGCTGTATGCCCCGGCCCATCTCGGCCTGCCCATTGACCGCAGCGGCTATTTCTTTCCGGTGGCCGCGCTGGGCATCGGCCTCGGCGCGATCCTTGCCGGCAGGCTTTCCGGCCGGAACATCGAGTTTGGGATTGTTCCCGTGGGTGCCGCGATCCTGACCCTGTCCTGCCTGCTTTTGGGAAGCCTGTCCCCCACCCCCGCGGTGCTGGCGGGCGCGCTCTTCTTCCTCGGGCTGGGCGCCGGACTTTTCATTGTGCCCCTGATCGCCTTTGTGCAGTTTGCCAGCCCGGACAACCAGCGCGGAGAAATCGTCGCCTGCCAGAGCTTTCTCAGCTTCCTGGGTGCAGCGCTCTCCGCCGGCCTGGTCTGGCTCCTGAACGACGCGGCCGGGTTGAGCCCCGCCGCCTGTTTCACGGTGGTCGGCCTGCTGACCGCCGCCCTGACCGTTGTGTCGATTTTGATTCTGCCGGATTTCCTCGTGCGGCTGGCCGTGGTGCTCCTGACCCGGATCGTCTACCGCCTTGATATCCATGGCGTGCAGAATGTTCCGGTGCGGGGCGGAGCCCTGATCGTCCCGAACCATGTCAGTTACGTCGACGCCCTGCTGCTCTGCGCCGCCCTGCAGCGCCGCATCCGGTTTGTCATGATCCGCCGCATTTACGAAAACCGCTGGCTGAACCCGCTCTTCCGGCTGATGGGGGTCATCCCCATCTCCCCCGATGATCCGCCGCGGGAGGTAGCCAAATCCCTGCGGGCTGCCGGCGAGGCCCTGCAGCAGGGCTTCCTCGTCTGCATCTTTGCGGAGGGCAGCCTGACCCTGACCGGCCAGATTCAGCCCTTTCGGCCGGGCCTGGAGCACATTGCAAAAAATGCGGGCTGCCCCGTCATTCCGGCCTACCTCGGCGGCGTCTGGGGCTCGATTTTCAGCATGTACCACGGAAAGCTGCTCGGCGCCTGGCCACGGACGGTGCCCTACCCGGCCTCGGTAATTTTTGGAGAGCCCCTGCCCGGCACGGCACGGCCCGAGGAAGTTCGCCAGGCGGTCCTGCAGCTCTCGGCTGATTACTTCGACTTTAAGAAGGCCCCGGGGCGCAACCTGCCCGAAACCTTCATCTCCACCGCTCGCAAGCTCTGGCGCCGCAACGCCATGAGCGACACACTCGGCAAGCGCGTAACCTTCGGCCGGACCCTCACCGGCGCCGTCCTGCTCTCGGGGGAAATAGACCGGCTGGCCCCCGGGCAGGAAAAGGTGGGGGTGATCCTGCCGCCGAGTGTGGGCGGAGCCCTGGTCAATGCAGCCATCACCCTCACCGGCCGGGTGCCCGTCAACCTCAACTTCACGGCGTCTCCCGAGGCCGTCGACTACGCCATCCGGATCAGCGAGATCCGCACCATTATCTCGTCCCGGGCCTTCCTGGAAAAGCTGGAGCATTTTGAGCGGCGGCCGGGCACGGTCGATCTCGAGGATATCATGGGCGGTCTCACCACCGGCAAAAAGCTCTCCGCGCTGCTCAAGGCGCGCCTCGCCCCGGCCCGGATGCTGATGACCTGGCGGCGGCCGGATCCGGATGACCTGGCCACGGTCATTTTTTCCTCCGGAAGCACGGGGGTGCCCAAGGGAGTCATGCTCACGCACCACAACATCATTTCAAACATCGAATCCTTTTCTCCCATATTCCGATTTAACGGCGATGACCGGATCTGCGCCTGCCTGCCCTTCTTTCACAGCTTCGGCTTTACCGCCACGCTCTGGAGCCCCCTGACCATGGGCTTTGCCTCCCACTTCCACCCCAACCCCATGGACGGCGCAAAAATAACCGAGATCGTGCGGGAGGAAAAACTGACGATCCTGATGACCACCCCCACCTTCCTGCTCGCCTACATTCGCAAGGGAACCCGCGAGGACTTCCGCTCACTGCGGGGCGTGGTCACCGGCGCGGAAAAGCTGAAAACGAAAGTGGCGGATGCCTTTGAGGCACGGTTCGGCATCCGCCCGCGGGAGGGCTACGGCACCACGGAACTCTCACCCGTGGTCGGCGTGAATGTCGACGATGCCGAAGGCCCCGCCGGCATCCAGGTCGGAAACAAGGACGGCAGCATCGGGCGCCCCATTCCCGGTGTCAGCATCCGGATCACCGATCCCGACAGCGGGGCGCTCCTGGGCACCGGGCAGGAAGGCCTGGTCTGGGTACACGGTCCCAACGTGATGAAAGGCTACCTCAACGAACCCGAAAAGACGGCCGAAGTCCTGGTGGACGGCTGGTACAATACCGGGGATATCGGGCGGCTCGACGAAGACGGCTTCCTCTTCCTCACCGACCGTCTCAGCCGCTTCAGCAAAATCGGGGGCGAGATGGTGCCGCACCTGGCCGTGGAGGAGCGGTTGCTCGAAGCCCTCGGTTCGGTGCACCACGTGCTGGCGGTCACCGGCGTTCCCGATGAGCGCAAGGGGGAACAACTCGTTCTGCTGCATACCCCGGAGGCAGGGAATGCCGATTCCCTGCGGGAACTGATTGACGCATGCGACATCCCGAACCTTTGGAAACCGCGCAGGGAAAACATCATCGAGATTGCAGCCATCCCGACCCTCGGATCCGGGAAACTGGACCTGAAGGGCATTCGGCAGGCGGCACTTGACCACAAGGGGCTCTGACCCGGGCGCGGTACGTTGGAATGAGCGAACTACTCATCGTTACAGCCGTTGCCCTCGCTGCGCTTTATGCCGCCATGTGCGCATCGGTCTATTTCCGGCAGCATGCCTATATGTACAGCCCCGCGCAGGACATAGACACCACGCCCGAAGATGTGGGGCTCGCCTTCGAGCCCTGCACGATCGCCACCCCCGACGGCGAGCAACTGGCGTGCTGGTGGGTGCCGGCCCCGGGCCGCAAAGCCGGCGCAACGCTCCTGTTCTGCCATGGGAACGCCGGCAACATCGGGGATCGCGTCACCTCTATCCGCACGTTTCATGATGTCGGGCTTGATGTGTTTATCTTCGACTACCGCGGGTTCGGCAAAAGCTCCGGCACCCCGGACGAACAGGGCACCTACACCGATGCGCGCGCGGCCTGGGACCACCTTGTCCACGAGCGCGGCCTTCCCGCGGGGGACATCATCATCTTCGGCCGTTCGCTCGGCGGCGCGGTGGCCACTGAACTTGCCGGGCATGTCGCGCCCCGCGCGCTCGTCCTGGAGTCCACCTTTACCTCCGCAGGCGACATGGGCGCGGACATGTTCCCCTACATCCCCGTACGGTATTTTGTCCGGTATCATTACCCGACGCTCTCGCGGCTGCCCGGCATTCGCTGCCCGCTGCTGATTGCCCACAGCCGCGACGACCACGTGGTGAACTTTCGGCATTTCGAGCGCCTGTGCGCCGCGGCACCGCCGGGCACGGAACCGATGATCTTCCTCGGCACCCACAACAGCGGCGGCATGGACGCCGATCCCGATTACCGTCATCGGTTTGAAGGGTTCCTCGCGCGCCTCCCGGCCCCGGCTTCGTAANNCTCGCGAGCCTCCCGTCCCCGGCGGCGTAAACTCCGTGATTGCAGTTCACCGCCCCCGACGCTATAACCTTAGGCTTTATCTCTCGGCCCTCCACTGCGGAGGGACAGCAACAGGATAATGACCGGGCCGCAGGCGGATTCAGCGCGGCACTAAGCCGGTTCAGGAACGGATAGGACACGACAGGATGAAGATTCACGAGTACCAGGGACGGGCCCTTTTCAGGGAGTATGGCATTCCCTGCCCGGAAGACAGGCTGGTGACAACAGCGGATGCGGCGGCCGAGGCCGCGGCGGAATTGAACGGCCCCGTGGTCATCAAGG